>Ga0070741_10000687_pt1 | contig 116354 bp, 123 predicted proteins | sample Coa_R1_4_FD_66440 | JGI IMG/M metagenome (GOLD analysis project Ga0070741, IMG submission 66440) | Surface soil microbial communities from Centralia Pennsylvania, which are recovering from an underground coalmine fire - Coalmine... | ecosystem: Environmental > Terrestrial > Soil >... | reverse complement strand
TGGCGATTGCAAACGAAAGAACTACACCAGCATGAAAAACAAGAAGACCACGACGGAGCGCCTGGAACTGAAGAAGTTCTGCCCGTTCTGCCGGAAGCACGTGGCGCATAAGGAGATCAAATAACCGTCCTCCGGCAGTTCCCGGCAAACCGAACCTTGGGAGGCAGGCTTGCCCGCCTCCTACCGGGCAGAGGCGTTACACTGAATGGGAGGCGGACCGGTCCGCGAGTGAAGAGGCGGGCAAACCCGCTTCCTACAGGAGGGGCGTAGGTTTAACGGCAGACCAGCGGTCTCCAAAACCGCGAGTGGGGGTTCGAATCCCTCCGCCCCTGCCACCGTCTCCAACAGCTTTGCGCGCGCTGCGCGAGAGGCTGTGAGTTCCAGTAGAGGAAATTATGAACGAAGCGAACAGCATGACGCAGAATATCGGCGCTTGGCCAGCGCGGGTCAAGAATTATTTCGAAGAATTGCAGCACGAAATGAAACTGGTGACGTGGCCGTCCTGGAAGCAGGTGCGCGCAACCACCGGTGTGGTTCTGGCCGCTGTGTTCGCTTTCGGCGCGTATTTTTTCGTCATCGACAATCTCATCGGCAAGGCCGTCGAGCGAATCTATGACACCTTCACCAAGTAAGGTCCATTTCTCATGAACGAAGAAATGCTCCCCGACGAGAAGCAGGTGGTTCCGGAACCGCCCGCCGAGTTGAAAACATCCCAGGAAACCGAAGCTGCTGCTCCGGCTACGCCTTCCAACAAGAAGTGGTTCATCGTCCACACGTATTCGGGATTCGAACAGAAGGTGGCGGATTCCCTGCGCAGCCGGGCCGAAGCGTTCGGCTTCGCGGATAAGATCGGACAGATTCTGATCCCCACTGAGGAAGTGGTGGAATTGCGCAACGGCAAGAAGATCACCAGCAAGCGGTTGCTGTATCCGGGCTACGTTCTGGTGGAAATGGAAATGAATGACGAGTTGTGGCACGCCGTGAAAGCCACGCCGCGCGTTACCGGATTTGTGGGCGGCGGGAACGCGCCTGTGCCGCTGACAGCCGACGAAGTGAACGCGATCCTGTACCGGCAGGCGACTTCCGCCGAGCGGCCGCGCCCCAAGCTCAGTTTCGAAAAGAACGAAAGCGTGCGCATCATCGACGGGCCGTTCACGAATTTTTCCGGCAAGGTGGAGGAGGTCAATCCCGAGCGCAACACCTTGCGCGTGATGGTTACGATCTTCGGCCGGTCGACCCCGGTGGAACTGGATTTCTTGCAAGTCGAAAAAATTTGATCCTGAGGAGTCAGGAGTAGGAGACAGAAGTCAGAATGGCGAAGAAAGTTACTGGACAGGTAAAGCTGCAAATTCCGGCAGGAAAAGCGACGCCCGCGCCGCCCGTGGGAACCGCGCTTGGCCCGCAGGGCGTCAACATCATGGAGTTCTGCAAGGCTTTCAACGCCAAGACCTCCGCCAAGGACCAGGAAGGGTTGATCATCCCGGTGGTGATCACGATCTATTCGGACCGCTCGTTCACCTTCATCACCAAAACGCCCCCGGTGCCGGTGCTGATCAAGCGCGCCGTCAACCTGGCCAAGGGATCGCCCGAGCCCAATAAGAACCGCGTCGGCAAGATCACGCTCAAGCAGGTGGAAGAGATCGCCAAGATCAAGATGCCCGACCTGAACAGCTTCGATCTCAAGTCGGCCATGGAGCAGGTGAAGGGCACGGCCCGGTCGATGGGCGTGGACGTGGTCTAGAGCGGCCTCAGCCTGCAACCGTGGCTGGAAGCCGAGGTCGCAGGCGAAATACTTCTTCACAAATCGCAGGAGCTACTTCTGCTCGGCTCCCGTGGAAGTAGCGGGGCCCATCCCGACGATCTCCAACAGTACTTCGCCATCCTTGGCGCCGTCGTAGTGGATCTGCTTGCCGTAGTGCGTGACGAAGCTGCCTGCGGGAATGGGATACGTGCTGTTCGGGTCGTATTTCGGTCCCCAGCCCACCCACCAGGTTCCGGACAGAACGGTGATGTAGCGATCATTGGGATGGAAGTGCGGGCGGCTCATGTGCCCGGGCGACCACTTGGTCAGCACGATGTACATCCCCGGCTTGGAGGGATCGCCATAGAGCACGGCGGTGGAGTTGCCGGAAGCGCCCGTACTCCACTTAATGTCCTTCGGCAGCTCGTACTTCATGATTTTAGGATCGGGCTCGGCGGCGCTCACCAGCCCGAGCACGCCGAACAGAGCGGCTGCGGCTGCGGTCATGCAGAGTTTCCGAGGTACTGCGGTTCGTGTCATTTCGCTCTCCTTGATTTCTCCACTATCGCCGCTTAATGTAGCACGAGGGCAAGGGGTACTTAAAGCCCCCAAACGGTGGCAAGTTTCCGTAGGAATCCAGCACTGGCCCCTCTCCGCAGGCGTCCAAAATGCGTTCGATCCGGAACGCTACAAGTGTGAATCGCGCCGTCTCCAAGCCTTGCTGAGCGTAAGGCGCAACGTTTACGGCGCGCTGATCTGGAGGTTTTGAACGCTATCGCGACAAATCGATGCCGAGTTTCTTCAGTTCCTCGGCATAGTAGCGCTTGTGCAGCAGGTCCCACTCCTCGGTGCCCTCGGGGATATCGCGCTTCTGCGTGCGGATCTTGGTGCGCGCCGCGCGGTCCACTTTTTCTTCGGTCTGGAGGATCTCTGTCATCACCTTGACCAGCTCCAGCCGTACGTCGTTGGGATCACGCTTCAGGCGGAAGTCGCGGCTCTTGCGCAGCGCCGTCACGATTTTGTGGGAAATATCGTTGATCTTGTCCCGCGATAGCTTCATCGAGTCGCCGGTGTCGCGGCCGGAGGCGCGGATGACCTTGCGCTGGGTGATCAGCGTGTTCTTGATGCGCCGGAACATCTCCTGGTAACTGACGCCCTCGCGGCGCATGTAGTCGCTGTATTGACTCAGCAGGTCCCGCACTTCGTCGTTCAGGCGGTCCTCCACGCTCAGATCCTCCTCGATCACACCGGCAACGAATTCGGCGGCCACCTGGCCGTCGGTGGTCTCAATCCATTGTGGAGTCAGTTTTCGGACGATCTGGCGTGAAACGTAGTCAACAAACTCGCGTGCGAGCAACATCCCCTGATTTCAGTCTATCGGTCAGGGGCGAAGGGTGTCAATGCGGGCCCGGGGCAGGCGGTTCCAGGTCAGTTTGCATACGTAGCCTCCGCCGTTAATAATCCCCGTGCCGTCCGTAAGGAGGGACGGAGGAGGCATCGTGCTGGGTGCCCGCTGCACTGTGAAGAAGACTCTTGATGGAAGACCGTTTCGGCATAATCGGTGTCGCGCCTCAAACAATGCCATGCGACGCATTTCGAATGCCTGCCGCCCTTCGAGGTATTTATCTGCTAAGTCGCCCGTTCTTAAGTTGCGGGGGACGCAGCCGTAGGTTCCCCTCAAGCCCTGCGCGGGCTGCATTGCCACACTACGGGCTGTCCCTTAATGTGACGCTTCTCCACGATGATTTTGGAGGAATTCCTGATCAATTGGCTTGCGCCCCCGGAAGCCTTCTTCGGCTCCGTGCCAGAAGCGGATCTGGTCTTCGCCGAGCTTCCAGCACAGGCATACATCGCGGTTCCGATAGCGCGTCATAAAGTCGAGCAGGCCGATATCGAGATCCTTGACCAGCGCCCCTGCCTGTTCGATTTCCTCGAGGGCTTGTTTCAGCGCCGCTATGCTGGTATCCCGGCGGGCCCGGAGCGCGAGAATGTCGTTCGGGTTGACCCGCGCGCCGCCCGACATCCGCACCCGTTCGGTGGTTCGATCCATATCCCGCTGTGCTTTTTGCGACTCGGATTTGTGGAATCGGGCGTCGCGGAGGTGACGCTCCACCTCTGGCAAGGCGCGCTGCGCCTCGGGCAGCGTGAAATAACGCATGCTCTTTAGTCTATCCGGTCGAGTCCGGCCTCAAGAGGCGGGCGAGCGCAGGCCGCAGTCGCGAATAGAGATACGACAGGATCAACAACAGCACGCCCAGCGCCAGGAACGCGGTGATCCGGAACAGGCGGCCCAGCACCCACACATCCACCAAATAAAGCTTCACCACCACAAAAACCACCAGCGCGAGCCCCAGAATCCGGTGGAGGGCCGCTTGCGTTCGCACGCCGATCAGCACCAGGATCACCGCGTAGACAGTCAGCATAACCGAGACCGCGATGATCTGTACGCTGCTCTGGTCCTCGGCGACAATGTTGCGGCTCACCCATCCGCCGATTTCCAGGCTCAGGCCGAACAGCAACGCAGCGTGTCCGGCAATGTAGGCGATCGCCGCGTCAACCCGATGTCCAAAGAATCGCGCGGCGAGCCAGAGTGCGGCCGTCGAAACGGCGAACGTCAAAAAACGGGCATTCGCCACCAGCGAGTACTCCGAACTGCGGGCATAGGTGGACAGGTCCACTACCAACAGCCGCGCCAGCGCCAGTGAGAAGACCAGCCAGCATCCGAGGCGCAGCGAATCCGTGCGAAAACGCGCGGACAGCCAGGCCAAGGCCGCGCCTTCGATCGCCCACGCGATGGTCACACGGAATCCGACGAACTGGATCGGGATCGTAAGCGTGACAAATGCCAGCGACACGCCCATCGACAGGGTTCGCGCATCGGGCTGCGCAGCGAAATTGCGCGCAAGCAGCAGGTGTACGGCGCCCACGGCCGCGGCCAGCAGTCCCATGTACGCATGATGGGCTGGATTCAGCAAGCTATAGGAGGCCGCGTAGTAAACCGCGGCGTTCGCCGCAATCAGGCCCAGCCCGGAGCCGGTCCCGTCCGAGCGCCAGATCTCCCAACCGAAGAAAAGAAGAAACACCGCGGAAATCGCGGCGAATGAAGCATCGGGGCTGTACCAGATCCAGATAGGGAGCCAGTAAGCGGCCAGGCTCCAGACGGGAGCGTAAGTCCATGCTCGTGCAAACGCGCTGGCGAGCCCGCCGGCGGCGATCAAAAGATTCCACCAGGCGAACGCGGCCTGATCGCGCCAGATCACGCCCAACGCCAGACTCGCGCCGAGTTGGAACATGGCCCATAGCCCCGAAAGCTGCGAAAAACTGAACTGTGCGTAGAACGCGAAAGCGAATACTGTGGCGACCGCACGATTCGCGTCGCCGAACCACGTGACGAACCAGGCGACATAGAGCAGTATGGTCGCCCCGGCGGCGACCGGCTCAAGCGCATTCCACGTCCGCCGGCGCGCTAGCGCCAGCCCGCCGAGATTCAGCAGAAACACATAGCCGAACAGGACCCACGGATGATCTTCGCCGGTGGAAAGCGCGGGCGGCGTGAGATAGCCGCCGGTCATGGAGATCACCGCGATCGCTTGGGAGCCATACAGCAACGCCAGTCCGGCCGCGCCTGCGGTGACCGCAGACATCGCGGCGAACGCGAGACTCTGCGGCACAAGGTGATACAGCGTCGCAGCGGCGTAAATCGAGAGATAGAGCAGGGCGAGGCCAAGTCCAACGACTCCTTGCGCGAAGATCGTCTGTGCCCGGCGCCAGAACCGATCGCCCGCGGCCAGCGAGCCTGCCGCGGCAACGACGCCGAACGCCACCCGCACGCCCGGGCCGAACCAATCGGAATCGACGCCGTACTTGAACAGAAACGCGGCGCCGAGCAGCAGCGTGAAGACCGCGATGCGGTTGATCCAGTTGAGACCGATGGTGGTTTCGAGCGGCTCCGGGCCGCTGGTTTGGATGTCGTATTCTACGAGCGGCGGCGGAGCCGCAAAATCCTGGGGCAGCGGAGGAGGCGTCACCCGATGCTCCGGCTGGGTGGGAGGGGTTCGTTGCGATTCCAGCGCGCGCACGCGCTCCTCCAGCTCGCGCTGTTTCCGGACTAGTTGCGCCAGGGCTTCAGACAAGACTTCCAACCGCTGGTCGCGTTCTTCGCGGGAGTCCGCCACTGTTTACACTATAAATAGAAAGCTATGTCTGAATCCGGCATCCCGCTTCCTCCCGCGACCTTCGAATTTCTGGTGTTTTCGCTCAAGATGCAGGCCGAAATCCGCCTGGGCCTGCTGAAGATGGGCGAAGAAACGAGCGGCGCGCCAGACTTGCCCGCCGCCCGGCACGCGATTGACACGCTCGGAATGCTCGCGGAGAAAACGCGCGGCAATCTTAGCCTGGACGAACAACGGCTCATCGAAAATTCGTTGACCGAGCTGCGGTTCCGGTTCGTGCAAGTGAGCGAGAGCGCCTCGAAGCCCGCCGCGGGAGAAGCGTCGCAATCGTAAGAATGAGCACGCCGGCCATCCATCTGACGGTGCTCGGCTCGGGCACCAGTTCCGGCGTCCCGACCATCGGATGCACCTGCGAGGTGTGCTCGTCGGCCGATCCGCGCGACAAGCGCCTGCGCCCTTCGATCCTGCTCCAGTATGAGGGCCGTAATGTGGTGGTGGACACCACGCCCGATTTTCGCCAGCAGGTGCTGCGCGCCCGGCTGAACCGCCTGGACGCGATCCTCTACACGCACGCGCACGCCGATCACATTCTGGGGCTGGACGACGTTCGTCCCTTCAACTTCCGGCAGAAGGAGCCGATTCCGGTGTATGGGACCGAAGACACGCTCGCGGGGTTGCGGCGCGTGTTCTGCTACGCGTTCGATGAGAAGGTGGAATCCATGGTGCCGAAGCTCGACTTGCGCACGATGGATGAGACGCCTTTCGAGGTGTTCGGCCTCCAGTTCACGCCGGTTCGCGTGATTCATGGCAAGGGCGTGGTCTACGGGTTCCGTTTCGCATCCGCGGCTTATTTGACCGATCACAGCGAGATCCCGGAGGAATCCAAGGCGCAACTGCGCGGCCTGGACGTGCTGTTTTTGGACGCGCTCCGGCATCGTCCGCACCCCACGCACACGACTTTAGCTCGCGCGGTCGAGCTGGTGGAGGAGCTTCAGCCGAAACGCGCGTTCTTCACGCATATGTGTCACGACTTGGCGCATGAACGTACTGAAGCCGCGCTCCCGCCGCACATTCGTCTGGCGTATGACGGCCTGGAGATCGACCTGGAGCCCTTGGCATGAAGGTCGCGCGAAGCCTGAGCGAGGCCTCCTCGTTCAAGCCATGCGCCCTGACGATCGGGAATTTCGACGGCGTTCATCTGGCGCACCGGCGATTGCTCCACGCCACTATGGAAGCTGCGGGCGGGGCCGGCCTTCGGCCGGCCGTCCTGATGTTCGACCCGCATCCGGCATGCGTGGTGGCTCCCGAACGCGCCCCGCGGCTGCTGACGTCGTTAGACGAACGTTGCGAGCTGATCCGGCGCGAAGGGATCGAACAGGTCTTAATCCAGCCCTTTACCAAGGACCTGGCGCGTCTGACTCCGGAACAGTTCGCCCGGCAGTTCCTGCGCGACGGGCTGGGAGCGCGTGTGGTGGTTGTGGGGGAAAACTTCCGCTTCGGATGCCGGCAGGCGGGGGACACGCAGACGCTTCGTGAGTTGGGCGTTGCCTTGGGATTCGAGGTGCGGCTGCTCCAAACCGTCGAGTGGCGGGGACGCCGCGTTTCTTCAGGCGAAATCCGCAAGCTGATCGCGGCCGGAGAGGTGGGCCGCGCGTGCCGCATGCTCGGACGGCCCTACGCGGTTTCCGGCGATATCGTGCGCGGGCACGGAATCGGATCGAAGCAGACGGTTCCCACGCTCAACCTCCGAACCGAAGCGCAGGTGATTCCGGCGCGCGGAGTTTACATCACGCGGACCAGTGAAGCCGGCAGCGCGCGGCGCTGGAGTTCGATCACCAACATTGGCTACCGGCCGACCTTCGGCACTGAGCACGAGCTTTCCATTGAGACCTTCCTGCTGGATCCGCTGGAGGGCGAAACGCCCGGCCGGATCCGGCTGGAGTTCCTGCGCAGGGTGCGCGATGAGAAAAAGTTTGAAAGTCCAGAGGCGCTGAAGGCGCAGATTCTCCGTGACGTGCAACGAGCGAAGACATATTTTCGGAGGGTGAGGATAAGATAAGTTCATGGCTCTTTCCGCAGGAAAAATTAAGCACCTGAAGGCGCTGTCGAACAAGGAGGGGATCATCGCCGCCGCCGCGATGGACCAGCGCGGCAGCCTTCAGAAGTCGATCGCCAGCGCCAAAGGCGTCGACACCAAGGCGGTCACGCCGCAGATGATGTCGGAGTTCAAGACAGCCGTCGTGAAGATCCTGACCCCGCACGCCTCCGCGATTCTCCTGGATCCTGAATACGGCCTGGACGCCGCCAAGGCGCGCGCCTCGAATGCAGGTTTGCTGCTCGCTTACGAGGAAAGCGGGTACGACAACACCAAGCCCGGCCGGCTGCCCGATCTCCTGCCGCATGTTTCGGCGAGGCGCATCGTCGGGTGGGGAGCGGACGCGGTCAAGATCCTGATCTACTACACCCCCTTTGAGGATTCCTCGATCAACGACATCAAGCACGCCTTTGTCGAACGGATCGGCGCGGAGTGCGAGGACCTTGAGATCCCCTTCTTCCTGGAATTCGTCGGGTACGATCCGAAAGGCGGCAATGAGAAGGGTTTCGAGTTCGCCAAAATCAAGCCGCAAGTGGTCATCGGCAGCATGAGGGAGTTCACCAAGCCGCACTACAAAGTGGACGTCCTCAAGGTGGAGGTGCCGGTGAACGCGGAATTCGTAGAAGGCAGCGCGGTGTACAAGGGCGAGAAAGCCTACACGCGCGCCGAGGCGCTGGCGTATTACAAGCAGGCCGCGGAAGCCGCCACCAAGCCCTTCATCTATCTGAGCGCAGGCGTGAGCAACAAGCAGTTCGTCGAAAGCCTGAACATGGCCAAGGAAGCCGGCACCGATTTTTCGGGCGTGCTGTGCGGCCGGGCGACCTGGAAGGACGGCATGCCGATCTACGCCACCAAAGGCGTGAAGGCGCTCGAAGACTGGCTGTCGACCGAGGGCGTGAAGAACATTAACGCGGTCAATGACGCTCTGAAAGGCGCCACGCCCTGGAGCAAGAAACTCGGGATCGCGGCCTGAGGGCAAGAGCGCCGCTACGCCGCCGCGAGCGCCAGATTCTGGATCTTCTTGATAGCCGCGGCCGCGCCACGGCCGCCGAGATTCAGGCCGCGCTGCCCGATCCGCCCAGCTACTCGGCGATTCGCGCCCTGCTGCGCATTCTGGAACAGAAAGGACACATCCACCACGACTCCGATGGCCACGCTGCGCGTTCCTGCCCTAGGTCTCCCGCCAGAAAGCGCGCACTTCGGCGCTGAAACACCTGCTCGCGAAGTTTTTTGACGGGTTCGCCGCTGAAGCGGCCGCGGCCCTGGTGGACGGATCCGCCGCGAAACTTTCCTCTGAAGAACTCGACCGGATTACGGGAACTCATCGACCGCGCTTGCAAGCAGACCGAATTATGACCGGTATCGTTTTGACCGTCGTTCGGAAAAAACATCAGCCAGGGGCTGTTCCGGGAACCGAGGGATGGCCAGCCGGTGGACGTCGGCGGTCCCGATCGAGGCCACCTTCACACTGCCGTAGTCGCCGCCGCAGCTTCGGAGTCGCTGACCGGAAACTTAATGCCTTCCCACCGCGCGACCACTGCGGTCGCCAGGCAGTTGCCGAGCAAGTTCACCGAGGTGCGCGCCATGTCCATGAGCGCATCCACCCCCAGCAGCAAGGCCACGCCTTCCACCGGAAGATTGAAGGTGGCCAGCGTCCCCGCCAGGATCACCAGGGACGCGCGCGGCACGGCGGCCACGCCTTTGCTGGTGAGCATCAGCGTCAGCATCATGGTGAGCTGCGTGCCCAGCGAAAGATGGATTCCGGCAGCCTGCGCGACGAACAGCGACGCCAGCGACAAATACAACGTCGAGCCGTCCAGATTGAAGCTGTATCCGGTCGGCAGGACGAACGCCACAATGTGCTTGGGCACGCCGAAGCTCTGCATGTTTTCGAGCGCCAGGGGCAGGGCAGCTTCGCTCGAAGCCGTCGAGTAAGCCAGCAGGAACGGCTCGCGCACCCACCGGATGAAGCGCCGCAATGGGATGCGCGCGATGGCGGTCACCACGCCCAACACCACCACCACGAAAAATAACTGCGTCGCGTAGAGCGTCAACACCAGCTTCCCCAGATTCAACAGAACGCTCAGGCCTTTGTCGCCGATGGTTGCCGCCATTGCGCCGAATACTCCGATCGGCGCGAACAGCATGACGTAGTTCGTGTAGCGGAACATCACGTCGGAAAGTGACTGGCAGAAATCGACAACGGCCTGCGATTTTCCGGGGATCGCCGCGCATGCTGCGCCGAATAGAAACGAGAACACCACGATCTGAAGCACCTCGCCGCGCGCCATCGCGTCGATGATGCTGGTCGGAAAGGTGTGCTCCACAGTCTGCTGCAAGCCTGTCCCGGTAGCTGCGACGCCCGGGTTCGCTCCCGCCTGCAGCGCGACACCCGCGCCGGGCTGGATAAGATTTGCCGCGGCGAGTCCGATCACCAGAGCCAGAGTCGTCACGATTTCGAAATACAGAATCGCCTTGCCGCCGATCCGGCCCATCGTCTTGATGCTGCCCGTACCCGCGATCCCGACCACCAAGGTCGCAAACAGCAGCGGCGCAATGATCGATTTGATCAGCCGGAGAAAAATCGTCCCGAGCAAACCGAGTTCCTTTGCCGGACCGGGAAACGCCGCGCCGAAGGCAATGCCCGCCACGAGCGCCATCAGGATCCAGACGGTAAGAGAAGGCCGCTTCATGCTGCGCCGCCTTAGCGCTCTCCCCACTTCAGCTTTTCGCGCAGCACGTCGAAGAACATCATGTCGGGCGGGCGGACCAGGCTGATGCAGTGCTCGGACCGCCGGCACACAATGCGGTCGCCCGGCTCCAGGACCTCTCCCACCTGGCCGTCGATAGTCATGTACGTCGGCGAGTTATAGAGCGCGATCACCTGGATTTCGCTCTCATCCGGCACGATCACGGGACGGTTGGTGAGTGTATGCGGGCAGATCGGGGTGATTGCCGTGGCGCACACGGAGGGGAACATGATCGGTCCGCCGGCCGACAGCGAATATGCAGTGGACCCGGTCGGCGTGGCGACGATCAATCCATCGGCTTTGTAGACGCACACGAAATGATGATCGACGTGGACCTCCAGGTCGATCATTCGCGCAATCTCCGCCTTGGTGAGGACCACGTCGTTCAGAGCTTCGTGGGAGCTCACGCACTGGCCGGAACGCCACAGCTCGACGTGCAGCATGCGGCGCTGCGCCACCCGGAAGTCGCCGCGCAGCGCCCGTTCGAGCTGCGGGTACAATTCTTCCACCTTGATCGCCGTCAGGAATCCGAGCCCGCCGAGATTCACCGCGAACAGCGGCAGCTTGCGGGCCTGTTCGCCTGCACGGTTGGCCCGCAGGGAGGCTCGCGCGGCGGAGAGCAAGGTGCCGTCGCCGCCCAGCACAACTAGGAGCTGCGAACGCGCGGCCACTTCCTGGCGCGGAAGCGCCCCGGACCTTCCCGCGTATCCGGCGCATTCCTCGTCCAGAAACACCGTGATTCCCCGCGCTTCCAGCCAGGCGATCAGTTCGGGAACCAGAACACCGGCGCGATCGCTGCGCGGCTTGGCCATGAGGCCCACTGCTTTGACGGAAGCTTCAGTCGTTGCGTCTGGCATAGAGCAGGAACTCTACGTTTCCCTCGGCCCCGCGGATAGGGCTCTCGATGATGGATGCTCGGAAACCTTGCGCCTCCACGGCGGTCCGAACGCGCTCGCATGCGGCGCGATGTTGCGCCGGATCGCGAACAATGCCCCCCTTGCCGACCTCTCCTTTTCCGATCTCGAATTGAGGCTTCACTAAAATGATCATCCGGCCGCTCTCTTTCAGCAGCGGCACAATAGCCGGAATCAGCAGCGTAGCTGAAATGAAGCTGGCATCGCAGACGGCGAGATCGAATTTCCCGGGAAAGTCCGCGGAACTGAGATAGCGGGCGTTGACGCCTTCGCGGACCACCACGCGCGGATCGTTCCGCAGCTTCCAATCGAGCTGGCCATGGCCGACATCGATCGCCCAGACGCAGGTCGCGCCGCGCTGGAGCAGACAGTCCGTGAACCCTCCGGTCGAGCTTCCGATATCGATGCAGACGTTTCCGGCTACGGCGATGCCGAACCGGTCCAGAGCCTCCGCCAATTTGATGCCGCCGCGGCTGACATAGGAAGGCCGGGCCGTCACGCTCACCTGAGCGTCATGCGCCACGGAACGGCCGGGCTTGTCGCTCCTTTGGCCGTCGATCAGAACGTCCCCCGCCAGGATCAGGGCGCGAGCTTTTTCCCGGGTTTCCGCCAGCCCGCGCTCGACCAGCAACTGGTCCAAGCGGACTTTGGTCGGCCGAGGCATGGCGATCTGCCCGATCATGCGGTGCGTTGCACGATCAGATCGGCCAACTGCAATAGACGTTCGGCCCGGACGCCGAGCGGCCTCAGAGCTGCGTGCGCGCCCAGCCGTTCCTGTTCGGCCATGGCGCGCGAGCGTTCCAGGCCATAGACTGCCGGGAACGTGATCTTTTTCTGCTGCGCATCTTTGCCCGCGGTTTTCCCCAGCGCTTCGGAAGATTGTTCCACGTCGAGAACGTCGTCCACGATTTGAAACGCTAGTCCGATGTGCTCGCCGAAGCAGGTGAGCGCCGAGAGTTCGGAGTCATCGGCTCCTGCGTAAATCGCTCCCATTCGCACGCTGGCGCGAAGAAGAGCGCCGGTCTTTGCCCGATGGATCGATTCCAGTAAGGCCGCCGTGGGCGGCTGGCCTTCCCCTTCCAGGTCGTTCACCTGTCCGCCAATCATCCCGCCTACAGTTCCGGATGCGGTCGCTAGTTCGGCTACCAAGCGGATGCGGCGCTCGGCATCCACATGGGGCGATTTGGCCAAAGTTTCGAAAGCTAGTGTGAGAAGCGCGTCGCCCGCCAGAATCGCTATGGCATCGCCAAAAATCTTGTGGCAAGTGGGCCGGCCGCGGCGCAGATCGTCGTTGTCCAGGGCCGGGAGATCGTCATGGATCAGGGAGTAGGTGTGGATCAACTCCAACGCGCAGGCTGCGTCTTCGATGCCCTCCGGGCGATCCGATACCGCTTCCGCCGCCGCCATGGCCAGCAAAGGGCGGATGCGCTTGCCGCCGGCGAACAGGCTGTAGCGCATCGCGCGATGGATTACGCTGGGATCTTGCGATTCTGCCGGAACCCAACGATCCAGCGCGGAATCCACGCGCTTTTGCTGCCGGGCGAGATAATCGGAAAGCGTCATGCTTTTTCGCCGCTTTTGAAGGGCTGCGGCTGCATTTCCCCCGCCTTGCGGGTAAGAATTTCCACTCGCGTTTCCGCCTCCTCCAGTTGCTTGCGGCACGTTTCGCTGAGTTTCATGCCCTGCTCGAACAGGGCGATCGCGCGCTCCAACGGCAGCTCTCCGGTTTCCATTTCCTTGACGATGCTTTCGAGTTGCTGGAGACCCGCCTCGAACGTCAGCGGCGGATTCGGAGCCGATTCCGACATTCACCCATTATAGGCTCAGGCTCCTTAAGCCGGCTCCGCTTCCCGCCAACTGAACGCCGCGATCTGCTTCTCGCCAGCGAGTTCCTGCAAGAATGCCGGAAGCGCGCCATCCGTGCGATGGCCATGCCAGTTCACGTCGAATGTCAGGATGGCATGATGCGAAGCCGCCTCATAGGACGCGCCCCGGGGGATTGCTTGGAAGCCGTCCCGTTCGATGAGAGATCGGATTTCCGATTCGCCGAGATCCTGAGACACCAGGGTGAGCGTCAATACAGCCCGCCGGTCGCGGGGAAGGCGATCTTCCGCCCAGGTCAATCCGCTTAGCACGCCGATGCCCAGCACCGCGTCGACTCCCCCCAAAACCAGTTGCCCGCTGCCGAAACACAGCCCCATGATGGTCACAAACCAAACTGTCGCGGCCGTCGTGACGCCGATGATCAGGTTTTCGCGGCGTATGATGGCGCCCGCTCCGATGAAGCCGATGCCCGTCAATACGCCGAGCGGAAGGCGCAATGGATCGCCAGGGTTGAGGATCGGGCTCGGACCTCCGCCAGTTCCAGGCAAAGTCAGCCGGTTCGACAGAATCATGGCCACGCACGCCGCGATAGATACCAGCAGTGTAGTCCGCAATCCCGCCGACCTGCCCTTTTCGCTGCGATTGATGCCAAAGAGCGCCCCGGTGATGGCCGTAAGAGCCAAACGAAGCGCAATGTCCCCCCACGTCAGTGTTGTCGGCATCGGCCAGCAACACTATTGTACGTCCCGCGCCCGTGCCGCCAGAATTATGCAGCGATGGCCGGCGTGATCTCTTTTACCTTGACGGCCTCCGGAGCGGTTATATGCAGGATGCCCTTCTCGAGTTTCGCGGAAACCTTGTCGACATCAATCGGTTTCGGAAGCTCGAAGCGCCGGTACACGTCGTCGGACCCGAACTCGGTCCAGAGGACCTTTCCCTTTTGCGTTTTCTTTTCCTTTTCCGTGCATGCGTGCACGATCAGTTCCTGGGGCGTCGCGGTTATTTCTATTTCTTTCGCCTCGAAGCCGGGCAGCGTGATCTGCATCTCGTAGGAATGGTCTTTCTCAATCAGCTCCGCTGCGGGCCAGGAGAGTTCGCGCTCGGCTCGAAGCCAATCGTCCAGTTCGTGCCCTGGCTCGAAATTGCGCTGCTGGAACAGTTCAAATGCACGCCGCTGGATCGCTTCCATCCGCTTGCGAATCTGCTCGAACACGGGCAGCGTCTTTTTGCCGTCCACCACTTTCTGAATCGCGATGTGTGACATCTCTCTTCCCTCCTTCCGGACTCGGAAATCCCATTGCAAGGAATTGCAAGTGGGCTGCCAGTACTAAGGCCCGAATCTTAAGGACTTTTTGAGATCGGTGCTGCCAATTTGAGTGAAAGCGCCCAGAACAACGGCCCGCTTGCGCTGGTTCCCGCGTAAAATGAAACGGTGCGAGCAGGAGGCACACATGAGAAAGATTCAGCAGTTCGCATTTTTAGGAGCGTTCCTGGCGCTCGCCGCGGTCCCGCGCGCATGGGCGCAGCCGTGGGTTTCGTTCGATGACAACACGCGTTACCTTGCCCTTGGCGATAGCCTCTCGGCCGGATATGCGGCGCACCCGGCGACGCAAGGTTTCGCGTATCAGGTGTATCAAAGCGGGACCATCGACAGTATCAACAACTTACTGTTCTGCGATGCGGCCGTGCCGAACGCGCAGAGTTCCGACGTGCTGCACTACCAGGTTCCCCAGGCCCACTTGTTCTTCGCCGCAACCGGCAAGGACTATCGCAAGGTGCTAACCCTTACTGTTGGCGGGAACGACGCCTTTACCGTAGTGGGTCCCAATGGGCAGATCACCGGCGATGTCAATGCGATGCTTCTGGCGTTCGGGGCGAATCTCGGGGCGATTCTAACAAGCCTGGTGACCCAGTTCCCGGACGCGAAAATCTTCGTCGGGAATCTGTACGACCCGGAACTGCCGATTCCGGGCGAGCCCCTGCTGGTGAACGCGATGAACGGCGTGATCGCTCAGGTCTCGGGCGGGTTTGCCGGGCATGTTGTGCTCGTGGACATTCACACGGCGTTCGAGGGACGGCACGGCCTGCTCCTGTCGGAAAGGCACGGGAGTGCCCCAGACCAGGTGCATCCGACGAACGCGGGATACCAGGTGATGGCCAAGGCGTTTGAGGACGCGATTCGTCAGAATTAAGGAGATCCATGCAGAAACATCTCTTGCTTGCGGCGCTTGCGGCGGCGGGGGCTTGCGGCCAGACCCCGGCGTTTGAGGTCGCTTCGATCCGCCCAGCCGCGCAGATCACACCGGAAACGATCGCGCCCGGCAGGCTGCACGTCGGAATGAAGATCGACGAGGGGAAGGTCGATATTGGCCACTTGTCCCTCCGCGATCTGATGATGCTGGCCTACGAGGTGAAGCTGTTTCAGATCTCCGGTCCCGAATGGGTCGCGCAGGAACGTTTCGACGTTCTCGCCAAAATCCCCGAAGGCGGGACCAAGGATCAGGTTCCAGCGATGCTCCGCGCGCTGCTGGCAGAGCGGTTCAAGCTAATGGCGCATCGCGAGCAGCGCGAGCTGTCTGTCTATGCCCTTGTGGTGGCCAATGGCGGACCGAAATTCAAGGAGCCTCCGGCCGATTCCCCGGCCGCGTCAGGGACCGCCAGAGATGCGACGGCGAAGATTACGCCGGCTCCAAACGGCCAGATCCGAATGGAAGTCGAGCGGATGCCCATGAGCCGGCTGGCGGAAACGTTGACGCAGCTTCTGAACCACCCGGTTATCGATCACACGGGTCTGAACGGGTCATATCAGTTCGCGTTGGAGCTATCGATTCAGGATGTGGCGCAGGCAATGGGCGGTTCGCCGTTTGGAGCAGCTCCGCAACCTCCCGGCGGCACGGCGCTGGCGGCATCGGATCCATCGGGAGGTTCTGTCTTCCAGAGCATCCAACGCCTGGGGCTCCGGCTCGAGAAACAAAAAGCCTCCATCGAAACCATCGTGATCGATAGCGTGGAGAAGAGTCCCACCGAAAACTAATGCGGCTGTAAAACGCGGTCTCCGGCCCGAATCTTAAACCGCGGTTCGAGCGCCGTCAGTTTCTCGACGATGCCCGTGTATTCCAACTCCGACATCGGCAGCATCGCCGCGCCGAAGAATCCCTGGCGGCGCATCTCGAGCGACTTGCGGGCGGCGTTCTCCCGAATCGTGTCCCAGAACGGATGCGCAAAATTGTCCACAGCTTCGGTTAGAACGCCTTTCTGAACGCAAAATCCCGCGCTGGTGACGATAGGGGGCCCGTCGAAGTAGCTGATGCCCTCATTCAGTTTGACCGGCATCAGCGGCATCTGGTGGGATCCGCGCATCCCGCCGGCGACGTAATGGCACGCCGCGAACGGCGCCAGGATTTCTCCCGTTGCGGGGAAATTCATCTGCGCGCGCACCAGCATCACCGGATCATCCTTGCCCGTATATTTTCCGGCAATGTTGTGCAGCCGCGACGTCGCCACAACAGCGGCCTGATCGCCCGTCGCACGCGACCAGACGGATTCCACGACAAATCTCTCCGGATCGCGCAGCAGTGTCGCAATTTCGTACAGCTCCTCGGGCGCGTTCAATTCGATCACGCGGTCGCCTTCCGTGTAGTTCACGTCCATGATGACGAATCGGAAGCCGCGCGACATCTTGGGCGAGAGTACCAGGCCGGGCGTGTTCATCGGATCCACGAACGCCAGATATAACGGCAGGTTGAACGCGCCCGGATCGGTTTTGTCGGCCGCGAAGAACAGGAACGGCTCGGCGGGCCGCTCCTCGATCTCCATTTCGGCCACGGCCGGGCCCATGCCCCTTACATTGCCGGAAAACGAAGCTTTCAGCAGGTCCTGCCCCGCGCCGTAGAGTCCTTGCGCTTTGGCGGCTTCCGTTCCCGCAAGAAATGCGTCCCACGCCAGCTTGTGGATGGCTTCGTCACCCTCGCCGCGGGTGTGGGTCATCAGGATCGCGATATCGTCGCCCGTGTGGCTAAGATACGAGTCCAGAATCAGATTACGGCCAGCCGCGCGGATCCGCTCTTTCACTGTCTGGAACAGCCGCTCGGAGGGCGTGACATGTCCACCCACCGACCCGATATCCGCCTTGATTACGCTCAACGTGAGTCTCATGTTCATCGACCTCTTCCCTTGGATTGTCTGGATCCGTCCGATTTCCCACCTTGGCTCGCTGCGGGTCTCTGTTCGCGCTCGATCGTGCGGCGGCGGCTCTCTATCTGCCTCTGCGATGGAGCAGGCGCCGGACGCGCAGTTTGCGGTGCGGGGCGACTCTGGCCAGGCGCCTGACTGGGAGGAGCAGCCTGCGGCCGTTGCACCTCCGGCGCCCGCGGAGATGGCGTGACCTGCCGGTATTGCGGCCGGGCGTCCTGCCGGCTCTGAGTCTGCTGCCGGCGCAGGGCCTCCACGTGCGCCGGTTCCGGCGGGCGTCCCGGATCGCGCGCCAGCGCCTCACGCCTGTTTTCGAAAGGCACCGGTGCGGCCGGCGGCGTACGCTGTACCGTAATCTGCCGGCGGGCAACGCTGTCCGGAGGCCGAGGCGCGGGCCGCGCTCCATCCGGGATCGCCGCAATACTCCGGCGATTCGGCACTGCCGGGGGAGCGGATCCGCCGATGTGCGCCGCAGCCGCTTCTCGCGCCGTCACGCGTATCGCGGATCGTCCCACCGGTCTCGCTCCCGCGAATACATCCACGGGGACTGCCGTAACAGCTCCGTTGATTCCGCGGTTCGCATAGTGCTGGCGAGCCATATCGGTGCGCCAGATGTTTGCCGTGTTCGTAATGACCGTGTGGCTGATATTGATGTTTGTCACATAGGCGCGGCTGGCGCGATACGGGGGAATGTAGATCTCACGCGGGCCGAGAGGAAACCAAGCGACACCCAAACCCCCGCCAACGCCGAAGTAATAGCGGTATCCCGGACCGCCGCCGATGAACACCACCAAAGCCGGCGCGTACACCGCGCGAATTCTCACAGGTCCGGGCACCCAGCCCCATACGCCCCCGAACAGCGCCCACCGGCCGTAGTGGAACGGCGCAAATCCCCAGGGGGCGTCGTCAATCCAGGTCCAGCCCCATGGCTCGATCCAGACCCAGTGGCCGAACCGGTACGGAGCCCATCCGATGATCACCGTCCGCGGGAACCATACGGGCCCGTAATCGGGATAAGCACCCCAGTATCCATACTCGTCAAGATCATCCACTCCGATGACGTAAGCGGAAACGTGCTGGAGCGATGCGACCTTCTCGGTGCGTCGATCGCGGGTTGCGCAGAAACTATCGAAGCGGTCTGTGGGCGGGGCCGGAGTGATTTCGTACGCCACCTGCGCAGCGCTTTCACCGCCCGTGATTCGGGCCTGCTGGCCCGCGCGTACTGTGAATGTCTGTCCGGGAGAAGTTACTTCCGCCTGGCCCGTTCGCGCGATCACTCTCGATGCGGATCCGTTCGTCTCCACCTCAAACCGGTATTCGCCAGTGCGCAACAGCGTTACCGCGGCTTGCGGCGAGTCAACCTCAAAATTGTCCTGTTCGTCCAATCGCCGAAGATGGACTTGTGCGGTGCCTTCGGAGATCTTGACTTGAACTGCGCGGTCGTCCAGGTTCAGGAATCCCAGGTTGGTGCTGTTGTCCAGTCGAATGAACGCGTGTCCTAAATCGAGTTCCGCGCGTGAGTCGCGGTCCGTCCACAGCTCGTCTCCGGTAGTCAGAGGACGGTTCAATTCCGCGGGGACCCAGTCGTCGGTTCCCGCCGCCCTGAAGGAAACGGTGCCGCTGATGTAGCTGAGCCGCGCGACGCGGCCCGGAGGATCGGGCGCGGATACATCCGGCGGGCGTGTGGCTTGCGCGTTGGTGTGGGCGCACCCGGCCAGCAGCAGTGCAGGGATAATCGCGAGAAGCGAATTTCGCATGGAAAAACTCCGCTGCTGTCACCGCATGAATCGGGCCAATCGTTTTCGCGAGCATTTTCCGCAATTTGTGGAGCCGTGTCGAAGTTGTGAGCCGAATCGCGCAGGCGCGCGTGAGCCGGATCGCTCAGCGGGTTCGGCACACCGGCGCCGGCGGGCATATGAGGATACCCAGGATGGAAATCATCGTGCTACGAGTATCGATATGAAACGAGAACGCACCATCGACCGTGAGCGAGGCTACCGCGCCGCCGTCTGCACACGCTGCGGCGGGGAAGCGGAATGGATCTATCTGGACGCCGAGCAGACACGAGTGGAGGTGACCTGCCCGGATTGCGGCAAGATTGAAATGTCCCGGGCCGAGTTCGACCAGACTCAAGACGAAATCGTGGAACCGGGCGACCGGGAGTAGCCGCGGGCGAGGTGACCACCAACGCCCACATCGCGCGGCGGCTGGAGGAACTGGCGAGCCTGCTTGAAATACAGGGCGCGAACCCATTCCGCGTTGCTGCATACCGGCGGGGCGCAGCGGCTATAGCGAACTTGTCCGAACCCGTTCAGGAGATTTACCAGCGCGAAGGGATCGAAGGTCTGGATCGAATTCCGGGAATCGGCCGCCGCCTGGCGATGGCGGTGCGCAGCCTGCTCGATACGGGCCGCTTGCCACTGCTGGAACATCTGCGAGGCGAGACGGACCCCGTACTGCTTCTGCAATCTGTTCCTGGCATCGGGCCGATTCAGGCGGATCGCCTGCATCACGAGCTGGGCATCGATTCGCTGGAAGATCTGGAAGCCGCCGCGCACGACGGCCGCCTGGCCAGCGTTGCAGGCTTCGGCGCTAAGAGAGTCGCAGGAATCATCGACTCGCTCGCCTCACGGCTCGGCCGCCTGCGGCAGCCTCCCCGTGGAGCCATTCCGCCGGTTGAGGAACTGCTCGATGTCGATCGCGAATACCGCGAGGGGGTTCGAACAGGGATCCTCCCGAAGCTCGCGCCTCGCCGTTTCAATCCGGAAAAGCGGGCCTGGCTCCCGATTTTGCACACGCAGCGCGGCAAGCGGCACTACACCGTGATGTTCTCCAACACCGCGCGAGCGCACCGGCTGGGAATGACTCACGACTGGGTGATCCTTTATGAGGACGGCGAATCAGGAGCGCATCAGTACACGGTGGTAACCGCCCGGCAAGGACCGCTCAAAGGGAAACGCGTCGTGCGCGGGCGTGAGGCGGAATGCGGGGCCGGTCTTCAGGCCCGCGGCGGGCCTCCGCGTCCGCTGGTTGCGAGGCTCAAGACCCGCACAAGCCTGGAGGACTGCCGCACATAGACGTTATCCGAGTTCCGGCGCGGGCGGAACCGCCGGCTTGGGCTCCGGGATCTCCGTCAGCGTGGCTTCGGTCAGCAGCAGGACGCTCGCCACGGATACCGCATTTTCAAGCGCGATCCGCACGACTTTCGTCGCGTCGATAATCCCGGCTTCCATAAGATCCACGTACTCGCCTTTGGCGGCGTCGAATCCGAAGTTTCCCGATCCGGTTCGCATTTTGTCCACCACCACTCCGCCATCCACCGACGAATTCTCCGCGATCTGGCGTGCGGGGGCCTCCAGGGCCCTCTTCAAAATGCGCAACCCGGTCTTCTCATCCCCGTCGGCCGACCGTTCCTCCGTCTCCACGGCGCAGATCGTTCTCAGGAGCGCCAGGCCGCCGCCGGGCACGATGCCCTCGGCGATGGCCGCCTGGGTCGCATGGATCGCGTCGTCGAAGGCTTCTTTCAGGCTCTTCATCTCCGCTTCCGACGGCGCGCCGACGCGGATCACCGCGACGCCGCCCGTCAGCTTGGCCAGCCGTTCGCGCAACTTCTCCTTGTCGTAGTCCGACGTGGTCTCTTCGATCTGTTTGCGCAATTCCGAGCAGCGCCCATCGATCGCCGCCTTCCGCCCCAAGCCGCCAATAATCGTGGTGGTTTCCCGGTCGATCACGATGCGCTTTGCGGCGCCCAGATCTGCAAGCTGCACATTCTCGAGCTTCACCCCCAGCTCTTCGGCCAATACGCGCCCGCCGGTCAGGATGGCGATGTCTTCCAGCATGGCTTTGCGCCGGTCGCCGAATCCGGGCGCCTTCACTGCCGCGCAGGGCAGCACGCCGCGAAGCTTATTGACCACCAGCGTCGCCAGCGCGTCTGCTTCCACGTCTTCCGCTACGATCAGCAGAGGCCGCCCGGACTTGGCAATCTGCTCCAGCAGTGGCAGCAGATCCTTCATGTTCGAGATTTTCTTCTCGTGGAGCAGAATGTAGGGATTCTCCAGAGTCGCTTCCATCTTTTCCGGATCCGTGACGAAGTACGGCGAAAGGTACCCGTGGTCGAACTGCATGCCTTCGACGATCTCCAGAGCCGTCTCCGTGGTCTTGGCTTCTTCGACGGTGACCACTCCGTCCGAGCCAATCTTCTCGATCGCGTCGGCTACCAGCCTGCCGACTTCAGGGTTGTTGTGGGCCGATACGGTCGCAACGTGCTCTTTCTCCAAACGCGACGCCACGGGCCGCGATATCCGGCGCAGCGCGTCCACCGCTGCTTTGAGGCCCCGGTCCAGCCCGCGCTTCAGGTCGACGGCGCTCGCGCCGGCCGCCACGTTCCGGACGCCTTCCGACAAGATCGCGTGCGCAATCACGGTGGACGTGCTGGTGCCGTCGCCGACCGCCTCGCCCGTCCGCTCGGCTGCTTCGCGGATCATCTGCGCGCCGAGATTCTCGGCCGGGTCCTTTAAATCGACTTCCTTGGCGATGGTGACGCCGTCGTTGCAGACCACCGGCTTGCCGAAGCGCTTCTCAATCAGGACGCACTTGGATTTCGGGCCAAGAGTCACGCGTACCGCGTCGGCCAGCGCCGTCGCGCCATGCAGGACCTTTTCTCTGGCTTCAGATCGAAACAGGAATTGTTTGGCGGGCATACTCGCTATTCCTCTAAAACGCAACTCGCGCAGGACTTCGGCGCAAGCGCGCCGGTGAGGGCTGGCTCGGCTGGTTCCTCACACTCCGGCTCGCGCTGAAGTCTCGGTTTCTTCTTGTCCGTGGAGGACTCTCTTTTGACTGCTTCGGCCAGGCGCTGCTTGAACTGGCGGAACTCCGTCGAATCGACGGTCAGCGCTTCCGATTTCGGCAGATATTCAATTTCGCTGACGGTGCTCAGGATGCGCTCGAAAAACGGCGGATGCGTCCGGAAGAAGCTGGCGGACTTGACGTAGCCCTTTTCACTGGCCATCTTGTCAAAAAAGGTGATGAACCCGCGCGGATCGTAACCGGCGCGCCAGGCGTACTGCGTTCCCAACTGATCCGCTTCCGCTTCGAACTTCCGGTTGACGCCGAGCAGTGTAAGATCAAGCACCATTCCTAACCCGATGAATCCGTACTGGAGCGCGTAATACGTGCCGATTCCGGCCACCCCTCCCGTGACGATTACGGCGAAAATCTGCGCCGATTGCAGGAAGATGTTCGCCAGCGCGGCCTTCTTCATGAGCTTGGCGCCGTGCCGGGCCGCAACGTGGGCTAGCTCATGCGCGATCACCCCTGCCAGCTCGGATTCTGTGCCGGCCTTTTCCAGGAGTCCGGTGTTGATGAAAAGAAATCCGCCAGGCATCGCGAAAGCGTTGATTTCCTGGCTGCGCAGAACCGTTACCTTCACCGGGACCTTCATGTCGGAATTTGCGGCGATCCGTTCCGCGATGCCGCGAACGTACGCGACGGCCTCCTTCTGTTCCAACTCGGGAGGCATCAGGCTGTACGTTTTCATATTGCGAATGGCTTCTTCGCCGAGCTTGATGTCCTTTTCCTGATCCTCGCTGATCTTGCGCACTCCGATGTCTTCCACGTCGCCGAACTGCCGGTCGCGGGCGCGCCCTTGCGCCACCATGCGGTCGATTTCACTCTTCTTGGCGGGCCACTGCTGGATCAGGTCCGCCTTGGCCAGCTTGTTGTCGAAGGCCACCGGAACGCCGTGTTGCCGCTCGACGCGCTTCTCACCGCGGGCCTTCTCCAGACGCAGGATTTCGCAGTGCATTGCGTTGCGCCGTTCGGCCATTTTGGGGCTGTCGGTGGACGCCTCCTTGTTGAGCGACTTGAGCTGATTCCTCAGCTCCTCCAGTTTCCGATCCAGCTCTTTTTCCTCCTTCTGGAGACGCTCGATCTCGCTCTTGCGCTGGCTCTTGAGATCGTTGCGCAAAGCCTCGAACTCCTCGGACTTGAAAGACAGGGAAGGCGCGATTTCCAGCAGTTCCAGATAGGGCCGGTTGACCAATTGCGAAAGCGACGCCGACGTAACATCCGCGTCTGCGAGCGGCAACAGAACCGCCATTCCGGCCGCGAGAATTCGAGTCATTGTGCTTCTCCCGTAGGCGCCGGTGACTCCGAGATCGCCAATCGAATGTCGCGCCGCGTCGTACTCCCGCGATCCACGATCACCTCCCGGATCCACACTGAATCGTGTGCCGCCGCCGTGACCCAGAGCGAGTAACGCCCTTGCGGCAGATCCTCGATCGTGTAGTTCCCCAAGGCATCCGCGGTAGCCCGGAATACAGCTCCGGTCATCGTGTTTCGCGCTTCGACGACGGCCCCAGCGATCGCAACGCCCTGGTTATTGGTGATCCGGCCCTCGAGGACGGCGCTGTCGCGCTGCATCGCCAGCGGAATCGAACCTAACAACAAAATCAAAAGGATCAATAGCGTGTACTTCACGGTCGATGACATGACGCCTCCTATGCTGCTCTCGGCCAGTGGGCGGCGCCGGGAGCATGCCGCTTGTAGATCGCATGCAGCGTATTCATTACGTCTTCAAACGACACCGGGGGGCGGTCTGTATCGCCGTGATGCCGCGCGTGCAGGATAATGTCATCCAGCGACAGCAACCCCACCAGGTTGCCCTGGTGATCCACCACGGGCAGCCGGCGCACGCGCTCTGTGGCCATAACTTTCAGCGCGCAACGCACGTGGTCATCGGCATCGCAGAGCACCGCCGGACGGTAGGAAACGTCGCTTACTTTGATCTCGGATGCGAGGCGGCCACGCGTTCCGACCGCGATGCAAATGTCGCGGTCCGTGATCACTCCGGTCACGTTTCCGTGCTCGTTGACCACCGGCAGCAGTCCGCAGTTGTGTTCCCACATGAGCGCCGCTGCTTCCGCCAGGTTTGTGTCGGGACGGCAGGATGCCACTGTTTTCGTCATTACATCTCGCACTTTCATGGCATACTCCTTGGACTCAGCCATAGGTGTGCAATCCGGTCTCCAGTGCGGGTGTAGATTCCGCGCTAACTTCGCGAAGTTCCGGAGGTTAGGCTCTGCGCGCCAGTACCCAGAGATGCGCGAAAAGGCTCACGCGCATGTCTTTTTCTTAAATCCGCCCTTAATCTCATCAGGAATGGAAGCTAGGAATTGGCCTAAGCCGTGCAGGTGTCCCGGCGAACGAAGAATTGCGGGCGGAAGCTCACATGCGCCAGATTTCGGCAGGAATCATCGTGGGGGCCCGGGAGCTTGAGGAGGCGCTGCTTACCGCTCTCCAGGAACTTCCGGTTCGGGTGTTGTTTGAAATTTCGGAAATCCCGGAGGATGAGACCGAGTTTCGCGAACGAATCGAGCGAATGCGCCCGGACGTGGTGATCCTGGATGGCACCAGGCTGCGCGATCCGCTGGATGTGGTCATCCAGCGGATCCGTTCCGCCAAGGGCCAGCCTTCCGTTTGTGTATTGCACAAGACCAAGGATCCTGAGGCGATCCTGGCGGCTTTCCGCGCCGGCGCCACGGAATTTCTCTTTCCGCCCTTCGACAAAAGCCTCAAGAATGCTCTGGAGAGGATCGCGAAGGAGAAAGAATCCGAGTCGGAGTCCTACCGGCATAACGGGAAGGTTTTCGCCTTCGTATCCGCGAAAGGCGGCTGCGGAGCCACCACCATCGCCTGCCATGCCGCCCTGGAGTTGGCGGGCCGCCGCCGCGGCAAGGTGCTGCTGGCCGACCTGGATCTGGAATCCGGACTGATCGGGTTTCTTGTAAAATCCAAGACCCCTTACTCGCTCGCCGATGCGGCTCACAATCTCTCCCACTTGGACGAAAGCTACTGGCGCGGACTGGTCTTCACCGGCATCCCCGATCTGGATGTCATCACTGCGCCGCCGCCGGCCACGCCGGGACTGATTTCCCCGGATCAGATGGAGCCGGTGATCTCGTTTGCGCGAACGCTGTACGACTGGATCGTTTTAGACCTGGGACGCAATCTGAACGCGCACACGCTGGGCGTTCTGCGGGACATCGACGGGCTGTACGTAGTGACCACGTACGAAATTCCCGCGCTCCATCAGGCCAAAGGACTCATTCAGACCTTGCTGCACGCAGGCTATCCCCAGGACCACTTGCATCTGCTCATGAACCGCGTGCCCAAGCACAACGAAGTGACGCTGGATGAAATCGGAAAAATGCTGGGGTTCCCGGTGACGGAGACGATTCCGAATGACTACGGCGCGCTCCAGGAAGCCTACGCGGAGGGCCGCCTGGTGAACCCCGATGGGCTGCTTGGAAAGAGCTTCGCCCACTTGGTGGCTCACATGGCTGGCCTGCAAGAAAAGAAGAAAAACCTATTCCTGTTTGGTTAGGAGGAAACGCAACTATGTCTGCGGCAACCACTCCCACCGCTCCCAAGGAGCAAAACTGGGTCACGCGGCTGATGACGCAGGAGCCGATCAGTCCCGAATACCAGAACTTGAAGTTCACGCTGCACCGGAAGCTGCTGGATCGCGTGAACCTGCAGCTGTTGTCGAGCCTCGCCAGCGATCACGTCCGCGCCGAGATTCGATCCGTCCTCGTGCGCCTGGTGGAAGAGGAAAAAACTCCCCTCACCGTGGTTGAGAAGGACCGCATCATCAACGAGGTCCTCGACGAAGTCTTCGGCCTGGGGCCGCTCGAGCCCCTGCTTGCCGATCCAACCATATCCGACATCCTGGTGACCACGCCGAACATGGTTTATATCGAGCGCGGCGGGAAACTGTATGAAACCCCCGTAGTCTTCAAGGACGACGCGCACCTGATGCGCATCATTGAGAAAGTAGTCGCGCGCGTGGGCCGGCGCGTGGACGAATCGTCGCCGCTGGTGGACGCCCGGCTTCCGGACGGCTCGCGCGTGAACGCGACGATCCCTCCCGTGGCAGTGGATGGCCCTCTGCTGTCGATCCGCCGGTTCGGCCGGAATCCCCTGACCGCCGAGGATCTCGTCCGCAATCTGACGCTCACGCCCGGCATGCTGGACTTGCTGAAAGCCTGCGTTCGCGCACGGTTGAACATCCTCATCTCGGGCGGCACGGGCACTGGAAAAACAACGCTGCTGAACGTTCTCTCGACCTATATTCCGCACGACGAGCGGATTGTGACCATCGAAGATGCCGCCGAATTGAAGCTGCACCAGCGCCACGTGGCGCGCACGGAGGCCCGCCCCGCCAACATCGAAGGAGCCGGGGAAGTCACGATCCGAAAGCTGGTGATCAACGCGTTGCGCATGCGGCCTGACCGGATCATCGTGGGCGAGGTCCGCGGCGCGGAAGCGCTGGACATGCTTCAGGCCATGAATACCGGCCATGACGGATCGCTGACCACGATTCACGCCAACTCGCCGCGCGACGCCGTCGGCCGCCTGGAGGTGATGGTGGGCATGGCGAACGCGAACATCGGCGTCCGGGCGATTCGCCAGCATATCGCCTCGGCCATCAACCTCTTCGTTCAGATCAGCCGCTTCAGCGATGGCGCTCGCCGGATCACCGCCATCACCGAGTGCACTGGCATGGAAGGCGAAACGCTCAGCATGCAGGATCTTTTCGTCTTCGACCGGTTGGGGCTGGATGAGCATGGGCGCGTGACGGGACGCTTCCGCCCCACCGGCGTCCGGCCGAAATTTTACGATCGTCTGCGGTCCTCGGGCAACGCACTGCCCGCTTCGATTTTCGAAACTGTGGTGGAGATCGGCGTCGAGCACCCGGAACCAACCGGCACAACACATTGAACTGCCTGCGGAACTTCTAGGGAAACGCTTGCAAAACCCAGCGTGCCGGCTGGTTGCTTGGCGTCATTGAGGTGCCCGCGCGCCCTCTGCGGGCTATAATGGTGTTCCTGAGGCGAGTCCACGCGGCGAACGCCGCGGGTGGGGCTTGCTCAAGGGCGCGTAGCTCAGTTGGTTAGAGCGCCTGCTTCACACGCAGGAGGTCACAGGTTCGAGTCCTGTCGCGCCCACCACCCGAACTCGGAAACGAACCGGCTCCCACACCCATCCTCCTCAGAGGAGCCGTATGGCTAAGCCACAAGTCAACGAGGTCCGTGACGTTCCATTTCTGAAGAATGATATGCACGAGTCCCTGCCCACAACCGGCAAACCGATCGATACGGCCGACGCGCCCGGTAAGGCCGACTCGGAAATGATCGAGCAGGACGAGTTGCCTGCGCCACACTCATCCTAGACGACGGCCATGATTTAAGGGGCAGCTCCGCTTGACGATTGCCTTTCGTGATCTGCTTCCAGGCCGTCATTTCGCGCGGGATGCGCAGCACGGATTCACGTGCTAAATCTGGCCGGCTGAGACCCCGTCCTCCTCCGGAATGGTCAGGTGGCGCCGCCCCCTCGGTTGTCAGGTTCCAACAACACCTCCTGGATGAACTTCACGGGCCGCGATGGCCCGGGCATACTCTCATGACATCCCGAGAGAATTGTGCACCTCGAAGCCTTCGGTGTCAATACCTCTATAACGGCCGGTTGTCGCGATACGACGGACGCTTGAACCGCAGCAGGTTCGCAACCGAACGGCCGGGATTCAGCGCCACGCGGAAGAAACGAGCTTTCTTCCCTGAGGCCCCTTGCTCCCAACGGGAAATGAACCGCTTGTCCACATAATCCTCGATGAGCATCCACGTGAGTCCCCCAACCGGCGTCATCACCAGGTCGACCACGGCCATGGTGGGCGATTTCTTGCCCACATTTCCGAGCGAGGCTTCGCTGACCGGGCCCAGCTCATACTGCGTGCTGTATGCCGCGGTCCAGGCCATCGCCTTCAGCCGGCTTTTCCAGTACTCCTTGGAAGAGAGGTCGAATTCCAGATCCCGGCCTTTGGGGTCGTTGAAAACCTGAATGTATCCCGTCATCGCACCCATCCACGGGTGTCCAAAGTAGTCGGTCAGGATGCTGTCGCTGTCATTCCAGGTGTGGATATTCGAAGCGGACTCGAAATAATCGCTCCAGAACGGGCCGCCGAATTCGCGCCGGGTTTTGGCTTGCGCAAGGCGGCTGGTGTGCTGTAAGGCGAGGAAGAAGCCCGATTCGAGCAGCGCGGGTTTCCAGTGAAATCCCTCATCTGCCGGCGGCGCGAGGGACGCCGATGCCCCGGTATCAGCCTGTTCAGCCGGATCGTCCGGAGCCTGGCCCGGAAGCGGATTGAGGATCGCGCAAACCAGCAGCGCGAGCGCGACGCCATCGCGGCTCACATTCGTATCTTACCGTTCTTGTCCGGCGCTCAGCTTGGCTGGCAGATGCTGCTCACTACTTCTGCTGTTTTCGGGGCGTCGGCGACACGTAGCGCGACGTCTGCCTCCGAAATCATTCCCACCACCCTCCCGTTCCGGTCCACGGCCGGAATCCGGCGCACCTGGTGCTTTTCCATCAGATCCAATGCCTTCTGGTACTCGTCATCGGGCGAGCAGGTCACCGGCGAGCGCGACATGACCGCATCCACAGTGACCGATTCCGGATTGCGCGATTCGGCGACGACCCTCATCGCGAGATCGCGGTCGGTGACGATGCCCACCAGCTTCCTGCTTCGCAGGTTGTCAATCACGGGCAACGCGCCAATGTTGTGCCGCTTCATCAGTTTCGCCGCGATGACGGCCGTATCCGTGGCCTGGCAGAACACCGGATCCTTGGTCATAATGTCGCGGCAGCGCTCCGGATGGACCCGCGCAATCATAAGCTCAGATTCTCCGTGGTCCTCGTATCCCGCGGCGCCGCGCTTGCCCTGGCCCCATCCGCCCGGCCAGACCATTGGCGCGTCGCCCGGGGGATGCGGGCCTGACATCGGGTAGACCCCGGACGGGCCGACCCTGTCCTTTCTGCCGGCGCCTCCGCCCGGACGGCCACTTTCGCGAGTGTCGTTCTTCCCCGATTTTCGTGTCGGCATAGTGGTGTCACCTCTCCTGGAACCAACTGCACTCGTTCTGCCAATCCCTGGCAGATTACGGAGTTATCGGGGAGCCGTCCTGTACGCAACGGTGCTCGGCGACATGGGATTTAAGCCGTTGCCGCGCGGCCTCGAAGGCCAGTCGCGCGCGCTCGGACCGCTCATAGAGGGCGTCCAGCGTCAGGGACCCGTTCCGGCGGCTCAACTGGTCGACAGACTCGCAGTAGACCTGCAGATCCGAGTGCATGCGATGAAGCAGTACCGTCAAATCGGTACATTTCTCGACCACGGCCATCCCGCCTAAAGATGATCCGTGCCCGGACGGCGTTTCGGGCAAGACCCAGGGCTTTCGGTCCGTGAACCTGCTTTCGCCTTACAGCCGGCCTCTCGCTCTTTTCCCGATTACAGAGTTTCGTTGAGGATTTTTTGGGTTTGCTCGGCGCGGAAGGCTTTCAGTTTTTCGCGAAGCGCGAAGTCGCTGGTGGCCAGGATGGCGACGGCCAGCAGGGCGGCGTTGGTCGCGCCGGGCTTGCCGATCGCCAGCGTGCCGACGGGGATCCCGCCCGGCATTTGGACAGTCGAGAGCAGGGAATCGAGGCCTTTGAGTGACGCGCTTTCCAGGGGCACTCCTAGAACGGGAAGCAGCGTATGCGCGGCGGCGACTCCCGCTAGATGGGCCGCGCCCCCCGCCGCGGCGATGATCACTTTGACGCCGCGCTGGTCGGCTGTCGAAATGAACTCCGCGGCAGCGTGCGGCGTGCGGTGCGCTGACAGCACGCGCTTCTCGTGCGGGACGCCGAACTGCGTGAGCACATCGCAGCAGTGGCGCATAGTTTCCCAGTCGGATTTACTGCCCATGATGACGGCGACCATAATCAGTGGCTCCTATTGTCCTTGTGCGAGAGTGAATCCGGCCTTGCCGTCGTAGTTGCGCAGGCTGTTGGTCATGCCGATCGGAAGACCGAGGGCGACGATGCGATCCAGCAGGGAGATGATCTGCTTGGGCGTGACCGAGCTTCCCAGGAACCGGCAGCGGAAATCGTCGGTGCACAGCGTTTCGGGCGAACCTTCGGGCCAGACCTTGACGCCGCGGTTGGCCATCATTTCGAGCGCGAGACCATCCCCGGAAGCTTTCCCGATGATGGCAGCGAGGCTGTTGGGTTCGCGCGAGGGCCATTCGACGTAAACATCGACGCCGACCAGATCGGCTTTGGGAGACGGTTTCGGCGCCGGAAGCTTGATGGGCGGGCGGGGCGTCGTGGAGTATTCGGCGGGCTTGAGCTGCTGCGGCTTTTGTCCGAGGCGTGCTACCACGGCCTGCGCGAATTCCTTGGTCCCGACTTTCTGCTTGCTGATGCCTTCCTGGAAAATATCGTACGTGTGGACGCCATCTTCCATGGTCCGCAGCCAGGCGTTGTGAATGCGCTCGGCGACTTCGGGCTGGCCGATGTGGACCAGCATCAGGAGAGCCCCATGGAGCAGACCGGAGGGGTTTGCGAGGTTCTGCCCGGCGCGGCGGGGCGCAGAGCCGTGAATGGCCTCGAACATCGCGGCCTGGCTTCCGATATTGGACGATCCGGCCAAGCCGACCGAGCCGGCAATCTGCGCCGCGACGTCGGAGAGCACGTCCCCGTAAAGGTTCGGCATGACGATGACGTCGAAGGCTTCGGGCGTATCGGCGAGTTTCGCCGCGCCGATATCGACGATCCAGTGTTCCTTTTCGATGCTGGGGTATTCGGCGGCGATCTCGTCGTAGATCTTGTGGAAGCTGCCGTCGCTCATCTTAAGGATGTTGTCCTTGGTGAAGCAGGTGACCTTCTTGCGCTTGTACTGCATGGCGTACTCGAAGGCGTAGCGGACAATTTTCTCGCTACCGGGACGCGAGATCACCTTGAGCGCGAGGATCTCGTCGGGCGTGGCCTGGTATTCAATGCCGGCGTAAAGATCCTCTTCGTTTTCGCGCACGATCACCACGTCCATGCCGGGATGCTTGGTCCGGACGAACGGATGGTACGACACGCAGGGACGGATGTTGGCGTACAGGCCGAGCATCTTGCGCGTGGTGACGTTGAGGCTCTTGTAGCCGCCGCCCTGGGGCGTGGTGATGGGAGCTTTCAAAAAGACCTTCGTCCGGCGCAGCGATTCCCAGGAACTGGGAGCGATGCCAGAGGTGTTGCCGGTGAGATAAACCTTCTCGCCGACCTCGATGGTTTCTATTTCGAGGGCTGCACCGGCCTCCTTGAGGATGTGCAGCGTGGCGGCCATGATTTCGGGGCCGATGCCGTCACCGTGCGCGACGGTGATGGGAACGGGAGTGGGCATGATTCAGGGTTGAACTTTCTACGATAGCAGAGAGGGGTGAGTGCTAGCGCGAAGCGCGTTCGCCGCTCTCTGGCGAGATTACCGCTAACGCAATGAGTTTTCTCACGAGTTCACTTTGCTTGCGGGTTCTGGACTTCTGAAAAATCGCAGCTAATTGGCTCTTGGCCGTGTTTCTGGACACCCGAAGTTTCGTGGCCGCTGCTTGGAGGTTCTCGGTTTCCAGCAGCTCCACAGCTAGGACCGCTTCCGCCGGCGTAAGTCCCCAGGCGCTACGGACCCGTGTAGCCAGTGTGCTCCCGTCGATCGCCTGAGAAGCGACAAAGACTAAGAACCCAGATCCGGCATCCGGAATGCCGATGACGCGCCGCATCATGCCCGGCGGGCGAGCGAGAAACAGGGACATCTCCGACCCGTCGTCAGTCCGAGTGATGCGCAACCAGTCACCATAGCCCTGGACGCCTTCCAGGGCCGCTCGGCCTGCTGCGAGCATCGCTCGCAACGCCGCATTTTCGTGTGGGAGCTCTGCATGAAGCTTCCCATTTCGAATCCTCAGACCGTGCCCTCTGCGTAGGAAGTCGTCGGCGGCTTGGTTCGCCCAGCGAACCACTCCATCTGAGGTGACATATAGTAAGGGGTAGGACAGCGCATCCAGCAGCCAAGCACGCTGTTCCAGCGTTCCTACGCGCTCATGAAGGTGCGCAGCTCGTTGGATGTGGGGCATGAGCGTTTGGACCGCTCTTCGTTCTGGCTCTCCATAAGGGTCCTGGGAGTCGCCGCGGTTAATGCTGAGGAACAGGAAGGAAGCTGGGCTGACGCGCAGTGCACCCCCGACGGCATGAACGACCTGGTTCTTTTTCCCCCATTCGTTATAAAAACAGGTTTTGCGGTAAGCATTTACCGGCAATACCTCCTCGGTGAGCAGGACTTGTCCTTCGGGATAAGATCGCGGGCCAGATAACCAAGGATTAATCCGAAGGTAGTATTCCTCGTACTTCACGAGTTCTTTCGGATCAGCGCCGACGACTGCCTGAAGTGAGGAATTGGTGCTGACTCCGACAAGGGACGCGCCGAGATATTCTGCTAACGAGGTCAAGAAGGTAGGCCAGGTCGCGTCCCCGTCTACGCAAGAGTAGAGCAAGTCGATTAGCTCTAGGAAGGCAGCGTTCGGAAAGCTCATACGGGCGGATTGTCAATTCTATCTAATTTCACCCGAGTGGGTGATGTGTTCCATTAAGGAGTTCGCTTATTGTATGAACTGCGCAAGACGGATGCACACAATGAGCTAAGGTGCGAAAGGATCTGTATGAAGCATAAGCTGCGGATGATAAAGTACCTGACTCTGTTGGTTGGCGCGATGCCATTGGCTCGAGGCAACATAATTTATTCCGGAACGCTGATGGTTTCGTTTCACGATTGCGCCCCGTCGGTCCAAGCGCATGTGGGACCCCTGAATTGGAATTGTTCCAGCTCCAATGGCACTGGACAGGCGTTCGCTGACTATACGTCGATGGGGGCGACGGGGACGACCGCAACCAGCTGGAGCGGCCGAGCAGACATGTTCGACACATTGACGGTCGCCGGCGTACCTGCGGGAACTCCAGTGAACGTAACGTTCCTGGTAACGTATTCGGGTTCCTACAACTTCATTTCCGATGGGCCCACTGCATTTGGGGTGAGCAATGCCACTGTTTTGCTGGGAGTTAATGATCCATTGACTGGATACATCATCAACGACAGCCTGTTTTTGAAATTGTGCGATCCGAGCTGGATCCAGGTTCCTAATAATTCGTGCTTTGACTATGGCGGAACTCTGCACGGGTCGGTTAGCCGTTCGCTGGTATCCAGCACGTTGAGTGCGACTGCAGGCGTCGGCATTCCAGTTTGGCTTACCTTCGCCCTAAGCGAGTATACTAATTCCTACGTGTCCGCTGATTTTCTGGATCCGTTCACGCTTACAAACATTCTGGTCACAGATCCGAGTACGGGGCAGCCGATCGCAGGCGCTACGATAACGGCTCTCTCAGGTACAGTCTATCCCGCAAACGTTAGTTCGATTCCGGAACCGACGGGACTTCTTCTGCTGGGCACAGGGCTCATTGCGCTCGGGGCATGGGGCTGTACCCGCCAGGAGCGAAAAACTGCGTTCTCTGCGTGAAGCGAGCCTCAAGTTGGGCGCGTAATTCGCGTATAATGGCGTGCCCCATCTTGGAGATCAGCGTGTTGGTGTCGGGACGCGGTGACCCTGTGGGCTGAGTCAACCAGTTAAGACACTATTCGCCGTTGGATGAAAAATCCTAGACTGGCAAGACGAGCTTACAGCATTACTGGTGCCCCGCTGGTGAAGCGGAGGCTGGCCCTGCTGGAGAGCAATCCGCCAAGGAATAGCCAGTCGGATACTCATCCAGACGATGAGCGGGGGGGCGGAAGGCGGCCTGACGGCGATTTTGCGATAGACTCGGGGGCTATGCGCACCTTCACTTTCCTGATCGCAGCGGCCGTGGCATGGGCGCAACCGCAGAGCAACCTGCTCGGCCCCGGGCCGTGGACCTACACGACGTACGAAAAGAACCAGAAGATCCGAGTATCGGTACTGGTGCGCGGTCTGTCGCATCCGTGGAGCCTGGCGTTCCTGCCCAAGGGCGACATGCTGATCACGGAGCGGCCGGGGCGGCTGCGGCTGGTGCACAACGGAGCGCTGGTTCCGGAGCCCATCAGCGGGATCGGCGGGCTCTCGATCGACCAGTTGTTCGACATCGCGCTGCATCCGGATTTCGCCAGCAACGGCTTTGTATACCTGACATACATCAAAAAGGGGAAGAACCCGGATGGCGGAAACGGGTATTGGGCGACCACGGCGCTGGCAAGAGGAAGATTCGATGGCAAGGCTCTCAATGATGTGAAGGACATCTTCGTCGCCGATGCGTGGCAGCCGCTCAATGGCGGAGATGGATCGCGCGTAGTGTTCGGACCGGACGGGAAACTGTACATGAGCTCGTCGCATCGCAGAAATCCGGACCTGCCGCAGGATCCGAATTCAGATGTCGGCAAAATTTTGCGGCTGAACGATGACGGCGCCATTCCGAACGACAATCCCTTCGTGGGGCAGGCGGGGCACAAGCCGGAGATTTTCTCCCTTGGGCATCGGACCGTTCTCGGATTGACGTTCAAGCCGGGCACGAACGAACTGTGGGAGACCGAGAACGGCCCGCAGGGCGGCGATGAGGTGAACATCATCAAGGCCGGGAAAAACTACGGCTGGCCGTTGGTCACGTTCGGCCGCGACTACGACGGGAAGCGGCTCCCGGGACCCTCCAAAGACGGCTTCGAGCCGCCCGAGCTGGTCTGGGTGCCGTCGGTGACGGCTTCCGGAATTTTGTTTTACAACAGCGACAAGATTCCGGCGTGGAAGGGGAACCTGTTTCTTGGATCGATGACGGTGGGGCGGCTGCCGGGGACGGGGAACCTGCAAAGGATCGTTTTCAACCAGAATGGCGAGCAGCGGAGGGAGGCGCTGCTGACGGATTTGCACCAGCGCATCCGCGATGTGCGCCAGGGTCCGGATGGTTTGTTGTACTTGCTGACCGACGAAAACGACGGCGCCTTGCTGAAGATAGAACCCGCGCAGTAATTCAGCTTCACTAATTCGCGACGCGCCAGGGCGAGAATTCGTTCCAGATCTTCAGTGCGTTCGTCGCCCAGGCCGCATCCTTATCGGTATGGCAGGTATTGCAGGAGTTGGGCATCTTCAAGCGCTCGGCCTCGGCCGGCACGATGAACTTGAAGGTGTGGCTGCGGACGTTGGTGGTGGTCATCTCCTGCTCGATTTTCGGCATGTGGCAGTTCACGCACTCGCTGCCGGTGGACGTGGCGGAGTGGTGGGTGTGCTGCGCAATCGTCGGCGTGTGCGGGCCATTGGGGGAATTCGGCCCGTGGCATTGCAGGCACAGTACGTTGACCGGCTTGATCAGGTCGGCGTTGTTCTCGGTACCGTGTACGTCGTGGCAGGCGAAACATGTTACGCCCCGCGTGTACATCACGCTCTGGACGAAGTCATTCCCCTGCATCCGGTTCTTGTGGGCGGTGCCGTCGGGAAAATGCGTGAAGCTCGTCTCGCCGGGTTTGTGGTCTTCAAGCTGCCAAAAGTCACGCAGGTTCTTGGTCACGTCGAAGCCGACCGGCCAATCGTAATATTTTCCCTGGATCGGATTCGCTAGCGGCTGGCCCTGGGAGTGACATTGGATGCACACATCGACGCCGCGGGTTCCGAGGCGCGCCGGATTCACGATGTTCGCGCGCGAAGGGCGCCGGACATGCTCGCTGCCGGGTCCGTGGCACTTTTCACAACCGACGTTCCATTCAGTGACTGTCTTGGTCTGGATGTTGTAATTCACCGAGTGGCAGCCGTCGCATAGCGGCCCCGTGGGCCGCTGCATGTTGTCGGCAGGATAGTGCGGCACCCACCAGTCCGCGCCGTTTGGCACGAAGTAGCGGCTCCAGCGCTGATTCGCGACATCCCACTGCGCCGGCAGCGGGAAATAATCGTCGCCTACCTTGGTGAAGTAGCGCTGCTTCCATTTGCTGCCGTAAACGAGGGCGATCGCGTCCTTTCCGAAGGTCAGGTTGGGATCGGGTTTGCTGAAATCGGGGATGATCGCTTCCGGATGTGCCTTGGGATCGCGCACCACGTTGGCCATGCGCGTTTTGCTCCAGCGGGCGTAGATCGCTGGATGGCAGGTCCGGCACGCGGCGGATCCCGTATACTGCGCCGTCTGAGCGGAGAGCGCGGTTGTGAATCCCACTGCCAGCAGAAGACGTAGGAACATTTATTTCCTTACGGAAGCCTCGGCGCGTTTCCGCTGGGAGGCAAGCACTGCGGAAACCACTTTGCCATCGGCAAGGCTGACGATCAGCTCGTCCTTGTTGGGGGTCGCGTACCAAAGCGTGTCGATCATCTGCGAATGGCGGAATTGCGAGGTGCGCGTGGCAGGCTCCCCGAACCGGTTCAGAAGCTCGTCGCGCGTCATGCCCGCTTTGATCTCAGCCGGATCCACCGTTTTGCTGGGAACCGAGACAGCTTTGGCCTGGCTGGGAGCCGAAACCACGGTAGTGGTCGAGGTACCCGCGCTGGGGTCGCTTGGGCCGGTGGGTTTCGACGCCTGATTCAGAATATTGCTGACTGCGCCGAAGACTCCGCCGGCAGCTTGCCCGGCGCCCTTGGCTCCGGCGGCCGCCCCGGTTGCTGCGCCCGCTCCGACGGCGCTTTCGACAGTCGCTTGGCCCCAGGTGAAGGCGGCGCAAGAAAACCCGAGCAGGAGAAACCGAGAATACTTCATGGCAGCTTTCCTCGTACGGATTCTAGCACTTCAGGCCTTCCGGTGACGCGCATGCGCGGTAAGGATCTTACGGATTGTCCTCAGCATAGAGACTCGGGCTGGCAGCATCGCGGAACCGCGCGACAGAAAAGAAGTATGAAGAAATATGTCCGTGCGGTTCTCGACGATCTCAAACTGACCAGCCGAAGGAAGGAGAATCTTGTGATGCCGGAGGATCTGGAGAACCAGACACTCTCGAAGAATCCGAAACAGAAGGCCCGGCAACTCGATTACCAGGCGCAAAAGGATCAGGAGCGGGAGACGCCCTCTTAGCACGCGGGGGTGGCGCGCCCGAGCAGGACCGGCCGGCGAGCTCCTGTCGCCGAGGGCAGGTTTCCGGGACGGCTGTGGGCGAACTCGTGCGCCAGTACGGCGAAGGCGATCGCTTCTTTTGCATCGGGATCGATTCCATGGTCTGCGCTCGTGCATAGTTTCACACCGGGCAGAAGTTCCCCCAGCCGCCGCATCAGCCAGCGATTGTGCACGCCTCCGCCAGATGCGATGACTTCGCGGGCTCCCTTGGCATGAGCAGCGATGGCAGCCGCAACGGAACGCGCGGTCAATTCCGTGGCGGTGGCGATCAGAACCGCCAGCGGCAGTCCGGTCGCGATCAGGCCGCTCGAAAATTCCTGGCCGAATTGCTCGCGTCCGGCCGTCTTGGGCGGACAAAGTGCGAAATAAGGGTCGGCGAGCATGGAGGTAAGCAGGCGGTCGTGAACCTGGGCCTGCCGCGCGATCAGGCCGTTCCGGTCGAACGTCTGGCGTCCGCCCGTCATGCGCGCAACCAGCGCGTCGATCACCATGTTTCCGGGGCCGGTGTCGAATGCCAGGACGTCGTCTTTCGAGGCGCCCGGCGGAATCACCGCGATATTGGCGATTCCGCCCAGATTCAGGGCCACGCGTCCGATGCGCGCATGACGAAACAGCAGGAAATCGGCCAGGGGCGCCAGCGGAGCGCCGCGCCCGCCGGCGGCAACGTCGCGCTCGCGGAAATTCGAGACCACCGCCAGACCCGTGCGCTCGGCCAGCACCGCCGCATCGCCGATCTGGAACGTGCTGGCGACGCGCCGGCCGAGGTAATTCACGGGAGCTCCTTCATGGAAGATGGTTTGCCCGTGAAGGCCGCACAGCGCAACCGAGCGCAGTGGAATCCGCTGGCGCCGGCAGGTCTCCTGCACGGCTTCCGCGTAGAGTTCGCCCAAGAGAAAATGCAGCCGGGCAATAGCAGAGGTGTGTGTCAGCGTGTTGGACACGCCCAGGATGGCCTCACGCACGGTCTTGGCGTAAGGAATCGAGTGAAACGCCAGGGGCTGGATCCGCTTGCCTCGAAAATCGACGATGGCCACATCGATGCCGTCGAGCGACGTACCGCTCATGATTCCGGCGACGCGCATCAATTCTTCAGTTCCTTCTGAATCTCCGCCAGAAGCTGGAGCGCCTCGATCGGGCGGAGGTGGTCCAGGTTCAGTGCGCGGATGCGCGAGGCAAGATCGTGGTTCACCGGCTCAAACAGCCGGATCTGTACGGGCGCCGAGGGCGGGGCGAGCTCTTCGGTAACAGCCGATTCGTGCTGTTTGAGAATTTCACGCGCACGCTCGATGACGCTCATGGGCAGAGCCGCCAGGCGCGCAACTTCAATCCCGTAGCTGCGGTCAGCGGCTCCGGGTTCGACACGGCGCAGGAACAGGATTTGATCGCCCGACTCTTTCACCGAAACGTGCAAGTTGCGCACGCCGTCAAGCTGGCTGGCGAGCTCCGTGAGCTCGTGATAGTGCGTGGCGAACAGCGTCTTGGCGCGAATGTGGCGATGGATATGTTCGACTACAGCCCACGCCAGGGCCAGCCCGTCATAGGTCGAGGTCCCGCGTCCGATCTCGTCCAGCACAATCAGGCTGCGCGAAGTCGCGGTGTTGAGGATCACGGCAGTCTCGGTCATCTCGACCATAAAGGTCGAACGGCCGCGCGCGAGGTTGTCCGCGGCGCCGATGCGCGTGAAGACACGATCGACCAGCGGCATCAGCGCCGATTCGGCCGGTACAAACGAACCCATCTGCGCCAGAATCACCAGCAGCGCGGCCTGGCGAAGATACGTCGACTTCCCGCCCATGTTCGGTCCGGTAATCACAGCGATGAATTCGGTCTCGGGATGGAAATAAAGATCGTTGGGGATGAACCGCTGCGCGTCTTTTTCGGCGAGCTTCTCGATCACTGGATGACGCCCGGCGGCCACACGCAGTTCCCCCGAGTCGGAGAAGCGGGGCCGAATGTACCGGCCTGCGGCCGCAACTTCCGCCAGCGCGACGGCCACATCCAATTCAGCCACGGCCGCGGCGGTGGACTTGATGCGCGCGGCGTGCGAGCAGGCCAGTCGGCGAAGCTGCTCGAAGAGTTCGCGTTCGATGGCAAGGATTTTTTCTTCCGCTTCCAGAATCTTCGACTCGAGATCCTTCAATTCAGGCGTGGTGAACCGCTCGGCATTGACCAGCGTCTGCTTGCGCTGATAATCCGAAGGGGCCAGATGCAGGTTGGCTTTCGAGATTTCGATGTAGTAGCCAAAGACGTTGTTGAAGCGGACCTTGAGCGAAGCGATTCCGGTGCGGGCGCGCTCGCGCTGCTCGATCTGCATTAAATAGGTGCGGCTGTTCCGGGAAATGTCGCGCAGTTGATCGAGCTGCGGGTCGAACCCCGAGCGGATGGTCCCGCCATCGGCGATGTTCGCCGGCGGTTCGTCGGCGAGGGCCGCCAGAATTCGGTCGCGAAGCTCGGGGACTGGATCCAGGCGCCCTTGAATATCGCGCAGCAATACCGCCGTGACGGGCGGGGCGGAAAGGGATGGGACGATCGCCAAGGAGCGCGCCAGGGCCAGCAGATCGCGCGGGCCAGCGGAGGCCAGAGAAATTCTCGCCAGCAGCCGTTCGAGATCGAGAATCGATTCCAGAGATTTTCCCAGCTCGGCGCGCAAAATCGGGGCAGCGTGCAGTTCTTCAATCGCGTCCAGGCGCGCCTCAATCTCGCTCTGATCGACGGAGGGAGCCAAAAGACGCCTGCGCATAAGCCGGCCGCCCATGCCGGTGCGCGTGCGATCCAGCACGGATAGAAGCGTCGAATCCTTAGACTCCCCGGCGAACAGAGGTTCGACCAGCTCGAGATTGCGGACGGTGGTCGCATCCAGGATGAGCGCGTCCGCGCGATCATAGAACGCCGGACGCTCCAGATGGTCGAGCGCGGAACGCTGGGTCTCGCGAAGATAATGCAGAATGGCGGCTGCCGCGCCGGTGGCCAGCGGCCGCGCTTCCAGGCCGCATCCGTCCAGCGCGAGCAGCCGGAAATGTTCGCATAGGCTGCGCGAAGCGTAATCCGGCGCAAACACCCAGGAATCGACAGGCGTTTTGAGGCAGGGCAGGGAATCGGCCGGGCCTTCGGCCGGCGCGTCGGGAACCAGCACTTCGCGCGTGTTCAGCGTCTCGAGCGCGGCGCGGACATCGGCGGAATCGATTTCCGTGGCGCGAAATTCCCCGGTAGAAATGTCCACGTGCGCGAGCCCGGAGCGGCCGTTCGAAGCCACCACTGCCGCAAGATAGTTGTTTTCGTGCGAACGCAGCACCTGCGTGTTCATCGCGGTGCCGGGCGTGACGATGCGGGTGACCTCGCGCTTCACCAGCTTGGTGGCGGCCGTGGGCGCTTCCATCTGATCGCAGATGGCGACGCGGTATCCCTTCTGGATCAGCCGCGCGATGTAGCTCTCGGCCGAATGATACGGCACGCCGCACATCGGAATCGGCTGGCCTTTTTCTTTGTTGCGCGCGGTGAGGGTGATTTCGAGTTCGCGGGCGGCGGTGACGGCGTCTTCATAAAAGAGCTCGTAGAAATCGCCCAGCCGGAACATCAGCAGGGTATTCGGCACCTGCTGCTTGATTCCGTGGTACTGCCGCATCAAGGGCGTGGAGGGCTCGCCGGGCATCGGAAGTTACATTATAGAGGCGGGCAAACGCGATCGAGGCGGGCAAGCCCGCTTCCGAACCTAGCGCCCGACGACCTTGGACACCTTCGCGGTCTCGGCCTCGAGGGCACGAAGATGATCGAGCACTTCCTCCCAGCGGCGGTCGAGCATGGAACCTGCGGCGAGGCCGAGCAGAAGCTGAAAGCGGCTGACGGCGGCGGCGGTATCGGCGTTGAGCGAAGCGCGCTGGAGGGAAAGCCGCGCGTTCATCGCCGCGGCGCTCCTCCACACCGATGCGGCGCGCGTGGCGTCCGCCACATACCGCGCTCGCAGGTCGCTGTAGGTTTCCTGATCCGCGGAGGCCACATTCTCGACCCTGGGCGGCTCCATCGCGAACGGCGGCTCGACGTTTACGGGAGGCGGGATCGGTTCGAATTCGAGCGGCTCCGGTTGATAGCCGGCCCAGGCGCACGGAAACGCGCTAATGCGAGTCCGAAGACGGCCCAGCGAGTCGCGCATGCGCGGATCGCGCGTGTACGCGTTCATGGTGGCGACGTAGGCGGCCATACTGTGCATCATGAGCCGGTTCGCCGCGTAGTCGGCGGGAGTCAGCGCCGAGCAATAGGGGCCGGCTCCCACCAGGTATCCTTCAAAGCGGCTCAAATCGTCGTAGGTGACTTGGGAAGGCTGCCGTCCGAGCAGCCCGCCCAGGCTGCCTCGCCAGGCCGCCCCCGGGCCAAGCCGAGGGATCACCTGGCCCGGCATCGCAAGGCAGGCGAAAAACGCCAAAACTCCAGCGCGCATGCTCTCTCTGCCCGGCTAGATCTTCTTGCGGGCCATGAAGCCGACCTGCGCGGCGGAACCGGTATAGTTTCCGGTCGCAATCTTGTCGCGTACGTTGGTAATGGTCATCTCGCCCGTCTTCTCGGTGACTACGTCGAGCGTTTCCTTGGTGACCGGGTCCTTCACCTCGCGCACGATGCGGAGAATCTCGAACGTTTCGCCGACATTCACGCCGTCATTGGCGCCGACATTGAGGGTGATCACTTTTCCGGATACGTCCGCAACGCGGCCTTCCACTTCACGGACCGCCTTTTTCATATTGGCGGTCTGGCTCAGCAGGATCTCGGCCAGCTTGTTGACGCAATCCTGTGTGGCTTCGCCGATGATGGTCTGCGCGAAGTTCGAGCTGGTCATATCCACCTGAACGCCAGCGACGCCCTTCCCGAGCGCTCCACCGAGAGCGGCGAGGCTGTTGCCTTTGCGTGTGGATTCGCCGCGCGCCTCTCCAGTCGCGATGACTTCGGAAGTCTCGGCGTCGACCAGACGGTAGTCAATCGCCACGACGGCTTTATCTTCGGCCTTGCCGGCGGCCAATCCGCCCAGGACGCCTCCCACGAGACCGCCGCCTTTGACGCTCCGCTTCTTGTCGTCGCGGCCGAAGATCACGATATCGCCGGTGAGGAGGGCATCCGCGCCGGAGATCTGGCCCACGCGTGCCCCCGATCCTTGCTTAACGCGGTTGCTGGCGTTGAAGTCCTGTTCCTTGGTCAGCGTGTTGATTTTTGCGCGCTCGACGACCACCACCTGGTTGGCTTGCGCCAGCCGCGTGACCAGCATCGCGCGAATTCCCTTGCCGATATCCTGCTGCGTGTTGAAGACCGCCTGAACGGAGGTCTTCACCGTGGAGTAATCGAACTCATCGACGATCACGCGTTTCTTCTGAGACTGCGCTGTCGGTCCCGCTTGGGCCGGAGCCGCCGCGGCAGTCGCGGCAGCAGGCTCAGGAGCCGGCGCAGGGGCTGGAGCCGGCGCTGCCGCGGCAGCAGGCGCAGGAGCTGGGGCCGCCGCGGCCGCTGGAGCAGGCGCGCTGGTGGGGTCCAGCATCACGTTGATAATGTTTTCCGATACGCCGGCGTTCTTCAGCTTCACCAGATCGGCGGGCGTGAGATTCGCGGGCTTGTTGTCCCTCTGCAACGTCCGGATAATCAGGCTCTCCGAAAGGCCGGCTTTGACCGACTCGATGACCGAATCGACCTGCGAAGGGGCCGCCTTGGCGGGCCCAGCTTTGGGCGCCGCTTTCGGCGCCGCCTTGGGAGCCGTCTGGGCCAAGCTCATGCCAACAAAGAAGCTGGCAACTGTCACTGCCCCAATCAACGTGAACATTCTGAATTTCATGTAGATTCCTCCTAAAACTACATCGAGCGGGGACCGATATTGCTCGCGATCGCCTCTGCCAAAGCGAATCGCGCTCTCTCTTACTGGCCGTAGATACTGTGCATAGTATGTCGATCTCAAAAGATGGGTGTCAAGGGCCTGCCCAGGGCTCAGCAGAGATATCCATCAGAAGATCGGCGGCCAATGCCGATTGCGTTAATGGTGCTAAAATTTCGTCGGCGGGTACGAACCCGCAAAGGACGCGCGGGCGCCCTCCAGGAAATCAAGGAAACCGACCGCGCTCCGTTTGGCGGGCGTTACTGTGACAACAATGCGGCGGAGCCTGGCACTGATCTTGAACTTGGCGCTGATTGCGGCGGCGCAAACCGCGACCCCGCGCATCAAGCCTCCCAAGAAGGAAAAGGAGCCCGAAACCCAGATCTTGCCGCTGCCCCCGGAACCTCCGGCCGCCGTGGTCGCCGAAACAGGCAAGCTGGTGTTTCACGTTTCGCCGCTTTCGAACAAAGGCCTGCTGACGCAACAGGTGCGCGACGCGCTCAAGGCGCTGGATCGCGCCAACGGCGGAGCCGCCTTCGTCAAGCTCCGGGCCTTTGTGGCGGGAACCGGCGACCTCCGCCGCGTAGCGACGATCGTAAGCGAGGAGTTAACTGACAAGAAGGCGCCGCTTCCGGCCGTGACCACGATCCAAGTGGGCGCGCTTCCCATGGACGGCGCACAGGTGGTGATCGAGAGCGTCAGTGCGGACAAGAAGACGGTGAACCCGAATGGGCTGGCGTTCTTTGCCGATCGGCAGACCCAAGACCCCCACCGCGCCTTGAAGCAGCTCGCGGCTAGTGCCAGTTCCGCCGGAGCGACTATGCTTACAGTGACCTGCTACCTGAGTTCGCTGGATCAGCCCGAAGGAGTCCGCGCAGCGGCGGCGGCGGCTTTTCCCGGGGCTGCTCTGAATTTTGTGCAGCCGACGCGGCTCGCAGTCCAGTCCGACGCGGGCTGTGAAGGAATCGGCCGTTTAGGAAGACCCGGTCAGGCCGCAGTAAGCGTTCTGGATGAATCTGGCATCGCGGTCGCTGCGCCCAAGTTGGTATTCACGAGCATGCAGATGGCTTTCGGAAACCAGGAACAGGACCTGAAGTTGGCCTTCGACCGGCTCGGGCGCGCGATCGAATCCCTGAACGCTCGCTACTCGGATGCCGTGACGATGAGCTTTTATTCACTGGGCCGCTCCGCAACTGAGGCGGCAAAGACCCTGTCCCGCCAGTTCCTGGGGTCTTCGGCGCACACGGTGAGCTCGATCGAAGTCATTGAAGGATTGCCCTCTTTGGACGCTGCTGTCGGAATCGAACTAGTGGCCCTCGGGCCTTGACACCCGCTCCGGCCAAGTGGTACTTTTTCCATGAGATAGGCGGACCGAGTCGGGTCCGCAGCCGATCTTGGTCCATTTGGAAAACGACCAGAACCTGGAGTCAATGCCATGGCATATACGCTCAAAGTGAACGGGCAGTCTAAGACAGTGGACGTGCCCGCGGATACGCCCCTTTTGTGGGTACTCCGAGACGTTCTTGACATGAAAGGGACAAAGTTCGGCTGCGGAGCCGGGCTTTGCGGCGCCTGCACAGTCCACCTGAACGGCAAGGCCGTTCGCTCCTGCCAGACGCAGGTGGGGAGCGTGAAAGATCCCGTGACGACCATCGAAGGGCTGTCGGCGGACGGGACGCATCCCGTGCAGAGGGCCTGGACGGAAGTGGACGTCCCGCAGTGCGGGTACTGCCAGGCGGGTCAGATGATGTCGGCGGCGGCGCTGCTTTCCAGCAAGCCCCAGCCCACGGACAAAGACATCGACGCCGCGATGTTCGGCAACCTCTGCCGCTGCGGAACCTACCTGCGAATTCGGCAGGCGATCCATCGCGCGGCGCAGCTTGCCAGCGCGCGCCCCGGCGCGACGTCTGGCGGTGCGGGAAGGGCCAGGGAGTAAAGGAGAACCGTCATGACCAAGAAGACCCAGACCATTGACCGTCGCTCCTTCTTAACGGTGGCAGCCACCGGAACCGGAGGCGTGCTGTTCGGACTCGTATTCAAGGCCGACGCCCAGCAGGGCCGCGGCGGCGCCAAAGGCGCTCCCCCGGCGGGCGGCCGAGGAGGCCCGGGTGGCTTCGGAGCCCCGGCAGCTCCCCTGAAGCCGGCCGACTTCATCGAAGTACATCCCGACAATACCGTCACGATCATCGCCAAGAACCCGGAAGTCGGGCAAGGCGTTCGCGCGCTGCTGCCGATGATGATTGCCGAAGAACTCGACGTCGATTGGAAAGATGTCAAGGTCGTCCAGGCCGATCAGGATCAGGCCAAGTATGGGGGCCAGATCGCGGGCGGCAGCACGGCCACCCCGACCAACTGGATCCCGATGCGGACCCTCGGGGCGCAGGCCCGGATGATGTTCGTCGAAGCCGCCGCGCAAACCTGGAACGTCCCGGCAAGCGAGCTGACCACCGGTTCGGGCAAGGTGATGCACAAGGCATCCAACCGGACGGTCACCTACGGGCAACTGGCGTCCCAGGTCGCCACAATGACCCCGCCGGAAGGAAACACAGTAAAGTTCAAGGATCCGAAAGACTACAAGATCATCGGCACCACCGTCACCAGCCCGGACCTGCCGAAGATCATCACCGGCAAGCCGGTGTTCGCGATCGATCAGACCGTTCCCGGCATGCTGTATGCCGTCTACGAGAAGTGCGGCGTGTTCGGCGGCAAGGTCAAGACGCACAATCTCGAAGAGATCAAGAAGATGCCGGGCGTCAAGGCCGCCTTCGTGGTCGAGCGTCCGGATGTGAACGCTCCGGTTCTGCCGGGCGATCCAGGTCTCGAGAGCGGCATCGCCATCGTGGCTCAGTACTGGTATCAGGCGAATGCGGCTCGCAAGAAGCTGCAAGTGACCTGGGACGAAGGGCCTCGCGCGACGGCCGAGCACAGCAGCACAGCCTACGCCGCCAATGCCGCGAAGATCGGCGCGGGCGAGCCGATGAGCACCACGCGGCGCGACGGCGATCCCGAGGCGGCGCTGAAGAGCGCGGCGAAAGTGGTGGAAGCGAATTACTCCTATCCGTTCATCTCGCACGCGCCGCTCGAGCCGCAGAACTGCACCGCTCACTATCAAAACGGCAAGCTCGAAATCTGGTCCAACAGCCAGATTCCGGCGAGCGGGCGCAATTTGGCGGCGCAGGCCTGCGGGATTCAGCCCGATGCGATCACCTTCCACATGGTCCGCGGCGGCGGCGGCTTCGGCCGGCGTTTGACCAACGACTACGTGGCCGAAGCGGCCTATATCTCCAAGGAAGTGAACGCCCCCGTCAAGCTGCTCTGGACGCGCGAAGACGACATGCGGCACGATTACTATCGTCCGGGCGGGTTCCAGTTCCTCAAGGCGGGTCTGGATTCCTCGGGCAAGATCGTCGCTTGGCAGAATCACTTCGTGACCTACGGCGCGAAGTCGGAAACCCAAGGCAAGGGCCCTGGAATCCAGGGCGTCAGCGCGGGAACGATCAACGGCACGGAATTTCCGCAACCGTTCATTGAGAATTACGCGCTCTACACCTCGGCACAGCCGCTGGCGATCCGGACCGGTTCGCTGCGTGCTCCCACCAGCAATGCCCACGCGTTCGTGACGCAGTGCTTCCTCGACGAACTGGCGCACGCTGCCGGTAAGGATCCGGTCGAGTTCCGCCGCACGCTGCTTGCCCAGACCAAGCCGGCTCCCCCTCAGCAGGGCGGATTTGGCGGGTTCGGCGGGAACGCCTTCAACGCGGCCCGGATGCGCGGCGTACTTGACCTGGTAGCCGAGAAGTCGGGCTGGGGCAAGAAGAATCTGCCGAAGGGCACCGCCATGGGCGTCGCCTTCCACTACAGCCATCAGGGCTACTTCGCCGAAGTGGCCGAAGTCACCGTGGTGAACAAGAAGGTCAAGGTGAACAAGGTATGGGTGGCGGCCGATATCGGCAGCACGATCATCAATCCGGGCCAGGCGATCAACATGGCCCAGGGCGCGATCATCGATGGAATGGGCGCGCTGATGGAACAGGAGATCACGGTCGACCGGGGCCGGGTGGTACAGGCCAATTTCGATACCCATCCGCTGTTGCGGATCGCTGCCGCGCCCCCGGAAATCGAGGTTCACTGGCTCAAGTCGGACAACAATCCGACCGGTCTGGGCGAGCCCTCGATGCCGCCGATTCTGCCGGCGATCGCCAATGCGATCTTCACGGCGACCGGCGACCGGGTCCGCTCGCTGCCTTTGAAGAAAGCCGGATATAGCTGGGCGTAATTGGCTTCGAAAGAAGGTTCAAAAGGGGACGCGCAAGCGTCCCCTTTTCGTTTATGAGACCGCGTTTCGCACTTTTCCTGTTCCTGGTTGCGGCGGCCCGGATGGCGCTCGCGCAGCATCCGGACGTCGTTAGCGTGAGATCGCCCGATGGGAAAATCGAGTTTCAACTTTCCAACACAGCTCCGGCCCGCGAGAGCCTCTTCACACGGCTCGCCTATCGGATTCTGGTCGGCGGCAAGCCGCTGATGCAGACTTCCTTCGCCGTGTTCGCGATTCAGGATCAAGAGCCGATGCTGGGCGAGAAGCTCGGCCTGATGTATTCCACGCGCAAAGAGGGCGTGGATGAGAAGGATACGTTCGCGGGCAGAACCATCCGCAATCATTACAATGCTGTGATCGCAAATTACCTTCAGACCGGAACGCTGGGCCGCGGCCTCTCCGTTGAAGTTCGCGCCTACGACCAGGGAGTCGCATTTCGCTTCTTCATTCCCAAAAGCGTGCCGCTCGAAGATTTGCGCATCGAGGAAGAGGAGACCGACTTTACGTTCGCGCAGGATGGGCGGGCCTACGCTCTGGTGAACGGGCAATACCAGCCCACCACGATCGGCGAGTTAAAGCGCACGTCATTAGTCGGGCTTCCGTTTTTGGCCGAGCAGCCAGGCCTCGGCTGGGTGGAAATCACAGAAGCGCAGCTCCAAAACTACGCCGGGATGAACTTGTTCCACGCCGAGGGTACGACCATGCGAACGACGCTCCCGGCCTTGCCGGACGACGCGGCGCTGGCGGTGCACGGCACGACGCCGGTCGATCTGCCCTGGCGTGTCGTGAGGATCGCTTCTGAGCCTCGCGAGCTGCTCGATAACGATATTCTGTTGAACCTGAATCCTCCGCCGGCTATCGCCGATACGTCCTGGGGCAAGCCTCCGAAGCAGTTCGTCGCTCTGCGCTATTCAGAAGATTTGGACAAACACCTGGACGAGCGGTTCGCGCGATTGGAAGGGGGTAGCGGCGTGAAACTGGATCTGCTCGGGCGAATCGACCAGCCGATGATGGACTTCCGCCGCCGCGCGGCGAAGTCAGCCGCGGATCATCACCTGATGATCGAGTTCGAAAACGGCCCTCCACCGGATGGCATCGAGCGGACCTGGCCCAATGTGATCCCGGCCGCGGAAACGGCCTTCACGCGCCTGCTGCGCGGTCTGTAGCGAGGGAATCGTCGATTCCGGCGAAGATTTCGGCGAGCGGCACAGCCAGTTGGGATTCTCCGTGCGGAGAACTCCGTCCTTCGCTTCGTGCGCGCCGTCGTACCCGCACACGTCCGGAATGGCCTCCTTTTTACTCCTCGCCGCGAATGAGGTCTTCGAACGTTTCGCGCCGGCGGATCACGCGCCAGGAGCCGTTTTCGATCAGCACCTCAGCCGGGCGCGGGCGCGCGTTGTAATTTGACGCCTGCACGAACCCATACGCGCCTGTCGTGCACACCGCCAGCAGATCGCCGGGGAACACTTCAGGTAGCAGGCGATCCTGAGCCAGAAAATCTCCGGATTCGCACACCGGGCCCACGACATCGGCGCGGAGCGTGCAAGCGGACCTGCCGGCGCGCAATGGAAGGATTTCATGATGCGCGTCGTACAGCGCGGGGCGGATCAGGTCGTTCATGGCGGCATCCACCACCACGAATTCCTTGTCGCCGCTCGTCTTTCGATAGAGCACCCGCGTTAGCAGGACGCCGGCGTTTCCGACGATCGAGCGGCCGGGCTCGAGGAACAAGTGAAGCCCGGCTCCGGCGATCTTCTTGCGCACGGCCGCGGCGAATTCCCCGATCGGCGGCGCCTCCTCCTCGGGACGGTACGCGACCCCCAGGCCGCCGCCCAGATCCACGTGGCGAATCGCGAAACCCTTCGCGCGCAATCGCGCGATCAGCTCCAGCACGCGATCCGCGGCCAGCATCATCGGACCGACATCGAACTGCTGGGAGCCGACGTGGCAGCTCACCCCCTCCAGAAGCAGATTTCCATGCTGCCGGGCGCGTTCGTAGACGGCTTCGGCCTGGGCGATGTCGATGCCGAACTTGTGCGCCAGGCTGCCCGTGGAAATATAAGCGTGCGTGGAGGCGGCGACGTTGGGGTTCACCCGCAAGGCGACTCGCGCCTGGATGCCGCGGCGATGCGCCAGAGCGTCCACAAGCGCCAACTCGGGTTCGGATTCGCAGTTGAACGCGAAAATTCCCGCTGCCAACGCGGCGTCGATCTCCTCCGCTGTCTTGCCGACTCCGGAGAACACAACCTTCGCAGGATCGCCACCCGCTTTAAGCACTCGTTGTAACTCGCCAATGGAAACGATGTCGAATCCCGCGCCGGCCCGGGCGAGAAGGCGAAGGATCGACAGGTTGCCGTTCGCCTTCAGCGCGTAGCACACCGTGTGGGGAATGCCCTGCAAGGCTTCCTCGTAAGCGCCGTAGTTCGCAAGGACCCTGGCGGCGGAGTACACGTAGCAGGGGGTGCCTTCGCGGGCCGCGATGTCGGCGAGCGCCAGCCCGTCGCATGTGAGCGTGCGGTCCTGGTATACGACAGGCGGAACGGTGGGGATGGTCATGTGATTCGTAGCACAACGACGGTCTGGTCGTCGGAGATGGGAACGGAGCCTCGAAATTTGTCCACGCTTGCAAGGATCGCGTCGGCGATCGCCTGGGGCGGTTCGCTGCCCCGTTTCGTAAGCACCCGCATGATCCGTTCCCGGCCGTACTCCTCTCCTTTATCGTTCAACTGCTCATTCACACCGTCGGAATAAAACATCACAACGTCTTCGGGCTCGACGGCAAGCTCCACTTCGTCGTACTGGCGGCCATCCAGCAATCCGATTGGCACGCCTTCGATCTTGGTTTCGACAATCTTCCCTCTGCGCAGAACCAGAGGAGGCGCGGCGCCGGCGTTCGAAAGCAAAAATCGCCGCACCGCGGGCCGCCACTGCGCCACCAGAAGCGTGGCATACTGCGCGTCGACTCTGCGCTCGAGCAGAGTCTCGTTCAACCGCTGGATCAGGGCCGCAGGGTTGCGTCGCCGCGCCAGCGTGCGCAGCAGACCCGTGATGAGCGCGCCGTACAGCGCGGCCGCGGCGCCCTTGCCGCTGACGTCGCCAAAGGCGATGACCGCGTCCTCTCCCTCCTGCTCGAAAAAGCCGTACACGTCCCCCGAGATTTCCCGGGCCGGACGCGACCGGATGCCGGCCGTCAAGCCGCTGAGCTCGGGGTCTTCGCGCGGCAGCAGAATCCTCTGGAGCTTGCGCGCCGCCTTGAGATCCTGATCCATGCGCTGCTCGCGCTGCGCGACTTCCTCATACAATCGAGCGTTCTCGACCGAGCTGGCGATTTGCTGCGCGAGAAGAGATAACGTGCGCTGGTGATCTTCGGTGAAAAATCCAATGCGCTCGCTTTCGACATTGAGGACTCCCACGACACGGTCCTGGACGATCAACGGAACGGCAAGCTCCGAGCGAATCCCGGGGTGCGAAGCGATATAGCGCGGATCGGCGGCGGTGTCCGCCACGCGAACCGGCTCGCGCGACTCCACTGCGGCGCCCGTGATGCCTTTTCCCAGCGGAATATTTTCAATTTTCACCCGCTGGTCGTAGCGCACGCTGAACCGGTTTCCGAGCACATTTCGGTCATTGTCCACGAGAAACACGCTGAAGGCGTCATAAGGGATCAAGGCCCGGATCGCCGCCGCGATTTTTGCCAGAAGCTGGTCGAGATCCAAAATCGAGCTGAACTCCCGCGAAAGATGTGCCAGCGTGCGCAGCGTGCGATTCTGACGATCCACGCGCCGGTACAAGCGCGCGTTCTCGATGGAGGAAGCCACGCGCGATGCGATCAGGCTCAGCATGGATTTGTCCTGCTCGCCGTAGGCGTTCACCCGCGTGGATTGGACGTCCAGCACGCCCACCAGCTTTCCCCGCGCCATCATCGGCACGGCGAGTTCGCTCCGGACGGCGTCCAGCGCGTTCAGATAGCGCGCGTCGCGCGTGACGTCCGCCACCACCACCGGCTCGCGGCGCGCCGCGGCTGCGCCGACGATCCCTTCGCCCAGCGGAATTGCGAGACTGCGAACTACCTCCTCCCGGTGTCCGATCGCATGGCGGATAGTGAGCAGGCCCGTGCGCTCGCTATAGAGCAGAATCGCGAACACATCGTATGGAACGACTTCCTTTACGATGGATGCGACGGTCGAAAGCTGTTCCGCCAAATCGAGCGTTTCGGACGTAACCCGCGAAACTTCGAGCAGGAAATCCAGGAGCTCGGCGCGTTCCTGAAAGCGCAAAGCGGAGCGGCGCTGGGTGGACACGTGTGTCATGAGGCGCCTCTCAAGGCCAGCCGGAGCTCATCCATGATCCGGACTCCCGAGCTGGTTCCGATCCGGTTCGCTCCGGCTGCCTGCATCGCCTGTACGTCCTCCAAGGTCCGGATTCCGCCGGAAGCCTTCACGCCCATCTCCGGGCCGACCACGCGCCGCATCAGGGCCACGTCTTCTGCCGTCGCGCCGCCAGTCGAAAACCCCGTGGAGGTCTTGACGAAGTCAGCGCCGGCCTGCTTGCTGGCGACACAGGCCGCGATCTTTTGGTCTTCGCTCAGAAGGCAGGTTTCCAGAATGACTTTGACCCGAGCCTGACGGGCGTGAGCCGCCGAGACCACTGCGGCGATGTCCGCTTCAACGGCCTCCACGTTGCCCCCGCACAGCTCGCCGATGTTCAGAACCATGTCAATTTCCCGCGCCCCGGCGTCCATGGAACCCTTAGCTTCGGCCACCTTCATCGCCGTCGTGTTCGCCCCTAAGGGAAATCCCGCAACCGTGGCGATCGCCACCTCGGAACCTCTCAGTTCCTGAGCCGCCACTGGCGTCCAGTAGGGATTCACGCACACCGCCGCGAATCCGTGCTCGCGCGCTTCCCGGCACAGTCTGCGGATATCGGCGGCCGTGGCCTGAGGCTTGAGCCAAGTGTGGTCGATCAGGGCGGCGATTTCGCGGGCGAATCCCTCCGAGGTATTCGGCGGCATTCTTCATAATAGCCTGCGCGCTCGTTATGATGAAAAGATCATGGAAACCATCGCCGCGATGCCCGCCACTTCCCTTATGGAGCTGGAACGCCGCTATTTGTTCCAAAACTATGCGCGCTACCCGCTGGTGCTGCATCGCGGCAAGGGCTGCTACGTCTACGATACGTCCGGCAAGCGGTATCTCGACCTCATCGCCGGCATCGGAGTGAACGCGCTCGGCCATGCGCATCCGCGGCTGATGAAAGTCATCCGGGAACAGGCCGGACGGATGCTGCATTGCTCAAACCTCTACTATCACGAATACCAGGGGCCGCTGGCGGAACGCATCGCCAAGGCGACCGGTCTGGATCGCGTGTTCTTCTGCAATTCCGGCACCGAAGCGATGGAAGGCGCGCTCAAGATCATCCGCGCGCACGGCCGCAAGATCAGCCCGCACAAATTTGAAACCGTGGCTCTGCTGGATTCTTTCCACGGTCGCACGTTCGGGGCGTTATCGATTACCGGGCAGGAGAAGTACCGCAGCGAGTTCGAGCCAATGCTGCCGGGCGCCCGCTTCGTTCCGCGCAACGATATTGGCGCTCTCGAGCAGGTGGTGAGCGACAACACGGCGGGAATCGTGCTGGAAATCGTGCAGGGCGAGGGCGGGATCAATCCCCTGACGGACGAATTCATCCGCACGGCGCGCGAGTTGGCCGATCGTCACAACGCACTGCTGGTGTTCGACGAGATCCAATGCGGCGTCGGGCGGCCAGGAGCGTATTTCTCATATCAACTGCTCGATCCGGTCGTGATGCCCGATATCACCACCGCCGCCAAGCCGGTCGCCTGCGGCATCCCCATGGGCTTTGTCGCCGCCAGCTCGCGCGCCGCCTGCATCATCGGCAAGGGCCAGCATGGCACAACCTTCGGCGGCGGACCGCTGGCCTGCCGCGTCGCGCTCGAATTCTTCGATATTTTGGACGAGCTGCTGCCGAACATCATTCATGTCGGCGGCTATTTCCGGATGCAGTTGATGGACTTGGCGAAGCAGTTCTCGTTTATTCAGGAAGTGCGGGGCTACGGTCTGATGATCGGTGTAGAGCTCGAATTCGCGGGCAAGCAGATCGTGCTGGATGCCATGGAGCAGGGCCTGCTGATCAATTGCACGCACGACCGCGTGCTGCGCGCTCTGCCGCCCTATATCCTGACCGAGCAGGACGTGGACCGGGCAGTGAAAGTATTGAAACGGGTGTTCAAAAAGGCCAAGCCGCCCGAAGAAGCGTCAAAGTAAATGGTCGTGCCCCGCCGATTCGAGCAGCTTCACCAGCTCCCCCACCTGCTGCGCCCGCCCGCGGTCGGCGATCAATAACGCGTCGGGCGTATCGACCACGATCAGGTCCTTCACCCCCAGCAGCGCTACCAGCTTCTTCTCGGCATCCACGTAATTGCCTGAACTGTTTTCGATCAGCGTGTGCGTGCGCAGCGCGTTGCCGGCGCGATCCCGCGCGTGGAGTTCATAGACCGCGTTCCAGCTCCCGACGTCGTTCCAGGCGATGTCGCCGGCAGGCAGGCCCACCACATTGGCCGCGCGTTCGAGAACCGCGTAGTCGATCGAAATGTTCTCGCATTGCGGAAAGGTCGTTTGCAGCGCCGCCGGAAAGCGCCGCGAGCCAAACGCGGGAAGTCCGGCCAGCACGTTCGCCGTCTTCGGCAAGTGCTGTCGCAGCGCCTCGAGCAAGACCGAAGTCCGCCAGAAGAACATCCCTGCGTTCCAGTAGAAATGTCCGGCCTTGACGAACCGGGCAGCCGTCACCGCATCGGGCTTCTCGCGAAACCGTTTCACCGGCACCGCGTGCGGCGATCCAGCCTGAGCGCCCTTGGGGAACTCGATATAGCCATAGCCGGTTTCCGGCCAGCGCGGTTCAATCCCCAGAACCACGATTTTCCCCGCGCGCGCCGCCCGCAGCGCCGCCTTCAGCAACCGCACGTACGGGCGAGGCTTGCCGATGACGTGATCCGCCGGAAATACGCCCATAACCGATTCCGGATCGATCCCGTGCAGGATGTGTGCCGCCAGACCGATCGCCGGCGCGGTGTTGCGCTGCGCAGGCTCGGCCAGAATCTGGCGCTTCGGGACCTCCGGAAGCTGGCGCACGATCTCGTGCCGCAGGTGCTCATTCGTCAGGATCCAGATCCGCTCGGGAGGCAGCACCGGACCCAGCCTGTCCACGGTTTGCTGGATGAGAGAGCGATCGCCGAACAGCCGCAGTACCTGTTTGGCGCTGTGCCGGCGGCTCTTGGGCCAGAACCGGGTCCCCCGGCCGCCGGCCAGAATCAAGCCATACACATGTTCCATGAAGGACTAGTTGACCGGGATGCCGCGCACCAGCTTTAGCGTCCGGTCCCAGCGAGTCTTGAAAAAGAAGTTCTTCGCCAGATCGATAAAGTGGTCCGCGCTGTAGCCTACCAGTTCCGACGTGGGCGCATCGTAGGACCAGAAGATCAACAACGGTTTCCCGATGATGTTCTCGCGCGGCACAAACCCCCAGTAACGGCTGTCCAGCGAGTTATCGCGGTTATCTCCCATTGCGAAGTAGCTGTCGGGCGGAACCACGAGCTCCCCGTCTTCCACATGGTGCTCCAGCATCTCGCGCGCGCGATCGTAAACCGGGCCCCGCGGCTCGCTTGGAAAGTTGTCGCGATACGGCTCCAGGTTGGGGAAGATGTGCTGCGCGTAAGGCTCCTTCAGCGGCTTCCCATTCAGGTATACGACCTTGTCCACGATGCGAATGTGATCGCCCGGAACGCCCATGACGCGCTTTACGTAGTTTTGCGTAATGTCGATCGGATAGCGGAACACGATAATATCGCCGCGCTGCGGATCCGTATAGGGCAGAATGTGGCGCGCGAACGAGTCTGCCGGCGCATAGGACAGCTTGTCCACCAGCAGATGATCGCCCACCATGACAGTCGGATCCATGGACGGAGTGGGCACGATGAAGGCCTGCACCAGAGTCGTCGTGCCGAACAATAGGATCAGGATGTTCAGCGTCCACTCGTGGACGAAGTTCCGAACGGAATCGGCGAATCGGGACATGGGGATTCTATTGGATGGGATAGCCGTGAATCAGCATGAAGCTGCGCCGCCAGCGCGTCTTGGTGAAGAAGTTCTTCGAGAGATCCACCAAATGATCCAGGCTGATGGACGACGTGTTGAGCTGATCCGTGGGCGCATCGTAGGACCAATAGATGATGAGCGGCTTGCCGATGATATTCTCGCGCGGCACAAAACCCCAGTAGCGGCTGTCCAGCGAGGAGTCGCGATTGTCTCCCATCGCAAAGTATGAATTCGGCGGGACCACTACCTCGCCATTAATCACGTGATTAAGCAGCATGTCGGTGGCGCGCCGGTCCACCGAGACGTTCGGGTCGCTCGGGAAGTTATCGCGGTACGAATCGATGTAGTCCGATTTATGATAGGTGTAAGGCTCGTCCAGACGAACGCCGTTCAGATAGACTTGCTTGTTGATGACCCGGATGCGGTCGCCCGGCACTCCGATGCAGCGTTTCACGAACGTCTGGCTGATGTCCACCGGATATCGGAACACGATGATATCGCCCCGCTTCACATCCGTGTATGGCAGTACGTACTTGCTAACCGGCCCGTAAGGCGCAAAAGCCAGCTTATCCACAAGTAAGTGGTCCCCGATCAGCAGCGTGTCTTCCATGGATCCGGTGGGAATCACGTAGGCCTGCACCAAGGTCGTCGTCAGGAACAGCAACAGCAGGATCGTTATCGTCCATTCGGCAATCGTGCTGCGCGGGCGTTCGCGCGGCGGTTCTTCCGCAACGACGACGCCTTCCGGCTCCGGAGGCGGCATTTCAACCGCCGGCAGCGGCTGCTCGGGCGCCTCGGAAACCGCGCCTGAACTCAGGGGAAGTGCAGGGTCCGTGGGGTCTTGAGGGGTCACTACTCCTATATTAGCGGATCGGTAAAACAAGCCGCCCGCATCAACTTAAGCCCCTTATTTCCCTCGGTACTAAAGCCCTTATCACCCGATGCCGATCAACCCGATTGTAACGGGTCGGGGGACCCCTAGGACCGGCACGAAGACAAGGAGAACGCGATGGACAAGAGCGTTCGCAAACAAATTCGAATTCCAGTGTTTCTTTTACTCGCGGCCCTCTCAATCCCGGCGCTGAGTCAGGTGCGGATGGGAAGCCCGGACCTGAGTGAACGGAGCCTGGAAGAACTCGCCAAAATCGATGTCATCTCGGTTGCCAAGAAAGAGCAGAAACTGGATCGGACTGCGGCAGCCGTCTTCGTCATCACTCAGGAAGATATCCTCCGGGGCGGGTTTTCCAGCATCGCCGAGGCCTTGCGAATCGTCCCGGGTCTCCAGGTGGCCCGCATCGACTCCAACAAGTGGGCGATCAGCAGCCGGGGCTTCAATGGATTGTTCAGTAACAAGCTGCTGGTGCTGATCGATGGCCGGAGCGTCTATTCGCCGCTGTTTTCCGGAGTCTACTGGGACGTGCAGGATACACTGCTGGAGGATGTCGATAGGATCGAAGTCATCCGCGGTCCGGGCGCTGCCATCTGGGGAGCCAACGCCGTTAACGGCGTGATCAACATCATTACCAAGAAAACGAAAGATACCCAGGGCGGCCTGGTTACGATTACGGGGGGAGACAAGGATCGCACCATCGTGGGCGCCCGCTATGGCGGCACGATCGGATCCGCCGGTCAGTATCGTGCGTACACGAAATACACGCAACGAACGCCCTTCGACAACCCCGGAATCGGCCCGCAGCCGGCCGGATGGAATGCGGGACGAACCGGGTTCCGGACGGAGTGGAATCTTTCCGGCCAGGACACGCTGACCGTCCAGGGAGATGCTTACGATGATCGGGCCGGAGAAGACGTTGTGCAACCCGTCCTGCGTCCGCCCTACTCGCAACTTTTCCGGGATCAGTCTCACTCCTTCGGCGGAAATCTTCTCAGTTCGTTCACCCGGCGCTATTCCGATACATCGTCGCTGACCTTCCAGTTCTATTTCGATCGCTTCCGGCGCGACGATTCTCTGATTGGAGACTCCCGCAACACCTACGATTTCGAGCTGGAGCACCGGTTCCAGCCCTTCGCCCGAAACGACGTGATTTGGGGCGCGGGTTACCGCCTGACGAATGATCGTTTGGCGGCCGGGCAGGTGAGTTTTCAGCCTGACAGCCGCGCGATGCAACTCTTCAACGCCTTTGTGAATGATGAGATCGCGCTGATCAATAACAAACTGAGCCTCTCCGTGGGGACCAAGGTGGAACGAAACGACTTCACGGGTGTTGAGGTGCAGCCGAGCCTGGGCATCATCTGGACGCCTGCCGGTTCCCACGCGCTTTGGGCTTCGGTCGCCCGTGCGGTACGTCTCCCGAGTCGCGATGAGCGCGATGTCCGGCTGACCTACAACGCTTCCCCCACGCCGCTAGGAGTGCCGGCCGTAGCCGTGCTGAACGGAGATCCAGCCTTCCGTTCGGAAGTCCTCACGGCCTACGAAGCCGGATATCGAGTGCAACCCGCGTCGTGGTTTTCGCTGGATGTTACCGGTTTCTACTACGACTACGGACGGCTGATGTCTGTTGAGATGGGGATGCCCACCCTCACGTTCAGTTCGCTTTCTCCGTACGTGTTGGTTCCACTGCATTTCGGGAACTTCTCCAGCGCGCGCAGCGAAGGCGCCGAAGTGGCGGCGAATTGGATGTACGGGAACCGGTGGAAACTGAGCATGGGGTATTCGTCGCTACGCATGCAGACGCGTCGAGACCCGCGCAGCACAAGCCCTTATCCGGACAGAACCAGCGGCCAGAATCCCGCCAACCAGTTCCAAGTGCGCTCGGAATGGAACGTGTCCAGAAACTGGCAGTTCGACACGAGCGCATATTACGTCTCCGAGTTGTCCGCCCTGTATGTTCCATCCTACGTGAGGCTGGATACCAGGTTGGGATGGCGACCCGGTGAGAAAGTCGAGTTCAGCGTGGGAGGGCAGAATCTCCTGAGTCCGCACCATCTTGAGTTTGTTCCGGAAGCGCTGATCCAGGGCACCGAAATCGATCGGAGCTTCTACGCGCGGATTGGGTGGAGATTCTGAGTGCGTGCAGCGCCCGTTCCTAGCTTGGATCGTTCTGATGTTCAGTGTCTTGCCGGTCCACGGCGAGTCCGCGCAGGAATACGAAGTGAAAGCTGCGTTCTTGTATAACCTGGCCAAATTCGTCGAATGGCCCGATGCGCAGTCCAAAGGTCCGCTGGTCTTCGGTATTCTTGGGCCGGATCCGTTTGGAGAGATTCTGGACCGAGTCGTCGATCACAAGGTCATTGGCGGGCGGCCCGTGATGCTTAAGCGGTCGGCCGACGTGAGCCAGCTTGCTGACTGCCAGGTACTGTTTGTCAGTGCCTCGGAAGGCAAACGGCTGAAGCAGATCCTAAAAGATCTCGACGGCCGCTCTGTCCTGACCGTAGGGGACAATGACGAATTCGTCCGCTCGGGCGGCGCCGTTGCCCTGGTGCTGGAGCAAAACCGCGTCGTTCTCGAGATCAATGTCGATCGGGCCGCGAAAGCGAAGCTCAAGATCAGCTCACGCGCTTTGGAAGTGGCGCGAATTGTGCACTGAGCGATGATGGGCAGAAACTGGTTCCGCGATCTTTCGATTCCGAATAAGCTCACCGCCGTAACGCTGCTCACGAGCGTCATTGCGCTGGCGCTTGCGTGCGGCGCGTTCATCCTCTACGAAGTGCAGCGGTTCCCGACAGTGATGCAAAGCGAGTTGAGTTCCATGGCCGACCTCGCTGGCTCAGAAACCATCGGCGCCCTCACGTTTCAGGATCGCAAGGCCGCCGAAGAGGATCTGGCCGCTCTTAAGGTGGACCCACGGGTTCTAACCGCATGCTTATACGGCGCTGATGGCGTCATCTTTGGCCGGTATCAAAGACCGCTTGGAACCGGGCTGGCCGCGCCCTGCGGAACCAGTCTTCAACTCGCCCCGGGGACCTATTTGGAGCGGGACCGGATGGTCCTGGTTCGCCCGGTTTCCTTGGACCGGGAAGTCATTGGTCATCTGTTGCTTTCCGCCGACACCAGAGAGGTTAATGCCCGCATCAAGAATTATCTTGCGATCGCAGCCGCCGTACTGCTGGCCGCCCTGGGTGCGGCGTTTCTGATCTCTCGGCGTCTGCAACGCATCATTTCCGATCCCATCCTGAAGCTGGCATCGACGGCTGCGCGCATCTCCACGCAAAAGAATTATTCCGTTCGCGCCAGTAAGACCAGCGAAGACGAGCTTGGACTGCTCATCGATGCGTTCAACCGCATGGTGGACGAAGTTCAGGAGCGCGATGCCGCCCTTCAGCGGCACGGGGACAACCTCGAGCTGGAGGTCGCCAAGCGAACCGCCGAACTTCGAACCGCCAACGAAGAACTGCGCGTCGCGAGGGACCGGGCGGAAGAAGCGGCCCGGCTAAAAAGCGAGTTTTTGGCAAACATGAGCCACGAAATCCGTACCCCGATGAACGGGGTCATCGGGATGACCGAACTCGTGCTCGATACAGACTTGCAGCCGGAACAGCGTGAGTTTCTCGAAATCGTGAAGAGTTCGGCGGACTCTTTGTTGAACATCATCAACGCCATTTTGGACTTCTCCAAGCTGGAAGCCGGCAAAGTAGTCCTCGAAAAGGCGGAATTCGATCTGCCGAAAATTTTGGCCGATACCGCCAAAACTCTGGCGCTGCGGGCTCACGAAAAAGACCTGGAACTGACCTGTTACATCGAACCTGAGGTTCCGGAACGAGTCTCCGGAGACTCCAATTGCCTGCGCCAGGTCTTGGTCAACCTGATCGGAAACGCCATCAAGTTCACCGCCAAGGGCGAAATCGCAATCCACTGCAAGCTTGCCTCCGCCATGGATGCGGACGTGCTGGCGCACTTCACCGTAACCGATACCGGCATCGGCGTGCCGCCCGACAAGCAGACGAGCATCTTCGCTCCTTTCGAGCAGGCTGACGGATCGAGCACTCGCCGGTACGGCGGTACGGGCCTAGGACTGTCCATCTGCGCCAGGCTCGTCGACCTGATGGGCGGACGAATTTGGGTGGAGAGCCAGCCCGGCGAAGGCAGTTCGTTCCAGTTTACAGCCCGATTTGGGCGTGTCCTGAACACGGATTTGCGCTCGCTGCGCGCTGCTACGAACGATCTGATCGGGCTGCCGGTTCTGATTGTCGATGACAACGCAACCAACCGGAAAATTCTCGTGGAAATGGTGACTCGCTGGCAGATGTGCCCCACGACAGCAGAAGCCGGCTCGCGAGCTCTGGATCTGGTCCGCCGCGCGAGTCTGGAAGGAACGCCCTACCGGCTGCTGCTGATTGACGCGCAAATGCCCGGCATGGACGGATTCGAGGTGATCCGCCAGCTTCGCGCACAGCCCCTTCAGACGCCCCCGACAGTCATGATGCTGAGTTCCCTGGGCCGCTTGGTCGACACGCAGTTGTGCCACGAATTGGGCATTCACGTCTACCTCACGAAGCCTGTTTCCGGTCCGCTTCTTTTTGACGCGATCGTGAAAGCTCTACGAGATTCGGCTCCCCCCGAGACGACTCCTGCCGTGCCTGCCGCCCAAGAACCGCCGAAAATGCTGGACGCGAAGATCCTTGTGGCGGAAGACAATCTGACGAACCGCAAGCTGGTGGTCAAGATTCTTGAGAAGCATGGATACCAGCCCGTATTGGCGGAAAACGGCGCCGAGGCGCTCGAAATTTTCAATCAGCAGAATGTCGATCTCATTCTTATGGATGTCCAGATGCCGGTCATGAACGGGCTGGAGGCGACGCGGATCCTTCGCAAAATGGAAACAGCCGGCCGTCATACCCCGATCCTGGCCCTGACGGCGCATGCCATGGAAGGAGACCATGAGCGATGCCTGGAGGCCGGAATGGACGATTATCTTTCGAAACCGATCCAGTCCGCGGACCTTCTGAGAAAGATTCAGGAGCTATTGGCCAGCGGCGCCCGCGTCGCGGACACGCGACAGCGGGGCTGAAGCCCCGGCCCAAAACACGGAACGTCCGCCCCACCGGCTTTCCGCAGACTACTCCGGAGGCTCTTCCGGCAGATCGTCAATGCGATTCTCAAAGCGCGTGTACTGGCCCAGGAACCGCAGCGGCACGGTCCCGATCGGACCGTTACGTTGCTTGGCGATGATCAGGTCCGCAAGACCTTTGACGCTGAGATCGTCTTTCTTGTAGATCTCTTCGCGGTGAATAAAGCCGACCAGATCCGCGTCCTGCTCGATGGATCCGGAGTCGCGCAGGTCGCTCAGAATCGGCTTGTGATCGCCGGGCCGCTGCTCGGAGGCGCGGCTTAGCTGCGAAAGAACCAGGAAGGGTACTTCCAGGTCCTTGGCCATGAGCTTCAGGCCGCGCGAAATGGCCGAAACTTCCTGGTTGCGGTTTTCGATCCGGCCCATGCTGCTCATCAACTGGAGATAGTCGATGATCACCAGCGACAGCCCGTGCGTGTTCTTCAGCCGGCGCAGTTTGGAGTGCACATCCATCAGGTTCACGCCCGCCGTATCGTCCAGGAACAGAGGCGCTTCGGTGAGTTGGGCGAGCGTGAAATGGAGCTTTCGGCGCTCCTCTTCGTTCAGGTACCCTGCTCGAAACTTGTGCTGGTCTACTCTTGCCCCGGCGCAAAGCAGACGCGTCAGCAGGCTGGCCGAGGACATTTCAAGCGAAAAAATCGCAACCGGCTTCTGCATCTGTGGATGCGTGGCGACGTGCTGCGCGATGTTGAGCGCCAGCGCTGTTTTCCCCATCGAGGGCCGGGCGGCGAGGATCACCAGCTCCCCGGCGTGCAGCCCGCCGGTCATCTCATCGAACTTGGCGAAACCCGTGCTCAGGCCGCGAACTCTCCTGCTGGGATCCAGAAACGCATTCGCTCCGCCGGGAAAGCGCTCCACGATGCTGGCAGGCGAGGATAACTGCTCGCTCGCGCTGGCCTCGCCCAGCTTGAGCAGTGACTCTTCCGCAGAGGCGAGAATCTTGTCGGGTTCTTCCTCCCCGATCAAACACCGGTCGATGATCCGCTGCGAGTTGAAGATCAACTTGCGCAGCATCGCCTTATCGCGGACGATGCGAACGTAGCTGTCCAGGTTGGAAATCTCCGGCAGCCCGTCATCGAGGGAAACCAGGTAAGCCAGACCGTCGACCGATTCGAGCTGGCCCTGCTTCATCAGCTCTTCCGCCAGCGTTACCCGATCGATCCGCTCGCCGCGGTCGTACAGATCCTTCATGCGGGCGTAGATGCGCCGGTGTTTCTCCAGGCTGAAATCTTCCGGCCCGAGCGATCCGGCCACCTGGAGATAAACCGCATCGTTGAGCAGGATAGAGCCGAGCACCAGCCGTTCCGTGTCGACGCTTGCGGGCAGACCCTTCTCAAAAGTGAGATCCGCTGCTGCCATGTTCTTGACGGTGTCTCTTACCTTAACCGTTTCGTCACAGTTCCGGCAAAATCTTTTTTTGCCGTTTCGCTTGTCGGACTTACAACGAGGAAAAACCTGTGGAAGATCGCGCGGATGCCTCTGGACGCCAACTTGTTGATCTGAAAGCTGCGCCGGAACGATTTCCACACGCCCCGTGGAAATCATTTTAGCGCTATTTTGTTTTGGAAGGGAGGACGCCTACTTCTTGGCGTCGTCTTTTTTGGAGTCGTCGGGCAGCGGTTCGATCACTGCCGTAGTGATCCGGTCCAATCGCGGGAAGTTTTTCTCCAGAAAAGCATTCCCCTGATTCATGATCTCACCCTGGAGGGCGGTGACTTTCTCGTCGTAACCGTTATAGAGCATATCCAGGTTTTCCAGGCCTTCGATCACCTCGCCGAAAGGCGCGAATCCGTAACCGTCCAGGTATGCGTTATCGACCTTGTTGATGAACACCTGCACGCTCCGGCTGTTCTTGGCTTCCCCGGCCGCGAAGGTCACCATGCCGCGTTTGTTGGATTGAATCGGGCGGTCATCGAACATCGTACGCTCCATCCACACGCGGGATAGCTCTGGCCGCGGCGGGATTCCGAACTGCGCAAACTGGCGCGTGGAGCGGAAAATGATGTTGTTGTTGTAGAAGCCGGCCCGAACCAGATTGTAGAAACGGTCGGCCCCGGTGGGAGCCCAGCTTTTCGTGACGCGGATCAGAATCGGCCCCTTGGTTGTGTTGAGCTTGACCAGATACACGGCGGGCGCCCTGGCGTTGAGCGAAGCCGGATTCATCAGGTTCGGGCCCGCGGCCTTCGCCTTGGTTGCAGCCTTGGGAGCGCCTTTTGCGGCGGCTGGCGGCGCAGACTTCGTCTGTGCGAGGGCGACAGCCCAGGCGGTCAGAATCAACACAAAGACAGATAGAGCTTTTTTCATATCGAAGCAATCATTCTAGCTCACATCCAAGCGAGCTACTCAGATCCCGAACGGTTCGGTGAGGGTCTTCACCCACTCGATGAAGGCGGTCTTCTGGCCTTGGCGGTTGTGCCACCACCCGTCCGGGGTGAAGTCTTTGGTTGGCGCTGCGACCACCACGAATTGCAGATCCGGCGCGGCGGCGCGGAAGATCTTCCCCGCGCGCCGCGTGTGATAATCGCTGGTCACCAGCAGGATCTTGTGAACTCCAAGCCCCCGGAGCCGGCGAACCGTAGCCGCCGCTTCTTCCTGGGTCGAGCGTGCATCGTGTTCCAAGTGGAGGAAGTACGAAGCCGGATACCCGGCTTTCATCGCGAACGGGATCGCGAGATCGCACTCATGATACCCGTATATGCCCGAAGGCCCACTCACCGCCACTCTGGGAACAAAACCGCTCCGGACCAATTGCGCGCCCTTAAGAATCCGGTTGCCGTCCGAATCGCCCGCCAGCACGAGTGCGATATCGGCCTTCTCGGGAGGCTGGGCCTTCACCAGAAACAATCCTAACTGGCCGAGCGCTGCATTATGGAACACCAGCGCCAGAAGAATCAGCGCGAGGAACGCCAGCGTAAGATTTCGGGCGACGCGCTTCACCGGAGGGAGCTACTGCTCGTCAGATCCGCGCTGATCCAGCCGGCCGACGGATTTCAGCCGCTGGAACATTCTTTCGATTTCTTCTTCTTCCTCAGGCCGCAGCAAAGGGCGGTGGCTTTCCTGCCGCCGGCGACGGGGCTCCATGGCAGCGGGGCGATCCGTACGTGTGTTTTCCAGCCTTCCAACATCGGCGCTGCCTCTCTCGCCCCATGCCTGCCGGTATGGAATTCCGTCCAGAAGAGCGTGGCGCGAGTAACGGCGAAGATGCCGCAGAAGGCTCGCCGAGGATTCCACGTCGCCCGCGTACAGAAGCAGCATACGGCGTCCGCTAGAGAGAGTAAGATGCACTGCCAGGGGAGCCAGCCAGCCGGTCTGATCCAGCCGGCGAATCTCATTCCAGAAGATCACTCGGCGGCCCAGTTGCAGATGGCTCTCGTGAATCTCAATCGAGCGGCGGCACAACAGCGCGATCAGCACCACCGCCGTGGCGCCAAACAGCGCAGCCGCGGTCCAGGTAGCCGGCCAGCGGCTCGCCGTCCAGATCGAAAAGAGCGTTCCACCGATTGCCAGCAGGGCGAACAGCGCGTACCGGCGGGAAGGGCGATAGCAGGCGACCGGGCGGCTCACAATTCCAGACTACCACTTCAGTTTGTGGTCGGGAATGTCTTGGATATGTGGTCGTGCCAGGTTAGGCTTTCCTCGTCCACCAGGGCCCAAACCAGTCCAAGGCCGGCCGAAAGGAAGCTGAGCAGGCCGGAGACTTGCCGGATGGCCCGCCGCTCACGATCCGGGCGCTTGCCGTCGAAGTCCACAAGGCGGAGCCCGGCGAAACGCATCCCGGGACTGTCGCCATTGGCCAAACACCAGAGTGCCCGGTAGAAAAGCGCAATCACCCCCGTAACCAGCAAAACGAAAGACAGGGCCTGGCGGTCCAGAGCCACTTGCCCGCCGGAGAGGAAGAAGATTCCCAGGATCAGACCAACGGCGCCCAGAATGAGACCCCCGTCGACCGCCGTGGCGATCAGCCGGAGCGCGGGCGCCGCGACGGGCGCGTCGCACACGATGGTCTCGCCCGGCTGCACCCGGATCTCGGCTTCCGAATCCTGGAATCCAAGCGACTGCTGATAACTGGTGCGGCGATGCTGTGCCCGGGAGCTCCCACCCGGGCGGGGTGCCGTCTTTCGAGGCGTCGGCTCGCGATGCGTTTGATGATACGGCCGGAGCGGCGTCAGCGTCGGGATCGGGATCACCTTCGCGCCCAAAGGATCGCGGTACCCCGGAGCGTCACGGAATAGAGACGGCTGATACGCCGGTTTTTCCGGCGGCCGTTCCGGGATCGCGGCGGTTTCCCCAATCGGTTGCAAAGCGGGGGCGGTGGCTGCCGCGGAACCCAAACCTTGGCGGATCGGATATTGGATCGGTGCGTTGCCCTTGAGCCGCCGGCCGCAGCGAACACACCGCTCCTCGTCCTGCGGGTTGACGGCACGGCAGTGCGGGCAATGCATGATCGCGGGGACCCCTTCGCCTGGACGCTCGGTGACCTTTTTTACCTTGACTGCTTACCGGCGCTCTGTTACGGTGTCGCTTGAGCGCTTTTATCCTTCGTAACACAATTAGGCCTTTTTGTCACGGCCTTTATCTGCTGTTTTGCGGTTATCTCCTGGCTGGCGGCTCCGCCGCTACGGCGCAGACGTTCCGTCCCACCCCGCCGGCGCCCGCCGCTCCCGCCCAGCCGGGACCGAATCCGAACCTGGCGATCCGCCCCCCACGGCCCAGCGCGCCCGGCCCTGGCGATGTCGCAAAGGTCAATGCCGAACAGCAGCAGTTGGACGGTAAGGTGTACCATCTCCGCGGCAACGCTCGCGTGGAAACCGCCGACGACCTGCTCACGGCCGACGAGATCGATTACGACCAGGAAACCCATCAGGTGGATGCCCGCGGCCACGTGCATCTGGAAAGCTTCTCGCACGGGGAGAAACTGGATTGCGATCGCGCCGAGTACAACACCGAGAACAAAACCGGGAAATTCTATAACGTCCACGGAACCTCGCCCGCCCGCATCGAGGCGCGGCCGGGCTTGTTGACCACTCATAACCCCTTCTACTTCAGCGGCGAATGGGCCGAAAAGATCGAGGATCGCTACGTCCTTCACAACGGGTTTCTTACCGACTGTCTCGTCCCGGCGCCTTGGTGGCGCCTCCAGGGACCCTCCTTCGACGTGATCCCCGGGGACCGCGCGATCTCACGCGGCTCCTGGTTTTATGTGAAGGAAGTTCCCCTCTTCTACACGCCGTATTTTTATAAGTCGCTGAAGAAACAGCCGCGTAGGAGCGGCTTTCTCACGCCCAACGTGGGCAATAGCTCCATCCGCGGAAAAACGGTGGGCTTGGGATATTTCTGGGCCATCAATCGCAGCTACGATCTGACCTATCGCGGCCTGCTATATTCGAAAACCGGTTTCGGACACCAAGCCGACTTTCGCGGCGTAGTGAACGACCGCACCAGCTTTGATGCATCGGTCTACGGCGTAGCCGGCTCCGGCACGAATTCGATTTCGCCCAGCGGCTTGGTGCTGACCGTGGAAGGGAAGTCCGATCTGGGCAAGGGATGGCAGGCCCGGGGCGACTTGAAATATCTGTCTTCGTTTCTCTTCCGGCAGCAGTTCACCCAGTCTTTCGATGAAGCTGTTTCCTCGGAGACGCATTCGGTCGGATACGTAACCCGGCATTGGTCGGATTTCGGATTCAACCTGGTGGCGGAACGCCACGTGAACTTCCAGAGCGTCGCGCCGAACGACGAGATTGTTCTTCGCAAGCTTCCGGAATTGCAGTTCGTCACCCGCGAGCGTGCGATTCGGAACCTGCCCGTTTGGGTATCCTTCGACAGCAGCTATGGCCTGGAGCGCCGCACGCAGCCCTTGTTTCAGACCCGCCAGTTCGTGCAGCGCGTTAGTTTCGAGCCGCGCGTCATGAGCGCCGTGCACTGGAAGGGATTCGATCTGGCGCCGAGCTTCGGCCTCCATCAAATCGCCTACGATTCGAGCATTGGCAACCATCGCGTTACGGGGGATAATGTCGAAAATTTCGCGCGGGACGTCTCGCTGGACATCTCCGCGCCGGCCCTTTCCCGTATTTTCAATGCTCCCAAATGGATGGGGCGGGGAAAAGGCGCGCGCGTCAAGCACGTCATCGAACCGCGAGCCACCTACCGTTACGTCACCGGCATAGAAGATTTCAATCGGGTGATCCGCTTCGACGATACCGACATCCTCTCCAACACCCACGAGGTCGAGTTCTCTCTCACCAACCGTCTGCTGGCCAAGGACAGCAACGGAAATGTTTCCGAAATCCTGAGCTGGCAGCTTTGGTACAAGCGCTACCTGGATCCCACCTTCGGCGGCACGGTCATCGAAGGCCAGCGCAATGTGCTTCAGAGCACTGTGGATTTGACCGGGATCCCGTTCCTCGATGGTCCTCGCCACCAGTCGCCCGTGGTCAGCGTGCTCCGGTATCAGTCCAGCTTGAATCTTGAGTGGCGAACCGACTACGATCCGGTTCGCGGCGGCTTCATTGACAGCGGCATCAGCGTGGACCGCCGCGTCAAGCAACTGTTCCTTTCCCTCGGCGATTATCTGTTGCGGAGCAACCCTCTGCTGGCTGCTCCCGGCTCGAATCAGCTACGCGGGCAGGTGACCTTCGGCAACGATAACCGGCGTGGGTGGAACTATGGGTTTGCTACGTTCTACGATTACCGCTTGGGCGCCATGCAGTTCATGCAGAGCCAGGTCACCTACAACACGGATTGCTGCGGGATCAGTGTGCAGTACCGGCGGTTTAACTTCGGTACCCGAGACGAAAACCAGTTTCGAGTGGCGTTCGCCATCTCGAATATCGGAAGCGTGGGAACTCTGCGCAAACAGGACCGGATCTTCTGATGGGAAAGCAGCACAGGCACCGCGCGGCGCAAACACTCTGGCCCCGCCGCCGCTCTTGGCGACGCACGGAACGGCTGCCAACTACTCGGTTTTTGTGCTGCCTGCCGGCTTGCTGTCGGTCTTAGTCTCGGCTGGCTTGGAATCCGCGGGTTTCGAATCTGACTTGGATTCCGCCGCCGAAGAGTCCTTCTTCGCCTTGGAATCGCCGCCGCGGGCGTAATCGGTGATGTACCAGCCGCTGCCCTTGAACTGCAATCCCGGGGCCGAAATCAGGCGCTCCACGGGCCCGCCGCAGCCCTCGTGCACTGTGAGGGGTGGGTCCGAGAATTTCTGTATCACCTCAAACACATCCTTACACTTCGAGCATCGGTATTCGTAGAGAGGCATAGGTTTTGCGAAACTCTTACTGCACCGGTGTGATCAGTTGCCGCAGGGAATCGTAGCCGTGTTTCAGGATCTCGTCCGTCGTGGGCTTCGCGGGCGCCGGGTTGCCAGGATTCGCCGGATCGTCGTCCGCGTCTGTAAACGCGGTGGTGTCGGCCTGGAGCACGTTCGGAGTCACGTGCGCGTCCTGAATCGCTTTCCCGCTCGGCGTGTAGTACTTCGCTACCGAGAGAATCACGGCGCTGCCGTCGTCCATTGTAATGGCTTTGCGGATCGCCGCGTCCCCGTAGGTCGGTTCGCCCACCAGTTGCGCGCGTTTGGAGTCGAGCAGCGCTCCCGCCGCGACTTCCGCTCCCGCCGCCGTCCCCCGATTGACCAGGACAACCAGCGGCAGCTTGGTGATCGCCTTCGAAGCCGTCGCAGTGTGATCCTCACGGGCGACCTTCTGTCCCTGCGAGTAGGTGATCAGCCCTTTATCCATGAACAGATTCGCCAACGCAATGCCTTCTTCGACCGGACCGGTTCCGCAATACCGCAAATCCAGCATCAGGCGCTTGGCGCCCTGTTTTTCCAGCTCTAAAATTTTCTGCGAGATCTCTCTTGCCCGTCCGGCCTGCAAGGTTTGCGTGGCGATGTACCCGATCGGATCCGGGCCCTGATCGGTGACCAGTTTCGCGGTGAGCGGGGGATACACCAGCGGCGCGCGGGTCAGCGTGATCTTTTGCGGATCGGCCTGACGCGGCGTCAGGACGCTCATTTCGATGGTCGATCCAGGTTCGCCTTGCAGCAGGATCTCGGCGAACGCCAGAGGCATATCCCGTGTAGCGATGTTGTTGATCGACTCGATCACGTCGTTGGTGGAAAGGCCCGCTTTCGCCGCCGCGGAACCGGGCAGCGCATCGACCACGGTCAGGTATCCCAGCCGTCGCGCCAGGAGCAGTCCGACGTCGCCTTTGGCGGCGCCTTTCTCTTTCTGGTACTGCTTATACTGGTCCGCGTTCAGGTAGCTGGCGAAGGGATCCAGGGCTTCCAGCATTCCGTTGATCGCCCCGACGGTCACCGCTTTCATGTCGGGCTCCTCCACGTAATCCGCCTTGATGTGCGCTAGCACGTCGGTATAGACGCCGAGTTGGGTGTATGGCTGGTCCCCTGCGGGCGCGCTCCGGCCTCGCACGGCGCCAAACAACAAAAGAACCACCAGGCACGCGGACGAGGCTACTACTGCGAACTTGAAACGACCGTTCATAAATCAGGGCTACCCTCGCCTTTAAGGATATCAGGTCGGCAGCGGCCCGGCATTTGTGGGCAGGCTTGCCTTGGCGCCCTGGGGCGTTGCAATCCGCTCGAATTGAGATGGTTGCAAGCCGGTGCAGGCTGCAAACCCGCCCCGCGCGGCAAGTTGTCAGCGGGAATCCACCTGCGATATCCTAGAAATTCGCATGGCAAATACAGTTTCCGCGCTGAAGCGCGTACGCATAGCCGAACGCCGGACCGCGATCAACCGGGCCCGCAAGATCCGCCTGCGTCATCAGATCCGGGCGATGCGCCGGGCCTTGGAATCCAAGGACGCCACAGCCGCCGCGGATATGGTGGCCAAAACCTTCTCGATGATCGACCGCGCGGCCAAGTGGGGCATCATCAAGAAGAATACGGCCGCCCGCTACAAGAGCCGCATGGCGCTGCGGCTGCGCAAGCTCGCCGCTTAACGCGCGGTCAGCGCGAATACCATCTCTTCCATGACCACACGGTCGTCCGGGCGCGCGTCCCGCAGCCCCCGGTCGGCCGCGAATACGATTTCGACCGCCTTCTCTAAGCGCTCTTTCGAAAACGCCTCCAGGGTCTGTTCGATCTGCCGGGCCCGCTCGGGCCACATCCGCACCCCCAGCTTGTTGCAATGCGCCTGAATCTGAGACACGCCCCGCAATCCGGCTTCGCGAGCCGCCAACGCCGTGCGGAACTGGGTCGCTAGGAACGCCAGCGCCAGCGGCATATACTCGCCCGCCCGCGTGAGCGTGTCGAGCAGTTCCAGCGCGCGGACGCGATCGCCACGTCCGAGTGCGGCTACCAATGCGAAAATCGTCGTGGACTGCGCGTCCGGAACCAGCGCGGCGATATCGTCCGCGGTGACCTTGCGGCCGGCGCCGGCGAAGAGCCGGAGTTTTTCCATTTCCACCGCGATGCGAGACGCATCTCCGCCGGTCGCTTCCAGCAGCAGGGCCAGCTCCGCCAGACCGAGTTGGAGGCCCGCTTCCTTCGCCAGCCGCTGGGCCAGGTAACGCGCCGCCTCCGGAGAATACGGCCGAAATTCCACCTTGGCCGCGACGGCGGCGTAGAACGCCTCCACCCGCTCGAGCCGCGCCTTGTCCTCGCCTTCAAAGTCGTAACGGGAACAGTCGATCACCAGGACCACATCCGGCGAGGGTTCGCGCAGATACCCGGCTACAGCGGACTGTCCGCTGTCGTCCGCTGCTTCTTCTTCGTTTTCGGCTCGTCCGCGGGCCGCGCGCGGAACGGCCGCTTCAGCGGCAGCCAGCCAGATCACACGGCGCGGCGCGAACAGCGAAAGCGCCCGGGCATCGTCGAGCGCCGCGGCCAGGCTCGTGCGCTCCAGATCGTGGCGCGTAAATCCGTTCTCGCGGTCTTCCGGTGGAAGCGCCGCATCCAGCAGCGCCCGCCTGCACCGGGCCCGGTCGTAGGCTTCCGGGCCGAGGAACAGGTACGCCGGCTCGGGACCCGTCTTCGCCAGCTGCGCCAAAAACTGTTCCGGCGTCATCCGCTTCAGAAATTTTGCAGTACGGCGCTGACAATCGAGCGCGCCACCTGCTGCCCGGCGCGCCTGAGCGCCGGCTCGCTCTCTTCGAAGTACTGCGATGCGTCCGGCGTGATCTGGTAGGTCTCTCGGACGTCGAAATTCGGACGCGTGAACAACACTTTTCCGGTAGCCCGCTCGGTCAGCGTTACCGAAAGCGTTACGTGCAACTCGGCGAAGGCCGCCCGGAATGTCTTGGGATCGAACACCGTGGGATAGAAGGAATAATTCAGTACGGTGCCCCGCAGCACGGCGTCCGCCGTGTTGGGATCCGAAACAACGCGATAGCGGGTGCGCGAGATAAATTCGCGCGAGATCGCTTCCGGAAGCTGATCCGTCAGCTTGTAGCGCGTCGTGAGATTCGTAAACGCCGGGATCGCTACCGTGTGTACGGTCTTGGGCAGCTCGTTGTCCGTTCCAGCGAAGCGATACCCGCACGAGGCCAGAGCCAGCGGAAGCAACAGCGCCAGATGCCGGGCCAGCATGCTTACCAGGTCTCCCGTGCCACGGCTACGGCGTTCTCCGCCGCCAAACGCAGGTTATCCGATACCAGCCAGAACCAGGCGGCGCGCGGTTGATTGTGATCCACCGCAATCGCGCCGGCGCTTAACCCGCTCTGCCCAGCCACGCCGACATTCGAAGGCGGCTCATTTGTGCGCACATCGATCCCGCCTTCCGTCAAAATCTTGCTCAGCGCGTCCACGCCCGGATTCTCCTCGAACTCCACCCAAGCCGAGATGCTGTGTCCATGGAAAACTGGCGCTTGAATCACCCGCAGCGAAGGCATCGGAACGCCCGGCCAGGCCGTCAACAACGACGCCAGGTGCTTCTCTACGCGCTGCTCGATGCTTTCCAGCGGCTCCAGTGCTTCCTCGCCGTAACGCGCCAACATGTTGAACGCGAGCTGCGTATCGAAAACATCGGTCTTCAGCTTCTGGAACGAAAGCACGCCGACCGTCTGCTGCTGCAATTCGTCCAGCCCCTTTTGACCGCGTTCACTCGCAGGCTCGAATATGTGGACGATCGCGGTCCGGATCCGCGCGGCTGTGGACAGGCGTCCGAGCAGCATCGCAAGCGCAATCGCGGCCGGGTGCGCGATGACTTGAATCGTCGCATCGGAGGGCTGGGGAACCGGATCGGCCGAAGGTGCACGCAGCCGCGCCTCGGGCTGTTCCTCGAGCCCCGCTGCGAGATCGATCAGCCGCGGCCCTCCCTTCGGGTTCACCTTGAGCGCCCGCCGGCTCGACGCAGGCGATCCCGCCAGAAACGCGACGGCCGCTCCGGTCAAGCTCTCGGCCGAAAGCGGAGCCATCACGATCGGCTCGTCGTCCTCCGCTCCAAGCGTGGCGGACCCATCACCCGCGGCGGAGATAAGCTGCACCCGCGGCGCAGGTTTCGTCCCCGCCAGAACCTCGCGGATCTCCTTGGCCAGCAGGGTGTCGCCACCCACCAGCGCGATCAACGGACGGTCCACAAGGTTAGCCAACTTGATGCTCCGGTTGCCGGTGCGGCGGATGCAGCCGGCGGCGAATGATGCCACCAACCCGAATAATGATGCCGCTGAGGGCATAGGCGATCGCCATGGCCAGCAGCACCGGCTGCGAGAGGTCCCAGATCAGATACAGCAAGAGCAAAATGGGCAAGTATGTCAGCGGCGATCGCGGCCGCAGGAGGCTCAGATCCTTGAAGCTCGGATACCGCCAGGTGCTCACCATCAGGAAGGACAGCAACGCAAGCAGGCCCAGCCAGGCCGCGGAAAAAATCCACCATTGCAGCGGTCCCTGGTCCACGAACGCGTAAACCACGCTCGCCACCATCCCCGCCGCGGCCGGAATCGGCATGCCGACGAAATACTTGCGCCCGGCCCGCCCCGGATTCTTCGGCACCGGGTTTACCTGAACATTGAACCGGGCCAGCCGGATCGCTCCACATACCAGAAACAGGAAGGCGAAGAAGTAGCCGGCCCGATGCAGATGATCGAGCGTCAGCGGGGCCGGCGGCGTGCCCGCGAACTCCACGCCCCAAACGTACGCGAGCACGGCCGGAGCCATGCCGAAGCTGATCACGTCGGCCAGCGAATCCATTTCGCGGCCGAAATCGCTGACCGTTTTCGTGAGCCGGGCGATGCGCCCGTCGAGTCCGTCCAGGAATACCGCAACGCCGATAGCAATGGCGGCCGCGCGGAAGTGACCGCTGGCGGCTCCGGAAGCCTGGGCATTCAGGATCGCTCCGCGAAAGGACTCCATCATGGCGTAGAAGCCCAGGAAAACGTTGCCGGCGGTGAACAGCGTCGGCAGGGCGTAGGCCGCCCGGCGAGGCCGGCGGTCGGGCGAGCGGGGATCGATCAAACGTTCCTGAAACTGCAATCGTTTCATCATGCCTCCGTGCTCGCGAGCTTGCCCGATTCCCGAATCCGCGCAATAACGCTCGATCCTGCGCGCACGCGGTCGCCCGCGTGGACCGTTATCGCCCATTCCGGCCCCAGAAATACGTCGACCCGGGAGCCGAACTTGATCAGACCGATGCGTTCCCCCGGTTCGAGAATATCGCCCGCCTTCTTGTAACAAATGATGCGGCGCGCAATCAGCCCGGCAATCTGTTTGAACATGACCGAAGTCTGCACGCCGCCCACCACGCCCTGCACGGTCATGACATTCTGTTCGTTGGATTCGCTGGCTTCCTCTTTGTTGGCGGCCAGGAACTGCCCTTTCTTGTAGCTGACGCAGGCGACCTTCCCCGGAATCGGGGTGCGGTTCACGTGCACGTCGAAGATGTTGAGAAAGATGCTGATCCGGTTTGCTCCCGAGGAAACCGGCCGGATCGCGACGACTTTCCCGTCGGCGGGTGAAACCGCGACCGGCCCGGGCGGAACGTGCCGTTCCGGATCGCGGAAAAAATTCAGGCAGAACGCAGCCAGAAGACAGAACGGCAACGCGTACGGCCAGCCCAGCAGGTACCCTGCGGCGGCCCCGCCGGCAAGCAAGGCCCCGCCATAGGAATAGCCGTAGGAAAGCATCCGATTCCTATTGTCGCATTGGGGCCCAGCCGCGGCACGTCGGGCGGAAGCTCACTTACGGATTGCGAGCACGGCGCCGCTTGGAATATCCAGTTTCAGCGGAGCCTGTTTCAGCGTCGCGGAGAAGGACGCGGGCTCGTTCGAGGTCCGGACCCAGAGTGTCTGCGGCGCGCCTTTTGCGAACTGAATCTGCACCGGAACCTCCGCCGAAAAGTTCTGGTCCACGCCGCTTTGTTCCACCGTGCCGGAAATCCGCAACGCGGGCGCTTTTCCCCGGACTGAGTAACGCAATTGCAGCGTCGGGATGCCCGTCGAGTACACCCAGTTATCGAAAAACGCTTCGATCGACTCCGCCGGAAACGTAGAAGGGGCAGACTGCTTCACGAGTTCGATGAGGTCCGCGGTGCCCACCGCGCCATATTCGAATTTGCGGCGGAGTTCCGCCAGGACTTTCACGAAACGATCTCGCCCCATTCTCTGCCGGAGCATGTGTAGAATCCATGCGCCCTTTTCATACGTGATCACCCGGAAGGCTTCCGGCATTTTCGCTCCCTCCAGGCGATAGCCCCATGTGACCGGACCGGCCGATTCCAGCGTCTGATTGTCTTCGCCGGTCATCAGAAGCTCGGCCTGGAAATTCGCCATGACTTCTTCCAGCGCTTTCGGACCCTTCTTCCTTTCAAGCCACAGCAGCGCGGAATAATGCGCCAAACCCTCCATCAGCCATTCGTCCTGGTAGCTCTTACTGGTGACTGTATTGCCCCACCACTGGTGCGCGACCTCATGCGCCTCCATCAGATCGGAAAAGAAGGTCTGCATCACAGCGCTGCGCGCGCCCGGAGGCCGGTCATTCGGATCCAGGTAAGACACCGTCGAAAGATACACCAGGCCCGGAAATCCCTGCCCGAACGTTCCGGGAATCGGCGACACGGTGAGCGTCTTTAAGGGCGGCGGCCCGAACAACTCGGAGAAATATTGGAAGCAGGCCGACACATCCGCGGCGACCGTATGCAGCCGCGCCAAGGGATCCGGCGGGGGCGCCGTCTGGACGATCGCCGTGGTCTCTTCACGGCGCGGGGCGCGCGGCGCGGGCTGGATGCTGCGCGTGATGGTGCTGATTCGCGGAGGAGGCTGCAGTGCCGGATCCAGCCGGCGGTTCCCGAACACATCCACCCGGAGACCGGCTGCGCTGGTGGAAATCTTCTGATAATCGCCCAAATTAAAACCGGCGACCCGGATCGGCGCCGCCGTGCGTCGCTCGGTCATGCGCCACTCGCCTTCGATTCTGTCCGATACGATGTCTCCAGGCGTGACCAGCGTCAGGCGCTTCGGGTAGCGGAACGCCAGTTCGTAATCCGCAAAGGCCGCGCCGCTCTTCGGATACCAGTTCGAGCGGGCATCGACCGAGTAGACGCCGTTCCCGAGACTGGCGATCACCGCGCCCTCGTGCTCGAGTTCGACTTGATGCGTGCTGCCGGGCGCCAGAAAATCGGGCGCGGTGAGCAGGAATACGTCATTTTCATCGGCGCGCAGCGCGCGGCTGCGATCGGATTCGCGGAAGAGCAGCTCGGCCGGCATGCCGTCGATGCGCGCGGCATTTACTCGGACGGCTCGTGAAATCTCAAAGGCGAAGGTCCGCATGGCCGCCGGCCCGATCTTCAAGGTACAGCGCGTGACCGCGCGCAGCCGTAAATCGTCATCGAGCGTAGCTTCGATGCGAAACCGCGTCAGCGAAAAGGAAGGCTCGGGCGCAGGCGCGGCTCCCGTACGAAAACGCCGGGCTGCGAAGCTGGTCCAAACGTCATAGGATGTGCGTTGGCCCCGCTCCATCATTTGGCCCGCCATGATCTGGTCGGGCGCCGCGGGATCGTAAAGCACGTCGAAATTGCCCAGCTTCTTGCCTCCCAGCGTGAGAAACAGCAGCCCGTCCGGGCGTCCCGGCGTGAGCACGTCTCCCGCAATTCGCGGCGCGAAGCTGTCCAGGATGTTGGAAACCGCCGGGTTCCATTGCTCGGTCAGGAGAGCGCCCATCTCCGGCGCCTCTCGCCCTCGGCCCTGGCCGATGCTCTCGAGAAGCGCACGCCCCGAGCCGTCCGTGAAAACCAGTAAGGCAGTATGGAAGTGTTCGTCGAGATTGGGCGAGCCTGTGAAACGCGCGAGCGATTGCCGTTCGCCCCGCAGCGGGGGAAGCAGCAGCACCTCGCCATCGCCGCCTTCCACCTCCGAGGTGAAGATCGCCGCGATGCGCTCGCCGGCGACCGGCTTGGAAAAAATCAGGTAGCCGTCATTGAAGTACAGTTTGATGTCTTCTTTGTAGAGGCTGAGGTCGCGAACCCGATAACACTGGATCGGGTCCAGACCGGCTTCTCTAACCGCGCGCGCGGTTTCCGCCGCGCTTGGGCCCGCGGCCCACCCGATTACGGGCAGTAGCGAGAGAAGTAAAGCTTTCCGAACCACGTCTGTGTGTTGCTTCTGACTCCGGGCTCCTAAATAAACATCTCCTCGTCGGCGGTCACCTGATCCGGATCCGGCCGGGTCCCCCGAAGCAGGAAGCGGACCGCAGCCGCTACGCCGGCCGCGACTCCGTTCAGCCCGCGAATCGGCGTCAGGATCCCTTTGTGCACCAATTGGACAGTCTGCTGCGTGCGCTCCAGAACATCCTCTACCACCACTTCCGCCCGCGCGAGTTGCCTGCGGGTTCGCTCGGAGGCATCGTCAAGCAGTTCCTCGATAGTCGTCATCTGCTGTTTCGCCATGTCCAGGATCTGCTCCGTCTTGGTGCTGATCTCCACGATCTTGGTTCTGGCTTCCTCCAGCGCGGACCGGGATGAGTCCAGCAGCGCTTCGATTTTCGGGATCAGGGGCAGCACGCGATCGCGCATCTCCCGCGAGGTCTTGTAAGTCGCAAACAGCATCGCCGCTTGGAATACCATGGCGGCGGCGGAAATCGCGACAAAAATCGCGATCAGGATGAGAAGTACGGTCTGGTTGTCCATAGGATCGCGCGCGAGCCCTCCCTTCGCCGCGCTTGTCCGCGCTTATTCCGGCTGTGGCGTTTTGACTGCGTCGCGATAGGCTTGCCGTCCGGCGTCCACGGCCGCGGATAGGTTCTCCTTGTGGCGGCGCAGCGTCTCCTTGCCTCGGTCGACGGCGTCCGCGGCTGAGTCCCGCAATTCCTCTGCGCGCCGCTTCACGTAATCCGTGCCCTCTTCCGCTTTGCTTCGCAGGTATTCGCGGGTCTCCGCGCCGGACTTCGGAGCGAACAGCACCCCTACGGCCACACCCAATCCCAGGCCGAGAAAAAAATACGACAGCTTGTTGTCGTCCTCCATCTCCGATACTCCTTTCCTATGGTCGGTCAATGCCACTCACAGAATAGCAGTGTGGGAGGCCGTCTGCTGATGACGCGGAACACGCGCTGGACCCGGCAAGCGGCCTTGCGGCCCGCACGCCGCCGCCACTTTGATTCCATGCGGTGGATCGGAATTTTAGGATTCCGCGGCTTGCCTTGGATGGACCGCGGGCCGGCCGTGCAAGGCCCAGCGGGCCCCCGCCGTTCTGGGACTGAAAACAATTTGACAGTTACGCCGCATTCGACAATAAAGCGCCGAATAAAGATTTTGTTTGGATGCTGGGATCTCCGGTCAAAGCACGATAAAGGACTCCCCGCTCACCACGAGTTTCACCAACTCTACGGCGCGGACGCTTTCGCAGGCAGGACCCATGGTCGGCCAAGGCACACGACGCGATCGTCGCCCCCAATGCAACCTCAGAAACGTGGAAACTGGCTGCATGAGCATGCCTCGTACAATCTTGGTTCTCTGGAGTATGCTGGCAACCGCCGGAGCGGCTTGCGCGCAATTCGTCCTCTTCCCCGGAGACGTTGGTGTGCGCAACAAGCCCATCATCGCCGACGTCACGGTTACCGTCACGTCTGAAACGCCGTGGGGACCGTATACCCAAACGCAGTCCGGCAAGTACTGGCGCAGCCGGGACGGCAAGACGCGCCGTGATGACGGGTTTGGGCACTCCTACATCACGGGCCTTAATTGGTGGCGTGCCGAGATTGATCATGACGCTAAAATGGCCTATGAGTTTGTCCATAACGGACCGCCAGATAACCCGTTCGCCAAGGGATCATCGCCGCCAGCTTTAAACGATGATCCTGCCGGGCTTAGTGCTGGGCTTCTCGAAGGCGCCGAAGCGCCGCGGAAGCTAGTAAGAATCGGAGAAAAACAAATCGAGGGACGCAAGGTGACCGGCCGGCGTTCGGAAGGTGTCGCTAAGGGCTATCCCTGGGGACCGAATGGAGATCGGTGGACCTACGAAGTCTGGACCGCGAACGATCTGAAACTGGCGGTTGAATTTCAGTACAAGACCCGCCTGATGAAAGTGGTGCAGCGTTTCGAAAACATCCAGGAGCGCGATCCGGATCCGGAGGTTTTCAGGATTCCGAAGGGCTACCGCGTCCGGACCGCCTATGACCATGGGGGCGCGCCGCCTTCGGCTTTGTCCAACGACCTTCGGCCTTTGTTCGGTGACGTTCATATTCAAAAATGAGCTCCCATTTCGCCCCTAAACGCACACCATACTGTCTTCGGCTTCTGCGGCTCGGAGCCATCCTGGCCTTCTCCTGCTTCGGCCAAGCGCCGCGCTTTGAGGCAGGCGTAGCCAATGTCCGGATTGACGCCCTGGTCACCCAAAAGGGCCGGATTGTGACTGGTTTGGAGCAAGGCGATTTCCAGGTCCGCGATGATGGGGAGCTACGGGACACGGTGGGTTTTGCCAGTGAAGCCCTGCCCCTGGACGTGGTGCTTCTGTGCCAGTTTGTTCATGTTCCCCCGAACGAAAAGAATTATCAAAACTTTTTCCAATATTTCTCGCAATGGAACATGAACAGCGCCTCTAAAGCCCTAGAGGGATTGCGTCCGGAGGATCGAGTGGCCGTCATCAGCTACGGCCTGGATCCCCAGGTCGAGCAGCCGCTCACATCGGATCACGCCGAGATTGCCGCCGCCTTACGGCGGATCGGGACAAGAAACGGTCCTACAGTATCTGGGGCGCATTACATGGCTATCGAATGGGGCCTCCGGCTCCTGGCCCAGGAGCGAGCAAACGAGCAGAAGAAGGGCGAGGGTTCCCTGACAAGCGGCACAGGGCCGGAGCGGCCCTCGCGGACACCCGAAACTCACGGAAATTCGGCCGCGGCAGGCTCCGTTGTGCCGCTCAAAGTTCTCCGAAGATCCATGATCATTACCGTGAGTTGGAGAGGCTATAATTCGCCCGCAATGTTCAACGACGAGCCGGCCATCTTCCGGCTATGGGAGGAAAACACAGTCCTCAGCGCCATAATTTCGGCCCCTGCGCCCCCCGCCCGCGTGATTCGTCAACCGCTGGAGCCTGACACTTTCCGCTATCGCTTGGACAACCTGGGCCACGTCGCCGCCGAGACCGGAGGCAGCGTAGTCTACGCGCCCACGGACGACTTCCCCGACTTGCTCGCGAGAGTACGCTCGGGCTATAGCCTCTGGTTCCGTGCAGCCGAGGCGAAGCCCGGCACGGTTCGGCGAATTTCGGTGGAACTCACGGAAGAAGCGAAAAAGCGACACCCGGGAGCCGAAATTCGGGCGCGTAAAGGCTACCTGGTGCGTTAACGCACCAGGAGCGAATGGTCACCCCGGCCGGCGTGGGATCCAGCAGTGCGGCGTCGCCACGTAGACCACCTCTCCGCGCTGGTTGGTCGCCGTCCAGCGCAGCTTCACGACCCCGTGCGTCGGTTGCGACTTTGAAGGACGGACGCCCAGTACCTCCATCTCCACCTGGATCGTGTCTCCCGGGCGCACGGGTTGCGGCCACTCCAGGCTCTCCACGCCGAGTCCCAGCACCGGCAGGCTGCCGAAGGGATTCGCCTCGGCAACCAGGCGGATCACGACCGCGGCCGTGTGCCATCCGCTGGCGATGATCCCCTGGTATGGCCCGCGCGCCGCGGCCTCGGGATCCAAATGGATCGGCTGCGGATCGAATTGGCGCGCAAACTCGAGAACGGCCTGTTCGGTCATCGTCATCGAAGCCGTCCGGAATTTTTCGCCGACGCGCAAATCCTCGAGATACCGGTCCGTCACAGCTTCAGCAGAGCCCGCAGCCGCTTGGTCTGCACCCGGCTCACCGGGATCTCCGTCTGCTTCTTGTCGTCCATCCGGAGCTGGAAACTGGACTTGAACCACGGGATCACTTCCTTGATCCGGTGGATATTCACCAAATACGACCGGTGCACGCGCCAGAACGTGTCCGGATCGAGATTGGATTGCAGCTCTTCGATGGTGCGGTAGTTGGACTGGCCCTCGAGATTGCTCGCGACCACCGTGATCAGGCCGTCTTCGATCGTGGCGTAGACTACGTCCTGCGCATCGACGATGAAGTTACGCTGGTTGCTGCGCACCAGCAGTTTGCTGCGCTGGAGCGCCGGTTTGGGAGCGGCCGGCTCCGGCTGCGCGGCTTTATTTCGATCGCCGACCGCTTTGCGCGCGCGATCTACGGCTACGGTCAATCGTTCCTTGTCCACCGGCTTCAGCACGTAATCCAGCGCCTCCCAGCGGAACGCCTCCACCGCGTACTGATCGTAGGCCGTGGCCATCACGAAGTAGGGCAGGGGAATCTCCAGCTCGCGCAGGCGGCGAATCACGCTCATGCCGTCCAAACCAGGCATCTGCACATCCAGGAAAACGAGGTCCGGCTCCAGATCCTGGATCAGTTTGACGGCTTCCAAGCCATTCGAAGCTGTAGCGACGACTTCGATGTCGGGAAACTCCTTGAGCTGGTAGGCTAGTTCCTCGGAGGCGAGTTTTTCATCGTCCACCAGGATCGCGGAGATCGTCGCAGTCGCGCGATTCTGCATGAGATGCTAGTATATCAAGACAGGTGTTTTGCCCTCGCGCATCCCGGCTGCGTTCTTGATGACACGGCCTAAGCCTACTCCCGAAAACCAGAGGGCGAACCCCGTAGCCAGGAGGGATTGAAGTTTGCCGACTCGCGATAACGTCCAGATTGCGCCTGCGGAAGGAAAGCTTGGCGTCTTGATTCCCGGCATCGGCGCCGTGAGCACTACCTTTATCGCCGGCGTCGAAGCCGTGCGCCGCGGAGCAGCCGTGCCGATTGGATCGCTGACCCAGCTCGCCACCATCCGGCTCGGCAAGCGCACCGAGGGCCGTACGCCGCTGATCAAGGATTTCGTTCCGCTAGCCGGACTGAACGATCTGGTCTTCGGCGGCTGGGATATCTACGAAGACACCGCCTATGAATCGGCCGTCAACGCCAAGGTCCTGGAGCGGACCCAGTTGGATGAGCTGCGCGGCCCGCTTTCGGCCATAAAGCCGATGAAGGCGGTCTTCGATCCGGAGTACGTCCGGCGCATCAACGGGCCCAACGTCAAGCAGGCGAAAACCAAAATGGATAAAGCGGAGATGCTGCTCGAAGACATCGAGCAATTCCGCAAGACCAACAACACCGCGCGCAACGTGATGATCTGGTGCGGATCCACCGAGGTCTACCACAAGCCCGCCGCCGTCCACAAAACACTCAAGGATTTCGAGTGCGGCCTGATGCAGAACGATCCGGAGATCGCTCCCAGCCAGATTTACGCCTACGCGGCGCTCAAATCCGGCATCCCGTTCGCCAACGGCGCTCCCAACCTCACCACCGACACCCCCGCGCTCCAGGAACTCGCGCGCGAACGCAATCTCCCGATCTGCGGCAAGGATTTCAAGACCGGCCAGACGTTCATGAAAACGCTGATCGCGCCAGGCCTGAAGGCGCGCATGCTCGGCATTTCGGGCTGGTTTTCCACCAACATCCTGGGGAATCGCGACGGCGAAGTTCTGGAAGATCCTGGATCATTCAAGACCAAGGAAGAAACCAAGCTGAGCGTGCTGGATCAGATTCTCCAGCCCCAGCTCTACCCGCAGCTTTACAAGGATCTGTATCACGCAGTTCGGATCAACTACTATCCGCCGCGCGGCGACGCCAAGGAAGGCTGGGATAACATCGACATCTTCGGATGGCTCGGCTATCCCATGCAGATCAAGATCGATTTTCTGTGCCGCGATTCCATTCTCGCCGCGCCCATCGTCCTGGACCTGGTGTTATTCCTGGACTTGGCGCAGCGCTGCGGCATGCGCGGCATCCAGGAATGGCTTTCGTTCTACTTTAAGGCTCCCATGACCGCGCCGGGGCTCTACCCCGAGCACGACATCTTTATCCAGTTGATGAAACTCAAGAACACGCTCCGGTGGATGCGCGGCGAGGATCTGATCACGCACTTGGGCCTGGAGTATTACGACTAATCTTGCGTCGCTTCGGCTGGGCTAGTCCATGAATTGCCTTGTTATCGGAGGAACAGGATTCGTTGGCCAGTTGCTGGTGGCAGAGCTTTTGAAAGCCGGCCATAGCGTGACCGTCATGCATCGCCGTGCAAAGCACAACCTCGGCCGCCGCGTCCGGAATATCGTGGCCGACCGCAACGACGCCCAGGCCGTGCGCGCCGCCCTGGCCGGATCGAACTTCGATCTGGTGTTCGACAATGTCTACGACTGGGACCGCGGCACCACCGCCGGTCATATCGAAGCCACCGTGCGCGCCGTGGGCGATAACATTCGCCGCTACGTTTTCATGTCGAGTGTGGCCGCCTACGGGGACGGCTTGAATCACCACGAGGGCGATGCCCTCGCGCCGGATGACGCACCGGAGCTGTACGTGCGCAACAAGGCCATGAGCGAGCGGGCCCTGTTCCGTCTGCACCAGCGCATCGGACTGCCGGTGGTTACCCTGCGCCCGCCCTATATCTACGGTCCCGGGAACCCGTTTTACCGGGAGGCGTTTTTCTGGGATCGCTTGCGCGCCGGGCGGGCGATCATCATTCCCGGTGACGGCCGCCGTCTGATGCAGTTCGTCTACGTCAAGGACCTGGTGAAGGCCGCTCTCCGCGTGGCCGAAGAACCCTCAGCCGTAGGTCACGCCTTCAACATCGCCAATCCCCGGCCGATCTCGCAGACCGAAGCCGTCGAGGCATTCGCCAAGGCTTGCCGGAAGCAGCCCAAGTTTGTGCGCGTCCCTCGGGAGTACATCTTGCGCGCCGGCGGGCATCCTATGGGTCCCAAGATGTATTTCGGAATGTATCTGGATATGCCCCCGATCACGCTGGTGACCGCCAAAGCCCAGCGCATGCTCAAATTCAAGCCGACCGAGTTCGTCGCGGGCTTGAAGGAGACGCACCGGTGGTATCTGCGAAACCACACGTTTCCCAAGCCGGATTTTGGGTTCGAAGATGCGGTGCTCGCGAACGCGCCGGCGCTGGCGTCAGCGAAGCCGTGACCGGCGCCTTCCTCGCAGCCCGTTCCTCGAAGAGGCGGAGACCGTAGAACCGCACCCGGCATCCGGTGCAGCGGAACGGCCGCAACAGGAACAAACCCGCCGCCAAGTCGATCAAACTTCTGCCGTGCGACCGGCGCACCTTGCGGGCGCCGCAACGCCAGCAACGCGGAATCCCCACGCTCCTGCTGATGCAACGCGTCATAAAGCCGAGTACCGCCAGCACGATCACAAGCGCGGGTCCGATGAATGCATAGAAACGGGGATCCATAAAACCAGGAAGTTACTTTCGCCTTCGAGGGGCCAACAGATGCACGAGTTTTTCCAAACAGGCGTATCCGTTTAACCCGTTTGATCACAGCGGTAGGCGGTAGCCGGCCTAGGGGAGTCCCGCAGCCTGGACCGAAACCTTTGCCGACGGAAATCCGCCGATCGGGAAGATTTGCCTTGACTCGGCGGTTGTTCAGTCGTACGCTTTAATCAAACGTATGAATGAGCGGACCGCCACGAAAACCAGAATCCTGGATGCCGCGGAAAACTTGTTTGGAATGAAGGGATTTGACGCCACTTCCTTGCGCGATATCACGGCTGCCGCGGATGTAAACCTAGCCGCCATCAATTATCACTTCCAATCGAAAGACAGCCTGATCGACGCCATCGTCGCCCGCCGTATCGAGCCCGTGAACAAGCGGCGCTTCGAGCTTCTGGACGCAGCCGGTCCTCGTCCGAGCCTGGAGCAAATCCTGTACGCCTTCATGGCGCCGGTGATGCAGGTGGAAGCCGACACGGTGGTCCCGCTGATCGGCAGGATTCTCTCCAACCCCGAGCGATTTGTGGAACGAGTCTTCCTCAAACACCTGGCTCCTGTGTCGCAGCGTTTCGTCGAGGCTTTATCGAAAGCGTTGCCCGATTTGCCGGCTTCGGAAATCCTCTGGCGGCTGAACTTCTCGGTGGGCGTCCTGACGCACACCATGCTTTGGGGGAGAATTTTTCCAAAGATTACCAACGGAGTGTGTGATATCTCGGACCGCAAGGCCCTGGTCGAGCGGGCCGTGCGCTTCGTGGCCGCCGGTTTCCAGGCGCCTGCACCGAAGGAGAGTGACTGACAACGTGGGGAAAGTGACTGGCAAAGTGATGCAGAAGATAAAGGGCATTCCTGCGATCGTCCTTGCGCTGGCTGGTTCGCCAGGCTGGGGGCAAGGCGTCATGCAACTGAGCCTGAAACGCGCCGTGGACATCGCGCTCACCCCGGAGGGCAGCGCGCGAGTGGCTTTGGCCGAGCAATCCGTCCGCCTTTCGGAAACGCGCGTCAATCAGGCGCGTTCGGCTTTCTTCCCGAACGTGGACGGAACGGTGCAAGACCGCAGGCAGACCGTGAATTTACGCACATTTGGTTTCGATTTCCAGTTTCCGGTGCCCGGATTTTCGATTCCCAGCATTGTGGGGCCCTTCACGGTGTTCGACGCGCGCGCCGCAGCCCAGGCCAACGTGCTGGATTTCACCGTGATCCGCAAATATCAGGCCTCGCGTAGCGGGTTGCAGGCGGCTCGCGCCGATCGGAACGTGAGCAAGGATCAGGTCAGCGAAGCGGTGGCGCGCGCGTATCTGGCCAGCTTGCGCGAGGATGCGGCGCTGCAGACGGCGCGCGCAAACGTCGAGCTCTCGCAGGCTCTGCTGCGGCTGGCGCAGTCGCAAAAGGACGCCGGCACAGGAACCGGCATCGAAGTCACCCGCGCCCAGGTGCAACTTGCCAACGATCAGCAGCGCCTCACGGTGGCGGAGAACAACCGCCGCCGGGCTGTCCTGCAACTGATGCGCGCCATGGGACTCGATTTGAACACAGATGTCGAGCTTACAGACAAGCTGACCTACGAGCCGGTGGAGGTCGGCGCGGTGGAGGCGTTGCTCGATGCGGCGCGCAAAGGCCGCTCCGATCTGCAAGCGCAAAAGCAACACGAACAGGCTGCCCGGATCAACTATTCTGCCGTCGAGGCCGAGCGGCTGCCATCCGTCTCCGCATTTGGAGACTATGGGACCATCGGACGCGAAATCATCGGCGCGCATCCCACCCACACCGTCGGGATCCAGCTCAAGGTGCCTCTGTTCGACGGCGGCCGCCGGGCCTCGCGGCGCCAGGAAAGCCTCGCGCAGATCCGCCAGGAGGAAATTCGAACCCGCGATCTTGGCTTGCAGGTGGAACTGGACGTGCGCCTGGCTCTCGACAGTCTTCGCTCCGCGGAGAGCCAGGTGCAGACGGCCCGGGACGGGCTGATGCTGGCCCAAAGTGAGCTCGAGCAGGCCCAGCGCCGCTACCAGGCCGGTGTGGCGAATTCGCTCGAAGTCACTGACGCCCAGACCCGTCTGGATCGAGCGCGCGACAACCAGATCGCTGCGCTCTACAGCCACAATCTAGCCCGGCTGGAGCTGGCGGCGGCCACCGGCGCGATTCAGGAGTATGTCCAAAAATGAAAAGACGGCGGGCAGTTCTGATTCTCTTGGTCCTGGCGGCCGTTGGTGTGGGCGCCTGGTACTGGTGGAACGGCGCCAGGAACAGCAGCCCGAACCGCATCCTGGTCTCGGGAAATCTGGAACTCACACAGGTCGATCTTTCTTTCAAGACGCCGGGACGCATCACGGTGCTGGCGGTGCGCGAGGGCGATTTTGTAAAGAAGGGCGACCTGATCGCAAAGCTCGATTCAGCGCAACTGGAGCAGCAGTTGATGCGCGACCAAGCCGCGGTGGCCGCGGCCGAATCGGCGTATCAGCAATTGCAGACCGCGATCGAGTATCAGGCTGCGACGATCGACGGCGATATTTCCGCCCGGCGCGCCGAACTTGCGCAGGCGCAAGCCAAACTCGATGAGCTGCTGGCTGGCAGCCGGCCGCAGGAGATCCAGCAGGCCCAGTCCGCCGTGGCCGACGCGAAGGCCTGGAACGATCAGGCGCGTTCCGATTGGGAGCGAGCCCAGACGCTATTCGCGCGCGAGGACATTTCGCGATCGCAGTACGATCAGGCCAAAGCCAGGCTGGACAGCACCGCGGCGCAACTGCGCCAGGCCGAGGACAAACTGGCCCTGGTGAAAGAAGGACCCCGCTCGGAGGAGATCGCGGCTGCGCGGGCTCAAGTGGCTCGCGCTCAGGCGGCGGTGCAGACCGCCGAAGCCAATCGCATCGAACTGCGCCGCAAACAGCAGGAGCTCGCGGCCCGGCGCGCTGAGATCGAACGCGCGCGCGCACAAGTCGGGATCACCCAGACCCAGATCGCCGACAACACGCTCGTGGCGCCGATCGATGGGGTGATTCTGGTCAAGTCGGCGGAGGCCGGGGAAGTCGTCGCCGCGGGGACCACCCTCGTCAGCCTGGGCGACATCGTGCATCCGTGGATGCGCGCCTACATCAACGAAACGGACCTGGGCCGCGTGAAGCTGGGCGATCCGGTTCTGCTGCGCACAGATTCCTTTAAGGGCAAGACCTATGACGGGCGCGTCTCCTTCATTGCCTCCGAGGCGGAATTCACGCCCAAGCAGATTCAGACCAAGGAAGAGCGCGTGAAGCTGGTGTACCGGCTCAAGATTGACGTGGACAATCCCCATCAGGAGCTGAAGAACAACATGCCCATGGACGCGGAGATTCTGCTGTGACGCCACGCGAGGCTTGCATGACCATCGTGGCTGCCCAAGGCTTGACGCGGCGCTTCGGCGCGCTCACGGCCGTCGATCGTCTGGATCTGCAAGTCGCGCAAGGCGAAATTTTCGCCCTCGTCGGTCCGGACGGTGCGGGCAAGACAACCTCGATGCGGATGCTGTGCGGTTTGATGGATCCAACCGAGGGCCGCGCGTGGGTGGCTGGATTTGACGTTTCCAAGCAACCGGACGCGGTCAAGGATCAGATCGGCTATATGGCGCAGCGCTTCGGGCTGTACGGCGATTTGACGGTGGACGAGAACATGGCGTTCTATGGCGACCTGTTCGGAGTCATCGGGCGCGAGCGCCAGGAATTGAGCACGCAACTGCTTCAGATGACTCGCATGGAGCCGTTCCGCAAGCGCCAGGCCGCCAAGCTTTCCGGCGGCATGAAACAGAAGCTCGCGCTCATGTGCACGCTGCTGCATAAGCCCCGCGTGCTGTTTCTGGACGAGCCGACCAATGGCGTGGATCCTGTTTCCCGGCGCGATTTCTGGGCGATTCTCTATCAGTTGATCAGTGAAGGTCTCACGGTTCTGGTATCGACGGCCTACATGGATGAAGCCGAGCGCGCCAACCGCGTGGGCATGATGCACCGCGGACGCATGATCCGCTGCGATGCTCCCACCGCCCTTAAAGAAAGCCTCGAAGAGACCTGTTACCGCGTGCACTTTCCGCATCCGGAACACGCTCGGCCTCTGCTCGAAAGACAGCCCGGTGTTCTGGGCGTACATCATGCCGGAATCGAATACCATCTCTTCGTCGATGAGCGCGTGACCAAGGTGGAAAAGCTGCTGGAGGCGACTCCGTTCACGTATCAGAAAATCACGCCGTCGCTGGAGGACGTATTCATCGCGCTGGCGCGCAAGGAAGATTTGGCTCGTGCTGCCTGAGGCACCCAACGGACCCGCCGTCCACATCGGGAACCTGGTCAAGCGATTCGGCGACTTCGTCGCGGTGGACGACGTCTCGATCGACGTCGCCCGAGGCGAGATCTTCGGATTTCTGGGGCCCAACGGAGCGGGGAAGTCGACCACCATCCGGATTCTGTGCGGGCTGCTGGCGCCCACCGCGGGGCAAGCCACGGTGAGCGGCTATGACGTCGCGACCCAATCGGAAGAAGTGCGGAAAAACATCGGCTACATGTCGCAGAAATTTTCCCTCTACGACGACCTCACCGTGGAGGAGAACATCGAGTTCTTCGGCGGCGTCTATGGCGTGCCTCCGGATCGGCTCCCGCAGCGCCGCGATTACGTGCTCGCCATGGCTGGTTTGGAAGACAAGCGCAAGGCCACCACCCGCGATCTGCCCGGCGGATTGAAGCAGCGCCTGGCGCTTGGCTGTGCGATTCTCCATGAGCCTCCCATCCTGTTTCTCGATGAGCCCACCAGCGGCGTGGATCCGGTCGCCCGGCGCAATTTCTGGGAGTTGATCTACCGCCTCTCTGAAGACGGCCATACGATCTTTGTCACCACTCACTATATGGACGAGGCCGAGTATTGCCACCGCGTGGCGTTGATGTACAGCGGGCGGGTGATCGCGCTGGGTTCGCCCGCCGAGCTCAAGCGATCGTTCGGCGAGCACCATTTGCTCATGCTGGAGACCCCGGATCTGTTGGGCGCCATGCATGCGCTTCAAGGAAAGAAGAATGTAGCGGATGTCGCGGTGTTCGGCAGCGGCCTGCATGTCAAAGTTGAAGATGAGGCGCGCGCCGCGGGCGAGATCCGGTCCGCTCTGGATATGGCCGGCGTAAAGATCGATTCGCTGGAGCCGATTCCGCCTTCCATGGAAGACGTCTTTGTCGGGCTGATCGAGGAACAGGAGCGGGCCGCGGCAAGATGAGCGCAGCAACGGCGAATCCGGTCCAGGGCGGCGTCAGTTTCCGGCGAATGCGCGCCATGGCCCGCAAGGAACTGCTGCACATCGTCCGGGATCCCCGCAGCTTGATGGCCGCCTTGACCCAGCCCGTTCTGGTGCTCCTTTTGTTCGGCTATGCGCTGAGCCTGGACGTCGACCGCATCCCGACCATGATCTACGACGCCGACCGCAGCGCCGAAAGCCAGAAGCTGATTCAGACCTTCCGCGGGTCCCGTTATTTCCAGATCGTCGGCGAGGTGGATTCCTACAAACCCATCGAGATCGCCATGGACGAGCGGCGCGTCCTGGTTGGTGTGGCGATTCCGCCCGATTATTCGCGCAACTTGCTCCAAGGCGGCGAAGCGCCGGTCCAGATCCTCCTGGATGGCGCCGATTCCAACACGGCTTCCATCGCCATGGGCTATGCCGAGGGCCTGGTGCAGACCTACGCCCGGCAGGAGCGGGAGAATGCGCAAAGTATCCGGGCTGGCAGCGTCCTTCAGCCGCCTGTCGATACGGAGGTGCGCGTCTGGTACAACGCGAACCTGGAATCGCGGAACTTTATCGTGCCGGGACTGATCGGCGTGATCACCATGATCATCGCGGCGCTGCTGACCTCGCTGACCATCGCGCGCGAGTGGGAAAACGGCACGATGGAACAGCTCCTTTCGACTCCGGTGCGCCCCATCGAAATGGCCGTCGGCAAACTGTCGGCGCATTTCCTGTTGGGATTGGCGGACATGCTGATCGCGCTGTTTGTGGGCGTCGTGATTTTTGGCGTGCCTCTGCAAGGAAATCCGGTTCTGCTGCTGTTCTCGGCCTGCGTGTTCCTCTACGGCGCGCTGGCCTGGGGCCTGTACATCTCCGCAATGTTCCGGAATCAGTTGGCCGCGTATCAGATGGGCACGCTCACCTCATTCTTGCCCGCCTTTCTGCTTTCAGGATTCATTTATCCGCTCTCCAACATGCCCTGGATTATCCGGATGATTTCGTTCGTTATTCCGGCGCGGTACTTCATCGACATGGCCAAGGGGATTTTCCTGAAAGGCATCGGATTCCGTTTGTTGTGGTTCGATCTGCTGCTGCTGGGGCTCTACGCCGTGGGCATTTCCATTCTGGCAGTGCGCAAGCTGCGGCAAAAGGTGGCCTGAAGCCGCATGAGACAGCGCCTCCGCTCCATCATCCGAAAGGAATTCCGTCAGGTCTTCCGCGATCCGCGCATGCGCGGATTGCTGTTCATTCCGCCCTTGCTTCAACTGCTCATTTTCGGTTACGCGGCGAATCTGGACGTGAATACCGCGCGCATCGCCTGGATGGATCAGGACCGCACGCCCGAGAGCCGGGAGCTGTTTTCACAGTTTCTCGGTTCGGGCCGGTTTCTCATCGCGGCCACTCCCGCCAGCGAGGAAGAAATGCAAGATGCCATGGATCGCGGCCGCGTGGACGGCGTGGTGCGAGTGCTGCCCGGATTTGCCCGCGACATCGAGCGCGGGCGCCCGACCAGCGTCCAAGTCTTGTTGGATGGCACCAACTCCAATGCGGCTTCCATCGTTTCCGGGTACGCCGGCCAGACGATCGCCCGGTTCACGAATCAAGTCATGATCCAACGCCAGCGGGAGAAGCTTGTCGCGGCGGGTGTGCCCACGCATCCCGCGGTCCCGCGGGTATTCACGGAAACGCGCGTCTGGTTCAATCCCGAGCTCAAGAGCCGCAACTATTTCATCCCGGGCGTGATCGTCAACATCATCATGCTGGTGACGCTCTCGCTGACCACCATGGCGATCGTCCGCGAAAAAGAACTTGGAACGATGGAGCAGCTTATGGTCACGCCGATCCGGCCCGCCGAGTTGATCCTGGGCAAGACGCTGCCCTTTGTCGTGATCGGATTTTGGGACATGCTGCTGGTTCTGGGCGCGTCCCTGCTCATCTTTCACGTACCTTTCGCGGGAAGCTTCTGGTTGCTGAGTCTGGCTTCCTTGCTGTTCATCCTGACCACGCTGGGCGCGGGCTTGTTTATCTCCACCATCTCGCGCACGCAGCAGCAGGCCAACATGGCGACATTCCTCCTGTTCCAGCCGTTCATGATGCTGAGCGGCTTTACCTTTCCGATCCGCAGCATGCCGCAGGCCGTGCAAGTGTTCACGTTCCTGAACCCGATGCGCTATTTCCTGGAAGTGGTTCGCGGCATCTTCCTGAAGGGGTCGGGGCTGGATACGCTATGGCCGAACCTGCTCGCGCTGGCCGGATTCGGCGTCGCGATTCTATGGATGAGCGTGAAACGGTTTCACAAACATCTGGAGTGACTCTCCCGAGCCCCGCGGCCTTAGCCCGGCGGTGGGCTACACTGAAAATACATGGATTCCCGGCGCAAATTCGTCGGTAAGGTGGCCTACGGGCTCGCCGGAACTCTGGCCGCCGTGCCCGCTCGCGTGCTCGGCGCGAACGAGCGCGTCCGCATCGGCATTATCGGCGCGGGTGACCGGGGCATGGAACTGGTGAATCACATCCGGGCCTGCTCGAACACGGAAATCGCGGGATTCGCCGATATTTACGCCAAGCGCCTGGAGACCGCCGCCGCCGTTGTGCCCGGCGCCTCGATCCACCGGGATTACCGCAGCCTGCTCGAAGATGCCGCGATGGACGCGGTGGTGATCGCAACGCCCCAGCATCTGCATGCGCAGCAATTCTGCGACGCCATCGCGGCCGGAAAACACGTGTACCTCGAAAGAGCGATGGCGCTCACGGTCGCGCAGGCTAAGCAGATGCGCGCTGCCTATGAAGCCGACGGCCGCCGCCACGTGGTCCAGATCGGGCACCAGGTATGTTCGACGGGCCATGTCATCGACGTTCGCCAATTCCTGGCGCGGCCGGACCGCATGGGTAAAATCACCGCGATCTCGATGCAGATGCATCGCAATACGCCGCTCAGCAAACCACAGTGGTCCCGGCCCGCTCTGCTCACGCCGGATCTGACGCCCGACCGCCTCGACTGGGCGGCATTCCTCGGCGACGCGCCCGCGCACGAGTTTGACCCGAACCGCTTCATCCACTGGCGCTACTTCTGGGACTATTCGGGCGGCAGCGTGTTCGAGCACATGAGCCAGCAGTTGAGTTTCTGGTACGGAACGCTGAACCTCGATATTCCACAATCGGCCACCATGAAGGGCGGCATCTACCTTTGGAAAGACGGCCGCCAGGTGCCCGATACTGTGAGCGTCACGCTTCAGCAGCCCGAAGAGATCCTGATCAGTTGGGTTTCCGGGCTTGGAAACAATCAACTGGGCGTGACCGAGGACGTGCTGGGAACGCATGGTACGATCACGCGCGCCAGCCAGGTGCGATACGTTCCGCAGAAGGTGAATCGTCCGGATCTTCCGGAGATCGCCGGCCGCTCGGCCCACGTGCCGCAAGCACATGTCCAGAATTTCTTGGATTGCGTGCGGCTGGGTGGCGATCCGAACTGCCCGTTCGAACTGGGTTATCGCGTCTCCATCGCCTGCCGCATGGCCGTGGAAGGCTACCTTCAGGGGCGCACCGTTCGCTGGGATCCGCGGCGCGAAGTGATCGTTTAGCCGCTCGGCGCATACAGGCCATGGATTTCGGATTCACCGAAGAACACCACCAGCTTCGCAAGACGATTCGGTCCTTCGCCGAATCCGAGATGCTGCCTCACGTGATGGAGTGGGACGAATCGCAGCAATTCCCGGTCCCGGTCTTCCGCAAGCTGGGCGATCTGGGCGTGCTCGGCGCAGTGTTTCCGGAAGAGCTGGGCGGTTCGGGCTACACTTACGTGGATTACTCGATGCTGGTCGAGGAACTCGCCCGGGTGGATCCGTCGATTGCGCTGAGCGTCGCGGCGCACGTTTCGCTGTGCACGAATCACATCTACCTGGCAGGGAGCGAGGCGCAGAAGCAACGCTATATCCCGAAGCTGGCATCCGGCGCGTGGATCGGCGCCTGGGCGCTGACCGAGCCTGAGTCGGGATCCGATGCCGGAGGCACGCGCACTTCGGCCGTGCGCCAGGGCGATTGCTGGGTGCTGAACGGAAGCAAGACCTTCACCACAAACGCACACATCGCCGACGTGTTCGTCGTGATGGCCATGACCGATCGCGCGCAGGCGGCGCACGGGATTTCCGCGATCCTCGTCGAGAAGGGAACGCCGGGATTCCGCGCCGGAAAGAAAGAAAACAAGCTGGGCATGCGCTGCTCGCCGACCGGCGAACTCATCTTCTCCGACTGCCGCGTGCCTTCGGCGAACCTGATCGGCAAGCAGGGCGAAGGCTTCATCGACAGCCTTCGAGTGCTCGATGGAGGCCGCATTTCGATCGCTGCGCTAAGCGTCGGCGTGGCCCAGGGGGCGTTTGAAGCGGCCCTTAAGTATTCCAAACAGCGGAAACAGTTCGGGCGATTCATCTCGGAATTCCAGGCGATTCAGAACAAGCTGGCCGATATGGCCACCGACATCGAAGCGGCGCGGCTGCTCACGCTGCGCGCGGCCTGGCTCAAGGATTCGGGCGCGAACGTCAACAAGGAATCCTCCATGGCCAAGCTGTATGCTTCCGAAGTCGCCGTGCGGGTGGCGAATGAAGCTGTCCAAATTCACGGCGGATACGGCTTCATCAAGGATTATCCGGTCGAAAAGTTTTATCGCGACGCCAAGTTGTGCACCATCGGCGAAGGCACCAGCGAGATCCAGCGCCTGGTGATCGCGCGGCAATTGCTGAAGAGCTGAGTCGATGACCAACGCGGCGGAGAAAATTGTGGCAGGCGATGTGCGCGCGTTGGCCCGCGCCGCCAGTTGGATCGAAAACCGCCATCCCGACGCCGAGCCGCTGCTTCGCGAGTTGTTTCCGCGCACCGGACGCGCGCTGATCCTGGGCGTGACCGGTCCCCCCGGCGCTGGCAAGAGCACCCTTTGTGACAGGCTCACGAAGCTGCTGCGGAAAGAAGGGAAGACGGTCGGCGTGATCGCCGTCGATCCCAGCAGTCCATACTCGGGAGGCGCAGTCTTGGGCGACCGCATTCGCATGCAGGAGCATCACGCCGACCCCGGCGTCTTCATCCGCTCCATGGCCACGCGCGGATGGCTGGGAGGGCTGGCGCGCGCGACCACGGAAATGACGCTGCTGCTCGATGCGGCCGGGCGCGACGTCGTGCTGGTCGAAACCGTGGGCGTCGGGCAGGACGAAGTCGAGATCGCCCGCCTGGCTCACGTGACGCTGGTGGTGCTCACGCCCGCATCCGGAGACGATGTGCAGGCGCTCAAAGCGGGTATCATGGAGATCGCTCAAGTGTTCGTGATCAATAAATCCGATCTGCCCGGCGCCGAAAAACTCGAGCGCGAAATCCATGCCGCCATCGGCCTGGCGCACGGTCCGCAGCCGGAGATCGTCCGGACCGTCGCCACTGAAGGGCAGGGCGTCGCCGGCGTGCTTGCCGCCGCGAGGCGAGCGGAACCTCGCGGACGCGATCCGGAGCGGGCGGCCGCGATGTGGGCGGGTCGCCTGCGCGAGATGCTGCGCGACCGCGTCCTCGACCGGTTCCCGCAAGAGATGGTCCAGCAGGCCGGGCGCGACGTCGCCCAGCACCGAAGAGACCCGTATTCAATCCTCAATGAGTGGATCAACTGGAAAGATTGATCATTTGGGCGTTGCTGTTCGCTCCATCGACCAGGCCCTGAAGTTCTATCGCGACCAGCTCGGCCTGACCGTCTCCTTGCGCGAAACCGTGCCTCACGAAAAGGTCCACGCAGCCATGCTCCCGGTCGGCGCATCGCGTATCGAACTGCTCGAAGCCACCGAACCCGATTCGGTGATCGCGAAATTCATCGAAAAGCGCGGCGAGGGATTGCATCATGTCGCGCTCACCGTGCCCGATCTCAACGCGGCAGTCGCGCGCCTCAAGGCCGCGGGAGCGCGCCTGGTGAACGAGCCTCGCACGGGAGCGGGCGGGCACAGATACGTCTTTATTCATCCGTCCTCGACGGGCGGAGTCCTTCTGGAACTGATACAGGAATGAAACCAACCATCGGAATCATTGGCGGCAGTGGGCTCTACTCCATGCCGGGATTTGAAAGGCACCAGGAGCGCACGCTCGATACGCCCTGGGGCGCGCCGTCGGACGCTTACATCGTCGGCCAGCTCGCGGGCAGGGAAGTCGCGTTTCTCGCGCGGCACGGCCGCGGCCACCGCATCTCTCCTTCGGAGCTCAATTTCCGCGCGAACATATGGGGCATGAAAGCGCTCGGAGTCGAGCGCATTCTGTCGCTGAGCGCGGTGGGATCGCTCAAAGAAGAACACAAGCCGCTCGATTTTGTAATCCCCTATCAGTTCCTCGACCGCACGCGCGGCCGCGTGTCCACCTTCTTCGGCGATGGCCTGGTGGCGCACGTCAGCTTCGCCCATCCCATTTGCACGCAGATGGCGGATGTCGCTTATGCCGCGGCGCAAGAAGCGGGCATTCGCGCGAAGCTCGGCGGCACGTACCTGTGTATGGAGGGTCCGGCGTTTTCGACTCTGGCCGAATCGAACATGTATCGAAGCTGGGGCGTGGACGTGATCGGGATGACGAATCTCCAGGAAGCCAAGCTCGCCCGCGAAGCCGAGCTGTGCTACACGACCATCGCGATGGTCACCGACTACGACTGCTGGCATCCGGAGCACGACGCCGTCACGGTGAACGACATCATCGCCAACCTGACGCAGAACGCCGCGAACGCCGCCAAGCTGGTGAAGGCCGCCGTTGCGGCGATGCCCGAACGGCGCGCCTGTAAGTGCGGCTCGGCGTTGCAGCACGCTCTGATCACCGATCGCGCCGCGATTCCCGAGGCGACCCGCAAGAAACTGGAGCTGCTGGTTGGCAAGTACCTGTGATGAGCTGCTCGGCATTTGCCTGAGCGGCGGCGCGTGGTCCCCGGAACTGCTGGATCGAGCGATCGCGGAAGACGAGGGTCGCGCGCTCCTGTCGATCGTAATCGAGCGGCTGGGCGATCTTTTCGAGCCCCGGCTGTGTGATGTCTACGCGCGCCTCTTTTCAGAAGTGATCGCCCGCGTCTGCCCGCAGCTCGCACCGCGAATCCGGCCGGAACCCGGGAGGGCCGGCCTCTGGCCCGCCTCGGCAAACCGCGTGTACGTCCTGTCCCGGATCACCCTCGGCGCCGACGTCGCCGTCACCAGCGTCTTGCTCGCCGCCGCCAAGCGGCGGTACGCGGGCGCGGAAATTTTCTTCACCGGATTGCGCAAGAACTATGAGCTGTTCGAGGCCGATTCCCGGGTCCAGCATTGCGAGGTCTCCTATGGCCGCGGCGGAACGTTAGCCGATCGGCTCCAGGCATCCGGCGCGCTATGGTTCGATGATGGCATCGTGATCGATCCGGACTCCCGTCTGACACAGCTCGGCCTGATCCAGGTCTGCCCTGAGGAGCGCTACTGTTTCTTCGAGAGCCGTTCTTTTGGCGGCGACAGCAGCGCACGCCTGCCCGATCTTGCCGCACACTGGGCCGGCGTTGCGGACGCCCGGCCGTACATCGCGCCGCTTGCTCCGGCGGGTCCGCCGGTGGACATCACGGTGAGCCTGGGCGTGGGCGAAAATCCCGCCAAGCGGCTCGACCACGCCTTCGAACGTGAGTTGCTGCGACGGATCGCCGCTACGGGAGCGCGGGTCCTGGTCGATAAAGGCGGTACCGCCGAGGAGCGCGCTCGGGTGGAACGCGCACTCCAGCCCGGCATGCGCGTGCACGATGGCGCCTTCGCGCCGTTTGCGGCGGAAATCGCGCGTTCGAAGCTCTTCGTGGGCTACGATTCCGCCGCGGGACACGTCGCCTCCGCCTGCGGCGTCCCGCTCATCAGCATCGCCAAAGGGTTCGTGAGCCCCCGCATGGCCGCGCGATGGCGTCCGCTCGGTACGGTCATCGACGGCGATGCGGCCGATGTTCTCGATCAGGTGCGGCGGGCTCTTGCCGGCCTCTGGCCGCTGGCGCCTGGCCCCTGAGCTACATGTGCATTCCGCCGTTGACGTCCAGCACGTGTCCGGTGATGTAGCCCGCTTCCTCGCTCGCCAGAAAACGCACTGCCGCGGCGACATCTTCCACTTTCCCGAACCTCCGCAGCGGGATGTGCGCCAGCAGCGTGCTTTTGACCTCGTCCGACAACACTGCGGTCATGTCGGTCTCAATGAACCCGGGCGCCACGGCGTTCACGGTGACGTTCCGGCTCGCGATTTCCTGCGCGATCGATTTCGTCAGTCCGATCAGTCCCGCTTTCGAGGCGACATAGTTCGCCTGTCCCGGATTCCCGGTCTCGCCTACGATCGACGAGATATTGATGATCCGGCCCCAGCGCTCTTTGAGCATCGCGGGCAGCACCTGCTGGATCGCCAGGAATGCTCCGGTGAGGTTGGTCGCAATCACTGCGTCCCAATCGTCTTTCTTCATGCGCATGGCAAGGCCGTCCCGCGTGATGCCGGCGTTGTTGACCAGAATATCGATCTTTCCCGCTTTCGCGAACGCTTCCTTGATCGACTCCGGCGACGCCATGTCGATCGCCACACACGTCGCGCCTTGGATCTGCATGGCCGCCTCCTCAAGCTTGGCGGCATCGCGCGCGGCCAGCACCACGCGCGCGCCCGCATCCGCCAAAGCCTGGGCGCACGCCCGTCCGATGCCGCGGCTCGCTCCCGTAACAAAAGCGGTCCTGTTTGTCATAATTGAATCTTTCATAATAGCCCGCAAAGGGCAGAGCGGCGACTTCAGTAGAGGAATGTGAGCTGCCGCTCCGCTCCGCGTTGCGGACTACAGTGAGGAGCTACATGGCCTACGATGATCTGCGCGAATTCATCCGCGCTCTGGAAAAGCACGGCGAGCTCAAGCGCGTTCGAGTCGAGGTCGATCCGTATCTGGAAATCACCGAGTTCGCCGACCGCAGCGTGAAATCGGGCGGCCCCGCGTTGCTGTTTGAAAAACCCAAGGGTTCGGATGTCCCCGTGCTGATCAACGCGTTCGCCAGCATGCGGCGGATGGAGATTGCGCTGGAGGTATCTTCGGTCGAAGAGATCGCGAGCCGCATCTCCGAGTTGCTCGCGATGCAAAAGCCCGAAGGGCTGCTGGGAAAGCTCAAGATGCTGCCGAAGCTCGCCGAGCTCGGGTCCGTATTTCCCAAGACCGTTTCCCGTGGCCCCTGTAAAGAAGTCATCCGGCACAGGGGGAAGTTCGATCTCAACTATCTGCCTGCTCTCCACTGCTGGCCGCAGGACGCCGGGCGCTTTATCACGCTGCCGATGGTGTTCTCGCGCAATCCCGATACAGGAAAGCGCAACTGCGGCTGCTACCGCATGCAGATCTTCGACCGCACCACCACCGGGATGCACTGGCAGACGCACAAGCAGGGCGCCGAGCATTACCGCCGCCTGCGCGCCGCGGGCGGCACAAAGCGCATGGACGTCGCCGTCGCGATCGGCGCAGATCCGGCCACCATGTATTCGGCGATCCTGCCGCTTCCGCCCGATCTGGACGAGATGATGATCGCTGGATTCCTCCGCGGGAAACCCGTAGAGATGGTGAAGTGCGAAACCTCCGATCTGGAGGTGCCCGCGAACAGCGAGTTCGTGCTCGAAGGATACGTCGAAATGGGCGAATTGCGGCGCGAAGGACCATTTGGGGATCACACCGGCTTCTACTCGCTCGATGACGATTACCCGGTGTTCCACGTCACCTGCGTCACGCATCGCAAGGATCCGATCTATGCGACCACCATCGTTGGGCCGCCTCCCATGGAGGATTTCTACATGGGCAAAGCCATCGAGCGCATATTCCTCCCGCTGATGCGGCTCCAGCTTCCAGAGATCCGCGATATCGCCATGCCCGCCGAAGGCATTTTTCACAACTTGATTCTGGTCGCGATCCGCAAGTCCTATCCGGGCCATGCCCGCAAGGTGATGCACGCAATCTGGGGACTCGGCCAGGCCATGTTTTCGAAATGCATCGTGGTGGTGGATGAAGATGTGGATGTGCAGAACACGCGCGAAGTCGCCTGGAAGGCGCTCAACAATATGGATCCCGAGCGCGACATCCAGTTTGTGCTCGGCCCGGTCGATTCGCTGGATCACTCCAGCCGCCTTCCAAACTACGGTTCGAAGATGGGTGTCGATGCGACGAAAAAGTGGCCCGAAGAAGGCTTCACCCGGCCCTGGCCCGACGTGATCCGCATGTCCGACGACGTGCGCGCGCGCGTCGATGAATTATGGAAGAAAGCCGGACTACGCTAAAATAGAAAAACGTGGCGGCTGTAGCTCAGCTGGTAGTAGCGCCAGATTGTGGTTCTGGATGTCGTGGGTTCGAATCCCACCAGCCGCCCCACTGAGCGAGCTTTCGTTTCCCATCGCTTCGTCGCTTCCCGGCGGTATATTCTTTCCGAGCCGTTGCTCTTAAACTCGAAGTAACTTCCGACGATGGCGGTACTTGAAATGAAAGAGATTGTCCCCCGGGAAGGCGTGCCGGGACCACGCGTAGACGAGCTGAGCGCCAGATTGACGAGCGCCAGGCAAGACTATCTGAAAGCGTTGGCGCTCCGAAGGGAAGCCGCGCGGCTCAAAGCAACTTTAGACCTGGATAATCCGGTAGGCACTGCCGCGCTGCTCGCCGCAAACCGCGAAGTCTCGTTTGCCTCGATGCGGTTTGAACGCGCCCTTCAGGATTTCATTTCGGTCACCTGTGTCCGGCGCCGCACCGAAGGCGTCCGTACCTAGCAGTTGCCAGAAACCTCCCCAATCTTCAGCCGTCTATACTGTTGACATATGCAGTTTGAAGAGGGTGCGCCCCGCGTCGAGGCGCCCGCGAACGTTGGGGTGCCCGCCAGGTCCTCGTCCCCTGTTCGCACCACGCTCTATTGGATGCGCGACCTGATGGTGAGCGTCGTCATCGCGATCATCGTGATTCTGTTTCTCTACCAGCCGGTGAAGGTCGAGGGCACCAGCATGACCCCGGCGCTGATCAATGACGAGCGCATCTTCATCAACAAATTTGTGTACCGCTTCGGATTCTCCGATATCGGCCGGGGCGATACGGTGGTGTTCTGGGCGCCCGAGGATCCATCGAAGTCCTATATCAAGCGCGTGATCGGCATCCCCGGAGACGTGGTCGAAATTGACCAAGGCGTGGTCGTGCTCAATGGAAAGCCCTTGGATGAGCCGTACGTGCCTGAAAGGAACCGCGACCGCATCTCCATGGCGCGCCGCGTGGTCGAACCCGGGCATTACTTCGTGCTCGGCGATCATCGCAATTCGTCGAACGACAGCCGGAGCTGGGGCACGGTTCCCCGAGAATCTATCTACGGGAAGGCCGTTTTCGTGTATTGGCCCCTCGAACGCCTGGGACTGCTCCGGTAGCAGCTACTGCGCTCCGCGGACCCCCAAACTGAGTATCGCCGCTTGGAGTATCTCGGATTCCAGTCCTGCGCTCGGCCGGGCGCCTATGGCCGCACCTCCTCCCTCACCGGTTTCGGCAATCCGTGAAAATAGAGCGCGAGCCTCCGACACGAAGGACGAATCCGGCTGAAGTACACGTGCCTGGACCAAATCAGTCACGCTGTCGCGAAAATCGGCGGCCATGGAGGCTAGCGGCAGGTCAGGAGGGAACCGCGGGCCAACTGTGGCCACGTGCATGTCGGCCCAACTAAGATCGCCCAACTTAGTGAGCTGCCAGAGGACCGGTTCGGGCCAGTCTCTCGGAACCTCAAATGGTGGATAATTCGAGGCTGACGCGGTAGTCAGTCCAGGCTTGTAGGAGGATGCAATTTCAAAGTGGTCCGGGAATGACCCTGGTGATTGAGGAGCCTCGGTAAAGCATGTCGTGTGGCAGCCGCGCTCTTTGAGATGCGGCAGCATCACTTGCTCGGCAGTCTGCGCCACGGGTGGCCGCGCTCCGCTGCCACCGCAATGGTCCCCAGCGACCGTGAGGAGAGCATCACCGCAGGGGACGGCTATAGCCCAGGACTTAATAGAATCCTTGGCGGCCGGACCGTTTTGAACGGCGTATTTGTAGACATACAGTTCGTTCTGCACGGAAACGGCTGCGGAGATGTGCGGATCGAAGCGATTCCTGAACGGAACTCGTACGACTTCCGGTGCTGCGTTTGGTTCGCCTCGGAGCGCGCCAGTCAGCACGACCACGATCTGCCAAGCCCTCGGATCCCAAAAGACGTAATTGCCGTTCAGGTCCGAGGGGATTCGATCGCTCTGGGGCCATAGAGGCACCGGCGCGTTTCGATTTTGCGCGAGCATGAGCCCGACCCCGATGAGCAAGAAGGCTGCGCGCGAGCTGACGTTTCGTCCGCCCATGTGGCTCCCTCTCTAGTGGGGGTATGTTGAAGGATTGAACCAGTTACAGTGCACGTCCCCAGGGTCAATCTGTGAGACTGGGTAGGGAACCGCACTTTTTTGTACACAGGCGTTTAAAAACGCAGTGGGATTTGTGACAACATTTGCGCTGGGACATTGGTTGGTCGTTGTGGCCGTATCGACGGCCGTTCCGCGGTCATGGGAAGCGTGCGGTGATGTCCACGTCTGGTTAATGTCGAATTTCTCGCCATATGGCAGCGCCATGTCGTTGGCGCAAACCGGCCTTCCCGAATTGTACTGGGCGATGTAGTCGTTTACGGCATACCAATACCCATAAGCTGCCCACCAATACATCCAATGGTTACCGTCGTTGCCGCCATGCCCGGTCGTATTGCCGCCAATGTGAAGGTAGGATTCGGGATGATCATTGAAGTAAATGTCAGTGTATCCTACCCAGAACGCTTGGGATCCCCAGGCATAGCCGTTCCCGTTCGAACAGTAAACCTGTTCGAGCTCGGCCTGACCCACCAGCGTTGGATTCACGTTGAATGAGAAATTTCCGTTCCCGTCAGCGTAGCCGTAATTCGGCGACGCCGCTGAAAATGGATGGGAGGGGCTATCATGCCAATGATAATTCGTGGCAGTATAATAGCCATTGTAAACATCAAAACCGGCGTAAGGAATGGGATTATTGAACTGGTCGAGGCAAACCCAGTTCTCCCGGTTACTGGAGGACGGCAAGTATATAACGCTCTGGGCCCGAACTGGCACGCTGTGTACCATCGAGGCGGCCACTACGAGGAATATTACAAGAGTTCGATTTTGTCGCATTGATCTGGATCCTTTCCTACTGCATGCTCATGGTGATGGCTTTTTGGATCTGTTGCTCCAGCGGTGTGCCAGGGGCGGTGTCCACTCCGGAGAAAGTGATATTCCCTCCCGTCAAAAGGCATCCTCCGCCGTCAATTCCCATCCGCTATCTGCGGTGAGTCCGGTGTCGTGCTCCGGCAGGAGGAAGCTCACGCGCTTCGTTCTTTGAGGAGAATTGGCGGCATCTGTGATCACGTACGAATAAACGATCACGCCGTCCGCGGTTTTGTCTAGCGCGTAGGAAATTGTCGGGTTCGCTCCGTTCGGGAGGTCGTAGCGCAACTCTTGTGTGGCCAGCCCCACGTTTACAGGGACCACCACGATCTGATTCCTCCGAAGGTCATAGTAGACGTGGCGGTCTGGATCGTTTGCTTGTCCCGTCCAGATCGGCGCCGGAAGCCGGACGGCCCGGCCCGGTGTTTGACCGCAAGCAATCGCCGCGCTGATTGCGACGACAGCTAGCCTTCTGAATGCAGATCGCATATCGATCCTCCGAGTGTGGTCTGAAACCACCCGCTCTGTTAACATCCCTGCGGGCCTTGTGCCATTTTACGGCTGAAGCAACCATTATCGCCTGCAACTGAAGGATGCCAAAAGTGATGTTTCTATTGACAGCTATTGACAAATGTTAACGAATTATTTTCTTACCGATTAACTAGTATCATTTGCAACTCGTTAGGGAAAACCGAAATTTACGAGGCGCAGCGCTTGAAAAGGTGTGTGTCACGACCGTTGCCCCGGCGGCTCGCGCAACCGCCGGGTCAGCGCCGTCGAACCAGCCAGAGCACCAGGCTCAGCACGATACTCACCAGCAGCGAAGTGACGATCGGAAAATAGAACGTGCTGTTTTTTCCGCGGATGACGATGTCGCCCGGCAGCCGGCCCAGCTTGATCGGCAGCCGGTCGCCCAGCGTGATCAGCGCGCCCAGCGCCACCAGAATCACGCCGATGAGGATCAAACTTCTTCCCACACTTCGATCATAGCGGGTGTTCGATAATATTCGCATGATCACGCAAGCGCCGCCTTCACCGCAGCCGCCTACGCCGCTGCTCAAGGCCGAAGAGGGAATGGGGGATGAGTTTAATCCGCGCCTTTCCGCTGAAGCCCGTTTCGACGAAGCCGCCCAACGCCTGGGCCTGGACGACGGCATGCGCAAGGTGCTGCGGTCTCCTGCGCGCGAGGTGATCGTCCACATTCCTGTTCAGCTCGACGACGGGCGTCTGGAAGTGTTCACCGGCTATCGTGTCCAGCACTCGATCGCACGCGGGCCGGCCAAAGGCGGCATCCGCTACGCGCCCGACGTGACGCTGGATGAAGTTCGCGCCCTGGCTGCCTGGATGACCTGGAAATGCGCGGTCACCAACGTTCCCTTCGGCGGATCGAAGGGCGGCGTGATTTGCGATCCTGCGATCCTTTCTCCGGTGGAATTGGAGCGCATCACCCGCCGGTACACGGCCGAGTTGTTCGAGTTCATCGGCCCGGAGATCGACGTTCCCGCGCCCGACGTCAACACCAACGATCAGACCATGGCGTGGATCATGGATACGTACTCGATGCATGCGCGGCACACCGCGACGGCTGTAGTCACCGGCAAGCCGGTGGATCTGGGCGGCTCGCGCGGGCGAACCGAAGCGACGGGGCGCGGATGCATGATCGTCACCGAGCAGGCCCTGCGGAAATTCGGCCTGGAGCGCACGGCCACGCGCGTCGTGATTCAGGGATTCGGAAACGTGGGCGGGATGGCGGCCAAGCTGATGGCGCGCGCCGGATTCAAGATCATCTGCATCATCGAATTCGACGGCGCGGTCTACAATCCGAAGGGGTTGGATATTCTCGCCCTGATGAGGCACCGCAAGGAGACCGGCTCCATCACCGATTTCCCTGGCGGCGAAAACATGGATCGAGACGAGGCGATGTTCCTTGAGACCGACGTCCTGCTGCCGGCCGCGCGCGAGAACGTGATCACGTCGCAGAACGCGCCCAAGCTGCGCACGAAAATCCTGTGCGAAGGCGCCAACGGGCCCACCACGCACTTCGCTGACCCGATTCTGGCGGACAAAGGGATTTTCGTGATTCCGGATATTCTGGCCAACGCCGGCGGCGTGACCGTGTCGTATTTCGAATGGGTCCAGGACCGCCAGGGCTATTTCTGGAACGAGCAACTGGTCAACGACCGGCTGGAAGAGATCATGGTGAACAGCTTCAACGACGTGGTCGCGTACGCCGGCAAGCACTCCGTGCACAACCGCACCGCGGCCTACATGCTGGCGCTGGACCGCGTGGCGTTCGCCATTAAGCAGCGCGGGATCTACGCGTGAAGCCGACAGGCGACAAGATCGCCTGTCCCACTAAGTAGGGCAGGCGGTTTTGCCTCCTGCCGATTGGAGGATCATCTAATGAAAATCGCCATCATTGGTGTCACGGGAAACGCAGGATCTCGCATCGCCGCCGAGCTGTTGCATCGCGGCCACAAAGTCACCGGAATCGCGCGCCATCCCGAAAAGCTTCAACCGCGTGCGAATCTCACTCTGGTGCAGGGCGACGTGAAGAATGAAGCTGAGATGGCGGGGCTTCTGGCTGGTCACGACGCGGCAATCCACACGGTCCGCTTTCTCGACACGGACTCCCATTCGATGATCGCCGCGGCGAAGCGGGCCGGCGTGCGGCTGCTGGTGGTGGGCGGCGCGGGGAGCCTGGAAATCGCCCCAGGTACGGCGCTCATGGACACCCCTACGTTCCCGGCGGCCTACAAGCCGGAAGCCTCCGCCGGACGAGACTTCCTGAACGTCCTCAAAGCAGAAAAAGATCTCGACTGGACCTACCTCTCGCCGTCCGTGTTCTTTGCTCCCGGCGAGCGCACCGGAAAATTTCGCATCGGCGAAGACCAACTGCTCACCGGAGCCGACGGTCAGAGCAAGATTTCCATGGAAGACTACGCCATCGCGCTCGCGGACGAGGTCGAGCAGGCGCGCCACCGCCGCCAGCGCTTCACCGTCGGCTATTAGCCGATGTCCGCTATGATGGAAGCATACACGGAGAAAGGATCATGTATCTTTCCGAAGAATTCCGGCTGAAAATCGGCTTGGCCGAGATGCTCAAGGGCGGGGTCATCATGGACGTGACCAACGTCGAGCAGGCCAAGATCGCCGAGCAAGCCGGGGCGTCCGCGGTGATGGCGCTGGAGCGCGTTCCCGCCGATATCCGCAAGGAAGGCGGCGTCGCGCGGATGGCCTCGATCCGCATCATCCGCGAGATTATGGACGCCGTATCGATTCCGGTGATGGCGAAGGCGCGGATCGGCCATTTCATGGAGGCGCGCGTGCTCGAAGCGCTGGGCGTCGACTACATCGATGAGAGCGAAGTGCTCACGCCCGCCGACGAAGAGCACCACATCGACAAGAAAACTTTCAAAGTTCCTTTCGTGTGCGGAGCGCGGAATCTGGGGGAAGCTTTGCGCCGCATCGCCGAAGGCGCGGCGATGATCCGCACAAAAGGCGAGGCCGGATCCGGGAATATCGTCGAGGCGGTCCGCCATATTCGCACCATCGTCAAAGAGATGAAGCAGCTCACCGTGCTCGGCAAAGAGGAGCTGGTGCACGAAGCCAAGAACCTGGGGGCGCCGCTGGAGCTGGTGGAGTGGGTGGCGGCGAACGGCAAGCTTCCCGTGCCAAACTTCTCTGCGGGCGGGATCGCCACGCCAGCCGATGCTGCGCTCGTGATGCAACTGGGAGCGGAAGCGGTGTTCGTGGGGAGCGGCATTTTCAAATCCGCCGATCCGGATTCGCGCGCACGCGCCATCGTGAAAGCGGCCACGTACTACAACGATCCTGCGAAGCTGCTGGAAGCCAGCGAGGAGTTGGGCGAGGCCATGCGCGGCCTGGACGTTTCCAAGCTCCCCGAGAGCGAGCTCCTGCAAACTCGCGGCTGGTAGTGAAAACGGTCGGTATCCTCGCCCTCCAGGGCGATTTCGAGGCGCATCGCAAAGCAGTGGAGCGCGCTGGCGGGCGTGCCATGGAAGTCCGCACGGCTCAGGAACTCGAGGCCTGCGACGGACTCATCGTCCCCGGCGGCGAGAGCACTACGATGCTGAAGCTTCTCGATATGGAGCGCCTGACCGGGCCCCTGCGGCAGTTTGGCGCTCGCAAGCCTCTTTTCGGAACCTGTGCCGGAGCGATCCTGCTCGCGCATGCGGTGACGAATCCCGTCCAGCCGAGCCTGAACCTGATCGATATCGACGTCGAGCGGAATGCCTACGGGCGCCAGATCGACAGCCGCGTGGCTCACATCCATGTTCAAGGCGACGCTGTTCAAAGTGACGCTCCAGGAGGAGGCGATATGGAAGCCGTGTTCATCCGTGCGCCGAAAATCCGACGCGTGGGGCGGGAGAGCAAGGTTCTGGCGACCTACGAGGGAGATCCGGTCTGGGTGGAGCAGGGCAGGCACATGGTCACGACGTTCCATCCGGAGCTGACGGAGGATACCCGCGTCCACCGGATGTTTCTCGAGAAACTTTAGCCGGTGCGGCAGGCGGTCCTTGCCGCGCGGCTAGAGTTTCCGCGCGACCCGCTTAACATCCGCGGGAACCTTCAGATCCAGGGCCGAATCCGGCAGCGGCTCATTGATCTTGCGATTCGAGTAGACCGCCAGATTGTAGTCTCCGGATGCTTCGGTGACTTTCACCTGCACCGGGACCGTATCGCCCTCGGGAATCCAGAGCTCGATTTTTGAGAATTTCTTCCGGGTCTCGGAATCCTTCGGAATCAATTCCAGGCGCGTGGCCGGCTTGGAGTCGATTGCTTCGGTCCCGCCGACTTTCACGTCGTAATCTTTCTTTAGCTCGCCGCTGGTGGTGCCGAATCCGAGCAGCAGGAACTGGTTCGCGGCTTTCACGTATTTGCCGGCGTCCCAGACTTCGACCATTTTGGCGTTCGGGTAGTAAACCTCCGCCGTCTTGGAGGAGAGCCGGACGGTCTGTGCGTTGGGTCCCCGGAACTCGACCAGTGTGATGGTGTTGCCGTCGGTTTTCTTGACGCGCTCGATGCCTTCGACGGTTTGCTTGTCGTTCAGGATCTTGGTGTATTCGGTGCGCTTGATATCGGCGGTAAACGTTTTGAAGGTGCGCGCCGACTGGTCCATGCGGGCGAAGATCTCATTGAGAGATTCCGCCGGCGCCGCACCCACAGCGAGCGCGGCCAGGGACATCAGAGCAACAAATCTGTTCATTGGAGGCTACGGCTTGCTGTAGGCCATATAGCCGGTGACTTCCGATTCAGCTTCATCGAACACCGGCTCCACCCGCGTGATGGTGGTGTGGATTTTGAAGCGTTGATTGACCAACTCCGTCGCCCTGCGAAGTTGATCCGCTTCCGAGAGATCCGCCAGCAGTTTGGGTTCGATCAGGTATCCCTGCTGGGCTGGAAGCATTTGGATGCTGGCGGCGCGCGGCTGGTCGCGAAACCAGTCGCGCGGCGTGAGGAATATGAACGCCAGGATCAGCGTGACGATAATGTCCCATTGCCACGAGGTCCGTGGAAACTCCCAAAAAATCAACCGTCTCAGCGCCCGCATCTCTCTTTATGGTAACAGGACTGTTTTCGGGGCCCCATGCCGTTGGTTTTACTCCCCACGGCGGGAGGCCGAGATTGCCCCGGCGGCATCCGCTGACACGCAGGCCGTCCACCGCAGGGTCTAGAATAGCGGCGGCTGGCCGATTCGGCTCTCCAACGGACGAGCGCGCGAACTCCTTGATTGCAAGATAGCGGCCGGTGGGCCGTTGGAGATGGCGATGAGGCGGAAAATCGCGGAGACGGCGGGAGAAAGAGCACACGCGCGGGTGTCACGCGGTGGATGCCGGTGCTCGTCCTCAGTCCGCGGCCCGAGGGTATGAGACGCTGAGGCCTGCTCCAGGAGATCTCACACCGGCCGGGCGACCAGGGACAGGAACTCGTCGCGGGTGGCTTTGTGCGTTCGGAAATGGCCCAGCATGTTGCTGGTGACCGTGCCGGAATGCTGCTTTTCCACGCCTCGCATCATCATGCAGAAGTGGCGGGCTTCCACTAAGACGGCCACGCCGCGAGGCGAGATCACGCTCTCTACAGCCTCGGCGATCTGCTGGGTCATGCGCTCCTGCAACTGCAACCGCCGGGCGAACATGTTGACGATGCGGGGGATTTTGCTCAAACCGAGGACCTTGTCCTTTGGAAGGTAAGCCACGTGGACCTTGCCGAAGAACGGCAGCAGGTGATGCTCACACATGCTGAAGAACTCGATATCCTTCACAATCACCATCTCGTCGCACTTGACGCTAAAAACGGCGTTGTTGACGATCTCTTCCAGGCTGGTGGTGTAGCCGCTGGTCAGAAAGCGCAGGGCCTTTTCGTACCGCTCGGGCGTGCGCGCCAAGCCCTCGCGCGAAGGGTTCTCGCCGAGCATCTTCAGAACGTCTCGTACGTCGTCCGCGATCTTGCTGCTTTGCGGTGGCATCACTTTTACCATCGCCTTGCTTTTCATCGTTGTTTCGGAACCTCCAGCTCAAAACTGTTTCGGGCGGTTTCGGCGATCCGGACAGAGGCCAGACGGGCCGGCAGCGTCCAGTTTTCGGAGAGCGCCTCCCGTACCATTGCGGCCAAGTTTTCGGTGGTTGTCACGCGTCCCCAGAGTTCGGGGATCTCCGTGTTCAGGTCCCGGTGATCCAGGCGCCGCAGCACACGCCGCCGCACTAATTTGTCCAGCTCTTCGCGATTCACCACCTGTCCGGTCTCATCGATTGGACCGTCTACGGTGATATCGAGAACGTAATTGTGTCCGTGCCCGTGGGGATTGTTGCACTTGCCGTAAAGCCTGCGGTTCTCTGCGGGGCTCAGTGTCGGAGTATCCAGGCGATGCGACGCCGAGAAACGATAGCGGGAAGTGAGCCTCACTGCCCGCCTCCATAATCGACAAACAGATCGTCCGTCTCATATAGCCGCACGTTGTGCAGGCGCACGCCGGTCCGGCGAATTTGCGGCTCAATCCGCTTCCAGATTTCGACGGCCAAGTTTTCGGTGGTGGGTACCACCCGGTCGAAGGGGGGAACCTCCCGGTTTAGGAAGCGGTGATCCATGGGATCCACTACTTCGCGATTCAGAATTTCCTTGAGTTCCCGAAGATCGAACACCATGCCGGTGGCGGGGTCGGGATCGCCTGCCAGAGTCACTTCCAGCACGTAATTATGCCCGTGCCCGTTCGGATTGGCGTTGTTGCCATAGACCGCCTGATTCCGCTCCGGGGTCCACGCCGGGTTTGCGCAGACGTGCGATGCCGAGAACTCAGCTTTTCGGGTTAGAAACATTCGCCCTCTCAGTTGGATGCTACCGCCCCGCTCCAAGATTGGGGATACTTTAAAATAATAGCGTGAAGACCGTTACGGACCGTATCCTGCTCGGGTTGGTTGTGGTTCTGGGCGTCGCCCTGGCCTGGGTGGTCGCGACGACTCTGGACGACCGTATCGTTCGTGTGGGCGACCCGGCGCCGGGATTCAAGATTGTGACCGAGACGGGCCGCACGATTTCCCCGGAAAACTTTGGCGGCAAGCTGCTGGTGCTGAATTTCTGGGCTTCCTGGTGCCAGCCGTGCGTTCAGGAGGTCCCTTCACTCGAGGCATTTAGCCGGCAGTTCGGGCCCGAAGGCGTGGTAGTGCTGGGCGTGAGCGTGGACAAGAACGAAAAACTGTACCGCCGCTTTCTCGACCAGTTTCCTGTCACCTTTGAAATTGCTCGCGATCCCTCATGGGATATCGCCGCCAGCTTCGGGACGTTCCAGCTTCCGGAAACCTACGTGATCGACCGGTCCGGACGGGTAGTGCAGAAGGTGATCGCGGCCCAGAACTGGATGAACCCTGAATTCGTCCAAAGCATCAAGAAGCTTCTGTGAAGTATTTGACTTTACTGGGAATCCTATCTGCCTCCCTGGGCCTCTCTTCCCTGGGGGAAGATATCAAGTCGCTGCCAAATCAGGCCGGCAACGGAAATATCGACCTGGCGGGCACCGCCATCGTGGATGGCAAGGAAATCCAGCAGGTTTTGGGGGCTTCGCTGGGGCCTGGGTACGTGGTGGTGCGGATTAAAGCAAGCCCGCGCACGGCCGAGGCGATCCGGATCGGCTCCGACGATTTCACTCTGATTTCCCGCAAAGACGGCGAGCGGAGCGCGGCGCTGGACCCCGAACAGATCGCCGGCGGCGGCGATAGTTTGATCCTGACCTCCCGGACTCACTACGATGGCAGTCCCGGAGTGAGCAACACGACGGTGAGTGTAAGTCCCGGCAAGAGCCGCAAAGCTCCGGATACCGCGTTGCTGGGAATGCTCAAGGGCAGGATGCTGCCGGACAAGGAAACCAAGGAACCGGTCGAAGGGCTGCTGTATTTCCTGATGGAGGGCAAGAACAAGCCCAAGGATCTGGGGCTGCTCTACAACGGTCCGGCGGGGCGCCTGGCGATGGATTTCAAATAGCGGATTTCAAGCAGCGGACCTCAAGTAGCAGGGGCGAACGCGACGGTTTTCGCATCCCGCCACAAGCGTTCCAGGTCGTAATACAGGCGGGCTTTCTCGGAAAAGATGTGGATCAGGTAATCGCCATAGTCCAGCAGGACCCACTCGGCGTTCTCGTATCCCTCGATGCTGTTGGGCATCTCGCCGAGTTTCTTGAGATGCTGATGAACTTCGTCGGCGATGGCCTGGATCTGGCGCGTATTGGTTCCGCTGCAAATTACGAAGTGGTCGGCGAACGAGGTGACCTCTCGTAAATCCAGAACCGTGACGTTACGGGCTTGCTTCTGTTCGGCAGCTCGCACAGCCTCCATCCACATGGGTTGAGGGGCGTGTTGTGGTTTCTTCTTTGCGCTACCCAGTGAGCGAGTCTCCTGCTGGTATCGTACTACTTATGGCCTCACCGCGGGTACTCATTCGCGCCGAAAAAATACAGGCGCGCGTCCGCGAACTGGCGGCGCAGATCGACCGCGACTATCCCACCGGACCGGTGTACCTGGTGGGCGTGCTCAAGGGCGCGAGTGTTTTCATGGCCGATCTGGCTCGTGCGATGAAGACTCCGGCGCGGATGGAGTTCGTCGGCATTGCCAGCTATGACGGCCAGACGTCCTCCGGCGAAGCCCGGCTCACCAAGGATCTGGACCACCCTGTGCAAGGCTACGACGTAATTGTGGTGGAGGATATCGTCGACACGGGAATTACGCTGACGTACTTTCTCCACCTTTTGCAGCAGCGCAAGCCGAAGTCGTTGCGGATCGCCGCGCTGCTGGATAAGCCTTCGCGGCGGAAGCGGCAGGTGCACGTTGATTATGTAGGGTTCGCCGTACCGGATCAGTTTTTGGTCGGGTACGGGCTCGATTACGAGGAGGACTACCGCAACCTTCCCGATGTTTGCGTACTGGATCTGCCGTCAGCCGCTCCATAACTTGTCGTGCTGGGGGAGTCCTGCCAATGTAGAAGGCCGATTCCGAGCCGCGCGGTTCACCGAGCGGATGGCCGCGTTTTTCGCGGCCTGGCACACGTCGCGCTCTGCTCCGCCGGAGCCAAGCGAGCGCGCGTGGCGAGTTCCTGTTTGGTTTTAACCCTGGCTTACCAGCGAGGCTCGCGCCGGCGTCCGCCGCCGAAGCCGCCGCCTCCCCGGTTCCCGAATCCGCGCTCGGGCCGCGGACGGGCCTCATTGACGTTCAGGGTGCGGCCGTTCAGTTCCTGGCCGTTGAGGGCCTCGATGGCTTTCATCGCCTCGGCTTGATTCGTCATTTCGACAAACGCGAACCCGCGCGGCTGTCCGGTTTCACGGTCACGCACGACGCTGGTCCGTTCCACGGCGCCGTAGGGGGCAAACACCGCCTCCAGTTCCGACTCGGTGGTCTGATACGCAAGATTTCCAACAAAAATATTCGTCACTACAATTCTCCAATCGATTCAATTGACCAGGCGAGCGCGGTTCCAAAGGTAGGCAACAGGCGGGCTAGGTACTTTAACTCTAACACAGGGTTTGATCCCATCGTTAGATGGGACTAAATCAGGGCTCGTTCCACGAATTCGCCACGTTCGTTGATCCAGCAACAGTACCGGGTCCGGACCTGGTTACGATTCCGGGAACAGACATCGGCCTGAAGCATGACAGCGGGATCGGAGGAGCGCACGATCTGCCGGGCGGCATCCATGGCAGTTCCGAGAGCGGAACAGGGCAGCTCAGGGCTGAACACGCGGGTGCTGGCCTTGTGCTTCTCCACCGTACGAACAAAATATTGCATGCGATCCCATTTTACCATGCGGCCGCGCGGGCGGCCCTGTTAGCATGAAAAGAGCGTGAATTTGGTCTCTTCTCCCGGACGCATCCTGTTTCTTGACTGGTTACGGGGGATTGCGGCGATTGTCATGCTCCAGGGACACACGTTCCATTCGTTTTTGCGCGAGGACTTGCGCGAGCACCCGGCCTACATCTTCTCCCAATTTTTCGGCGGGCAAGCGGCCGCAATCTTTCTCTTCCTGACAGGGATCACGTTCGGGCTGGGGATGGGCAGGCGCGAGGAACTGGCGCCCTGGCCGCGCGTCCGGGCGGCCCTGCGGCGCGCCCGGTACCTGTTCCTGCTGGCGATCGCGTTTCGGGTGCAGATGTGGCTGTTCGCCTGGCCGAACCAGCCATGGACGGACTTGCTGCGGGTGGATGTATTGAATCTCATGGGCGCCACGACGGCCCTGCTCTCCGTGGCGGCTCTGGCCAAAGGGATGCGGCGGGTCCGGTGGGCGCTTTTGGCGGGCACGCTGCTGGCGGCCTTCGCGCCCGTGGTTTCGTCTCTGGCCACAGCCCGTGTTCCGGCGCTGGTGCGGGATTATCTGGCGCCCAGCCCCGCGACATTCGGCATTTTCCCCTGGGGTGCGTATCTGGCGTTCGGGTTGGCCGCCGGCAGCGCGATCCCGCTCGTGAAGCGCGCGGATTGGAGCCGGGTGTTACAGTGGGCGGCTCTGGCCGGATTCGGGCTGCTGCTGGCGGGCCGCTACTTCTCAGATCTGCCGTTTTCTATTTATTCCAACTCCGACTTCTGGCTGAACAGCCCGGCGCTGGTAGCCTGCAAACTGGGGATCACGCTGCTGCTGGCGTCGGCCGCATTTCTCTGGACCGAGTACCTCGGTCAAGGGCGGAGCTGGGTCCAGTTACTGGGAACCACATCCCTGGCCGTGTACTGGGTACACGTCGAGCTGGTGTACGGACGGTGGTTTTCCGGATTCAAAGGACAACTTAGCGTGGGGGGATGCATTGCGGCTTCGGCGATTCTGGTGCTGGCGATGGTGGGAATGAGCGCGCTGATCCGGAGGTTCCGGAGCAAGCCGATGGAATCGGTGCGGCGGGCAGCAGCGTAATCAGTGGGTAATGGCGTAGATGATGTAGTTCACGCCGAGGCGGAGGCCCAGCGCCGAGTATCTTTCCGGATAGCGGGGGTCATCGGCGAATTCCCAGGAGTCGCCCGTATCGGAGTTGTACATGGCCTGAACGACGATGCGGTTTTTGTCGTCGTAGATGGCGCGCCAGTAGGGGACGGTGCCGCCGTTCTTCGAGCCTTCGCGAAGATGCTCCCAGCCGACGATGATGTAGCGGTCATCCAGGTCGAATACGGAGTGGAAAATGGGGTCTTCGTTTGGAATATCCTGAACGGGCCGGTCCGGATAGGCATAGGCGATGCGCTCGACAAACTCGCCCCACTCGGCAGTCCCGTGGATGTCATCAGCCATGAAGAAACCGCCGCGGTCGAGGTAATCGCGGAGGATCTTGCCCTGTTTTTCGGTCAGACCCCACTCGCCCGCCTGGACGGCGTAAAGGAACGGAAAGTTGTAAACGTCGTCTCCGTCCTCCAGGTCGACGACCTGTTCCACGGAGCGGGCATCCACGCGCGTGAGCCGGCGGAGTGCTTCGAGAAAATGCCGGTCGGCTCTGGGATAGTCTTGGGTCCAGAGAGAGCGGCCGCGGTGATAATCGGGATCCTCGCGGCCGCGGTAGCCGTCCAGGGGCCCGCCGGGAAACATCAGACGCCCGAATACGAAATCGGTCTTTTCGTTCCAGCCGGGCGGAAGGGGGATGGAGCCAACCGAGTATTCCATGCCCGGGTACTCGCGAAAGGGCTTGTGAAAGGCAAGGAGCGTGCTCGCGAGCACGGTCGCGCAGGCCAGCGGAACTGGAAAATTCCGAAGCGTTATGCGAAGCACCTGCCCTTGAGGATACCTCGCGAGAAAAGGTGTTACTCCGCTCCGTCGCGCGGCGCGGGTTCTTTGCGGCCGAGTTCCTCGGCCAGGATGATGGCTTCGGCCAGTTCCTTCATGGGGCGGCGCAGGCGGCGGCTTTCGTTGCGCATCCGCAGATACGCCTCTTCCTCGGTCAGGCTTTGCCGGCGCTGAAGGATGCCCTTGGCGCGCTCGACGACCTTACGGGTCTCCAGTTGACGTTTGACCTCGGCGGTTTCCTCAGCTAGGCGTACGTTCTCTTCTTCGAGCAGGCTTTTGGCGATGGCGCTGCCCATCTGCTCGCCGATGAACTGGATGGTGGAAATCTCATCGGCGGAGTGGGTGTGCTGCTCGCGATGGTGCACGTTAATGACGCCGATGGCCTTGCCCTTGTTGATTACCGGAACCGAGAGGAAGGCTTCATAGGTGTCTTCCACCAGGGCCGGGAAGAACTTGAATCTGGGATCGTGTGCGGCATTCGAGGAAAGCGCGACAGGCGCCTGATGCTCGGCGACCCATCCGGTGACGCCTTCCCCCGCCTTCATGCGTAAGGTTCCGAGATCGGCGGCGTGGGGCAACTGCGAGGCGCGCAGCACGAACTCGCCGGTGGCCGACTCTACCAGGTACACCAGGCAGGCATCGCAGCCGGAGACCTGAGAAGCGAGGCCCACGATTTCCCCCAGCATTTCATCCAGCGACAGCTCGGAGCTGACGATCCGGCTGACGCGATGCAATACAGAAACTCCCTCCGGTTCCTCCCGTTGTTTTTGTTCTGTGGCAAGCATACTCTGAGCCTAAGACGCGTTCCGCGCGCGGTCCAATCAAAACTTTCTATGAAGTGAATCACGCTCGCGGATGCCGGGGGATGTGCAACAAACCTGTCGGACCAAAATAGAAAGTTCCTAATCCCACCAAAGTAGAAAGTTCCGGTTTTGGGGTTTGGAAATCAGACTCCATGGTATGTTCGCACAGTCCCGCCGGGGTCGCGCCTGGTGGG
>Ga0070741_10000686_pt1 | contig 116464 bp, 103 predicted proteins | sample Coa_R1_4_FD_66440 | JGI IMG/M metagenome (GOLD analysis project Ga0070741, IMG submission 66440) | Surface soil microbial communities from Centralia Pennsylvania, which are recovering from an underground coalmine fire - Coalmine... | ecosystem: Environmental > Terrestrial > Soil >... | reverse complement strand
AGAAAGAGCCACTGCCAGCCGCGGAGCCCGCCGACCCCGCCGAGCGTCAGGAGGGCGCCGGAGATCGGCCCGCCGATCACCCCGGCCATCGCGGTCGCGGTCATGAACCGCGCGACAGCGCGCGCCTGCTCGGCGGCGGGGAACCAGTAGGTGAGATAGAGGATGATCCCGGGAAAGAAGCCCGCTTCGGCCGCGCCCAGGAGGAAGCGCCCGACGTAGAAGCTCGCGGGCGTCCGCACGAACATCATCGCGGCCGACACGATCCCCCAGGTCACCATGATGCGCGCGATCCACACCCGCGCGCCGAGCCGGTGCAGGAGGAGATTGCTCGGGACCTCCAGCAGGAAGTAGCCGAGGAAGAAGATGCCGGCGCCGAGGCCGTACACCGCGTCGCCGAAGCCGAGGTCCTCGCGCATCTGGAGCGCCGCGAAGCTCACGTTGATGCGATCGAGGTAGGCCACGACGTAGAGGACGAACAGGAACGGGATGAGCCGGCGGCTCACCCGGTCGACGACGGCGCGCCCGAACGCGTCGTCGGTGGTGTCGATCGTGGTCGGCAGGCCGCGGATCGTATCCGGGCAGGCGGGATGGGGTCGAGGAACGCCGCTACGCGGCGGAGATTGCGGCGGGCGCTTCGGCGCCCTCGAACCATCTCTGCCACTCGGCGAACTTGGCGGTCAGCATCTCGAGCGTCACGGGTTTCGCGACGAAGTCGTTCATGCCCGCTGCTGCGCAGCGCTCGCGGTGCGCCGCCATCGCGTGCGCCGTGAGGGCCACGATCGGGACCGGACGGACGGTTTCCCGGCGACGGATCTCCAGCGTCGCCTCGAGGCCGTCCATCTCCGGCATCTGGACGTCCATCAGGACGAGGTCGTAGCCGCCGCGCAGGACCGCCTCGACCGCCGCGCGGCCGTTGTCGACGGCGTCGATCCGGCAGCCGAGCTTCGCGAGCATGCGGATCAGCACGTCGCGGTTGACGGCGTTGTCCTCGGCGACGAGGACGCGCGGCGACGACGTCGCCACCCGAGTCGCGACGGCGGTCGAGGCGGCGCGGCGCGCCCGCTCGCCGAGGACGGACGCGACCGTCTCGAGGAGCGTCGCCCGGCAGACCGGCTTCGTCAGGGCGGCGTCGAAGCCGAGCGAGTGGGCGTTCTCGGTTCCGCCGCGCAGCCCCCCGATCGAGGACAGCAGGACGAGCGGCAGCTTCGCGAGTCGCGGATCGGCGCGGATCGCTGCCGCCAGCTCCGTGCCGTCCATGTCGGGCATCTGGAGGTCGAGGAGGACGAGCTCGAACGGGTCGGTGGCGACGGCGGCGCGGAGCTGGTCGAGCGCCTCGGGGCCACTCGCGGCCTCCTCGGGGCGGCATCCCCACGAGCGGAGCTGCTGGCAGACGATGAGCCGGTTGGTCGCGTTGTCGTCGACCGCGAGCGCGTGCACGCCCTGGAGAGAGACCGGCACCGTCGGCGCGGACGCGCGCGCGACCTTCTCGAGCGACAGCTCGACCGCGAACGTGCTGCCCTTGCCGGGCTCGCTGTGGAGAGAGATCGTCCCGCCCATCAGCTCGACGAGCTGGCGCGAGATCGTGAGGCCGAGGCCGGTCCCGCCGTAGCGACGCGTCGTGCTCCCGTCCGCCTGTGTGAAGCTCTGGAAGATGAGGTCGTGGCGGTCGGCGGGGATGCCGATGCCCGTGTCGCGGACGCGGAGGACCAGCGTCGCGTGCCGCGCCGTCTCGTACGTGCGCTCCGCCTCGATCACCACCTCGCCGGCCTCGGTGAACTTGATCGCGTTGCCGACGAGGTTCATGAGCACCTGACGCAGCCGGCCGGGATCGCCCTTCACGTACTCGGGGAAGTCCGGGGGAACGATGCACGCGATCTCGAGCCCCTTCTCGTGCGCGCGCGTCGCCAGCAGGGTGACCACCTCTTCGATGAGCGTCCGCAGGTTCAGCTCGACGCGCTCGATCGAGAGCTTGCCGGCTTCGATCTTCGAGAAGTCGAGGATGTCGTTCAGCACGGCGAGAAGCCCGTCGCTGCAGCGCCGGATCGTGAGACCGTACTCCCGCTGCTCGCCGCTGAGCTCGGTGTCGAGGAGAATGTCCGTCATGCCGATGATGCCGTTCATCGGCGTGCGGATCTCGTGGCTCATGTTCGCGAGGAACTGGGACTTCGCGCGCGTCGAGGCGAGCGCCTGGTCGCGCGCCTCCGCGAGCTCGGCGGTCTGGACGCGGAGCTGGACGGCGTGCTCCTCGGCCTGCTCACGCGCCGTGTCGAGTGCCTCGACGTAGCGCTCGAGCTGCGCGCGCGCCTGCCCGCGCTCGATCGCGATCCCCGCGATGTGCGCCGCGACCTCGATCAGCGCGATCTCGGCCGGGGTCGGGCCGCGGGGCGCGCGGTAGTACATCGCGAAGGTCCCGAGGACCGCCGCGTCGGCGGCGAGGATCGGCTGCGACCAGCAGGCCCGGAGACCGTGGTCGAGCGCGACCGCGCGGAAATCGGTCCAGCGCGGGTCGACCGCGATGTCCTCGGTCACGATCCGGGTCCGATGGTAGGCGGCGCTGCCGCACGACCCGACCTCCGGGCCGATCGGCACGCCGTCGACGCCGCGGTTGTACTCCTCGGGGAGCCGGCGCGAGGCGCCGTGGCGGAGGCGCCGCCCGTCGTCGTCGACGAGCAGGACCGAGCACAGCATGTCCGGCGACTGCTCCTCGGTGGTCCGCATGAGCTCGTCGAGCACGTCGGCGAGGCTCGCGTCGCGCGCGATCATCTCGAGGAGGCGCTTCTGCCCGACCTGGAGGAGCTCGACGCCTTTCCGCGTGAGCCGCTGGTGGTCGCCGACCCATGCGGCGTACCCGGACGCCGCGAACGCCGCGAAGACGGCGACGACGAGGTTCGGCGTGTTCCCCCAGACGGTATTGTTCCCGCCGAGGTCGACGAGCAATCCGACGATCGCGAACGCGATCACGCGGAGCTGCGGCCCGAGCCCCCAGGGGAAGACCATCGCGCCGCCGAGCGTGATGAGCGTCAGCACGTACGCGCCCATCAGGACCTCGCCGGTGAGGGTGCCGATCGTGCCGTTCAGGAGACAGATGAGCCCGGTACCCGCGGTGGCGGCGGCGATCGTCACCCGCCAGCTCGCCGCGCGAAGCACTCCCAGCGCGAATGCCGCGAGGCCGTACGCCGCCATGCCGGCGACCTTGAGCCCGATCAGGGCGGCGAGGCCGTCCCGGCGGCCGTAGATGTCGACCGGGAGGCTGAGGGCGATCGTGGCGATCCCGAGGCACAGGATCGCCCGCACGCGACCGATGACGAGCGGCCGCGTCTCTTCCTCGAGCGCTTTTCTGACCCCCTCGGATTGCCGAAGTGCCAACGACCCCCCCGAATGTTTTGAGCAAGTGCCATGCCTCGTGCCGGCGACGGGAACGAACGGACATCGCGCACGCCGGCGTCAACTTCATGACGTCTGCGGGTCCGATGGTGCGGTTTGGGACACGGCGGTTCCTTGACTTCCGTGCGCTTTCGGACGATCCGGACCCGCCATGGGGCTCCTCGATCGCTTCCGGCTGACGGACAAGGTGGCGCTCGTCACGGGCGCGGGGCGTGGCATCGGGCAGGGTGTGTCCGTCGCGTTCGCCGAGATGGGTGCCGACGTCGTGTGCGCGGCGCGGACGGAGCGAGAGATCGAGGCGACGGCGGAGCAGGTGCGGAAGTTCGGCCGTCGCGCGCTGCCCGTCCGGTGCGACGTGACGGACACCGCGCAGCTCGAGGGCGTCGTCGAGAAGACGATCGGCGAGTTCGGTCGTCTCGACATCGTCGTGAACAATGCTGGGGGGTTTCCACCCATGGCGTTCCTCGACACCGACCTCCCGTCGTGGGAATGGTGCTTTCGCTTCAACCTGACGTCCGCCTTCACGCTGACGCGCGCGTCGATCCCCCACATGCTCGCGCGCGACGGCGGCGCCGTACTGAACATCTCGTCGGCCGCCGGTCGCATCGTGCAGAAGGGATTCGTCGCGTACGGGACGGCGAAGGCGGCGCTGTCGTTCATGACGAGGCAGCTCGCGGCGGAGTTCGCGCCGCGCGTCCGCGTGAACGCACTCGCAGTCGGTGCGGTCGCGACGTCGGCGCTCATGCCGTTCCTGACGGACGATCTGAAGGGCCAGATGGAAGCCCTGACGCCGATGCGCCGGATCGGCGCGGTCGAGGACGTCGCGCTCGCCGCGCTCTGGCTCTGCTCGCCGGCCGGCGGCTGGGTCACGGGCAAGGTCGTCGAGGTCGACGGCGGCACCGAGCGGACCAACTGGCCCTTCGAGTGAGGAGCGGGCGATGGCGTATCGCGTGATCCAGTGGAGCACGGGGAACGTCGGCCACTTCGCGCTCCGCTGCATCATCGGCCATCCGGAGCTCGAGCTCGCGGGCGTCTGGGTGTCCAGCGCCGCGAAGGCTGGAAAGGATGCCGGCGAGCTCTGTGGCACGGCGCCGGTCGGCGTCAGGGCGACGAACGATGTCGACGCGCTCCTCGCGCTCGACGCCGACTGCGTCTGCTACACGGCGACCGCCGACCTGCGTCCGTTCGAGGCGGTCGAGGACATCTGCCGCATCCTCGCGACGGGGAAGGACGTCGTGTCGAGCTCGCTCGTGCCGCTCGTCCACCCGCGCTCGTTCTTTCCGGAGGTGGTGCAAAAGCTCGAGAGCGCGTGCCGGAAGGGCGGCACGTCGTTCTGGACGTCGGGCATCGATCCGGGCTTCGCGAACGACGTCCTGCCGTTGACGCTCTCCGGTCTCTGCGAGCGCTGGGACGAGATCCGCGTCCTCGAGATCATCAACTACGCGACCTACGACCAGCCGCAGGTCCTCTTCGACACGATGGGGTTCGGGACGCCGCTCGACCACACGCCGCTCCTGCTCACGCCGGGGACACTCAGCTTCGCGTGGGGCGGGACGGTCCGCCTCATTGCCGAGGGCCTCGACGTCGCCCTCGATGAGATTCGCGAGACCTACGAGAAGCGTCCCGCGGTGAAGCCGATCCGAATCGGCAAGCACACGGTCGAGCCGGGGACGATGGCCGCGCTCCGCTTCGAGGTGCAGGGGATGATCGGCGGCAAGCCCGCGATCGTTGTCGAGCACGTGACCCGCCTCGACGACGAGCTGGCGCCCGAGTGGCCGTCGGGGCGGGGGAGCTATCGAGTGGTGATCACGGGCACGCCGTCGATGCGGTGCGAGTTCGAGTTCGCGGACGAGCGGGGCGACCACGCGGTCGGCGGGGTGCTGCTCACGGCAACCCGGCTCGTGAACGCGATCCCCGCGGTGTGTCGCGCCCGGCCGGGACTCTTGTCGGCGCTCGACCTGCCGCTCGTCACCGGGCGCGGACTCCGCCGGACGTAGCGCTCTGCGACGCCGCGCGGCCGCCGCGGACGCGCTTGGGACGTCCCGCCGCTGCCGGCCGGGTGAACGCCTCGAGCATCGCCGTGACACCGCGGGCCGCCGCGCGGACCGCCTCGGCGCGCGTCAGCTCGCCGCCGGACCAGAGCGAGAGCACCGCCCGTCCCGCGGCGGACACCATCTGCGCCAGCGCGGCGACGTCTGCGTCGCTCGCGCGCGTCGTCTCGGCGATCCGGACGCGCCACGGCGCGAGTAGGCGCTCCTGGATCTGCCGGCCGAGCCGCGCGACCTTCGGATCCGGTCCCTTCGAGTCGAGGAGGTCCCACGGCCCCGCGCCCTTCGACTCGATCGTGTCGCACACCGCGTCGACGAAGACGCGGGTCACGTCCTCCATGCTTCCCGGGATGTGGCGCGCGGCGCCGCGTCCGAAGCGCTGCGTGAGCTCGTCGGCGAAGTCCTCGAGCACGGCCATGATGAGCGTCCGCCGGCTCGGGAAGAACTTGTACACGAGCTGACGCGTCACGCCCGCGGCGGCCGCGACCTCGCCGAACTGCACGGCGTCGACGCCGCGCTTCGTCATCAGCTCGCCGGCGACGGCGAGCAGGTGACGGCGGCGCTCCTCCGACGACAGGCGGCGGCGACGGCCGTTGGTTGACATCGCGTGGCGCGCTAGTTTACGAAATGTCACCAGCAGCCGCCAGCGGTTGGAGGAGGTCACGCCGTGCGCACCCCCATTTGCAAGACCTTCGGCATCGAGTTCCCGATCTTCGCGTTCACCCATTGCCGCGACGTGGTCGCGGCGGTGAGCCGCGCGGGCGGCTTCGGCGTGCTCGGCGCGGTCGGGTTCCGGCCGGAGCAGCTCGAGATCGAGCTCCGCTGGATCGACGAGCACGTCGGCGACCGGCCGTACGGCGTCGACATCGTGATTCCCGGCAAGTACGAGGGCATGGGCGAGATCGATCCGGCGAAGCTCGAGGCGATGCTGCAGGCCGCCATCCCCGAGCAGCACCGCCGCTTCGCCGACAAGCTCCTGAGCGACCACGGCGTGCCGCGCATCCCCGAGGGCGAGCAGGTGAACGAGCTCCTCGGCTGGACGGCCGCCACCGCGAACCCGCAGATCGACGTCGCGCTCCGGCACGAGAAGGTCCGCTTGATCGCCAACGCGCTCGGCACGCCGCCCGCCGACGTGATCACGCGCATCCACGAGTCGGGACGCCTCGTCGCCGCGCTCTGCGGCGCCGCCAAGCAGGCGCGCGCGCACCGCGACGCCGGCGTCGACATCGTGATCGCGCAAGGCACCGAGGGCGGCGGCCACACGGGCGACGTCGGGAGCGTCGTCCTCTGGCCCGAGGTGATCGACGCCGTCGCGCCGACGCCCGTGCTCGCCGCCGGCGGCATCGGGACGGGCAGTCAGATCGCCGCCGCACTCGCGGTCGGTGCGCAGGGCGTGTGGACGGGCTCGATCTGGCTCACGGTCGCCGAGGCCGACGCGCCGCCGGCGCAGCGCGAGGCGTATCTCGCGGCGACGAGCCGCGACACGGTGCGGTCGCGATCGTGGACCGGCAAGCCGTGCCGCATGCTCCGCAACGACTGGACGGACGCGTGGGAAGCGCCGGACGCGCCGAAGCCGCTCGGCATGCCGCTCCAGTTCATGGTGACGGCCGACGCCGTGTCGCGCGGCCACCGCTACGCGGCGAAGGCGAAGGACGTCATGTTCAATCCCGTCGGCCAGATCGTCGGCACGATGAACGCCGTCCGTCCGGTGAAGGACGTCATCTACGACCTCGTCCAGGGCTACCTCGAGGCGGTCGACCGGCTCCAGCAGCTGACGGCGGCCGAGTGACGCCCAACCTGACCGACGCCGCGCTCTACGCCGGCGACCCGTTCCCGACCTACCGCTGGCTCCGCGCGAACGCCCCCGTCTACTGGGACGCCGCGAGCAACCTCTGGGTCTTCTCTCGCTACGACGACGTGGTGCACATCTCGAAGACGGCCGAGATCTTCTCGGCGGCTCACGGTGTGCTGCCGGAGTCGGACGCGCCCGTGTCGATCGTCTGCATGGACGACCCGCGCCACCAGCGCCTCCGGAAGCTCGTGAACAAGGGCTTCACGCCCCGGATGGTCGGGCTCCTCGAGCGACGGGTGCGCGAGCTGACGACCGGCCTCGTCGACGGGGTCGCCGGTCGCGGCACGTGTGACGTCGTCCGCGATCTCGCCGTGCCGCTGCCGCTCTACATCATCGCCGACATGCTCGGCATCCGGCGCGAGGACTTCGATCGCTTTCACGACTGGTCCGACCGCCTGATCGCCGTCGCCGGCCACCACGACGACCCCGCACTCGTCGCCGACTCGACGAACGCGTACATCGAGTACGGCACCTATCTGAAGGAGGTCTTCGAGGACCGTCGCCGCACGCCCCGGGACGACCTCGTGAGCATTCTCGTCGCCGCGCAGCAGGACGGCATGCTCGCCGAGGACGAGGAAGCGATGGAGAACGACGAGATCGTCATGTTCATGACGCTCCTCCTGGTCGCCGGGAACGAGACGACCCGGAACGCGATCTCGGGCGGGATGCTGGCGTTCATGGAGAACCCCGAGGAGCGCGAGCGTGTGCGGAGCGACCCGCGCCTCCTCGACGCCGCAGTCGAGGAGATCCTCCGCTTCGTGTCACCGATCATCTGCTTCCGCCGGACGGCCACCGCGGAGACGACCGTGCGCGGCCAGCGCGTCCGTCCCGGCGACCGCGTCCTGCTCCTCTACCAGAGTGCCAACCGCGACGAGGACGTGTTCGCGGATCCCGAGCGCTTCGATCCGACGCGCGACCCGAACCCGCACGTCGCGTTCGGCATCGGGACACACTTCTGCCTCGGCGCGAACCTGGCGCGTCTCGAGCTCCGCGTGATGATCGAGGAGCTGCTGCGCCGGCTGCCCGACATGCGCCCCGCACCGGGGACGGCGCCGACGCGGGTCGCGTCGACGCTCGTGCGAGGGATCGCGAGCCTCCCCGTCGTCTTCACGCCGCGCTGAGCGGCGCTACGGCGCTTCGGCGTGCGGCTCGTGCGCGGCGAGTGCCGCGCGGAGCGCCGTCCGCCGCGCCCGCTCGCGGACGTCGGGGGCGACCGCCGCGCGAAGGAGCGGCTCGTAGGCCGCGCGTGCTGTCGCGAGGTCGCCCGCGGCGAGCGCCTCCTCGGCGAGCGCCGCGGTGACGTCGGGACGGGCGCCGTTGGCGGCCGCGGCGAGGAGCTGCGCGGCCTCGGCGTGCCGGCCCGCCTTCGCGAGCTTGTCGGCGGCCGCGAGCCGGTCGTCGGCCGTCATCAGCTCGGGGATCGGCGCATGCGCGACGGCGGGTTCCGACGTCGGGGTTGCGGGCTCGCTCGCCGCCGGCTCGACGTCGGCGGGCGTGGACGCGGTGACGGGCGGCGGTGGTGTTTCCGCCGGCGTCGGGTCGGACGGGGGAAGCGCCGCGACAGTGACCGGACGCCGCTCGTGGCGGACGGCGACCGCCGGATGCGGCCGAGTCGGCGGTTCCGGGACCGAGACGAGCAGGCTCTGTCCGACGATGCGCACGGTATGCGGGCTCGGCTCGCGTAGCTCGACGACGACCCGCGCCGTCGCGTGCTCGAACTGTCCCGTCCGGATTCGCGCGATGGGAGCGGCCTTCCCCGACGCGACCCGCGCGGCGGGGGTGAACGCGGCGCCCCGGAGATCGATGTAGATGCGGTGCGGCTGGCGCGCGTCCGGCGGCAGGACCTTCACGACCGGATCGGGCGTGGCGGAGAGCCGGATGCGGACCGTGGGCGGATTCCGCAGCACGTCGATGCGCTCGACGCGCGCAACGGGCTCGGCCGGGAGTTCCGCGTCGGCGATCGGGATGAGCGGGGGCTCGTCGGGGAGAACTTCCTCGGCGATCTCGCACGTCGGCTCCGGAGGGCAGAGCGCCTCGAGCGGCGGGCGGTCCGGCGGCAGGACGAGCCAGCTGTCCGCGGCGCAGAGCTCGCCGTCTTCCATGGTCGCCGCTTCCAGCGCCGCGGGCTCGTCCGCGTGACCGGTCGTCGCGAGCGAGATGGACAAGAAGAGGAAGAGGCCGGCGGCGCGTCGTCCGTGACGTCCCATGGGAGGACCGCAGAGCAAGCGCGGTGCCGTTCGGGAACGCGGAAGGGCGTGCCACAGCCGCGGGCTCTCGCATGGGCTCGCCTGACACGGCGGTCAGAGCGTTGACGCGGCGGGCGATCCCGCTCAGCCGAGGACGAGCGCGACGGTCAGCGCGACGAGGCAGAGCGCGATCAGCGTCATTTGCAATCCCGCGGAGCGCTGTTCGTCGTACATGACGGTCCCGAGCCACCCGACTGCTACTGCGGCCGCGACGGCCCATCAAGTGGGGATTTCCCCACGACTCGATGCGTCGGCTGCCGCGGCAACCGATCGGTAATTGCAGGCGGGCACGAGGGTCGCAGGCCCGCGAGCCGATCATTCGCCGGAAGGCTGAAATTCCGTGGCTTCTCGCGCGCCGCGCGGGCACACGTCTTGCCCTCCGCGTCCGCTCCGCCGGATCACAGCGGGAGGAGGACATGGTGGACGTCATTGACGACAAGTACGAGGTGGTTGCGGAACTCGGCCACGGGGTTGCCGGGGCGGAGTACAAGGTGCGGCACACCCTCCTCGACACGACCCTCGCGCTGACGGTCCTGCCGGCGCGGGTGACGGCCGACGCGGACCTCCGCGCCCGGGTCATGCGCGCGATGCGGGAAGCGTCGGAGCTCCGGCACGAGCACATCGCCGCCGTGCGTGACTTCGGCTGTAGCGGCAACCGCTATCACGTCGTCGAAGCGTTCCTTCCCGAAACGACGACGCTCGAGGAGCTCCTGCGCGGGAGCGGCGCGTTGCCGCCATCCGACGCTCTCCAGATCGCGCGCCAGCTCGCCGACGCGCTCGCCTACGCGCACGAGCGGAGCATCACGCACGGCGCGATCACGCCCGCCTGCGTCCACGTCGCGATGGGCACGCCTCCGCGGGCGACGCTTTCCGGCTTCGGTCTCGTCGAACTCGCCCGCGGGCACGCGTTCACGACGGCGTATGCGGCCCCCGAGCGCCTGACGGCGGGCGATGTGACCGGCCGGCTCGACCCGCGCGCCGACATCTTCGCGTTGGGTCTCCTGCTTTTCGAGATGCTCGAGGGGACCGCCTTCTTCGCGGGCAGGACGGAAGCCGAGATCACACACGCGCTGGTTCACGCGACCGAGCCGCTCCTGCCACGCTTCTCCCGCATCCACCCCGCGGGCGTGCCGGCGCTCGTCGCGCGCGCGCTCCGGCGGACGCCGGCGGAGCGCCACCGGACGATGACGCAGCTCCGCCGGGAGCTCGACGCGTGCCTCTGCCGCCTCGGCACGAATCGGCTCGCGTCGGCCGTCGCGGAGGACGAGGTGGTCGCCGCGCCCGTCGAGACGGCCGTCGCTGGGTCGGTCGTGGCCGTCGCGCCGCAGGTCATCGATGAAGACGAAGACCTCCTCCCGCCGGCCGCCACGGTCGAGCCGCCGCCCGTGGAGAAGCGGAGCCTAGCGGAGAAGGTCGCCGTCGATCCCTCCGAGCCGATCACCGGCGAGCGGATCGTCGCGAAGAAGCTGCTCCTCGCGGCGGGGCGCATGCCGGTCGAGCGTCGGAAGATCCCCGTCGGCGCGGTCGGGCTCGGCCTCGCGGTGCTGCTCGTGATCGGGTGCTACGTCCTCGGGCCGCAGCATCACGAGCCCGAATCGGCGGCCGCGAGCGTCGAGACGGAAGTCGTGGCGCCGGCGGCGCCGCCCGTGCCGCCGATGGCCGAAGCGCCCGCGCCCGTCGTTCCGGCGGCCGTCGTCGTCGCGCCGCTGCCGGCCGCACCGGTCGCCGACCCGCCGCAGGTCGCCGCGAACGCGCCCGAGACGGCGCCCGTGGTGAGCGACGGCGTCGACGACGAGGCCCCGGCCGGCGCGACCATCGAGCCCCGACGCCCCGAGAAGAATCTGCCGCCGCAGATCGTGAGCGCGCGGCCGCGGCGTGGCGAGGTCGTGAGCGTGACCGAAGGACAGTCCGTCGACTTCAGCGTGCGGGCCACCGACCGCAACACCGACGACCGCCTCGCCTACACGTGGTTCCTCGACGGCCGTCGCGTGAGTCAAAAGCCGAGCTGGCGGTTCGTTGCCCCGCTCGCCGCGACCGGTGCCACCCACTCGGTGGAGGTCCAGGTGCGCGACGCGGCCGGCCTCGCCGCGCCGCGCGTCGCGTGGAACGTCGACGTCGCGCCGCGCATGTCCGAGTTCGACGTGCGCGAGTGGCTCGGCCGGCTCGTGTCCGCGCGCGAGCGGAAGGACGTCGCGATGCTCCGCCTCTACGGGGTCGTGACGAGCGACGTGGCGGCGCAGGCGGCGAAGAAGGATCTCGCGCGCCTGGGCGACGTCCGCTCGACGATCGCGAACGAGAGCATCCACATCACCGGTCGCTACGCGACGGTGAGCTTCGACCGCACCGAGGTCGATCGGCGCGGAACGGTCGTCGCGTCGGCGCGCGAGTCGTACGAGCTCGAGAAACGCGCGGACGGCTTCGTCGCGTTGCGCAGCCGTTGATGCCCGGCGCCGGCCGTCCGGCTCGTCGCCGCGGACGCGAGCCGGCTAGTCGGCCAGCGAGAGGATCGTCCGGATGCCGCGGCTCGCGCGGAGGTCGTCCATGGCGCGGTTGATGTCGGCGAGGGGCCGGCGCGCGGTGACGAGCGCCGGCAGGTCGAGCCGGCCCGCCTGCCAGAGCGCGAGGAAGCGCGGGATGTCGCGCCGGGGGTTGCAGCTCCCGAGCGCGCAGCCGAAGAGCTTCTTCTCGTTCAGCGTGAAGAGCGCGGCGGGCGCGATCGCGATCGCGTCGTCGAGCGGCGCAGCGCCGACGGCGACCGTCGTGCCGCCGTTCCGCGTCGCGCGCAGGCCGGCGTCGACGAGCGACGCCCGTCCGACGGCGTCGAAGGCGTAGTCCGCGCCGACGCCGGTCAGCTCGAACGTCCGCGCGACGACGTCGTCCGCGGTCGGATCGACGAGATCGGTCGCGCCGAGCGTGCGGGCGGCGTCCCGGCGCGCGGGCACGGGGTCCGCGGCGATGATGCGGGCGGCGCCGGCGACCCCGGCGCCCTGCACGATGCTGAGGCCGATCCCGCCGAGCCCCATCACGAGCACCGTCGCGCCCGCCTCGACCTGCGCCGTGTTCAGCACGGCGCCCACGCCGGTCTGCACCGCACACCCGACGAGGCAGGCGACCTCCAACGGGAGGTCGGCGGGGATCTTCACCGCGCCGGACGCCGGCGTGAGCGCATACTCCGCGAACGCGCCGAGGCCGATGCCGCGGAAGACGAGATTGCCGTCGCGCGAGAGTCCGGTCCGGCCGTCGGGCAGCGTGCTCTGGTGGACCCCGCCGGCGTTCACGCACACGCCGGGCTCGCCGCGCACGCACCAGTAGCACGTCCCGCACGACGGCACCGGTGAGAGCACGACCGGATCGCCGACGGCGAGGCCGGTGACGTCGGCGCCGAGCGCGTCGACCACGCCCGCCGCCTCGTGACCGAGCACGATCGGGAGCGGGCTCGGGAAGATGCCGTCGACGACGCTCAGGTCGGAGTGACAGACGCCGCAGTGCGTGACCCGGACGCGCACTTCGCCGGTGCGCGGCGCGTCGAGCGTGACGTCGTCGCGGACGACCAGTGGCTTCCCGGCTTCTTCGAGGACGGCGGCTCGCATGCGCGGCGGCGTACCGTATGGGACGCGCGCGACGGGGGTCAAGGATGCGGCGTGACCGGCGGCCCCGTGATCCACGAGCGGAGGCGGCGAGACCGCGGCGCGCCGTACCGGAGCGACAGCGCCTCGATCCGATGGTGCCGCTTCTTCGCGCGGACGCGGATCGTCGGCGCGGGCGGCGGCTCGGCGCCGGCGCGGAGGAAGCTGGCCCGGTCGATGAGGATCGTCCCCGCGCTCGCCTGCGAGCAGAGGAAGGCGGCGAGGTTCACCGGCTCGCCGATCACGCCGAACTGCTTCTTCCCGGCCGGCCCGAGGAAGCCGATCGTCGCCCGGCCGTAGCTGAGCCCGAGCCCGAGGCCGACCTCGACGCCGGGCCGTCCGGTCGCCCGCCAGTCCGACTGCCAGCGCTCGTGGAGCCGGTCGAACGCCGCGTGCATCTCCGACGCCGTCGTCGACGCGACGCGCTCGAAGAGCTCGGCCTCACTCGTCCCGGCGAGCTCGGGCAGGAAGAGCGCGAGGAGACCGTCGCCGGTGTACGAGAAGACGACGCCCCGGTGGCGCTCGACGAGTCGCGTGAGCTCGGTGAGGTACTCGCCGACAAGGTCGGCGAGGTACTGCGTGTCGTGGAGGACGCGGGTCAGGTTCGAGAAGCCGCGCATGTCGGCCGCCAGCACGGCGACCGCGTGCGGGTGCGGGACGAGCATGCCGGGATGGACGCGTGCCCGGAGCGGACGCTGCGTCGTCAGCACGAGCGCCCGGTCGCCCGCCTTCGCCGCGGCGCCCGCACACCAGCGAACGAGCGCGGACGCCGTCGGACCGAACCAGTCGGCGGCCTGTGCGGCGATGGCCCGGACCCCGGCGTGCGGGAGGCCGAGCGCCTTCACGACCGCCGGCCGCGCGGAAACGTCGGCGAGCCAGCGCACAGCCGGTTCGGGAATCTCGGGCTGGCTCACACCGCAGGCTAGGATCAGCTCGAGCTGACGCGGCTGATACCGCACGGCATCCACCGCGCTGCGCGCGACACGCCAGGCCGCTGCGTCGAGAATCGTGTCCACCCGCCCCCACAGGCGTCCGCCTCGCCCCTCCACGCCTTACGGTGTACCAGACGCGGCGCGTCAAGCCAATGGGGTCGCCTGTCGGACTCATTGCAATCCCATGAATTTCATGGGGTTGAGCGGCGGGCGGTGAAATTCCATGAGTATCGAAGGAGCTACACCAGCTCGAATCGAACGCCGCCGATCGTGACGCTCCGGTCGGTCGTCGGGAGCCCACGGGCGCGCCCCGCGGCGAGTGCCCGGGCCGGATCGTTCGCAGCAAGCGCGACGGCGACGACGCCCTCGCGCCCGTCGGCCGGCACGAAGCGGATGGCTCCGCGAGCGAGCGCGAGCGCCGGCGAGCCCGGTGTCGGAAGCCCGAGCACGTCCGCCCAGCGCGCCGCCTGCCCTTCGGGTTCGGCAGACGCGATCGTGACGCCCGTGATCGCGCGGACGATGTCGCTCCGGACGTTCGCCCCCCAGCCCGGTCCGGCCCAGCGCCACGACGCGGGCGGGATCGGCTGGTCGAGCGACACGATCGCACCGCCGAGGTCGCGCGGATGGAGGTGGACCGTGGCGATGTCGTCGAGCGTCACCTCCCACACGATGCGGACGCCGAGCGCCCCGAGCCGTCGGCGGTCGGCGGCGAGGTCGTCCGTCTGGAGGATGACCATGTAGCCGCCGTCGCCATCCTGCTTGTCGAGGAACCGCCCGGCGGTCGTGCCGTCGCGCACCGGCGAGACGACCTCGAGGAACGTGTCGCCGACGGGCATCACCATGTTGTGGAGACCGAACTCGCCGACGCCGGGATCGCGGAAACCGCGTGCGAGTCCCAGGACCGCACAGAGGTCGTCGACGACCGGCTCCAGCTCGCGGGCGACCAGCGCGATCTGCCGGATGTGCACGGCGCTCACCGGCCCTGGAAGCGCGGCTCGCGCTTCTCGAGGAACGCCGCCACGCCCTCGCGGTGGTCCTGCGTCTGACCACAGCGGAGATGCGTGATCGCCTCACGATCGAGGAGCGTGCGGAAGTCGCCCGTCGTTGCGAGGTTCACGTTCTCCTTCATGTAACGGTAGCTGACGAGGGGCCCATGCGCGATCCGGCGCGCGATCTCGCGCACCTCCGCCGCGAAAACGTCCTCCGGGAACACCCGGTTCACGAGCCCGAGGCGCAGCGCCTCTTCGGCGCCGATCAGCTCCGCGAGGAAGAAGAGCTCCTTCGCCTTCGCGGGACCGACCCGGCGCGTCAGCTGCCACGTCGTCCCGAAGTCGCCGCCGAAGCCGACCTTCGCGAACGCCGTCCCGAAGCGGGCGCGCGCCGACGCGAAGCAGAGGTCGCACGAGAGCGCGATCCCGAGCCCCGCACCGGCCGCCGCGCCGTTCACGGCCGCGATCGTCACCTTCGGGATCTCGGCGAGGAGCCGCGACAGCTCGTGGATCGCGCGCTGGCGATCGACGTGGTCCTCGAACGTGGTGCGCCCGGCGCCACCGCTCGCCATCGCCGACACGTCGCCGCCGGCGCAGAAGGCGCGGCCCGCGCCGGTGAGCAGCACGGCGCCGACGTCCGGATCGGTCGCGCAGCGCTGGAGCATCTCGATCGCCGCGTCGAGCATCAGCTCCGAGAGCGCGTTCAGCTTCTCGGGGCGGTTGAGCGTCAGCGTCGCGATGCGGTCGTCGACCTCGAGCCGCACGTCGTCGGTCGTGGCTGCCATGCTCGGCCTCCTTCGCGCGGGGTGGTAACACGCGGACCCACCCGAGAGAAGGCGGCTACGCGACCGGCTTCGGCGTACCGAGGATGCGCGACAGGCAGTCGCGCAGCTGCGACGCGCGGAGCGGCTTCGGGAGACGCCCCGCGAGGTGGACGCCCTCACCCTCCCGCTCCGACGGGGCGCCGACGACGACGAGTGCCGGATCGCCGAGCACGGCGTCGCGCTGGATGGCCCGCGCGAGGGCGACGCTCGACGCGGCGGGGCGCAGGTCGACGAGCACCGCCCGGTAGGGTGCGCCGCGCGACGCGGCCTCGCGGAGGAGCGCGATCGCCTCGTCGGCGTTCGCGGCCGTGCCGTGGAGGAGACCCCACGACGTCATCTGGTGCTCGAGGACGCGGCGGCTCGTCTCGTGATCGTCGACGACGAGGACCGGTGCCGTGCGAGATTCCACCGGCAAGGCGGCGTCGCGCACCGGCTCGGAGGCGTCGCGCTCGAAGCGGGCCGTGAACCAGAACGTGCTCCCGCGGCCGACCTCGCTCTCGACCCCGATTTCCCCGGCCATCAGCTCGACGAGCCGCTTCGCGATCGCGAGACCGAGCCCCGTCCCGCCGTAGCGGCGTGCCATCGAGCCGTCGACCTGCGCGAAGCTCTGGAAGAGACGCCGCATGGCCTCGGCCGGGATGCCGATGCCAGTGTCCGTCACGGTGAAGCGCGCGGTCGCGTGATGCGACGATCGGCTCGCGAGCTGGACGCGGACGGCGACCTCGCCCGCCTCGGTGAACTTGATCGCGTTCCCCATGAGGTTCAGCAACACCTGCCGGAGGCGGCCCGGATCGCCGCGCAGCCGGCGCGGGACGTCGCGCTCGACGAGGCACGAGACCTCGAGCTCCTTCGCCGCGGCCGGCTGGGCGAGGATGGCGATCGCCTCCTCGAGCACGTCCTCGACGTCGAAGTCGTGGACGACGAGCTCGAGCTTCCCCGCCTCGATCTTGGAGAGGTCGAGTAGGTCGTCGATGATCCGGAGGAGGCCGTGGGCCGAGCGCCGCACGCGCTCCGCGCAGTCGCGTTGCTCGGCGGAGAGCGGCCCGTCGAGCAGCATTTCGGTCATCCCGAAGATCCCGTGCATCGGCGTCCGCATCTCGTGGCTGATGTTGGCGAGGAACTCCGACTTGAGCCGCTCCGACTCGAGCTCCGCCTCCCGCGCGATCCCGAGATGGACGGCCATCTCGTCGACGGCGCGCGCGACGTCGCCGATCTCGTCGCGCCGGCGACTGCCGATGCGGACGCCGAAGTCGCCGCTGCCGATCCGCTCCGTCGCGCGCTTGATCGCCCGGATCGCGGTGACGAGCCAGCGAGACAGCGCGAGCCCGACGACGAGCGCCAGGAGGACGCCCACGGCGCCGGCGGCGAGGAGGCGCGCGCGCGCGTTCGCCAGCGCGCGGCGCTCCGCGGCGATCGACATGCGGACGCCCATGCCGACGCGCGTCCCCGGCACCGGCGCGAGGAGCGCGTTCGCCGGCGCGGGACCGGGATGGAAGACGATCTTGGCGCCGCACAGTCGCGACCACTCCCGTACGAGCGCCGCCGGCAGGCGCTCGACCGCGACGAGCCGGCCGAGCGGCAGCCCGTTCGTCGCGAGCGCGAGCCCGACCGCCGTGTACTGGTGGGCTCCGTGCTCGAGAAGCGACGCGTCGGCGACGCGCGTCGCCAGGCCGTCGAGGTCCGGAGCGCCCACGCCCGCGACGGTGGCGCCGCCGACGTCCTGGAAGACGATGCGCGACGCGCCCTGACTCCGCGCGAGGTCAGCGGCGTAGTGCGCGAGCGTCGGCGGGTCGTTCACCTCGAGGTTCGCGCGGAACTGGGGCGTGCCCGAGATCGCCCGGTAGCGCTCGGCCGTCGCGCGGAGGTGCAGATCGACGAGGCGATCCGCCGCGCGTGCGGCGGTTTCGACGCGCTGGCGTGCGGCGCGCTCGAGATCGGTCGCGAGCGAGTGGTCCTGGAGCGTGAGGGCGACGAGGGTCGAGAAGCCGGCGACGCCGAGCAGCACCAGCGTCAGGCGAACGAAGAGCGTCATCCGCCGCCGATCGGGAGGTCGACCTCGGTGTCGCGGCCGCCCTGAACCTCGATGTCCCGGGTCGCCTCCGGGAGGCGCTGATTCCAGGTCCGCAGGCGGTAGCGTCCAGGCGGCGCGCCGCGGATCGCGAACGCGCCGGAAGGTTCCGCGATCGCGTGATACGGCGACGGCGCCACGAAGATGAGCCCGTTCATCGACTCGTGGATCGAGCAGTAGAGGCGGACGGCCCCGGCGTGCTCGAACGTCACCGACTTCGATTTCCCCTTCGCATAGAGGCCGAGGTCGATCTCGTTCGGGTGCGAGTACGAGAAGACGTTGTGGAAGATCAGGTCGTCGTTCGGCATTTCCACCGTCTGGCCGCGCGCGACGACCAGGAACGGCGGCGAGAACGTCGCGTTCTTCTGGCTGATGCGCGGCACGTCGGCCGGCACCTCGTAGTCGAGCGCGCCGTCGATGCCGTCGAGGTAGACGACGAGCGGCCCGGCGTCGACCAGCCGGGCCCCCTCGACCGGCAGCACGACGTGGCCCCGCACACCGCCCAGCGTCGCGGGCCCACTGGCGGCTCGCGCGAAGGTCGCGACCGCGAGCAAGATGAGGACGCGCGACCGCATGATCAGAAATGCACCGACGCGCCGACGCCGAGGTAATTCCGGCCGCCGGCCTCGGCGTGCAGATCCGACGGCACGCCGCGGACGAGCGTGAAGTCGTACCACGAATACTCCGTCTTCAGCGTGAGGAAGCTCGTCGCCCGCCACCCGACGCCGAGGCTCACGACCGACACGCTCTTCGTGTTGAAGCCGAGCTCCTCGCCGCCGTTGAACGGATCGATCAGGTAGCCCTCGTCGGCGTCGAACGTCCCGATGACGCTGTAGCGGCCGGCGACGTAGAACCGCCGGAGCGATCGCGCGACGCGTCCGAGCCCGAAGACGCCTTCCGCGATCCCGTACGACAGATCGCGATCGTATGCGGCGGAGCCGCCGCTCCGGATCGCGACGCGCCCGAAGCCGAGCCAGAGGCGCCCCCAGTCCCCCGCCGTCACGATCAGGTCGCTCTCGCCCGCGGTCATCGTGACCGACTGGTTCGGGTCTGCGGTGATCGGCGCGCCATTCTGGAAGCTCGTGACGTCGGTCTCCGAGCCGAACGGCCGGATCTCCGTCTCGCCGAACTCGAGCGCCGCCTCGCCGCCCTCGTCGTGTGTCCCGAGCTTCCCCGTCCAGAGCCCGCTCACCGAGAGATGCGCCCAGCCGACCGGTTGCCACACGAGCTTCGCATCGAGCTGCGTCTCGCGGCTCGTGTTCACGTGGAAGCCCGTGTCGCCGACCATGACGCCGGCGACGTACTGCAGGCTCCGCCACGGGCTCGAGCCGAAGAACAGGATGCCGTTGTCCCAGCCGTACGGGGCGGCGGCCGAGAAGCTGATCAGCGGGTTCTCCGGCCGCTGCTCGGAGAACCGCGGATACTCCTCGCCGAACGGGATCAGCACCCGTCCGATCTTGACGTTCAGCGGATCGAGGCCGAGCACGTGATCGAGCCGGAGATAAAAGGATCCGACCGTGTTCAGCACCTCGCCGTCGCGCGCCGCGTCCCACTCGACGAAGAAGCTCGCGTCGCTCGCGAGCGGCCATTCCCCGAGCCGGAGGCCGTCGACCAGCTCGGAGTCGAGGAAGAGGCGCGAGTTGTCGACCAGGAAGCGTCCGCCCGGGGCAGGGGAGTGGCGGTCGCCGTTCAGGTAGGCGAAGTCGCCGTTCCCCGAGATGCGAAATCGACCGAGCCACGGCGGGAGACCGCCCGCGCCTTCGTCGAACCGGGCCTCGAGCGCGCGGAGCTGGGTGCCGAGCGTCTGCGCGAACGACGGCCATCCGCCGTCGTCGGCGCGGGCGGCGGTCGTCAGCACGAGGAGCGCGGCGACGACGGCGGAGGTCTCAACGGCTCGGCTCATGGAGCGCGAGGTTCCCGACCCCGAGGGCGAGGTCGACCTCCTGGACGGCCCCGGCGACGACGTCGATCGTCCGCTCTGCGGGCGGGAATCGCGGATGCCAGGCGTGGACGGTCGAGCGGCCGGGATCGACGCCGTGGAGCTCCCACCGACCGTCTTCGCCGACGACGGCGTACGGCCCCGGCGCCGCGAACACGATCGCCTCGTCACCGCGCGCGTCGAGCAGGAAGATGGTCCACGGCCCGGGCGAGCCGACCGCGATCGCGACCTCTTCGCCGGGGGCGAGCCGCCGGAGGAGCTTCGCCTCCGGGCACGTGATCGTGTGCGCGGCGAAGTCCGCGTTCCGGACGACGGCCGTTCCCCCGACCCCGACGGCCGCATGCGCCGGGACGAGGTGCGGCGCGAGGAGCGACGCCTCGATCGCGAGCCGCGCGGTCCCCCCGGGCGCCGGCTGGCCATCGAGATAGACGACGGCGAACCCGGGACGTCCGTAGTCCACGTAGGTGACGTCACGCAGCCGCCGTTCGGCGTACGGGGTCGCGTCCGCGTGCCCCGGCGTCACGTCGGCGCGCGGGACGAGCCGGACGTGCCCCCAGACGGTGGCCGTTCCGGGCGGGCCCGCGGCGGGCGGACGGGCACATGCGGTGAGCAGTGCGAGGGTTCCGATGGTGAGGCGGAGGCGCACGCTTCTCCATCGGCGGAAGCGCCCGGGATCTTGAGGGTTGCGGCCGACGTCTTGATCGTCGGCGACGCAGCGGTTTAACCACCGGCGGCATGACGCCCGGAGCGCGCTTCGAGGGTCGGGTCGCGTTCGTGACCGGCGCCGCTTCCGGCATCGGCCGAGCGACCGCGGAGCGGCTCGCCGCGGAAGGGGCGCGTGTCTTCTGCACCGACGTGCAGGCCGATGGGCTCCGGACCCTGGTCGACGCTCTCGGCGCGCGAGGCCTCGGCGCGGAGGCGATGGTCTGCAACGTCGGCGACGAGGGGCAAGTCGAACGCGCCGTCGCCGCGTGCGTCGAGAAGCTCGGGCGGCTCGACGTCCTCTGCAACGTCGCCGCGATTCTCCACGTCAGCCATTTCCATACGCTCCAGACCGCCGACTGGCGCCGTGTCCTCGCCGTCAACCTCGACGGGACCTTCTTCGCGTGCCGCGCCGCCATGCCGCATCTCCTCGCCGTCCGCGGCAACATCGTGAACGTCGCCTCGACGGCCGCGATCCACGGCCAGCCGTGGGCGGCGGCGTACGCCGCGTCGAAAGGCGGCGTCCTCGCCCTCACGTCCTCGATCGCGATCGACTACGCGAAGCAGGGCGTACGGGCGAACGCGGTCCTGCCGTGCGACATCGCGACGCCGATCTTCAACCAGTTCCGTTTGCCCGAAGGCGCGGACGAAAAGCTCGTCCGCCGCGTGATGGCGCCGAAGGGATCCGGACGGCCCGAGGACGTCGCCGGCGTCATCGCGATGCTCGCCTCGGCGGACGGCGCGCACATCACGGGCGCGGCGATCCGGGTCGACGGCGGCGCGTTCGCGTGACGGTCACTGGGTCGTGATCGCGACCTCGGCTTCGCCCTCCGGATCGCGGAACGGCTCCCCGGCGACGTCGACGACGACACGCCGGATGCGTCCCGTGAACGGAAACGCGCCGGTGTAGTCGTCCGTCACAGCGAGACCGTTGCCGCGCCCGCACGTGAGCCCCGCCCCGGTGATCGAGAAGCGCGTCGGGGTGAAGCGCGGGACGTCGCCCTCGCCGGTGACCTCGCCGTCGACCGCGAGCGCGACGCGTCCGGCGTGCTCGCCCGTCTTCGTGAACCGACACTCGACGACATGCGCGCCCGCCAAGATTGGTACGCGCGAGCGCACGGCGTGCTCCTCCAGGCCGACGAAGCTGTGTGCCCAGCAGAGCCGGCCCTCCTTCACGTAGAACGTCCAGCCGCCGAGGAGGCTGCCGAGCGCGAGGAGGACGCCTTCCGCGCCGGTCGCCGGTATCTCGATCTCGGCACGGATCGTGTTCGAGCGGTTCCGGACATTCACGGCGACCGGCTCGGCGACCATCGCGGCGTGCGGATAATACACGTAGCGCGCCCGGGGCGGGACGGCCGGTGGACGCTCGAAGACGAGCTCCGAGAAGGGACGGTCGTCGAGCGGGAGGACCTGGTGCTGCTCCGCTTCGGTCCACCAGCGCGCGACGAGCTCGTCGAGCTTCTCGGGATGCGTCGCCGCGAGGTCGCGACATTCCGAAGGGTCTTCCTCGACGTCGTAGAGCTCCCAGCGATCCTGGTCGAACGAGTGCGGATGCATCATCGGCCGGTACGTGACCGCCTTCCAACCGCGGTGATAGAGCGCGCGGCAGCCGAACATCTCGTAGTACTGGGTCTCGCGCCGGCTCGGCGCGCCCGGGTCGTCGAAGGTGTGGGCGAAGCTCACGCCGTCGATCCGACGCTGCGGGATCCCGCCGAGCACGGGCGGCGCCTCGATCCCGATCGCATCGAGGATCGTCGGCAGCACGTCGATCGCGTGGACGTACTGGCGACGGACCTCGCCGCGCGCCCGGATGCCGCGCGGCCAATGGACGATCAGCGGGTCGGCGACGCCGCCCTCGTGGACCTCTCGCTTCCACCGCCGGAAGGGCGTGTTCCCGGCGACCGTCCACCCCCAGGGGTAGTTGTTGTGGCAGCGCGGTCCGCCGATCTCGTCGATCCGTCGGAGCGCCTCCTCGAACGGCCGGGGCGCCATGTTCCACGGACGCGAGTCGTTCACCGAGCCCTTCGGTCCGCCTTCGGAGCTCGCGCCGTTGTCCGAGAGGACGAGGACGAGCGTGCGGTCGAGGTCGCCCGTCTGCTGGAGGAACGCGAGGAGGCGGCCGAGATGGTGGTCCGTGTGCGACAGGAACCCCGCGAACGCCTCCATGTAGCGCGCGTACAGCCGGCGCTCGTCGACGGAGAGGTCGTTCCACGGCGGCACCCACTCGGGACGCGGCGAGAGTGTCGTCGTCGGGGGCAGAAGACCGGCGGCGAGCTGGCGCTCGCGCGTCGCCTCGCGCCACGTGTCCCAGCCACGGTCGAATCGTCCGCGATACCGGTCGATCCATGCCGGCGGCGCCTGGTGCGGCGAATGGCATGCCCCGGGACAGAAGTAGAGGAAGAAGGGCTTGTCGGCGTCGACCGCGCGCAGGTCGGCGAGGAACTCCGTCGCGCGGTCGACGAGGTCTTCGGTCAGGTGGTAGCCGTCCGCCGGCGCGCGCGGTGGCAGCGCGAAGTGGTTGTCGTTGACCAGCGCGGGCACGAACTGATGCGTCTCTCCGCCGAAGAAGCCGTAGAAGCGCTCGAATCCGCGCCCGAGCGGCCAGCGGGCGCGCGACGCCGCGAGGTGACATTCGTCCTCCGGCGTCAGGTGCCATTTCCCGAGAGAGTAGGCGGCGTAGCCGTACGGCACGAGCATCTCCGACAGGAAGCCGTTCTCGCGCGGGATGCGCGCGTCGTACCCGGGGAAACCGGTCGCCAGCTCGATGATGCGGCCCATCCCGTTCGCGTGGTGGTTCCGCCCGGTGAGCAGGCACGCGCGCGTCGGCGAGCAGAGGGCGGTGGTGTGGAAGTTCGCGTAGCGGAGCCCGCCGGCGGCGAGGCCGTCGAGGACGGGCGTCTCGATATCGGAGCCGAAGCAGCCGAGCTGCGCGAAGCCGACGTCGTCGAGGACGACGAGCAGCACGTTCGGCGCGCCGCGGCCCGCGCGCCGGTCGGGCGGCCACCACGCCGTCGAATCCCAGTAGTAGCGCCCGATGGTACCTCCGAACGTCGCCGGCATGATCCGGTTCCTCCTCGCGAGCGGCGCGGGATCGTGCCATGCCCGCCGCGCGTCCGTCGAGGTCGCGCGCGATGACGCGCCGGGGCGTGTCGGGTTGTACATCGTGAATCGCTCCGTCCGTCGGTGCGACCTCCGGGGCCGGTGCGCATCCGAAGCGGCGGACGGGTTTCCGTGCCGGAGGGGGTCCCGGCACGTCGCTTGCTCGTCGAATCCCGGGCGAGAGTGCGAGTGGAGACACGTGGTGAACCACATCTGAGAAGGGACGAACCATGGGATTCATCGGGTTCATCATCGCTGGGCTTATCATCGGGGCGATCGCGAAGCTCGTGATGCCGGGACGCGACCCGGGCGGGATCCTCGTCACGATTCTGATCGGGATCGCCGGCGCCGTCCTCGCGGGATGGATCGGGCATGCGATGGGCTTCTACGAGCCCGGCGAGCCGGCCGGATGGCTCAGCTCGATCATCGGCGCGGTGATCCTCCTCGCGGCCTACCGCGCGATGGGCCATCCGGCCCAACGCCGGGTGTAGTCTGCCGGAGCGCGACGCGATTGGGCGACGGTCGGTCGCCGACGTCGCGCCCCGTACCCACCTCACACCGCCGCTGCCGCGGGCGCGTCCTGCGGGAGCATCCCCGCCATGCGGTGTCCGCGACGGGCGGCGCCCGCACGGCATGCATGCACTCGAGAAGTTCAGAAGACAGATCGAGCGGGCAGCTTGTTGACACAGCCTCGTGCTGTCTTGGTATACGGGCGTTCACCGTGAGGCCCCGCCGCGCCTCGACGGCGCTCGCGCACCCGACGGACGAGGAGGCCATCGATGACTATCGGAGCCATGTCGATCACCCACCGCAGGGCCCGCTCGTCGATGGCCACCGCCCGGCCGGCGCGGAAGGTGGTGGCATCGGGCGTCGCTGCGCTGGTTACGACCTTCGTCGTAGCCCTCCTCCGACACACCGCCGGGACGGCGACGTCGCCGCTCGAGGATCTGGCAGTCGCGACGCTGATCGGCCTCGTGAGCGCGACCGTTGGCTATGTGGTCCGGCCGGCCGTTCGCGACACCGTGGCCTTCCGCTGACGGGGGGGACGCCGTCCGGATGGTATCGACGCGTCCGCCGGGGTAAGGGAACCGCCGTTGAACGCCCCCGCGACCGACCCTTTCTTCTGGAACCCGTTCGACGAGGCGACGCGACGCGATCCGTACGCGCTCTTCAGCCGCGCCCGGCGCGAGCACCCGGCGTGGCGCCACGAGGGTTTCCCGGTCGTCTCGGTGTTCCGGCATGCCGACTGTCAGGCGATCCTCCGCGATCCGCACGCCTGGTCGAGTCTGTTCCCGACGCCCCCGGGCTTCGAGCCCGAGGACGTCCCGCGCAGCATGCTCGTCACCGACCCGCCCGAGCACACCCGGCTACGCGCGCTCGTGAACCAGGCCTTCACGCCGAAGCGTGTGCGTCAGCTCGCGCCGCGCATCGAGGCGATCGCCCACGAGCTGCTCGACGACGCGATCGCCCGACGCGAGGTCGATCTCGTCGACGCGCTCACGTACCCGTTGCCGGTCGTCGTCATCGCCGAGATGATCGGCGTGCCGATCGAGGATCGCGCCCGGTTCAAGGCGTGGTCGGACGCGCTCGTCGCGCCGCTCGGCACGGCGTTCTTCGAGGTCGCGCCGCCCGAGCGCGTCGCGACGCTGCGGCGCATCCGCAGCGAGCTCGAGGCGTACTTCGTGCGGCTCGTCGAGGCGCGCCGGAGCGAGCCGCGGGACGACCTACTGTCGGCGCTCGTCGCCGCCGAGCTCGAGGGCTCGCGCCTCTCGTTCGAGGAGCTCCTCGCCATGCTGATCCTCCTCCTCGTCGCCGGGAACGAGACGACGACCAACCTGATCGGCAACGCGGTGCTCGACTTCCTCGACCATCCCGACGCGCTCGCGGCGCTCCGCGCCGATCCCTCGCTGATGCCCGACGCGGTCGAGGAGGTCCTCCGCTTCTCGTCGCCGGTGCAGATGGACCCGCGTCGCGCCGCACGCGACGTCGAGCTCCACGGCATCCCGGTCGACGCGGGCGGCATCGTCCTCTGCTGGCTCGGGTCGGCGAACCGCGACGAGGCGGTGTTCGAGGATCCGGACCGGTTCGACATCCGGCGCTCGAAGAATCCGCATCTCGCGTTCGGCTTCGGCCCGCACTACTGCCTCGGCGGCCCGCTCGCCGAGCTCGAGGCGGAGGTCGCCCTCCGCGTCCTCCTCGCGCGCACGCGAAGCTTCCGGCGCGCCGACGACGCGCCGCTATCCCTCCATCCGAGTATCGTCTTCCGCGGCGTCCGATGCCTGCCCGTCGTGCTCGAGCCGGCGTAGCTACGCCGCGTCACAGAGCGGCCGGGCGCGCCCGGCGACGGGCAGCGTGATCGTGAACGTCGAGCCGCGCCCGGGGGCGCTGTCGACCTCGACCGTGCCGCCGAGCTGCTCGACGAACCGTCGCACGAGATAGAGGCCGAGTCCGGTGCCGCCGTACCGGCGGCTGTCGGACTGGTCGACCTGCCGGAACATCTCGAAGATCGCGCGCTGATCTTCGGGACGGATTCCGATGCCGGTGTCGGCGACGCGCAGCGTGAGGGTGTCGGCGGTCGCCTGGACGTCGACGTCGACGCGTCCGTGCTCCGTGAACTTGAGGGCGTTGCCGACCAAGTTCCGCATCACGATCGTGAGCTTCCGCGGGTCGGTGACGACGGCGAGCGCGGGGACGTCGGCACCCCACTCGAGGGCGATGTGCGGAGCGCGCGGCAGGCTCTCGCATCCGTGGCGGAGCTCCGCCCAGAACGCGGGCAGCTGGACTTCCTCGAGGCGAAGCTCCTCGCGGCCGGCTTCGAGCTTGCCGACCTCGAGCGTGCTCTCGATGAGCGACAGCAGGTCGCGCCCCGCCGCCTCGATCCGCGCGATGCACTCGTCGCGCAACGGCGCGGTGACACCGGGATCGCGCGCCATCTCCGCGTAGCCGAGGATCACGTTCAGCGGCGAGCGCAGCTCGTGGGACATCGTGGAGACGAACTCGGTCTTCAGCCGGCTCGCGGACTCGAGATCGCCGATCAGCCGGTTGTTCGCGACGGCGATCGCTGCCGAATGCGCGATGCCGAGCGCCAGGCGCCGTTGCTTCGCCGAGAAGGGGCCGGTGCGCTTGCGGTAGCCGACGAGGAGCGAGCCGACGACCGCGTCGCCGCGCCAGAGCGACGCGCCGAGCAACGACGAGATCTGCCATCGCGCCATGAGCGCCGGCGGGATCAACTCCTGCGCGGCGCAATCGGGGAGCTCGAGGATCTCCCCGGGCTTCATGGCGCGCACGATCCCGAAGGTGTCGTGCCGGAACTCGACCTGTTCCACCTCGGCGCGGGTCTCCGCCCGGCCGCCCGCGTTCGCGCGCAGCCGGAACGCCCGGCGGTCCTCGTCCCAGACGTAGATGCTCGCCCAGTCGCACTCGCACGCGTCGACCGCGAGCCGCGCGATGTCCTCGATCATGTCGGCGCGCCCGAGGTGCGCGTTGATCGTCTCCGCGACGCGGAGGAGCGCGGCGGCGATCTCCGCTTCCTCCTCGACCTGGCGCTTGGACGCCGTGATCGCCGCCTGCGCGTTCCGCCGGGCCGTGATGTCGCGCAGATGGGCGACGAACATCGGGGGCCCGTCGCGCACGATGCGGCTCACCGCGAGCTCGGCGGGAAACTCGCTGCCGTCGGCGCGCATGGCGGGCACCTCGACGCGCTGGCCGAGGAGACCGCCCTCGCCGGTCGAAAGGTAGCGGGCGAGCCCGCCACGATGCGCCCCCCGGAGTGCCGGCGGGATGATGGTATCGGCGAGTGGCTTTCCGACGACGTCGGCGCGGGCGTAGCCGAACGCCTGCTCGGCGGCCGGGTTGAACTCCACGATCAGCCCCTCGTGATCCATCGTGATCACGGAGTCGAGCGCCGCCTCGAAGACGGCGCGGTAGCGCTCGCCCGAGTCGCGCCGGTCGGCGCCGACGCGCGCCGCCGCCGCGTCGAACTGCGTCGCCATCTCGACGAGCAACGGCTCGATGCTGCCCGTGATCAGGCCCGCTTCACGTCCGGCGGCGAGCGCGCGGCAGGCGTCGCCGAGCTCGCGGACGGCGCTCCGGCTGTTCGTGTACTGGAGCGCGTTCAGCGCGATGACCATGACGGCCGAGAGCGCGATGAGCGTCGCGTACGCCACGGCACCACCGCCGCCGGGGGACAGGCCGATCTCGGCTGCGACCAGCAGGGCCGTGATCGGCGGCGTGATCATGGCGACGATCCGGAGCCGGTGCGACAGCACGAAGCCGTCGTACGGCGAGATCCCCGCGGCCGCCGCGGCCGAGCGGAGCATCCGGCACGCCGGTCGCGTCAGGAGCTCGCCGAGCGCGCAGCTCGCCGCGGCGTAGAGCGCGGTCGCGTAGAGCCCTCCACGGACGATCACCCACAGATTCGGCGAGCCGGTCCCCGCCGCGGCTGCTTCGAGGAGCGCGCAGCCCGCCGTGACGACCAGCGCGAGCACGACGCTCACGCAGCTGTTCCACACCGGCAACCGGACGATGGCGCGGAGCGCCGGACGCAGCAGCGCCGCGTCGGCGCCGGGTGCTGCGAGCGCGGGATCGACCGCCGCGAGGTCGCGGAACAGCGCCGGGATGCCGACGCGGGCGCCGAACCCGAGCGCCAGCAGGTGCAGCGTCGTCGCCGCGAGGAGCTGGCCGATGAACGGCCACCCGAATATCCAGCGCGTCCCGGTACGGGAAAAGTCGCCTGCGACGCAGATGACGATCGCGCCGTAGCCGGCAGCCGGCCATGCCATCGCGCTGGTCGCGAGACCAATCAGCGGTGCGTACGGCCGACGTGCAATCCGCAGCCACGGGAGCGCGTGCTGTGCGTTCCGCTCGGTCTCGACGCTCCCCGCCATACACCCCTGCGCCTGTGACGGCGCCGCCTCAGGATGGACGCAAAGCAACCCCCGTGCCGGTCATCGCCAGCAGTCGCGGTCGGGATCCGGCCGAGACTCGATGCTCGCGCCCGGCGGTCGCGACCGCGGGCCGGCGCCGGTCGGGGGGCGGCGGCAAAACCGTGACGGCGAGTCAGCGGCGGCGAATGCGCGCGGCGGCATCTTCGGCCTCGGCTCGGGAGCCGTAGTGCCCGACGAAGATCCGCTGCCACGTCTCGCCAGCAATCATCACCGACTGGACGCGCGCGCCGGTTTCTGCGTGCGCGAGACGCTCGGCGACGGCAGGATCCTTCGTCGCCCCGACTTGCACGGTCCATCCGCCGCCCTCGAGAATGCGGACGAACGGCTGCATCGCCGACGGCCGCTCGCGTCCCGGAGTCGACGGCGGCGGCGCGACGCGCTCGGCGTCCTTCGCGACATCCACCAAGAGCATGGGTTGCTCGGGCACGGCGGCTGGCTCGACGGGCGCCGGCGCCGCCGCGCCGACCGTCGGTTCCTGCACGGGGGCCGGCGGTTCGGAGGCGGCCGGCGGATCCGGTGCGCGCGGAGGTGGCGTCGGAGTCGGCGCGACGGTGGTCGCCGCCCGCGGTGCTGGCGGCGCCGGCACGGGTGACGCGACGGGCGGAGGTTGCGGCGACGCCGCCGGTGACACGACGGGCGCGGGTCGCGGCGAGGGCACTCGGGGTCCGTTCCGGACTTCCGGTGACGCGGTCTCGGGACGATCGTCGATCTGCCCCGCGAGACGCGGGAGCTGTGTGCCGAGCACCACGAGCGCCGCCGCGGCGACCAGCGGCGCTGCCACGCGCGATCGCCGCGTAGGGCCGGTCGCCGCGCCGAGCGGCAGACCGGCGCCGATCGTGACGGGCGACGGCGGAGGCGGCTCGGGTTCCGGCTCCGCCGGGACGGGCGGCACCTCGACCGTGACCGTATGCCTCGGACCCACGAAGTCGGCCGTGACGCACGGGCTTCCGGCCGCGAACGCGCGCAGCAGCGCGGCGTCGCAGAGCCCGTTCACGATTCGGGGAATCCCATCGCTCTCGGCCGCGATCGCATCGAGCGCGGCGTCGGTGAAGACGTCGGCGTTCTCGGCGCCGGCCTGGAGGAGGCGGGCACGGACGTATTCTCCGACCTCCGCGAGCGTGAGCGGCGCGAGGTGCCGCTCGAACCACCGATCACGCCGATCGCGCAGCGAAGTCGCCGCGAGCGTCGCGTCGATCTCCGGCTGCGCGGCGAGCACGACCTGGAGCGCACCGTCGCGCGCGGTCTCGTCGAGCGCGGCGAGCACGTCCGGATCGGCGTCCTGTGCCTCGTCGCTCACGAGGACGACGCCCGCCCCGCCGGCGGCGTGATCGCGCAGCCGCTCCCGGAGCGCGGCCGGGCCGCCGCGGCGATCGCTCGTACCGATGCCGAGCTCGCAGAGGACGTGCTCGGCGATCTCGTCGAAGCCGACCTTCGGATGGAGCAGCACGACGGTCGGTCGCTCGGCCCGGAGCCGCTCGAGCAGGCGCCGGAGGAGCAGGCTCTTCCCCGTGCCCGCGTCGCCGACGAGGAGGAGCACGGCGCGGCCGGTCGCGAGCTCGGCCTCGAGCTCGGCGAGTGCCGCCTCGGCGTCACGGCTGCGGTACAGGAACCGTGGGTCCGGCGTGGGGCGAAACGGCGCTTCGCGCAACCCGAAGAACTGCTCGTACATCGCTGATGTGGGGACCGCTGCCAATAGGACGACCGTGCCTCCCTTGGCAACGCCCCGGTCACGACGACGCGCGCACCCCCGCGGCTTGCAGGATCACGTCGCTCGCCTTCTCGGCGATCATGTAGACGGACGTGACGATGAAGAACCCGGGGATGCGCGGGAACACGGATGCGTCGACCACGCGCAGATTCTTCGTGCCGTGGACGCGGAATTCGTTGTCGACGACCCCGCCGTCGTCGCGGCGCGCCATCTTGTTGCTGCAGGACGCATGGTGTCCCCAGGCCTCGTTCTTCACCCATTCCCGGAGCGCGTCGCGCGTCGCGATGCGTGGCCCCGGCTCGACCTCGCCCGCGATGAACTCGCCGAGCTCCCCGTTCAGCTGCCGCACGTGCTCGATGCCCGTCACGACCGACTCGAGGTCCTCCTGCGCGACGTCGTTTCCCTCGTCGAAGTAGTGGAAGTTGACGAGCGGGGTGTCGCGCGCATCCGGCGAGCGCAGGATTACCCGGCCGGCCGTGTTCTTCGTGTGCGCCTTCAGGATCGCCCACGTGAAGTACCGCTTGCGGAGCTCGACCTCCCGCGAGTAGCCGGGCTTGTAGCCCCGGAAGTAGCCGGCGAGGCCGAAGATGAAGAGGTCGGGCTCGGGCCGCGCCGGAGCGGAGCGCCGGATGACGGCGACGACCGCGCCGTTCGTCGTGTATGGCCCGCCTCCGTGCTTCCACTGCTCGAGGAGCGGATCGGGCGGCGCGCCCGGCTGCGGCGGCGCGAACGTGCCGTCGCGGAGGAGCGCGAAGTCCTCCTTCATCTCGCTGACGACGCCGACCTCGTAGCGATCCTGGAGGTTCTCGCCGACACCGGCCAGGTCGATGCGGACGGGGATGCCGTGCGCCTCGAGCTCGCGGCGCGGCCCGATGCCCGAGAGCTTCAGGAGCTGCGGCGAGTTGAACGCCCCGCCCGCGAGGATGACTTCCCGGGTGACCATCACCGAGCGCGTGCCGCCGGCGTCGCGGCGCGGGTCGGCCGCCGGATCGGCACGGTACAGATGTGCGCCTTCGAGATACTCGACCCCGACGGCGCGCTGGTCGTCGTCGAGGAGGACGCGCGTCGCGAGCGCGCCCGTCTTGACGACCAGGTTCTTCGGGCATGCGCGCTCGACCGCGCGGATGTATTCGCGGGTTCCCGTCCGCATGCCGCCGTTCACGGCGAGCGGGACCAGGACGAGCCCCTCCTGCCGCTCGCGCACGAGGCGCCAGTCGTTCGGGTCGAACCGGCTCCGGAGGTGACGGAGCACGCGCGTGAAAAAGCCCCCGAGCTGTTCCAACGATTGCTTCGCGGCCGCCTTCACGAGCTTCAGCAGGACGCGGTCGCGGAGGATCAGCGTCGGGTCGGCCATCGACGTCGTGAGCCATCCGTCGAACCCGTGGCGGCTCTCGTTCCGGCCGAACAGCGGACGCTCGGCGTAGCGGCAGCGCTCGAGGCGCTCGAAGTACCGCCGCATGTTGTCGCTCCGCCACGACGGGTCGCCGAAGTAGTCCGCGATTGCGTCCCAGTCCGCGTTGTGCGGGTAGACCGTGATCATCGCGTTGTGCGCGGTGCAGCCGCCGAGCGTGCCCGCGCGCGGGTAGAAAATGCCGTCGTGCTCGGAGACGTACTTCCGGTCCCGCTGCTGGCGCGTCTCGTCGGCGTAGTGACGGACGTAGAACTTCCACGCGAGCGCGTCGTCCTCGGTCGCGTAGGGGTGGAAGACGGGAACCTGGTACGTGAGCGACTCGTCGTCGCCGCCCGCCTCGAGGAGGAGAACGCGATGCCCCGCCTTCGCGAGGTTCGCCGCGACCGGACCGCCGCCGGCGCCGGAGCCGACGACCACGTACTCGAAGGGGGCCTCGCCGCCGGCGGCGGGCTCGCAGCCTTCGGTGAGCGTCTCGCGGCGATGGAACCACGACGCGCAGCCGCTCGCCGCGGTGGCCGTCGCCGTGACGGCGCCAGCGAGCCAGCGGTGGAAGGTCCGACGGCTGATCCGAGGATCGTCGGCCATGGTCGTCCTCGTCAGAACGTCTTCAGGAACTCGATCAGCGCGCGCTTGTCGCCGTCGCCGAGGCCCGGCTCCTCCGTGAAGTAGTCGGTGCCGAAGTAGTGGCCGCGGTTGACGACGAAGTCGGGGCACTTGCTGAGCGCGAGGAGCGGATCGACGAGGTTCGCGAAGATGCGCCGCGCCTCGTCGTCGCTCGCGCCTTTGAGCGCCTTCAGGTCGCCCTTCGCGCGCACGAGGAAGCGGAGGACCTCCTTGTCGTGTCGGAGCCGCTCCACGGGGTCGGCGCTTTGCGACACGAGCTCCAGGTTCGAGAGCAGGTTGACCGGTGTGCCGGGCGGGATCGGGCCGATCTCGATGCCGCTCTTCCCGAAGAGCCACGGGGCGACGCGGCGGCCCACCGGGAGGAACGGGCGGAGCTGCTCGGGGAGATAGCCGCTCGGGACACGGAGCCAGCTCCGCTCGGTCGTCCGGTCGATCACGCCGGTGCCGGGGCCGCCGTCGCGGAAGACCGGATCCTTCTCGCGCTTCTCCGGCCAGAGCATCTTCTCGATCGAATCGTCGAACGACCGCATCCGACCCTCGACCGACGGGCTCGGGTCGAACCGGCCGACCGTGTTGTTCAGCAGGAACGGCGCCGTCGACCAGACGCTCACGAGCGTCGCCGGGCGGGTGTAGCCGCGTCCGTCGGCCGGCATCTCGTACGTCCGCGGCTCGCCCGTGATCGGATGATGGACGGTGATCGTCCCGACGGAGGGCAGCGTCTTGTACGACTCCGACGAGAAGTCGTTCCAGATGCTGCCGCGGATGGCGTTGGTCGCGAGCGGGCTGCAGGCGTTCGTCTGGAGGAGCGTCACGGGCACGCGGAGGTCGGTCGACAGGAAATTGTCGTCGAGGAAGTCGTCGCGGAGGACGATCTTTCGCATCGCGTCCTTGAACGCGGGCGTCTTCGTCCAGCTCCAGTAGCGGTTCCAGCACTCGAGGTAGTGCGGCCCGGCGCAGCCGCCCGGCTCGACGCCCTCGAGGGGCGATGGCAGCTTCGAGGAATGGCAGCGCGCGCACCGATCGGCGAACACCTCCTTGCCGCGCCGGAGCGTCGCCCTGTCCTTCGTTAGATACGACGCGCCGCCGGGCGCGTCCTTCAGCCGGTGGGGCACCGCGCTCTTCAGGAAGAAGAGCGCCATGTCGGGTGTCTGGACCTCGGTCGCCTTCCAGTAGCTCGAGTTCTCGCGTGCGACCTTGATCTCGATCGGCGTCGTCGGCTTGCCCCCGACGAGCGCGTTGAAGTGGCGCATCCATTCTTCGCCGAAGAGGCCGATGTTCAGATAGACGCGGTTCAGCGCGCCGAGGGCGCCGATCGAGTCGGCGCCGTCCTTCAGCACGCGCGGCGTCCACACCGTATCGGGCGGCCGGAAGAACTCGGTGAGCGGGCCCGAGTGCACGAAGTCGTTGAACTGCTTGCTGTCGAGCGCGCCGTCGGCGAGCTTCTCCTCGCCGTGCTGCTTCGCCTCGGCGAGGCGCGGCCAGAGCTGGTACACGGCGTTCATCGTCCGTGGGTTGTTGATGTAGTCGGTCGACACCAACGAGGTGTCGAGCGCGCCGGGGCGCGAAGTCTGGAGGAGCTGGGTCATGAAGCTCGACGGATCCGGGTTCCAGAGGAGCACGCGATCGACCCAGAAGTACTGCGCGCCGACGTTGGAGCTGAGGTTCTTCCACTCCGGATGCTCCGGATCGTCCGGCGGACGGACCGGGTTCGGCCCGACGTGACAAAACCCGCAGGACATGCCGACGCGGTACGGTCGGACGAGGTCCTTCGACAGGTAGTAGCTCGGGTCGGTGTAGTACCGGACGGGATCCCAGCGCCGCGCCGCGGCCTCGTCGAACGCCGGGTTCGGGAACAGGCGCAGACCGACGACCCCGGTCGCCCCGCCGTAGTACGACCCGACCGGGAGGTTCTTTCCCCGCGCGCCGAGCTTCACGCCGGGATACTTCTGCTCGGTCTCGAACGGATCCGGCGGGCAGTCGGCGCGGCGCTTGTCGAGCCAGAGGCCGTGACGATCGGGATCGGGACCCGTCGCCTTCTCGAAGCACGGCTCGTTCACGAGCCCGAGGTAGTACCAGCGGTTGTCGCGGCTCGCCTTGAGGCCCGGGTACGAGGACAGCGTCTTCAGGAAGTCGAGGCCGCCGACGCTGTTCTTCGAGAGCTGGTCCCAGAACCAGTCGTTGCCACCGGTCCAGACGATCCACGTGTTGCGCCCCTTCACCTCGTTCGGCGTGAGTGCGACGCCGGTGTCCATGTCGTGGAAGTAATCCTCGTCTGCCGCCGCGAAGGACGTCTCCGAGCGTCCGGCCTGGACCGCTTCGTCGCGCGCCGGCCCGGCGAGCGGACCGGTGCCCCGGCAGCCGACGAGCAGGATGAGGCCTACGACCATCGCGGCGCCCGCATCGCATCGTCGCTTCGTCGTCATCGTCGTCCCTCCCTGGTACGCGAATCAGGACCCGACGAACGCCCGGCCGCGGCGGTACCCCGCGTCGAGGGCGCGGTCCATGCGCTCGGCGGAGAAGTCCCAGGCGCCGATCTCGAGCGGACGCTCGGGATGGATCACGTGGACGCGCGTACCGTCGGCCGTCGGCCGCCACCGCGGGCGGAGCGGCGACTTGAGCGCCGTCCCGCGGTGGGACGCGACCACCGCGATCACGTCGTCGGCGCCGCGCGCGGCGAGCGCCTCGATCGGCAGGTTGTCGGTGAAGCCGCCGTCGAGAAGTAGGTCGCCGTCGACCCGGATCGCGCGGCCGTAGAACGGCGGCAGGAAGCACGAGCCGAGGATCGGCTCGACCAGGCCGGCCTCGGTCCGGCTCGAGAACACGACCGGCTGCCAATCGCGAAGCCGAGTCGCCACCACGAGCGCTTCGATCGCGCGGTCGCGGAGGTCGACGCCGTCGAGCGCGTCGACGAGCGCGTGCCGGACGAGGTGGCTCATGTCGAAGAGTGAGCGGTTCCAGAGCGCACGCCGGAACGAGATCACCGAGCGGCCGGCGAGCGCCCGCCAGAGGGTGGGCAGTTCGCGTCCGCGTCCGGCCGCCATTCCCGCCGCGCAGAGCGATCCCGACGACGTTCCCGCCGTCAGTGTGACGGGCAGACGCGCTTCCTCGAGTGCCGCCGCGACGCCGGCGTGGAACGCGGCGCGACAGGCACATCCCTCGAACGCGACCCCCAGCACGCCCGACCTCAGCTCGGCGGCCAGCCGCCCGCGTCGGGGCAGGCGATGTCTTCGGCGGCGCGCGGATGGGCGTCCGTGTCCTCCTCGCACGCCGACGGCGTGGGGCCGCGACCGGCGGCGGCGCGCTCGACGTCCGCGAGCAGACACCGGACGGTCGGGTCGTTCTTCACGAGCTCGCAGCCCATGTGTATCAGCGCGCGCACCTGGGCGGCGGGGAGGTGGAAGCTGGTGCCGATGGCGTAGAACGCGTCCCGCACGCGGCGATCGGGGATTGCCTCGAAGCTGATCTCCGCGACGTACGGCACGGGGGCGTGGAACCGGCCGCCGGCGAGCTGCGCCTGCCGCAGGTCGGCGGCGAGCCGGCTCGCCAGGTCGACGGTGTCGAAGCTGTAGTTGTCCATGCCGGTCGTCGCGGTCGCGAGCGCCACGCTCGGGACGATGTGCGGCGTGCGTCGATGGTCGCTGATCGTGTCCTTCGACTTGGTGCGCGCGTTCACCGCGATGATCGCGAGCCGCTCGATCCGTCCGAGGTCGCGGCTGATGAACCCGTTGCTCTGCTCGTACGCGTTGATGATCGAGCGAAGGCCGATGTTGTCCGCGAGGCCGCCGTCCATCAGATGGACGTACGGGTGCGGGTCGTCGACGTAGGCGAGCTGGCTCTGCGCCCAGTAGTAGCGGCTCCGGTTCGCGTAGTAGTCGCGGAGCCCGAGGCGGTAGTCGCTCGGCGGCTGGAATCCCTCGAGCGGCTGATGGTTCTCGAGCGTCAACGGGCTCAGGAGGAACGGGAACGCCGACGACGCGGCGACGCCGCGCGCGACCGCGACCGGGCCGAGATCCGAGCCGATCAGGTCGAACTGGTCCTGCGTGAACGGGAAGCGCGTCCCGCGCGCGATGTTGGTCGCGTTCAGGATGACGTAGGGCCGCCGGCCCGCGGCGACCAGGTCCGCGTACCGCTTCCGCGCGAAGATCCGGGCGTCGTAGAGCTCGGCCGCGATGTCGATCCGGCTGAAGTACGGTGAGAGCAGGCGCACCCAGTTCCACGGCGCGAGCGCGCGGAGCACGAGCCGACCCTGGATGTCGCGGTAGAGGAAGCGGTCGGCGAAGCTCGTGAAGAGCTCGTCGCGGAAGAGGCCGTAGTACGCCGCGGTGAACGAGCCGCCCGACACCGACGAGATGCAGTCGACCTCGTCGAGGAGCGTCGCGCCCGGGTGCGGCCAGTCGATGCGTGCCTGGTGCAGGGCGATCATCGCGCCGTACGCGAGGGCCGCCGCGCGCGTCCCGCCGCCGGAGAAGGTGAGACAGACGAAGAACCGGTTCTGGTCCTGGAACGTCGCCGCATCCCGGCCACCGGCGAGATTCTGGAACCGGTAGCCCGGCCCGTCGCCGCTCTTCGCCGGCAGCTGGGCCGGCGCCAGTCGGACGGTCGTCGGCGCGCAGCCGACGGCGGCCACGAGCGCGAGCAGGAGGATTGGCGCGGGGCACGCCCGTCGCGACGCCGCGTTGCCTCGCATCACGGCACGCGGTCGAACCGGATCGTCTTCGGACGCAGCACCGCGGTGTGCGCGAGGACGACCGGGATGCTCGCCGGCAGGAAGTCGTTCGGCGGCTCGAGCGCGACGACGTAGCTGCCCGCCTGGAGCTGGAGGATCTCGTTCGTTCGCCACGCGCCCGTCGCGTCGTTGATGACGACGCCGCGGTCGCCGTCGAACTCTACGACGAGGAATTCCACGGCCTCGTGCCCCCCCTCATGTGGCGCCCGTCTACCGCGTAGCTCTCTCGAAAGTCAAGGTGCAATGGTAGTTTTCCACCACACCGGTCATCCGGCCGGCGCGGCGGGCGGCGTCCCCGGTACGGCGCCGGCGGCCCGTCGTCACGGGATTGACGCGCTCCGCGATCCCCGGGGATCTCTGGGGCAGCCATGGCCCCGCGCTCCCACGAGGCGACCGACGTGTACGCCGCGATCTTCAACCGCCTGAACGGCGGCGCAGGTGGCGGGCCCGGGATCGTCCAGGCCCTTCGCAACCGCAAGCGACGCTGGCGTGTCGTCTTCCGCCGGCGCAGGCGGACCCTCCGCCGGCGGCTCGCGACCCTCGCGGCGCACCTGGCCGCCGGCATCCAGACGGTCGTGCGGGTGGTCGCGGCCGCGCACGCCGCGGTTCTCGGCGCCGCGGCGTCGGGTGCGGGGATCGGCTCTCGAGCCATCGTGGGTGGAGCACGGCGTGTTCGGGGAACGGGTGGGGTGCTTTTGGGGGCCGGCGCATCCGGTGCAGCGATCGGCTATCGAGCCGTAGCGCACGTGGCACGGGGCGCGTGGGGAACCGGGGCCACGGTCTTTCGGGCCGGCACGTTCGCTGCCGGGATCGGCTACCGAGCCGTAGAGCGCGCGGCACGGGCCGCGCGGGGGAGGGCTGCCGCGGTGGTCCACGCCGGCCTCTCCCGTGCCGCAATTGCGTACCGACGCGTTCCGAGTGTCGCGCGGGGTGTGCGGGGAACAGGCGCCGCGGTTCTCCGGGCGGGCACGTCCCGTGCCGCGACCGCCTACCGCGCCGTCCCGAGCGCGGCACGACGCGCGCGAGGACCGGCCGCCGCCGTCGGCGCGGTCTTCGTGGTGGTCGCGGTGGCGGTCGTCGGATGGCGGTCCGCGTCGCTCGAGGCGCCGGTCGAGCCGGCGGCCGTCGCGATCCCCGAGCCCGCCCGCGCTCCCGACCCGTCAGAGACGCGGCGCCGCGAGGCGTCTGCGGCCCTTCTCGATCCGGCGCTCGGTGAGGACAAGGCGTCCGCGCTCGTCGAGCAGCTCGCCCGCGATCCCGACGAGGCGACGACCGCCGTCCTGCTCGCGGCGGCGCGGAGCCCGTCCGTCGTCGTCTCGATGGCGAGTCTCCGCGCCCTCCGCGGACGTCCGTGCGGGCAGGTGAGCCGGACCCTCGTCGACGGCCTCGGTCACGCCGACTGGCAGCGGCGCGCGTGGGCCGCGAAGGTTCTCGGGGAGAACGGCTGTGCGGCGGCGGCGCCCGAGCTACGGCGCCGGCTGGCGCGCGAGCGCGACCAGCGCGTCCGGCGTCAGCTCGGCGTGGCGCTCGCGTCGTTCGGGAAGGGATGACGACACGGCTTGCCGTCCTCGTCGCGCTGGTGGCCGCGGCGGCGTGCCAGCACCGGTCGACTCCGCCGCGGGCAGCGCTCGACGCCTACGTCGACGAGGGGCCCCTCCGGGTCCGCGGCGCGGACCCGTCCGCGCCCGGGCCGACGATCTTTCGCGCGCTCCAGGACGATCCCGAAGCGGGCCGGGTCGTGATGACGAACGGCGAGCCGGATGCGCTCGCCGTCGAGAGCGTGCGCGGCCACCGCCGCCGGGTCGTGCTCATCTACCGCGGTGGCCCGGGTCGGGTTGCCCGGCGGATCGTGGTCGAGCCGGCGACGGACCGCGCTCCGGGCCGTGCCGCCCGGCCGTCGCGCCGTCCCGGCGCTCCCGCGGTCGCTCGTGCGAGCGAGCCGCCGACGGCGCGGCAGGCGCTCGAGTGCCCCGTCGACCCGAAACGCCCGGACTGCGTCGCGTTCTGCGACGGCGGGACGGCGTACGAATGGTGCCGCTGAGCCGCGGTCAGCCGCCGAGCGCGGCCAGCTCGGGCTCGAGGCGGTCCAGCTCGTCCTCGAGCGTCGCACAGGCGCGGCCGGCGGCACGGAGATCGCCGTCGCGGGCGAGCTGCTCGAGAGCGATCGCGGCGGCCGCGGCGCGGCCGGCGCCGAGGGTGGCGAGGGCACCCTTGAGCGCGTGCGCCGCCCGGTGGAGCGCGTCCGGGTCGCGCTGCGCGAGGCCGTTGTGGACCGCGGAAAGCATCTGCTCCCGCTCCTGACGGTACGTCGCCACGGCGTCCAGGAAGACGTCGCCGTCCCCGCCGAGCCGCGCGAGCGCCGTGTCACGGTCGAGGATCGGGGCGCCGTAGCCGTTCGCCGGAGCGTCGGCGGCACGTGGCGCGCCACGGTCACCGTCGGCCAGCTCCTCGATGGTCGCGAACAGGACCTCGGCCTCGACGGGCTTCGCGACGTACGCATCCATGCCGGCGGCGAGGCAGCGCTCGCGGTCGCCGCTCATCGCGTGGGCCGTCAACGCGACGATCGGGACGTGCTCGCCGGAGAGACGCTCGCGGGCGCGGACCGCCTGGGTCGCCTCGAACCCGTCCATGCGCGGCATCTGCACGTCCATCAGTACGACGTCGAAGCGCTCGCCCGCGAGCGCGGCGAGCGCCTGGCCCCCGTCGCTCACGGCGACAACCTCGTGCCCGCGTTTCTCGAGTAGCCGGCAGACGACGCGCCGGTTCGTCGCGTTGTCCTCGGCGAGCAGGACGCGCAGCGCCCGACCGTTTCGCTCGTAGACGCGGCGCGCGCGGCGCCTCTCGGCAACGCTGCCGCCGAGCATCGCCTGCACGATCTCGAGGAGATGCGACTTGACGACGGGCTTCATCAGGTACGCCACGTCGGGGACATCGCGCCCGGCTTTGGTCCGCCGCCCCGCGGCGAGCAGGATGACCCGCGTCCCGGCGATCTCGGGCTCCTGACGCATCCGCTCGACGAGCGTCGGGCCGTCCATTCCGGGCATGTGCACGTCGATCAGCGCCAGCGGGAACGGCGCGCACTCCGCGTGCGCCTGCCGGAGCGCGTCGAGTGCGGGCTCGCCGCCGGCGACCGCGTGCGGCCGCATGCCCCAGGCGTCGAGGAGCTGGACGAGGATGTCGCGGCTGGTCCCGCTGTCGTCGACGACCAGGATCCGTGCGTCGCGGACGCCGTCCGGCGTCCGATCGCCGCCGCCGACGCCCGCCGCCGACTCCGAGCCCAAGCGCGCGGTGAAGTGGAACGTGCTGCCACGTCCCACCTCGCTCTCGACCCAGATCCGGCCGGCCATCATCTCGACGAGCTGGGACGCGATCGCGAGGCCGAGGCCCGTCCCGCCGTAGCGCCGCGTCGTCGAGCCGTCGGCCTGCACGAAGGCGGAGAAGATCGCCATCTGCTTGTCCTCGGGAATGCCGATGCCGGTGTCGCTCACGGTGAAATGGAGCGCGTCGGCGTCGGTGCGGACCCGGACGACGATCTCGCCGCGGTCCGTGAACTTGACGGCGTTGCCGACGAGGTTCCCGATGATCTGCCGGAGCCGTCCGGGGTCGCCCACGACGACGTCCGGAACGTCCGCCGCCACCGCGCATGCGAGCTCCAGATGCTTCTCGTCGGCACGGAGCGCATGCGTGCGAAGGATCTCGCCGATCTCGTCCTGGAGATTGAAGGCGATGCGCTCGAGATCGAGCCGGCCGGCCTCGATCTTCGAGAAGTCGAGGATGTCGTTCAAGAGCTCCAGCAGGGCGCGGGACGACGACAGCGCCGTCTCCAGGAACTCGCGCTGCTCCGGGGCGAGCGCGGTGTCGAGGGTGAGCTCCGTCATGCCCATGATCGCGTTCATCGGCGTGCGGATCTCGTGGCTCATGTTGGCGAGGAACTCCGACTTGAGACGCGCCGCCTCGAGCGCCTCGTCGCGCGCCTGCGCGAGCTGCGCTTCCGCGCGCTTGCGCTCGATCGCGATGCCGCCGAGGTAGACGGCGCCCTGCACGAGCGCGATCTCGTCGGGCGTCGGCTCGCGCGGCGTGCGGTAGTAGCTCGCGAAGGTGCCGAGCACCTCGCCGGTCGTGGCGACGATCGGCTGCGACCAGCACGCGCGCAGCCCGTGCGCCAGCGCGGCGTCCCGGAACGCGGTCCATTTCGGGTCGGTGGCGATGTCCGCCACGATGACCCGCTCGCCGCGGTACGCGGCCGTCCCGCACGAGGCGACGTTCGGCCCGACGACGATCCCGTCGATCGCGCGCGTGTACTCGTCCGGGAGGCTCGGCGCGGCGCCGCAGCGGAGGCAGGCGCCTTCGAGGACGACCAGCGAGCACAGCATCCCCGGCGCCTGCTCTTCGATCATGCGGACGATCGCGGCGAGGACGTCGGCGAGCGTCGCGCCGGTCGCGAGGAGCTCCAGGACGCGCCGATGTCCGGCCTCGACGGCTTCGGCCCGTTTGCGGTCGGTCAGGTCGCGGAGGAAGCCGGTGAAGGTGACGGTGCCGCCGCTCTCGATCTCGGTGACGGCGAGCTCGATCGGGAACTCGCTGTCGTCCGCACGGCGTGCGGTCAGCTCGATGCGCTTGCCGACGACCGCGCGCTCCGCGGTGGTGGACGCGCGGCGCAAAGCCTCCCGGTGCCGGTCGCGGAACGCGGCCGGGATGAGCAGCTCGGCCATCTCCCGGCCGAGCACCGCGTCGCGCACGTGTCCGAACATCCGCTCGGCGCTCGGGTTGAACTCGACGATCCGGCCCTCGCGATCGATCGTCACGATGCCGTCGAGCGCCGTCTGCAGGATCGCGCTCTTCCGGGTTTCGCTGTCCCGGAGCGCCCGCTCCGCGAGATGCGCCGTGGTGACGTCCTCGATCATGCCGACGTGTCCGGTGATCGTGCCGTCGCTCGCCCGCATCGGCTTCGTCCGGGCCCGGACCCACCGCACGAACCCGCGTGGCGTCATCAGGCGGAAATCGTACGTCGCCTCGCTCCCGTCGCGGCGCGCGTGTATCCACTGCTCGAGGAGCGCGCCGCGGTCCTCGGGGTGAATCGCGCGCAGCCATCCCTCGCCGAGGCTGTCCGCGGCCGAGATCCCCGCGATCTCCGTCCAGCGCGGGTTCACGTAGGTCGTGCGGCCCTCGCGGTCGGTCTGGAAGATCACGATCGGGGCGCTGGCGCTGAGCGAACGGAACCGTTCCTCGCTCGCGGCGAGCTCGGACGTCCGCTCGATCACCGTCTGCTCCGTCTTCTCGTTGGCGACCTCGAGCTCCGCCTGCTGCCGCGCGATGTCCGACATCTCGCGCACGCTCTGCCAGCACGCGTTCACGAGGAAGACGTCCTCGAAGGCGACCCACGCGGCGTGCTCGATCCAGCGCCAGGATCCGGCGGTGACGCCGTACACCGACTCCGGCCAGTACAGCCCGCGCGCGAGGTGGTCGACCGCGACGACGATCGTCGCGGGCACGAAGACCGTCCAGTCGCGGTAGAAGGCGAGGAACGCGAGTGAGCCGAAGACGTGGAAGTGCGTCTCGATCCGGCCGCCCGAGAGATGGATGAGGAGCGCGGACATCGCCATCTGCCCGATCGCGACGGCGTAGCGGGTCGATCGCCGTCCGGAGCGGAGCAGCGCGAGCGCGACCGGGACGAGCGTGATCGCGCCGCCGAGCACGACCGCCGCCAAGACGTGAATGTGACTCTGGCTGTAGCGGCCGGCCCACGTCCGGGGCGAGACCCAGTGGGCGAACGCGACCGCGGCGGCCCACTGACAGACCATGAGCCCCGCGAACAGCGCGTCCGTTCGCCGGAAGATGCGGTCTTGGTGCTCGCGGAAGAGGACTGCGGCACGACGGGCGATCGCACCGCCGAGATCAGCCGCCATCGGTCATCGTCCACCCCGCCGCACCCACCGGCGGATCGCGCAGCGAGCAGCCGAACACCGGCGTCGCCGCGCGCGCCGCGTCCGCTTCCGACGCGTCCGCGAGACGGGCGAGGATCGTGTCCCGTCCCGCATTGTCGCCCGCGTGACCGCGAGACCCCGTGATCCCGCCGCTGAAGAGGAGGCGGCCCGCGCCGTCGTAGAGGACCGTCTGTCCGGACGTCGCCGCGTCGAAGCGCCGCGCCTCCGCGCCGTCGTCGTCGCGAACCACCGTGACGCCGCGAATCCGCCGCGCGTGGCGCCAGAGCGCAGTACGACCCCAGTATCCCGCCGTGCCCGCGGGCACCAGGAAGACGACGTCCGCCGCCGGCGGGACGTCGGCCTGCGCCATGATCCGATCGAGCTCCTCGATGCTCGCGCGAGAGCACGGGCACAACGGGTGCACGAACATGACGAGGGTCGGCGTGCCGGCCAGGCGCGCGATCCGGCTGTCGGCCGGCCAGCGTTCGGGCGGTCTCGCCGCGATGCCCGGCGCGTTCTCGTAGTCCTCGAGCATGGCGAGCCCGGTGGCGATCGTCAGGAGCCAGACGGCGCCGAGCGCGCCGCCCAGCACGATGCGGGCACGACGGTGTGCGACCGCGTCCATGTGGTGTCGGGCAGCAATCGCTATGCCAGGACGTGGCGTCCGCCGCGTCGCATCGACGCGGCGAATACCGTCGGCGCCGCGCCGACCGGCCATCCGGTCGTCAAAATATTGGCTCCCGGATTGGCGTGGTGCCGTCCCGCCCGGCCGTGCCGACCGGTGTTGCATGATAGAAAACGCGCTAACCGGCGAGCCCTGCGCTCGGGGGCGCCGGCGGGCGCGCTCGGCGTCCCGGGCGTCGATTTTCTGCGGTGGACCCCTTGCGCCCGCCACGCGCGCGGGCGTAAGGCGAATGTCGGCGACGGGAGACCGTCGCTTTTTCGGCGCCCCGCCGCGCTGCCTGAGCGCCCTGGCCGCGGGTGCGTCGTGACGGATGTGGAGGAGTCGTTCGATGAGCCAGATCTACGACGCGCTCAAGAAGCTCGAGGCCAAGCTGCAGGCGCAGCGCGACGCGAAGCCCCCCGCGACCCCCGGCTCGTTGGACGCGATCCGCATCGAGCAGTTTCTCGACCTTCAGCAGGATGTCCTGCTCGTGACGGGCGATCCGCGCGGCCTTCCGGACCGGCTCGCGCAGCGGGTGGCGATCTTCCTCCGCGTCGTGGGCGCGGCGATCGGCGTCGTCGACCACGGGCGTTACCGCGTCGTCGGAACGTACGGCAGCGGTTCGACGTACGGCGAACGTCTCGACGGTCGTGCCCTCGAGGACGCGGAGCTCGGACCGGCGCTCGTCGGCCGGCGTCCGTTGGTGCTACGACATCCGGGGGACGAGATGGCGATCCACGACGTCGTGCTGCCGTTCCGCGCCGGCACGTTCAGCGGCGCGCTCCACCTCGTCGTCCCCGAGGGGCGCTCGTTGAGCGACGAGAGCCTGCAGCTCGCACGCGCGCTCTCGGGCCTCGTCGGGGTCGCGCTCGCGAACGCGCAGCAGTCGGTCCGGCCGACGTGAAGCGGCGCCCGTCGCGCGCGCCCCGGATCGAGCTCTACTACTGGCCCACGATCCAGGGGCGCGGCGAGTTCGTCCGCCTCGCCCTCGAAGAGCACGGGGCCGCATACGTCGACGTCGCGCGCACGCGGCGCGGCACGGCGGCGATGATGCGGTTCCTCGACGGCCAGGACCGCGGCGCGCTGCCGTTCGCCGCGCCCTTCGTGAAAGTCGGGAGGACGATCGTCTCGCAGACCGCGAACATCCTCGCGTTCCTCGCGCCCCGGCTCGGGCTCGTGCCGGACGACGAGGCCCTCCGCGCCGAGGCGCACCAGATCCAGCTGACCATCGCCGACCTCGTGGCCGAGGCGCACGACACCCACCACCCGATCGCGGGCGGTCTCTACTACGCGCAGCAGAAGGCCGAAGCCCGCCGCCGCGCGCGGGACTTCGTGACCACGCGGATGCCGAAGTACCTCGGCTGGCTCGAGGGCGTCCTCCGGCGCAACACGAAGAGCCGCGGCCGATGGCTCGTCGGGCACGACCGGACGTACGTCGATCTGTCGGCCTTCCAGGTCGTCGAGGGGCTCCGCTACGCGTTTCCGAACGCGATGGCACGGCTCGAGCGCCGGACCCCCTGCCTCGTGGCGCTCCACGACCGGGTTGCAGCACGGCCCCGGATCGCCGCGTACCTGGCGTCGCCCCGACGGCTTGCGTTCAACGAAGACGGCATCTTCCGTCATTACCCGGAGCTCGATCCGGCGCCGCGCCGCCGACGGGCGCGGCGGTGAGCATTCCCCCCGTCGCGTGTGCTAGGGTGGCTGCGTGAGAGACACCCGGCACGACGACATTCCCGTTCTCGCGGCGTGGCTCTTCTGGCAGATCCTGGCCGAGGACGACGAGCGCCCGGGCGAGCGGAAGACCACCGATGGCGGGACCGCCGAGCCGCGGACCCCGCCGCCGTCGCCGGGCTCGCCGAAGCGCTAGCCGTCGCCGGGTCTCCCGGCGAAACGCGCGGGTGGCATAGCATCGTCCCGAGCGGATGGGATCCGCGCATGCCCGCGTGATGCGTCGCGTAGCGCACGTGTGAGGTTCCTTCCCATTTTAGACCTCTCAACGTGGGAACTACTCACTTTCTTGCGTGCTGTCTCCGGCGAAGAGGGCGTTGACAAGGTCCCGGCCGCCACCTACCGGAAGGCGGACGACGTTGAAAACCGCGGCACGACATGCGGAATCCCCCGTGCTCGACGCGCTCGATGGCGCGGGGAGCCCTCCCGGAGGCGCGCCCGATCGCCGCGCGCGTCGTTCCGCGATGCTCGTCTGCTCGGATCCGACGGCGCCCGACGTCCCGGCCATCGTCGACACGCTCGGGAGCCTCGCCGACACGACGGTGTCGACCGCGGAGCGAGCGGGGGCCGTGCTGGCGCGGCTCGACGTCGACGTCCTCGTCGCGGACGACGACGTCGGCGCGGCTACGGTGCAGGCGCTGCTCTCCGGCGCGGCGCGGACGGGAAACCCGGCGGTCGCGATCCTGCTGACCGGGGCACCCGCCGAAGCGACGGGCGCGCGAGCCCGGGGGCTCACCGTGCTGGCGAAGCCGGTCGATCCCGAAACGCTCCGGAGCGTCTGCGCGCTCGCCATGGACTGCGCCGCGCTCCGACGGCGCGCCGGAACGTTTGACGGTGCGCGCGTGCCGGAGCCACTTCCGCACGCGGACCCACCGGGGAACGGCGACCCGCTCGCGTGGTACGAGGGCCTCCTCGTCCAGAGCCCGGCGATGCGGGCGGTGCTCGAAACCCTGCGGGACCTCGAGCCGACGGACGTCACCGTCTTGATCGAGGGCGAGACCGGGACCGGCAAGGAGCTGGTCGCGCGCGCCATCCACGCACGGAGTCGCCGGGGAAGCGGGCCATTCGTCCCGGTGAATCTCGGAGCGCTCTCCGAGACACTTCGTGAGAGCGACCTCTTCGGGCACGTTCGCGGCGCGTTCACGGGAGCCCACGACGCCCGCGGGGGATTCTTCCTCGCAGCCAACGGCGGGTCCCTGTTTCTGGACGAGGTCGGCGAGGCGAGCCCGGCGCTCCAGGTCGCGCTCCTGCGGGTTCTGGAGGAGCGGACGATCACGCCCGTCGGCGCGGATCGGCCCCGGCCGGTCGACGTCCGGATCATCTCGGCGACCAACCAGAAGCTCGCGCAGCTCGTGCGCGACGGGCGCTTCCGGCGCGATCTCTACTACCGTCTGAACGTGTTCCCGGTGCGCCTCGCGCCGCTCCGCGAGCGGGTGCAAGACGTCTTCCCGCTGGCGGATCACTTCCTCCGTTGCGCCGCGCGAACGCTCGGCCGCGAGGCGACCGGGATCTCCCGCGAAGCGCGGCTCGCGCTCGAACGCCACCGCTGGGACGGCAACGTCCGCGAGCTGCGCAGCGTCATGGAGCGCGCCGCGCTCGTCTGTCGCGGCGGTCTCATCGTCGCCGCGGACCTCCCCCTCGCGAGCGACGGCGACGACACCCCGCCGCGCCCGGTGGACGAGGATCTCTCGCCGCACGATGCCACTCTGCGCGACGTCGAGCGCCGGATCCTCGTGCAGACGCTCGCGCTCGCCCGCGGCAACCAGAGCCACGCGGCGCGCATCCTCGGGCTCCACGAGAGCACGCTCCGCTTCCGGCTGCGGCGGGCCGGGATCGGCGCCCCCCGCCGCGCCGCCGGCTCGTAGGTTTCGACGAGATTCGTGCGGAGCTCGCAAGATATTACGAGCGCCCCGTGGTCGCGCTCGCGCCGGCCGTGGGCGCGGCGGCGCGGCATGCCGCGTGCATCGGACCCTCGCATCGCGTGCCCCACGCCGACCGCGCACGCAAGGAGGTCCGATGAACGCAGGAAACCGGATCACGTTCTCCGACGGAAACGCGAGCCCCGCTCGCATCAAGGTGGTCGGGATCGGCGGCGGCGGCGGAAACGCCGTGAGCCGCATGGTCGATTCCGGTCTCCACGGCGTGAAGTTCATCGCGGTGAACACGGACCTCCAGGCACTCTGGAGCAACCGGGCGCCGACCAAGATCCAGATCGGCGAGAAGGTCACGAACGGACTCGGCGCCGGCGCGAACCCGGGCGTCGGGCGGCAGTCGGCCGTCGAGGAACGCGACAAGATCGGCGACGCGCTGCGGAACTCCGACATGGTCTTCCTCACGGTGGGGCTCGGCGGCGGGACCGGAACCGGCGCGGCGCCCGTCATCGCCGCGATCGCCGGTCAGCTCGGCAACGACCACGGCAACGTGCTGACGGTCGCCGTCGTCACGCTCCCGTTCGCCCTCGAGGGCAAGCGGCGGACGGCGCTCGCGCTCGAGGGCCTGGCGCAGCTCCGGCGGTGCGTCGACTCCGTGATCGTCATCCCGAACGACCGGCTCCTCCAGGCCGTGTCCCGGAGCACCCCCGTCTACGAAGCCTTCACCCTGGCCGACGACGTCCTGCTCCAGGCGGTGCAGGGGATCACCGACATCATCACGGTCCCCGGCCAGATCAACGTCGACTTCGCGGACGTGCGCGCCGTGATGAAGGGGATGGGACAGGCCGTCATGGGCGTCGGGACCGGCGATGGACCGATGCGTGCGCTGCAGGCGGCGCAGCGCGCGGTCTCGAACCCGCTCCTCGAGGACAGCTCGATCGAGGGCGCCCGCGGCGTCATCGTCAACATCACGGGCGGATCGGACCTCTCGCTCGCCGAGGCGTCGGAGGCGACCGCGTTCATCACGCGGGTCGCCGACCCCGAGGCGAACGTCATCTACGGCATCGTCACCAACGAGAGCATGGGAAAAACGGTGAAGGTGACCGTGATCGCGACGGGCTTCCAGAAGCCGGCGCGCGCGGGGGTCCCGTCCCGCATCGAGGGGCAGGGCGTCGTCGCCAGCGACGGCGCGACGCCGCCCATGTCCGACACGCGGGTGAACGGGTACCACGTCGCCGGGCTCGGTGGCGGACGCCTCGACGCCGGCATGTCCGCGTTCATCCGAGGGATCCGCAACGGGGACTGGTGGCGTCCGCGGCGGGAGACGCCGTAGCAGCCGCCGGGATCACGGGCACCGTGCCGCGGGGCGGGATGCAGCCCGAGTGGGGCGGCATGACGCAGGACACGGTCGAGCTGATCCTCGGACGGCTGCTGACGGACGCACAGTTCCGCGAGCGGTTCTTTGCGGAACCGGAGCGTCAGCTCGACCGCTTCGCGCTCGTCACGCACGAGCGCGACAGCCTGCGAAAGCTCGATCCGGGCGCCGTCGCGCTGCTGCTGGAGCTGCTCGCGGAGCGGCTCGACCCCCGGATTCGGCGGGGGTGACCGGACCGCGCGCCGGCGCGACGGAGCCCGCCGGCGATCCCCCGAGGGCGAGGAAGTCGCGAGTCGCGAACGTCCTCGCCCCGAGGGACGCTTAGACCATCTCCTTGAGAGCGCGGAGGGGACGCACCTTCACGACGTTCCGGGCGGGCTTCGCCTTGAACATCACTTCTTCCTTCGTGAAGGGGTTGATCCCCATGCGGGCTTTCGTCGCCGGCTTCCGCTGGACCGTGATGCGCAGGAGGCCCGGGACCTTGAACACCCCGGGGCCGCCCTTCGACAGGTCCGCCCTGATGAGCGCGCCCATCACGTGGAACACGCCCGCGACCTCGCGTCGATTGATGCCGACGCGCTCCGCGATCGTTCCGAAGACGTCGCTCTTGCTGCGAAGCCCGCTGGCCGCCGAGACCTTCACGGGCTTCGTCAGGTCGAGCCTCTGGGCGCTGCGGCCGTTCGACGAAGCCTTCCGCCCGTTCTTCTGGGCCATCATCATCCTCCCTTCGAGCTGTGGGAAAGCGGTGTGATCCGCCAGTAGCCGACAAGCGCGAGGAACGCAAGTTTCCCGCGAGAAAATCGCTGGTCTCGCACCCGACGCGGCGGATCGCATCACGAGCGACGCTTCACGAACGCAACCGGCGGGGGCGACACGAAGCGGAGGCGGGCCGCCGTCCGGGGATGATCGAAGCCGAGCACGTGCGCGTGGAGCGCGAGCCGCCCGATCGGGTCCGTCGCGGCGCCGTACGTGCGGTCGCCCGCGATCGGATGTCCGATGCCGGCCAGATGGACGCGAATCTGGTTCCGCCGGCCCGTCTCGAGACGGACCTCGAGGAGCGTATGACGGGTGCCCGTCCCCCGGACGCGCCAGCGCGTGACCGCTGGTCGGCCTCGCGATGCGTCGCCGGTCTGACGCACCGGCCCGGGGGCGTCGTCGACGATGCGGGATGTGACCACACCCTCGGCGCGTGCGACGCGTCCCTCGACGAGCGCCAGGTACGTCCGCTCGACGGTGTGCGCGGCGAATTGCGCCTGGAGGGCGCGCTTCGAACCGAGCGACGTCGCGAAGAGGAGGAGTCCCGACGCGTCGCGGTCGAGCCGGTGGACGACGAAGATCCGCCCCGGTGGCTTCCGCGTCCGCGCGTGCGCCATCAGATGGGCGTACGCCGTCCGGGTGCGCTCGCGTTCGGTGGCGATCGTCAGCAGGCCGGCCGGCTTGTCGATCACGAGCAGCTCGGCGTCCTCGTGCACTAGCCGGAGCGCGGGCGGCAGCGCGGTGCGCGGCCCCTTCGCGCCGACCTCCACGACGTCCCCCCGGACGAGCGCGATCGTCGGACGGCGGACGACCGCGCCGTTCACGCGGATGCGCCCGTCGGCGAGCATCTGCTTCCGCGTCCGGCCCGACGCCTCGCGGAGGAGCTCTGCGAGACACGCGCCGACCGAGATCGGCGCCGGGACCGTGTACCGCACGGTCGCTCAGCCGCCGGAGAGCGCGGCCTCTTCGGCGGCGACGTCGACGAACGGACGCGGGGCGACGTCGTCGTCGCGCGCGGCGAGATAGCCGTGCGGCAGACGCACCTCCTGCCGCCGTCCGGCATCCTTCGCGCGGCTCCGGCGGAGGGCGTCCAGGGGGAACGGTTCCTCGAAGTCGAGCCGGGCGAGCAGCGTCTCCATCTCGGCGACGCTCTCGATGCGGAGGAGGTCGGCGCGGAGCGGCGCCGCGCCGCGAAAGCCGCTCGTGTACCAGAGACACCATTTCCGCATCTGGCGGATCCCCGAGGCGGTGCCGAAGAACGCCATCAGGAGATCGGCGTGGCCGCGCATGATCGCGACGATCTCCCCGAGCCGCGGCTGCGGACCCGGCTCTCGGCCGTCGAAGACCGCGGCGAGCTCCGCGAAGAGCCACGGCCGGCGGAGACAGCCGCGACCGACGATCACGCCGTCGCATCCCGTCTCGCGGAGCATCCGGAGCGCGTCCCAGCACTCCCACACGTCGCCGTTGCCGAGGACGGGGATGCGGACGGACGATTTGAGCGCCGCGATCGCGCGCCAGTCGGCCTCGCCGGCGTAGAGCTGCGCGGCGGTGCGTGCGTGGAGGCCGATCGCCGCCGCGCCCTCGTCCTCGGCGACGCGGCCGGCGTCCGGGTAGGTGAGGAGGTCGTCGTCGATGCCCTTCCGCACCTTCACGGTCACGGGAACGGCGCCCGCACCACGGACCGCGGCGCGGACGAGACGCGCCATCAGCCGCGGCTTCACCGGGATCGCGCTGCCGCCGCCGTGACGCGTGACCTTCGGCGCCGGACACCCGAAGTTCATGTCGATGTGATGGACACCCTCGGCGACGAGTCGCTCCGCCATCGCGCCGATCGCGTCGGGGTCGCTGCCGTAGATCTGCACGGAGCGCGGGTACTCGTCGGCGCGGCTGCCGGCGAGGAGGTGCGTGCGCGCGTTGCCCTCGAGGAAGCCGCGGGCGGTGATCATCTCCGAGACGTAGAGGCCGGCGCCGAACGCGCGGCACATGGTGCGGAATGGATAGTTCGTCACGCCCGCCATCGGCGCGAGGACGACGGGCGGCCAGACCGAGAGCGGTCCGAGGACGAGCGGCCGGAACTCGCCGGGGCGCGCGACCGGGACCTCCCGATTGATCGCGCTCGCGAACCGGCTCACCGCGCGACCTCCGCGTCGGCACGGCGAAAGGCGGCGAGCCAGCTCCGTCCGTACGCCCGACGCTCGACCTCGTGGAGCGCCGGGGGAACCTCGGGCCGATCCGCGCCGCGCTCGCCGCGCAGCACGAGACGACCGTCCGGCGCGAGCGCGTCGGCGCCGAGACGGAGGATCTCGGCGATCGGCCCGCCGTCGCCCGCGTACCAGGCGAACGGCGGGTCCGCGAAGATCAGGTCGACGTCGCGGAGCCGCGGCAGCGCGGTCTCGAACGGGGCGGCGTGGATCACGAGCGACGTGGGGTTCCCGAGCTTCGCCGCGTTGGCGCGGAGGACGGGGAGGGCGTGCGCGCCGGGCTCGATCGCATCGACGCGACGGGCGCCGCGGCTCAGCGCCTCGAACGCGAACGCGCCGGAGCCGGCACAGCAGTCGACGACCGAGAGCCCGTCGAGTCGCTGCCCGAGCCAGTCGAAGAGCGCCTGCTTCACGCGGTCGGGGAGGGGGCGGGTCGCGAGGCCGGCGGGTGCCGCGAGCCGGTGGCCCTTGAAGGCGCCGGCGATGATCCGGAGGCCGGTCGCCTTCCGCGCACCCCGCATGCCGATGGTATGGGCGATCGGCGCGTCGAGGTCCAGCGCGCCCGTGTTGCCGACACCCCGCCGGGGAGCCACGATACCCCGGATGACGTGGGTTCGACGTTGCAGCGCGCTCCTGGTGTTCGTCACGCTGGCATCGCTCGGCTGCGCGGCACGACCCCGGCCGGCCGCGCCTCCGGCGACGCACCAGTTCACGTTCGCTTGGCCGTATCGCGCCGGCGATGGCGTGGCGCCCCGCGGAGGGACCACGCAGGGACCGTCCGTCGAGCTCGAGACGCAGCCGAGCGCGGCGTGGACGAAGCTCCGCGAGCCGGGGCTGTCCGCGGTCGAGCGCGATCGCCGCGCGATCCTGGCGATGGCCGGCACGTTCCGCACGAGCTTCGACTTCCTCGAGGTCGTCGGCTTCCGTCCGGGCTTCGTCCCGGACCGTCCGTACCAGTCGTGGGCGACGGAGTACGTCTACGTCCTCGCCGACGAGCCGCGGTTCGTCAGCCTCCAGCACATCCTCGTCATGTTCGTGAAGACGGCCGACGGCAAGGTCGAAGGACCCCTCGTCACCAAGCACTGGCGGCAGGACTGGCGCTACGAGGCGCGCGAGCTCCTCGAGTATCGCGGGCGCAACACGTGGGCGAAGCGGCGCCTCGCCCCCGCCGAGGTCCGCGGCGCGTGGACACAGTCGGTCTTCCAGGTCGACGACTCGCCGCGCTACGCCGCCTACGGGCGGTGGGAACACTTCGCGAACGTCTCGACGTGGGAAGGCTCGCGGACGTGGCGGCCGCTTCCGCGCCGCGAGTTCTCCGTCCGTCACGACTACGATGTCCTCGTCGGCACCAACCGGCACACGATCACGCCGACGGGCTGGGTGCAGGAGGAGGAGAACCTGAAGGTCGTCCTCGACGCCGACGGACGCCCGACGGCGGCGGATCCGGTCCTCGCCAAGGAGATCGGCCTCAACCGGTACGAGCGTCTCGCGCGCTTCGACGACGTAGCGGCGCGGCGATACGCCGAGCGGACGCAGCCGTTCTGGGACGACGTCCGCGCCGCGTGGGACGAGATCATCGCGACGCACGACCGGTTCACGCTCCGCGCGGCACCCGATCAGGGCCAGCTCTTCACGCCGCTCTTCGCCTACGCGGAGAAGCTCGACGACGGCGCGCCGCTCGACCGCGCCGAGGCGCGCGCCGTCGCACGCGACACGGTCCGCGGATACCTCGCCGACGGAACGGGTGCGATCGCGCCCGGCTACTGAGCCGTCGCGATTCGGGCGACGAGCGGCCACGGAAGACCCGGGGGCGGCGCGAACGGCTTCCAGGCGCCTTCGGGCTGTGCGAGCCGATCGGCGATCGCGAGCAGCGCCACCGGATGGTGCCCGATGCCGAAGTGGCTGCTCGCGACCTCGATGTTCTGGCTCTGCGGTCCCTCTTCGAGGCAGCAGCTCTGCCACGCGGCGACGCCGTCGGTCCGGCTGTAGATCGCCGTCGTCGGCATCGGCAGCGGCGCGCCGAGCCGACGTCGGTGCTCGGCCTCGTCCGGCAGCGGCGGCCCGGCGAGGAAGCGAAGGAAGCGGGGGACGTTCGTCGCCTCGACGTCGCGGAACGGGCTCGCGAGCGTGATCACCTGGCGGACGTCCTCGGGAAAGTGCCGCGCGAGCTCGCGTGCGAAGATCCCGCCGAGGCTCCAGCCGACGAGGCTCACGCGCCGGTCGTAGCGGGTGCGGATGTCGCGGACCCGCTCGGCCATCCGCAGGGCGACCTCGGGCGTCGCACCGAGATTCCGGCCGAGCTTCCAGCCGTGGACCGCGTAGCCGAGATCACGGAGGAAGCGACGGAGCGCGCGCGTCGAGAAGTCGCTCGCCATGAACCCGGGAAACACGATGACGGGATGCCCGTCGCCGCGCACGGCGCGCCGGAGGATCGGGTACGTCGAGACGAGCGCCGCGAACTCGAGGAAGGCCCTGCCTTCGAGGAAGAAGAGGCTCCGGCGCGGCGGCGCGATCCCCATCGCCCGATCAGACGACGCGGCGCGAAGCACGTCAAGCACGGTTGACGTGCGCGTCGGCCGCCACTATGCGCGACTCGACCGGACGTCTCTACGCGGGGGGCACGGCATGGCCGAGACGCTGAGACCACCCTGGACACCGACGCAGGAGCGCATCGGGACCGCCGTCATCCGGATCATGACGGCGCTCAACGTGTGGCTCTTCCGCCTGACCGGCGGCTGGCTCGGAGGGCGCTTCCGGGGCGGAGCGCCGGTCTGTCTCGTGACGACGCGCGGCCGGCGCTCCGGGACGATGCGGACGGTCGCCTTGCTCTACCTCCGCGACGGCGATCGCATCGTCATCGTCGGCTCGAAGGGCGGCATGAGCCATCACCCGGCATGGATCCTGAACCTCCGCGCCGACCCGCGCTGCGAGGTGCAGATCGGGAGCGAGACCCGGGCGATGCGGGCGCGCACGGCGACGCCCGAGGAGCGCGCGTCGCTCTGGCCGGAGCTGGTCGCGATGTACCCGGACTACCAGCAGTATCAGGAGCGAACGACGCGGCAGATTCCGGTCGTCATCTGCGAGCCGTAGTCACTGTCCGAGCGCGTAGGCGTCGACGAGCTTTGCGGTGATGATCATGCGCGCCGTCGGTCCCGGCGACAGGACCACATCGCGCTCGATCCCGACGAGGGCATTCAGGAGGACGTTCAAGTCCCGGAACGTCGCGTCGCGGCCGAGCTTCTGCTGGCAGAGCGGGCGCATGATCCCGCGGAACTGCGGCCGCTCGGGGAACGGCGGGTTGTCGCGTCTTCCTTCGAGATGCCAGTCGACGGTCCGCTGCGCGACCTGCGCCTGCTCGTCGACGCCGAGGAGAGACGCGAGCGGACTCATGATCGGATCGTAGGTGCCGGTCTGGAACTGCCGGAGCAGCCCGGTGGCCAGCCGACGAAGCACCTCCCGCGTCTCCGCGTCCTCCGAGGTCTCCCGCTTCTGCAGGGCGTCATCGATGTGCTCGGCTTCGATGCGGTCGTTCGGCATGGCCTTCGGTTCCTCCTGGGATCGCTTCCCGTCCAAGTCTCGTGCCGTCGCGAACGGAGGGCACCCCCGAGGCCGGCGCGAGCGGCGTGTCCGCTCCGGTGGACGGCACGTCCGTAGAAGAGATCAGGTCGGGCGTCGAGCATTCCGGGGCATCGTTCGCTATACTCGACGGTTCCGGCGGCGTCTCCCGATGCACGACACGTCCACGCAAACCTCGCACGCGGCGGTCCTGGTCGCCGTCCAGCGACCCGACGTCTCCGACGCCGAGTTCGCCGACTCCCTGGCGGAGCTCCGGCGCCTCGCGAAGACGCTCGGGCTCGCGGTCGCCGCGACGTGCACGCAGCGTCGCGCGAGCTTCGATCCGGGCGCGTACGTCGGCTCGGGGAAGCTCGAGGAGCTGACGCGTCTCGTCGCCGACGGTACCGCCGACACGATCCTCGTCGACCACGAGATCACGCCGTCGCAGGCGCGGAACCTCGAGAAGGTGACGGGCGCCGTCGTCATGGACCGCACCGCCGTCATCCTGGAGATCTTCCACCGCCACGCGCACTCGCGGGCGGCGAAGGCGCAGGTGGAGATCGTTCGCCTCCAGTACATGGCCCCGCGCCTCCGCGAGCACGGGGCGGGCCGGGACCGCCAGCGCGGGGGCATCGGCGCCAAGGGCGCCGGCGAGTCGGGTCTCGAGCTCGATCGGCGGAAGATCCGCGACCGCGTCGCCGAGCTGACGGCGGAGCTGGCGTCGCTCGAGCAGGAGCGACGCACGCAGCGGGCCCGCCGGCAGGACGTCGCGCGCGTGGCCCTCGTCGGCTACACGAACGCGGGGAAGTCGACGCTCATGCGCGCGCTCACGGGGAGCGAGGTGTACGTCGCCGACAAGCTCTTCGCGACGCTCGACACGACCGTGCGTGCGCTCGTGCCCGAGACACGGCCCCGGATCCTCGTCTCCGACACGGTGGGCTTCATCAAGAAGCTGCCGCACGGGCTCGTCGCGTCGTTCAAGAGCACGCTCGCCGAGGCGCTCGAGGCGTCGCTCCTCGCGCATGTCGTCGATGCGTCGGACCCGGGGTTCGAGCGGCAGCTCGAGGTGACCGCGGAGGTTCTGGGAGAGATTGGCGCGGGCGAGGTGCCGCGGCTCCTCGTCTTCAACAAGCTCGACCGCGTCGGCGACGCGAGCGCGCAACGGGAGGCGATCGACGCGCTCCGCGCGCGCTGGCCCGAGGCGATCGTCATCTCGGCGAAGAACCCCGCCGACGTCGCACGGCTGCACGCGCGGCTCGCCGCGTTCTTCACCCGCGACGTCATCGAGGCCGAGGTCCGCGTACCGTGGGATCGCCAGCAGCTTCGCGGCCAGGTCTTCGCCGCCTGCGAGGTCGTCGAGGAGCGCGCCGAGCCCGACGCCGCCGTCTTCCGGGTGCGGGCTCACCCGGACACGATTGCGCGGCTCGCGAGAAGCTGAGCATCTGGTACGAGGAGAGTCCATGGCGAAGAAGAGGGCGAAGGCGAAACCGGCGAAGAAGGTCGCGCGCAAGAAGGGCGCGAAGCCTGCGCGCGCCAGAAAGAAGCCCGCGCCGCGCGCGAAGACGGCGCGCAAGTCGACGACGAGGGCGGCCGTGCCGAAGGCCCTGGAGTCGCTCGGTGCGGGCGCGCTGGACCTGCTGCGCGCCTGGTCGCCGTCTCGCTACTCGTCGCGGTAGCCGGCCTGCATGACTCGGCGCGCCCGCCGCGCGCCGGAAAAGGGGGAGTCGCATGAAGGCATTCGTCGTTGCGGTCACCGCGCTGGTCGTTGCCGGCGCGGCCCCGGGTGGTGCGAAGACCATCAAGAAGCACCAGGAGAAGCAGGAGCGCCGGATCGAGCGCGGTGTCGACAAGGGCCAGCTCACGCCGAAGGAGGCCGAGCGGCTCCAGAATCAGGAAGAGGTCATCCAGAAGGAGCGCCAGGATGCGCTCGAGGACGGAAAGATCACGCGTCGCGAGCGGCGGGACATCCGACACGACCAGAAGCGCGCGGGGCACGACATCCGTCACAAGCGGCACAACGACAAGCGCGTGAAGGAGTAGCGTCGCCACCGGGGCCGCCCGTGGACGTGGCCCCGGCATGTGCGTTGCTTCCCAAAAGCCCACACGGTCCGGCGGTGCCGCAAGTGTCGTGTTTCGCACTCGCGCGCGCCCCCGATGGAGGAGTTTCGTATGGCCAAGCTCGGGGAAGCGATGCAGCAGCTCGATCCAGGGTCGGTCACCTCGTCGGTGCGCGAGATCGGGGCGACGCTCGCCCGTCAGGCCGAGGCGGCCGGCGAGCGGCTCCAGTCGCTCGCCGGTGCGTTTCGTGAGGCCCTCCCGACGAACGGCACCGCCGGACTGCGCGAGACGTTCGACGCCGCGACCACCCGCCTCGGCGAGATGGACCTGCGCGAGATCGGTCGGGAAGCGATCCAGCTGGTCCGCCGGTATCCGGTGCAGACGGCGCTCGTCGGCGCCGGGATCGCGTACGCGATCTCGCGGGTCGCGAAGAGGCGCGCCGCGAACGGGTTCCGCACCCGGCTGAAGGACGTGATGACGCAGCACGTCGAGGTGGTAGGACCCGACACGTCGCTGAAGGAGGCGTCGGCGAAGATGGCCGACCTCGACGTCGGCACGATGCCGGTCTGCGACGGCGAACGACTCGTCGGCATGCTGACCGACCGGGACATCGCCGTCCGGGGCGTCGCGCGCGGCGCCGATCCGTCGTCGACGCCGGTGCGGCAGATCATGAGCGGGACGGTCCGCTACGGCTTCGAGGACGAGCCGATCGACCGCGCGATCGAGACGATGCGGAAGCACAAGATCCGACGCCTGCCGATCCTCGATCGCGACAAGCGCCTCCGCGGGATCGTCGCGCTCGGCGACCTCGCGGTCGACGTCGGCGCCGGCGAGGCGGGTCACGTGCTCGAACGGGTGTCGGAGCCGGGGCGTCCGTCGCGTTGATTCGCCTGACACGTCGCGGCAACCGCGCGTTTTAATCTTGACCCCCCGGCGAGCGGTGATCTACGTTCGCCCGCGTCTGCTTCCCGGGCGACGGTCGCCTGGCGCGCATCAAAGGGGGACTCCATGCTTCGGAGCACGAAACTCCTCGTCGCGGTCGCGGCGGGGCTCGCAGGCGTCGTCCTGGCCGCGCCACCGGCGAGCGCCGACAAGTGCCTCCAGAGCAAGCTCAAGGCGATCGGCAAGAAAGAGAGCGGGCTCCTCTCGTGCCGCGCGAAGGTCGCGTCGAAGGGCGATCCGGGCCAGTACCCCCCGTGCCAGACGAAGGCGGTGTCCAAGTTCAACGCGGCGTTCGCGAAGGCCGGGAGCTGCGCCGGGACGCTGTCGGATTGCGAGACGAACGCCGACGACTGCGACACGCAAGTCACGGCCCAGCTGCCCGATCCGGGGCCGAGCAAGTGCGAGTCGTCCCGTCTGAAGGCCGCCGGGAAGAAGGCCAGCGGCAAGCTCGGCTGCTACTCCAAGGCCGCCGCCAAGAACGCGGCCGTCGACCCGAACTGTCTCGCGAAGGCCACCACGAAGTTCAACGCGGCGTGGGCCAAGACGAGCGGCTGCAGCGGCAACCAGGCGACCGTCGAGTCGACCGTCGATCAGATCTGCGTCGGCCACCTCGTGGCGGTGAACGGCGGCGGCGTCGTCGTCAACATCTGCCAGGGCACGACGACCACCACCACGTCGACGTCGACGACGACCAGCACGAGCACGTCGAGCACGACGACGACGAGCACGAGCACCTCGACGACGACGTCGACCAGCACGAGCACCACCAGCACGAGCACGTCGACCTCGACGTCGACGTCGACCTCCACGTCGACATCGACCTCTACGTCGACCACGACTTCGACGTCGACGACCACGACGACGCTCTGCAACTGCTGCTCGCACACGGAACTCAAGTTCACGAACAGCGTGGGCGGCAGCGGTGACTGCGGCGACATCACGCCCGGCGGCTGCGCGGCCTTCAACTCCGGTGGGGCCGCCGGCACGGCATGCTCCACCAACACGCCGTGCGGTGCCGGCACGTGCATGAAGGACCTCATCTGCGGCGGTCTGTACTTCGGCGGCGGCTCCGAGGGCGTGCCGCTTCCCGCGACGCCGCCGGACATGGGTCAGAACGTGACGAAGATCAACGGCTGCAACCCGGTGACGGGCGCGTTCACGCTTTCGAACACGACGATCACCGACACCGGCAGCATCCTCTCCTGCACGAGCGCGCCGGGTGCCGGCTCGGGCATCTGCTCGGGCGGCAACTGCACGCAGGGCGGTCAGAACGGCGGCCACGCGTGCACCACGAACGCGCAGTGCGGCTGTCTGTTCGGCGCGCCGCTTCCGATTCCGAACCCGAACTCGCCGAGCACGAGCACGTGCGTCATCAACAGCGTCACGACCGACGCGGTCGGTTCCGGAAATTGCAGCGGCAGCCTCGCCGCCCTCAATCTACCGCTGAACTCCGAGATCTACCTCACCGGCGACGGCATGCCGAAGCGCTGCAACGTCGCCAGCGGCGCGAACCAGGGCCGGCAGTGCCTGAACAACACCAATTGCCCCGGTGGTGCGTGCATCAACGATCCGACGATCCAGCCTTGCCCGATCTGCAACCCGACCACGCTTCTCTGTAACGGTGGGGCCGACGACGGCTCGCCGTGCGTGCCCGAGACCGGGAACCTCGGGACCGCCTTCCCGACCAGCCACGACTGCCGGCCGAATCCGCCGTCGCTCGGCGGGCTCGCGATCGGATTCAATCTGACGACCGGCACGCAGACGAAGGGCTCGGCGAACCTCGGCGGCCAGCCCGGACAGCAGGCGGTCTTCACCGGCTGCGGCGGCTGCGCCACCACGACCGGCGCCTTCGAGGGCCCGCCGACGCATCAGTGCAGCAGCAACGCGGATTGCACCAACGGCTCGTTCACGGTCTGCCGTCAGCGGACGAACGGCGCGTTCTCGAACCCGATCGCGACGAGCGTCAGCGCGACCGGCGCGGCGTCCGCGTGTCTCGCCGACGGGGCGGCGCATGCCGCGACCCTGGTGAGCGTCTTCTGCACGCCGCACACCGGCACGATCCTGGTCGACTCCTCTGCCGACCTGCCGGGTCCGGGCGCGGTCAGCCTGGTCGGCGTGTCGCAGGCGGTCAACTAGTTACGTCATTCCGGAGCGAAGGGCCCGCACCGAAGGGTGCGGGCTCCTCGCCGACGGCGAACCCCTTGCCCGCGGCGGACGACCGTGTGCAGAGGGAGCGATGGATATCGCCATCGTCACCGGGACGAGCACCGGAATCGGGTTCGCGACGAGCCTCCACCTCGCGCGGCACGGCTATCGCGTCTTCGCCGGGATGCGAAACCTCGCGAAGGCCGGCCCGCTCCGTGCCGCCGCCGCCGAAGCGCAACTCCCGGTCGACGTGATCCCGCTCGACGTGACGTCGACGCCGTCGGTCCGCGAGGCGTTCGCGGCGGTGTCGACACATGGCCCCGTCGACGTCCTCGTGAACAACGCCGGGATCGGCGGCGCCGCCCCGCTCGAGATCACGCCCGAGGCCGAGCACCGCGCCATGTTCGAGACGAACTATTTCGGCGCGATCCGCTGCATCCAGGCCGTGCTGCCAACGATGCGCGAGCGGCGGCGCGGCACGATCGTCAACGTCACGTCGATCGGCGGGCGCATCGCGACGCCGAACCAGATCGCCTACTCCGCGTCGAAGTGGGCGCTCGAGTGCGCCGGGGAAGCGCTCGCACACGAGGTCCGGCGCTTCGGCATCCGGGTCGTCAACGTCGAGCCCGGCGTCGTCATGACGAGCATCTTCGAGAATTCCGCCGAGGCGACCCGCTACGACAAGACGTCGCCGTACCAGCCGATCATGCGCCGGAACGGGAAGCTCTTCGCGGCGGGCTTCCGCGATCCGTCGCAAGCGGAAGACGTCGCCAGGACGATCCTCGACGCGATCCGGAGCGACACGTACCGGCTCCGCTGGCTCGTCGGGAAGGACGCCGCCGGTCTCGCGAACGGCCGCGCGCAGATCAGCGACGAGACGTGGGTCGCGATGGGCGAGGACCTGCAGGATCAGGACTACAACCAGCGCTTTCTCGACTACTTCGGGATCCAGCTCTCCTGATTCACACCGCGCCGAGGGCGTCGGCGAGCGCCGTCGCCGATCCTTGCCCGTCGAGCGCCGCGGACATGATGCCGCCGGCGTAGCCCGCGCCTTCGCCGCACGGGAAGAGCCCGGCGGCCTCTGGGTGCATGCGCGACGTCGGATCGCGCGGGATGCGGACCGGCGACGACGTCCGCGTCTCGACCCCGACGACGACGGCTTCGTTCGTGAGGTAGCCGCGCATCGTCCGGCCGAAGCTCCGGAAGCCGGCGCGAAGGCGCTCGGCGATCGCCGGCGGCAGCAGCTCGTGCAGCGCCACGGGACGGACACCTGGACGATACGAGCAGCGTGGCAGGTCGGAGGACGCGCGGCCCTCGACGAAGTCGACGAGCCGCTGCGCCGGCGCGACGAGCCCGCCGCCGCCCGCCGTGAACGCCGCGTGCTCGAGCGCGTGCTGGAGCTCGATGCCCGCGAGCACGCCGGGCGGCAGGTCCTCCGGCGTCACCTCGACGACGATGCCGGCATTCGCGCGCTCGAGCCGCCGGCTCGACGGCGACCACCCGTTCACGACGATCTCGTCGCCGGCGGTCGCGGCCGGACAGATGACGCCGCCGGGACACATGCAGAACGAGAAGACGCCGCGACGGTCCACCTGGTGGGCGAGCGTGTACGACGCTGGCGGGAGTGCCCGTGCCCGCGTCGCGCAGTGGTACTGGATCGCGTCGACGAGTGCCTGCGGATGCTCGACCCGGACCCCGACGGCGAACGGCTTCGCCTCGAGCGCGAGCCCACGATGCTGCAGGAGCACGAGGACGTCGCGCGCGGAGTGGCCGGTCGCGAGGATCACGCCGCGCCCGTCGATGCGATCGCCGGCGGCGGTGACGACGCCGCCGACGGCGCCGTCCGCGAGCATGAGGTCGGTCACGCGCGTCCCGAAGTGGACCTCGCCGCCGGCGCCTTCGATCGTCGCGCGGATCGCCTGGACGACCTGCGGCAAGCGGTTCGTGCCGACGTGCGGGTGGGCCTCGACGAGGACATCGGGGGGCGCGCCGTGGCGTACGAGCACGTCGAGGACGTCCCGGACCGGGCCGCGCTTCGTCGCCCGGGTGTAGAGCTTGCCGTCCGAGAATGTGCCGGCGCCGCCCTCGCCGAAGCAGTAGTTGCTCTCCGGATCGACGATCCCCGCGCGCGTGATCCTTGCGACGGCGTGGCGGCGGCTCCGGACGTCGCCGCCGCGCTCGAGGACGATCGGGCGAAGCCCGCGCTCGACGAGCCGGAGCGCGGCGAAGAGGCCGGCCGGCCCGGCACCGACGACGACGACCGGTGGCGCACCGCGGACGTCTCGCGGGGCGGGCGGGGTCGCCGGCTCGGCGCGGAACGGCTCGTCGATCCACGCGCGGACGCGGAGGACGAACGCCGGGGCGCCCTTCCGCGCGTCGAGCGATCGCCGGAGGACGACGTGGTGCGTGATGCCGCTCGCCGCGACGTCGAGCCGGCGCGCGACCCGGCGCCGGAATTCCGTCGGATCGTCGTACGCGTCCGGCGGCAGGCGGATCTCGACGTCGGCGATCACGAGCCGAGCAATGAACGAAGCGCAGACGCGGTCAACCGGCGCGGACGGCCGTCTCGGCGACGAAGCCAGCGACGAGACGCGCGACCTCCGCGGGGTGCTCCTCGTAGAAGAACAGCTTGGCGTCCGCGATCGCGTGAAACCCGGCGACGTTCGCGAACTGCGGCAGCATCGCCCGGGCGAGGGACTCCGGAAACGTCGGGTCGTCCGCGCCCCAGACGAAGAGGGTCGGCATCGCGAGCTGCCGATGGAGCGTCCGGAACTCGTCGAGGCGCGAGAACTTCATCTGGCGGAGGAACGTCATCGCGCCCGCGATGCGGGTGCTCGACCCGATCAACGGCTCGACGAAGCGCTCGTGAAAGTCGCCATCGAGACGCGCGAGATCGTGGAAGCAGCCTCCGAAGCCGAGCGCCGATTTTCGGAACAGGCTCGACCGGAGGAGCTGCGCGACGACCGCGCCGAACCCGGGGACGTTCGCGAGCACCTGGTACATCGGGATCCACGGCGGCCGATGGCCTGGGATCTCCGTGTTGGTGAGCACCAGGTGGGACACGCGCGCGGGATCGATCAGCGCGAGCTCGCGTGCAATCCATCCGCCGGTGTCGTTGCCGACGAGCGCATACGACCGGACGCCGAGCTCGGACAGCACGGCGGCGAAGGCGCGGGCCTGTCCGGGGGACGAAAAATCCTCGTCGGCGCCGCTCGACGACTCCCCGAATCCGATCAGGTCGAGCGTCCAGCACGTGAAACGGTCGCGGAGGTGCCCGATCACCGCGTCCCACGTCCGGCCCGAGAGCGGGAAGCCATGCAGGAAGACGATCGCCGGCCCGTCGCCGTCCCGCTGCCAGCGGACCGACGCCCGGCCGACCGGGGCCGTTCCCTCGGCGGTCGCGAGCTCCATGATCGGCTGAGTACGCCAGCGGCGCGTCGTGCGGCAAGTCGACGGACTGGCGCGTCGACGCCCCCATTGACTGGCTTGCCGCTACGCCATCAATAATGGCGGCGGCCATGGCTGACCCCGAGACCGCATCGCCGGGACTCGACCTGCTGCGGGCGCTCCTCGCGAGCGCGCGGGGCATCGTCGACGACATCGCCGGCGACCCGATCCTCGACCGGGCGATGCGCGCGTTCCAGGCCCTGCCGGAGGCTGACCGCGAGACGATCATTAGCGTCCTCGAGCGCGACGCGACGTGGTGTCGGATCGTCAAGGAAACGGCGGGCGTGAGCGGCATCAAGGTCCGCCCGAACCCGCACGCGAGCCTCTACGTCCACGTCTGCGATCCCGCGCCGGATCAGCCGATCGCGTCCGAGCCGTCCGACCGCGACCTCACCGTGATCCGCCTCGGCATCGAGCGGTTCGTGGCGCTGCTGCCGCTCTTCTTCCAGGAAGGCGTGCACGCGCAGTGGACCGCGTCGGCCCGCGAGCTGATCCGTGCCGCGCCCCCCGAGCTGCGCGCGATCGGCGTCCGCCTGGCGAACGAGGTCCTCGCGTTGATCGCCGACGCCGACACGAAGCCGGCCTGACGGGCGCATGGCGTCCACGTCCCGACTCGCCGTTCTGGCTGCCGTTCTCGTCGCGGCGTCGACCGCCGAGGCGCTCACGCTTCTCACCGCCGAGAAGGTCGCGACATTCTCGAACGAAGCGGGTCACCAGCCCGGCGTCGTGATCCGCGTCGGACGCGATCGCGCCTTCGCCACGCCGCCCGACCCGCGCTGTCCCGCCGCAACGTCTGTTCGCTTCGCGCTCGCCCGGCCGCCGGCCGGCTTCGAAGACCACGGCGAGGTCGCCCTAGACTGTACCCGCTGGCGCCCCGACCGTGGCGGGTATCGCTACGACGCGCCACCCGCCGCGCCCGGCGGCGTGCGGACGATCCGCTACGACCCGCACGGCATGGTCATCCGTGCCGGCGGCGCGGGCTTCGTCCCGGTCGCGGGGCCGGTCGCCTACGTCGAGGCGTGGCTCACGATCGCCGGCGAGCGTCACCTCGTCCGCTTCCAGAACTTCGTCGAGAACGACGCGCAGCACGTGCGCAGCCGGCGTCCGTCGCGTGCGGCGGCGGCCGGCGAGGCCGCGTTCTGGGATACGCTGTGGGACGACGTGCCGCGCGAGCAGGACGCCCTCCGGCTCCTCGAGCGCGCCGTCCGGCACCGCGCGACCGACGGGCGCTCGCAGTTCCTCCTCGGCATGCTCCATCTCTATCGCGCGGCGAGGAACATCGACTTCGAGAACCCGACGCCGTTCACGCTCGCGGAGAACGCCGCGGGGAAGGACCACCTCGCGATCGCCGCGCAGCTCCTCGCCACCGACACCCGGATCGCGGGCTTCCACGCGGCGGCGACGTACGCCGACGCGTACCTCCACGACGATGCGGCCGGCGTGGCGGCCGCGCTCCAGACGCTCGACGACGAGGTCGCGATCTATCCGATCTTCAACAGCTTCGACCTGTTCGCGGTCGTCCCGCCGACGATCTCCGGGAAGAGCGAGTTCTTCCAGACGCGCGTGCTGCCGCTCGAGGACCTCGTGCTGATCGACAACGCGAGCTGCCTCGAGACGCATCCCGAGGTGTGCACGAACGCGGGAATGGCGCCGCACAACCTCGAAGGCACGCTGCTGCTCCTCGGGGACATCTACGCGAAGGGCGGCCGGCTCGCGAGCGCGCGGTCGTGGTACGGGCTCGCGCGAGTGTTCGGGACGGGCAACCACTATCGCTATCAGGCGACGATCGTCGACCACCTCGCGCACGCCGCGGAGCGCGTCGCGCTCTCGCAGGACGATGACCCCCAGAACGACCCGCCGCTCATCGGCAACGGCGCCGGGTCGTGCATCTACTGCCACAACAAGTGATCCCGCCGCCGGAGTCCGGCGGTCAGTCGCCGGTGGACGGCGTCTCCTCGCGGTAGCCGGGCGGGACACGCTCGATCTCCGCCGGTGACCGGGCCTCGTCGATCGAGTCGACCTGGCTCGCGATCGTAGTCGTGCCGCGCGCCGAGCCGGCGGTGAGCCAGACCCACACCGGCATGCCCTTCACGCCCCCGGCCTCGATCGCGCGCGCGACGTCGCCGAGCGGGCCGACGGCCCGCAGCGGGCCGCCCGCCCGCCACCACGCGCTCGCATCGTCGCCGAGGATCGCGCGCGGGTCGAGGTCCTCCGCGAGCCAGACCCATCCGGTGACGCCCTCGCCGCCGATCGCGTACTCGCGCGCGCGACGGTTCGCGATGGTCGTGAACTCGCCCGTGGGCGCGAGGCCGAGATTCCGGCCGATCCCGAGGTACTCGCGTGCCGCGGGCGGCAGCTGCTCGATCATCGTCCCGACGGCGACGAGCCCGCGACGGAGGTCGTCGAGGCGGACCTTCGTGAAGCGCCGGCCGTCCTTGTCGACGACGGTCGCCGTACCCGCGTGGAAGTCGACGATCGTCCGCTGCGTCGGGTCGTCGACGATGACCCGGCCCGCGGTCCAGTACTCGGTCTGCGTCGTGGTGCTGCTCCCCTCGACGGTCGTCCGGCGGACGATCTTATAGTCCGTCGCCGCCGCCGTGGTGGCCGTCAGCGCGAGGACCAGGAGGGCGGATCGCATGGCGACGGCGTAGGCCGACGACGGGGACGCCGCAATCCCAACCCGCCGCTTTCCTGTCGCGCCCGCGTGGTCTACTGTCGTGGTCGTGGCGGTGATGGGTCCGGTCCTGCGCGACGCCTCGCGCCCGTCGCGCGAAGGCGTCGCGCCCTCCGCGACGCGGAGCGACCTGCACCTCGGCCGGCGCCTCTTCCATCTCCTGAACGGCGTCGCGACCGCGACCGCGTATGCGCTCTTTTTCACGCACGAACAGGTGATCCACATCTTCGGGACGATCGCGTGCCTCGTCTACATCGTCGACCGGATCCGGATCGCCTACCCGGAGATGGTCGCCCGGCGCGCGCCGTGGGTGAACCGCGTGCTCGTGCGCGCCGAGGAGCAGGTGCGCGAGTCGGCGATGATCCCCTACGTGATCGCCGTGCTGCTGACGATCCTCACGGTGCCGAAGCTCGCGGCGCTCGTCGCGATCTATACGCTCGCGATCGCCGACCCGCTCGCTGCCGTCGTCGGGATCCAGTACGGGCGGACGCGCGTCGCGCAGAACCGGACGCTCGAGGGCTCGCTCGCGTTTTTCGCGGCGACCCTCGTGATCGCCGCCAACGTGCTCGGCTGCGGCACGGGCGCCTCGGGCGTCGCGATCGCGGGCGCGTCGCTCACGATCGCGCTCGTTGCGGCGGTCTGGGAAGTGCTGCCGCTCCGGATCGACGACAACCTGACGATTCCGCTGTTCGTCGGGTTCGCCACCTGGATCGTCGCCGCGCTCGTCGGCCTCCCGGTCTGACCTGCTCCCCGTCCCGCCGCTGGCCAAGACCGCACGCGGTCTGCTATCGCTCGGCTCCCCATGACCCTCCGCGCGTCCGACGTGATGGAGCGGAACGTTCTCAGCGCTTCGCCCGACATGACGCTCGCCGCGCTCGAGGATTTCCTCATCGGCAAGCGGATCAGCGGCGTGCCGGTGATCGAGCATGGCGCGGTCGTCGGCATCATCTCGCGCTCGGACGTCGTCCGCTCGCTGAGCCTCGAGCGGTCGCTCGCGGGGCTCGTCGCCGAGGGGTTCACGCCCGCGGAGGACGCGGGTGCGTCGGTGCGGCTGCCGGCGCAACTCGAGGAGCAGCTCTCCGCGCGCACGGTGCGGGACGCGATGGTGTCGGATCCGATCACTGTCTCGCCCGACACGCCCGTCGCCGACATCGCCCGCCTGCTCCATTCGCGCCACATCCATCGCGTCCTCGTGACGGAGGGAAAGACGGTCCGCGGCGTCATCAGCACGCTCGACCTCGTGCGACTGATCGCCGACGGGGTCCTCCGCGACGTGCCGCGGCCCGGATGATCGACGCGGGACCGACGGCGGACGGCCGGCTCGTCGCGCGCCGGGCGCCGTCGCTCCATTACGTCGTGTCGTGGATCGGCACGCTCGCATTCCTGCCCGTCTTCGGCGTGATCCTCCTCGTCTTCGACGTCGCGCAGCGGATCGCGCGGCTCTTCGGCCAGCGACCGCAGGAGCACGTCGCGGGCGCGCTCCAGGTCGCCCTCGTCGCGGCGTTTCGTATCTGCGACACGCGGGTCCGCGTCGAGCGGGCGCCGGGGGTCCGCCCGGACGGCTCGTACATCGTGGTGTCGAATCATCAGAGCATGTTCGACATCCCGATCATCGGCAGCCTGCTTCTCGGCAACTTCCCGAAGTACGTCTCCAAGCGCTCCCTCGCCCGCTGGATCCCGAGCGTCTCGTACAACCTCCGACGCGGCGGGCACGCGTTGATCGACCGGAGCGACGCTCCGGCGGCGATCGCCACGATCCGCGCGCTCGGCGAGCGCGTGCGCGACGGACGCTGCTCGGCGGTCATCTTCCCGGAGGGCACGCGCGCGCGGCGTGGCGAACTCGGTGAGTTCCGTCGCGCGGGGCTCGCCGCGCTGCTCGACGCTGCCCCCGACGCGAGCGTCGTTCCGATGGCGATAGACGAATCGTGGCGCCTCCTGCAGCACAACATGCTCCCCGTGCCGTGGGGCGTCCGCATCCGCGTGCGGATCGGCGAGCCGATCGCGCGCGACGCAGGCGAGGATCGTGCCGCGCTGATCTCCCGCGTGCGCGACGAGATCGGCGCGACGCTCGACCGGTGGCGCGCCGGCGTCGCGCCGGACGCTCAGTAGTAGTCTCGGTACCGCCAGTAGCAGTACGACGCGTTGTACCAGGGGGAGTACGGATCGCAGTACGGGTCGTCGTAGTACGGGTAGTAGTATGGATACGGCGCGTAATACGGCACGGCGAGCGGCAGGCCGAAGGCGAAGGCGGTCGCGAACCCGCGGCCGCCGTGGTGGAAGAACCGACGGTCGTGGAACCGACCGTCGAAGCCGCGGCCGGCGAAGCGCCCATCGCCGAACCGCCGACCGTCGAAGCGCCTGCCGTTGAATCCGCCGCCGAAGCGGCCGCCGTTCATCGCGCCGGGGAAGCCGCCTCGATTGAAGCCGCCGCCGAACCCGCCGCGGTTGAACCCGCCGGCGAAGCGGCCGCCGTTGATCCCGCCGCCGACGCGCCCGCTCGCGAAGCCGCCGTTCCCGACGCGCGGCCCGCCCGGCGCGCCCGCGAATCCTCCGCCGCGCCCGCCGACGAAAGCGCCGCCGTGGCCGCCGGCAAATCCGCCCGCTGGCGCGCCGCCGACGCCGCCGGCGTGACCGCCGTGGCTCATCCCGAACGCAGACGCGACGCCGACGTTCGCCGCGACGAGGAAAACGATCGTCGCTACCGGCGATCGGTGGATCGCCGTGAGGTACATGGAATGAGTCTCGCCCCGCGCCGTCGGCGCGTCAAGGGAGTCCGGTGCGCGCCGGCGCACCGAAGGCGGTGCGTTCACTCGAGAAGAAACCCGCGCGGATCGACCGGCTTGCCTTGGACGATCACCTCGTAGTGGAGGTGCGGACCCGTCGTCCGCCCCGTGCTTCCGACGAGCCCGATGACCTGACCCTTCTCCACGTGATCGCCCGCGTGGACGTCGAGCTCCTTCAGATGTCCGTAGCGGGAGCGGATGCCGTTCCCGTGATCGAGCATCACGTACTTGCCGTAGGCCGCGCCGAGGCTCGCGGCGACGACGCGCCCCGGCGCCGGGGACTCGATCGGCGTTCCCGACGGCGTGCCGATGTCGATCCCTTCGTGCGGCGTGGATCGGCCCGTCCACGGCGACGGCCGGCTGCCGTACTCCGAGTTCACCCGCCCGCGGACCGGCCACCGGAGCGGCAGCTTCGCGACCATCTTTCCGGTCGCGCTGATCGCCTGCTCGAGCGCGCGCACGCGCGGTCCTTCCGCGGCGACGGTCCCCGCGAGCGTGTCCAGCTCCGCCCACGGCCCGGGTCGCGCGTCCGGGGTCGGTGCGGCGACGGCCATGTCGCTCGCGCCCACCGCCTCGGCCATCCTCGCGTGGAGCGCGCGCCACGCCGTGATCTCGGCGCGGACGCTCGCGAGCTCCGTCTCGAGCGCCTCGCCGAGGTCCCCGCGATCGCCAGCGCCGCGGCGGAGCGTCGCGACCTCGTGCGACTCGTGCGCGAGGCGGACGTAACGGCTCGACACGACGCCGACGACGCCGACCGCCACCAGGAGCACGGCGACGACGCCGTAGGCGATCCCCCGCGGGACGCGGAACCGCACGACGCGCGTTCCGTCGCCGTGCACGACGAGGAAGCCGAAGGCCGGCTTCATGCGCGCTTCATCGGGATCACGACGGACGGCTCCGCCGGTTCCGTGCCGGCCTTCGCCATCCGGCAGGGCCCGTCGTGCACGGCGCCCTCGTCCATGACGATGACCGGCGCGGCGATGCCGCCGGTCACACGCGCGCTTCGCCGCAGCTCGATGCGCTCGCTCGCGGTCGCGTCACCGATGAGCGCGCCGCGGACGACGAGCGTCGCGGCGTGCACCGGTCCCTCGACGACGCCGCGCTCGCCGATGACGAGCGTCTCCTTGGCCGTGATCTCGCCCCGGAACTTCGCCTCGACGAGGACGGTCCCGCCGCAGGTGTACTTGCCCTCGAGCTCCGAGCCTTCGTCCAGGAAGCCTCCGAGTCGTCCGCGCTTTCTCTCGCTGCGCTTCCACATGGGTGGCCCTTTCTCGGCGAGCGTCGACTAGCGCGTCGCGCCCACCGGGTGCCTTCCCTCCGGCTGCGTGAACCGGGTGAAGGGCTGAAGGAGGAACATCGCGAGGAGGACGGCGACCGCGATGATGCTCGCCACGACGCCCGTCGGGTCGATCACGAGGCGCGAGGAGCGCTCGGAGTCGGGCGCCGGCTGCGGCCGGGCAGGGCGGCGCGCCGTCGTTCGTCGCTTGCGTCCGGGTGAGCTCGACGGCGGCACGCGCTTCATTTGTTCTCGTCACGGGAGCAATGGATGTGCCCAACCGCGCATCGCGCAAGGCACGGCAACGGGGTATGAACCGCAGTTCCTAGCCGCGCCGCGCTACGACCTTCCGTTCACAGTCCGGGGCCGGGCTACGTCGATGACGCGGCGCGCGCGTCCCGCGCTGCGCGTCGCGCCTGTCGGATCGGCTCGGGCGTGCGCGCGTCGTTCGTCGCGCCCCGGACGACGGTGACGGCGGTCTCGAGATCCGTCCGCCATCCCGGGTGGACGACGACCGGGCGAACGCCGCGCCGGAGACGCAGCCAGCAGCCGACGACCTCCGCGTCGATCCGGAGAACACTCGTCGAACCCGCCGCGTCCGCGGGCGGGTCGCCGACGGCGACGAGCGGCTCCGTCGTGACGCCGATCGTCGGGACGTCCAGACGCGCGCCGAGGTGGAGCGCGAGGCCGGCGCGACGCGGGTGGTCGCGACCGGTGGCGTTCACGAGCACGACGTCCGGCGGCGCGCGGAGGCTGCGGATCGCCGCTTCGAGCAGCGGCCCGTCGCGGAGCGCGAGCTGGCCCGGGACGTAGGGCGCCGGCGCCGGACCGGCGACGACGGCGGCCTCGACGAGGCGACCGTCGACGACGAGCGCCGCCGCGGCCCATCCCGGGTCGCCGGCGGCACCCGGGCCGACGCGGCCGCGTGCGAAGCAGACGAAGCATCCCGCGACGGCGAGCCGGGCGTCCGTCGGGCGCCACGGCTCCAGCGCGGCGGCCGCGAGATCCCGCTGGACGGCCAGCAGCGCTTCGGCGCTCGCGGGCCACGGGGCCGTCACGTTGCTACTCGAAGTCGTCGACGCGCGGCGACTCGTCGAAGTCCACCGGACCGTCGAGGATCAGGAAATCATCGTCGTCGCCGCCGTCCAGGTCGCTGTCGTCGTCGAAGACGACGGCGTCGAGGCGAAGCACGTCGTCGTCGTCGCCGAGGTTCAGGTCGAAGTCGCCGACGAACTCGGTGAGTGCCAGCACGACGACGTCCTGACCGGTGTTCGTGAACACGCGCGTCCGGCCGGCGACGCGGGTGTCGAAGACGTCGAGGACGTCGTCGCCGGGTCCGGTCGCGACCGCGATCGCCGAGAGGTTCGAGCTCTGGAGGACGACGCTGTCCCGGTCGCGCCCGGTGTGGACGTTCACGAGCCCGCGGATGCGGGTCTGTGGGCCGACCGTCACCGCGTCGTTCCCGGCGCCGGTCCGCACGTCGAGCCGGCGGGCGGTCACCTGCTCGGCGATCACGACGTCGTCGCCGCGTCCGAGGCGGAGATGCACTGCGCCCCGGATGCGGAGCTGGCGAAGCTCGACGCGATCGGCGCCGCGCCCGGTGACGATGTCGAGGCGGCGGACGCCGGTCGCGGCGAAGTCGGGCGCGCCGTTCACGGTCGTTCCATCGAGGCCGGCGATCAGGATGCCGTCGGGATCGGGACCCGCGGTGACGAGGATCGCGTTCGGCGCATCGTCGCCGTCGGCGGCGACACGGCCCGCGTCGACGTCCACGGTCACGTTGCCCGCCGCGTGGACGGCGACGACCGTCGCGAGGATCGACCCGATCGCGATGCCGCCCGCTTTCACCGAGCCAAGGACGCCGCTCAATCGACGAGCGACGCGACGACCACGTCGGACAGCCGTGACAGCCGCTCCATGTGGTGGCTGTCCTCCATGAGCCCCGTCGACAGGAACGAGAACGTCAGGTCGCGAACCGGATCGACCCAGAACCCCGTCGAGCCGGCGCCGAGACCGCCGAACGTCCGCGCGCTGCAGAGGTTGCCGAACGGCCCGGGAACGACGCCGTCGCCGCGGACGAAGAAGCCGAGGCCGAGCGAGGCGGGGAAGGGTGCCCAGCCGCGCATCTGGATCGTGTAGTCGAGGAGCGAGTTCGGCTTGTCGCCGGTGTGGTTGCGCGTCGCGAGCTCGATCATGGCTGGCGACAGGATGCGACGACCATCGAGCTCGCCGCCGCGGCGAAGCATCTCCGCGAAGCGGACGAGGTCGGCGAGCGTCGTCAGGTAGCCGCCGGCCGGGATCTCGGCACCGGGAAGCGTCAGGAGGAGCCCGATGCCGGAGACCTCCTGCGGCGCGAAGAGCCCCGGCTCCGTGAAGCGCGCGACCACGGGGCAGAGGCGCGCGAGGAGGTCGTCGCGCGGCCCGAGGCTCGTCTCGTTCATGCCGAGCGGCCGGAAGAGGTCCTCCTCGAGGATGCGCGCGAAGCTCCGCCGCGAACCCTCGGCGCGGCGCACCATCTCGGCCATGACCGAGTGCGCGACCGCGATCGAGTACGTGACCCGCTCGCCCGGGATCGACTCCGGGATCGTGGTGCATGCCCACGCGGTGAGGCGCTCGACGCTCGCGACCTCGTCGGGCGCGAGGTCGGGGACGCGCGACACGATCCCGCTCGTGTGCGTCAGGAGGTGGAGGAGCGTCATGCGCTCCTTCCCGCGGGTGCCGAACTCGGGGATCAGCTCGGCGACGGGCATCGTCAGGCGGAGGTCGCCGCGCTCGACCCGGTTGAGCACGATCGCCGTCGTGAACTGCTTCCCGACGGACATGGTGGCGAAGACGGCGTCGGGCGCGAGTCGCCGGTTCGCGGCGCGGTCGGCGAAGCCGCGGTGCGTGCGGAGCGCGACCCGCCCGGCGCGCGTGACGCAGACCGCCGCGCCGTCGTAGCGGTCGGCGGTGATGTCGGCGTCGAGGAGGGCGGGAATACGAGCGAGCCGGTCGGGATCGAAGCCGAGGTCCTTGGGATTCGCGTCGTCCATGAGGCGCGTGTAGCACGCTGTCGCGTGGGCTGGGAGGTGGAGTGGCGGGCGCCGCGCCGTCGTGTTAGCGCAATACGATGAGTGGGGCCCCCTCGGTGACGTTTCCCGAGCGCCGGCCGCGCGACACCGCGGCGCTCGACGCCACGCTCGGCCGTCTCGGCTCGGCCCCCGACCTCGCGGGCGTCGTCCGCCACGTCGTCGAATACACGAAGCTCGTGACCTCGGCGGAGGCTCTGTCGCTCCTGCTCCACGACGGCGCGCGCGACGAGCTCGTATTCGCCGCGACCGAGACGCTGGAAGAGCGAGCGCTCGCCTCCCACGAGACACCGCTGCCGCCCGCGGTCGGCGCGCTCATCAGTCCCGAACGACTCGTCGTGTCTGTCCGTAATCAGGAGCAGGTCCTCGGGGCGATCGATCTCTGGCGACGGTACGACGGCCGTCCGTTCGACGACGCAGACGGCCGGCGCGCCGCGGCCGTCGCCGCGGAGCTCGCCGCGACGGGCGACCTCGAGCGCGTCGCGCACGATCCCGACGAGCTGCACGCGGTATTTGCGCGCCTCGCCGCCGCCGTTCCGAGCGAGGATGCGACGCTCGTCGTCTACGACCGTGATCGCCGGCAGCTCGCGTTCCGCGTCTCGCACGCCTTTCGCCACGGGATGATCGACGGCGCTCGGCTCGCGATGGGCCAAGGCATCGCCGGCTGGGTCGCACAGCATCGCCAACCCGTCCGCCTCGACGATGCGAGCCGCGATCCGCGCCACGATCCGCAGATCGCGCGCCGGACCGGGCTCGTCCCCCACTCGATGGTGTGCGTACCGATGGTCCACGGCGACCGGCTCCACGGCGTCGTCCAGGTGATCAACAAGCTCGACGGCTCGGCCTTCGACGACGACGAGCTGCGGCTCATCCAGACGCTCGCCGACCACGCCGCCGCCGCGCTCGACGCGCTGTCGGCGCCGGCCTGAACTCCGTCTAGTTCTTCTTCGCGAGCTCCAGCCGCACCCCGTCGACGCCGGCCTTCAGCTGCACGCCCTGGCTCTCGGTGGCGAGGTCGATCACGACGCCGCGGTCGTTCCGCATGATCGAATGCCCGGCCCCCGGCCCCGCCGCCGCTCCGGCACCGATCGCGACGTACGTCCCGTCGAAATCGGCGAGATCCTTCAGATGATAGACCTCGCCGGTCGCCTTGATGCTCGCACCGCCCACGCCGCCGATGTCGAGACCACGGAGGCGGACCGCATGGGATTTCCCCTTGTACACGACGGTACCTGATCCCCACGTCGTCCCGACGCCGATCGCGGCCGACGTGCCGCTGAGCGTCAGCTTCGCGTCCGGCTTCTCGTCCTTCGATGGCACGCCTTTCTCGTCGTGCGCCTGTGCGATCGCCATTCCCAGTGCCAGCGTGATCCCGAGGATTCCGGCGGTGAAGCGGTGCATTCGCATGGGCGTCCTCCTTCAAATCCATTCCATGGGGCCGCAGCGCGCGTCGCGCCATCGCCGAAACCGGTGAGGCTTCAGACGGTCAGCACGGTCGGCCCGGTCGTCCGCCGACCCTCGAGGTCCGCGTGTGCCCGTGCGGCGTCTCTCAGCGGGTACCGGTGCCGGATCCCGACGCGCACCGCGCCCGACCCGACCGCCTCGAAGACCGCGGCCGCGCTCTCGACGAGCTCCTCGCGCGTTGCGACGTAGTGCGCCAGCGACGGGCGCGTCAGGAACAACGACCCCTTCATCGTCAGCACGAGCGGCGGAAACGGCGGCACGGGTCCCGACGCGTTTCCGAAGCTCACGAGCATGCCCCGCGGTCGGAGCGAATCGAGCGACGCGTCCCACGTATCCTTCCCGACGCCGTCGTACACCGCGTGCGCGCCGGCGCCTCCGGTCAGGTCGCGCACGCGTTGCGCCAGGTCGGGTCCCGTGACGAGGACGTGGTCGCATCCGTGCTCTCGCGCCACCTCGACCTTCGCGTCGGAGCCGACCGTGCCGATCACGGTCGCGCCGAGCGCCTTCGCCCACTGGCACGCGATCTGCCCGACGCCGCCCGCGGCGGCGTGGAAGACGATCGTCTCGCCGCGCGCCACGCGATGCGTCCGGCGAAGCAGGTATTCCGCCGTCATCCCCTTCAGCATGATCGCGGCCGCGAGGTCGTCGCCGATTGCGTCGGGCAGCTTCACAAGCCGCTCCGCGGGCACGATGCGCCCTTCCGCGTACGCGCCGGGAAGCCCGGCGTATGCCACGCGGTCGCCGACGGCGACGTCGGTGACGCCCGGCCCGACGGCGGCGACGACGCCGGCGGCTTCGTTGCCGAGGACGGCGGGGAGCGAGAGCGGATACAGCCCCGTCCGCTGATAGACGTCGATGAAGTTGACGCCGATCGCGCGCTGGCGGATGCACGCCTCGCCGGGACCCGGATCGGGAACGGCGACCTCGTCCCACCGGAGCCTCTCGGGGCCGCCATACTCGTGGATCCGGATCGCGTGCGCCATGGGCGAGGAAAGCGCGACGGCGTGGCCGCGTCAATGCGCAGCGGATGCCCCGGGCCCCCCACATGGCGGGATGGCCTCGAACCCCAGTGGCGGCTAGTATGACTCCCGGCGATCAACGGATGCGTGGCGAACGATTCGACGCCACCCGGTCGCCCACTTCGCGGAAGCTGCATCGCTGAGCAAGGCGCTCGCCACGCGCCTTGTCGTGATTCGAGTCGGTCCGATGGGTCGAAGACGCTGGCGGTGGCTGCTCGGAACGCTCGGACTCATCTGCGTCCTCGCGTTCGTCGCAGCACGGCTCGTGGACGAGCCGCTCCGGCGCCATGTCGAGGCGGGGATGAACGCATCCCTCAAAGGCTACAAGGTCCGCCTCGGCAAGCTCCGGTTCCATCCGCTCGGGGGCTCGCTCGACCTGATCGACTGGACGATCGTTCAGGACGCTCAGCCCGATCCACCGGTCGCCTACATCCCGCGGCTCCACGCGAGTGTGCAGTGGCTCGCGCTGCTTCACGGACAGGTCGTCGCCGACTTCCGCTTCGATCAGCCGCGTCTCTACCTCGACTTCCGCCACGTCAAGGCCGAAGCGCGCGACCGGACGCCGATCAAAGAACGCGGCTGGCAGGACGCCGCCCTCGCGATCTACCCGTTCGAGGTGAACCTGCTCCGAATCGAAGGCGGGGACATCACCTACGCCGAGCAGGGGCCGCTCGAGCCGCTCCGGATCGCGAACCTCGACTTCCGCGCCGAGAACATCCGGAACATCCACTCCCGTGATCGAACCTATCCGTCCGACGTCCGTCTCGACGCGACGATTCAGGACAGCGCCCATCTCCGCGTCGACGGCAAGGCGGATTTCCTGGCGGAGCCGTATGCGGGCATGAAGGCGACGATCGCCCTCGACGGGCTACGGCTCGATTGCCTGAAGCCGATCCTCCACCACTACGATCTCAGCGTGCGACGCGGAACGCTCTCGGCACACGGCGAGATCGAGTATGCGCCGAAGGTGCAGCGGGTCGACCTCGCCACGGTCACCCTCGAGCGCGCCGACCTCGAGTACGTCAAACGGCGCACGGCACAGGCCGGCATCACCGAGAGCGCCGCGAAGGGCGCGGCGAAGGTCACGCAGCGTCCCGCCGTCGTCGCTACCGCCGAGCGCGTCCAGATCACGCGCAGCCGGCTGGCGTACGCCGACGAGACGGCCGACCCACACTATCGGCTCTTCGTCGCGGACTGCGATGCCACGCTGCGGAACTTCAGCAACGTGCGCACGCCCGACGCCGCTTCCGTCGGGACGGCGCACGTGCACGCGAAGTTCATGGGCAGCGGCGACACGACGATGCACGCGACGTTCCGCCCGCGCGAGCATCGGACCGACTTCGACATCGCGCTCCGTATCGACGACACGGACATGCGCGCGCTAAACGACCTCTGGCGGGCCTACGGGAAGTTCGACGTCGCGCGAGGGCGCTTCTCGCTCTACTCGGAGCTCGCCGTGACGCGCGGCGAGATGGACGGGTACGTGAAGCCGATCTTCGCAGACGTGGCGATTCCCGCCGACGATGGGCCGCCGAAGGCGTTCGGTGGGAAGGTCCGGGCCGCGGTCACCGCCGGAGTCGCGACGATCTTCCGGAACCAGTTCCGACAACAGATCGCCACGAAGACGCGACTATCGGGTCCGCTGGAGAATCCGAAGGTGAGCGTCTGGCAGGCGGTCGGCGGCGTTCTGCGGAACGCCTTCTTCAAGGCGATCCTGCCGGGGCTCGAGCATGACGCGAAGTCCGCGGAGTAGACGTCGACGCCCGCGAGGACGCCGTGAGGCACCCCGGCCGCGCTCAACGCAGCGCGCGGCGGAGGATCGTGCAGAGCGCCGCGAGGTCGTCCGCCGGGAGGCCGGCGATCGTCTCGGGCGGCTCCGCCATCCGGGCGACGATCCGTCCTCGCATCTCCGCCCCGTGCGGCGTGAGGCGCACCATCCGCACGCGCCGGTCGTGCGGGCATGCCGTGCGCTCGACGAGGCCCCGCGCCTCGAGCCGGTCGACGATCCCGGTCACGTTCGAGGCGTCGCACGAAAGCCGCTCGACGAGGCGGCGCATGGGCACTCCCGCGCCCGGCTCCATGAGCCGCAGCACGCGACACTGTGCCTCGGAGAGCTCGAACTCCGCGGCGACGTGCGGAAGATGGGTGCGCTGCCGCATCATCAGATCGAACAGCAGCTCCCACGCCTCGCAGGCCCGCGACGATCGGGGGATCCTCGCCACGGGTAATTGATACGTCCGATAGTTGACAACCTCAAGGGTCGTTCTTACCTGAGCGCCATGTCCACGCTCAGGCTCATCGCCCTCGAAGATACCGTCGTATTTCCGGGCATGACGGTCACTCTCCCGATCGACGTGGGGGAGGAGACCCAGGTCCTGCTCGTCCCGCGGCACGGGACGGAATACGCCAACGTCGGCACGGTCGCCGACGTCGTCGAGCGCGTCCGTCTGCCCGGGCGCGGCGTCGCCTCGGTCCTGACCGGCCTCCACCGCGGGATCGCGGGCGCCGCCCACACCGACGCGCAAGGGCGGCTCCGCGTCGAGGTGAAGGAGGTTGCGGACGAGACGCCGCCGCCGGCGCGCACCCGGGAGCTCGAGCGCGAGTATCGCGCCGTCGTCGGGGAGATCCTGGAGCTGCGCGACGCCGACGAGCGCGTCACGCAATTCGTCCGGTCGATCACGCAACCCGGCCCGCTCGCGGACACGGCCGGCTATGCGCCGGACATCGGCTTCGCGCAGAAGATCGAGCTCCTGCAGACGCTCGACGTCGTCGAGCGCCTGACGATGGCCCTCCGCTTCCAGCGCGAGCGGCTGGCCGAGCTCCAGGTGCGCAAGCGCATCCGCGAGGACGTCGAGTCGGGTGCGCAGAAGCAGCAGCGCGACTACTTCCTCCGCCGCCAGATGGACTCGATCCGGAAGGAGCTCGGCGAGGACGAGGGCTCGGTCGCCGAGGAGTACCGGAAGAAGATCGCCGACGCGGGTATGCCCGAGGCGGTCGAGCAGCAGGCGGAGCGCGAGCTCGGCCGGCTCGCGAAGATGGGCGAGGCGAACCCCGAGACGTCGATGATCCGGACCTACCTCGACTGGCTGCTCGCCGTGCCGTGGTCGAAGCGCTCCGAGGAGCGGCTCGACCCGACCCACGCGCGCGAAGTCCTCGACGCCGACCACGCCGGGCTCGACGACGTGAAGAAGCGCATCACCGAGTACCTGGCCGTCCGGAAGCTCCGCGCGGAGCGGGGCGTGCCGGAAGACCGTCGCTCGGGTGTCATCCTGACGCTCATCGGCCCCCCGGGAACGGGGAAGACGTCGATCGGCGAGTCGATCGCGCGGGCGACGGGGCGGAAGTTCGTCCGCATGTCGCTCGGTGGCGTGCGCGACGAGGCGGAGATCCGCGGCCATCGCCGCACCTACATCGGGGCGCTGCCGGGCCGGCTCGTCCGTGGGCTCCGCGACGCGGGCACGATGAATCCCGTCATCCTGCTCGACGAGGTCGACAAGATCGGCGCCGACTGGCGCGGCGATCCCTCGGCGGCCCTCCTCGAAGTCCTCGATCCGGCGCAGAACCACTCGTTCCGCGACCACTACCTCGACGTCGAGCTGGATCTGTCCCACGTGCTCTTCATCGCGACGGCGAACGTGGCCGACACCATCCCGGGCCCGCTCCTCGACCGCATGGAGGTCATCCGCTTCGACGGCTACACCGTCGAGGAGAAGGTCGCGATCGCGCGCGGCTACCTCTGGCCGCGGCAGGTGGAGCGGAACGGGCTCCGGCCCGAGGAGGTCGCCGTCGACGACGGCATCTTCCGGCTCGTGATCGCCGAGTACACGCGCGAGGCGGGCGTCCGCCAGCTCGAGCGCGAGCTCGGCAGCCTGCTGCGGAAGATCGCGACCGGCGTCGCGTCGGGCGCGACGCACGCTCCGGTGCAGCCTCCAGGTGCCGGAGGCGCAGTTTCCGTCGATACGGCACTCGTCCACGAGGCGCTCGGTCGCCCGAAGTTCTTCCAGGAAGCCGCGAGCCGTACGGCGGTCCCCGGCGTGGCCACCGGCCTCGCCGTGACCGGCACGGGCGGCGACGTCCTGTTCGTGGAGGCGGCCGCCATGCCGGGCTCCGAGGAGCTCGTGCTGACGGGTCAGCTCGGCGACGTCATGAAGGAATCCGCGCGCATCGCGCTCACGTGGGTCAGGAGCCACGCAAAGCAGCTCGGTATCGACGAGCAGGCGTTCCGGCGGAAGGCGTTCCACGTGCACGTGCCGGCCGGGGCCATCCCGAAGGACGGGCCGAGTGCGGGGATCACGCTGGTGACCGCGATCGCGTCGCTCATGGCGGGGCGACCGGTGAAGCACACGGTCGGAATGACGGGGGAGGTGACGCTCCAAGGGCGCGTGCTGCCCATCGGCGGCGTGAAGCAGAAGGTCTTGGCCGCACACGCGGCGGGGCTGACGGACGTCATCCTACCGGAGCGGAACCGGGGCGATCTCGACGACGTGCCGACGGACGTGCGGGGGCACCTGCGGTTCCATCCCGTCGAGTCGGTCGACGAGGTGCTCGCGCTGGCGCTCGATGCGCCGGTTGCGAGCGCCGCGGCGGCGTGATCGGCGGGTACACACCGCGTCGACGACCCCGTTCGCGCCAGTACTGAGAAAACCTCTCATTTTCGTCTGGACCGGGACCCGCGCAGGGCGCTACGGTACCGGCTCCGACGCGCGGTCCGATCGCGTTCGAAGAGGCGAAGATGAGCGGCAGGTACCGGCACCTCTACCCCTGGCAGATCCTGACGACCCGCTTTCACGTCCCGCTCACCTGCCGGCTCGATCGCGCGTACGACGGCGACGAGCTGCGCAAGGAATGCGAGGCGATCCTCTCGACGTTTCGCCTGCGAGGTCAGCACGGCGACGACCACGCGGGCGGCTGGAGGGCCATTGGCCTGATCGCGCCCGACGGCGACCCCTACGAGGACCGCCAGCTCGATGAGCGCCCGCATCTGAAGACGCCGGTCCTCGCGATGTCCCCGTATCTGCAGCGGGTCATCGATGGGTTCGGGTGCGAAACCCGGCGGGTCCGTCTCATGCAACTGTTGCCCGGCGAACGGGTCCTCTGGCATTTCGATTCGAGCGAGTCGATCGACCGCGCGAACGCGCGCGTGCACGTTCCGATCGTCACCAACGCGGGGGTCCGCTTTCAGATCTCGCACGAGGACTGTCGCTGGAGGCCCGGCGAGCTCTGGTACGGCGACTTCAGCTTCCCCCATCGTCTGCACAACACCGGGAGCGAAGGACGGATCCATCTCGTCCTCGATTTGAAGGTGACGGACGTCGTGCGGAGCCTGTTCCCTCGAGAATTCCTGGATAGTGTGAAGCAGCGAGCACGGCTCCGCGGACTCGTTCAAGCGATGGTCGGCCTCTATACGCTGCCTCGCTACCGCATCGGGTACATGAAGACCCGGCAAGCGCGGTTCGTACGGGAGCGGACCGACCTGGAGGCGAGCCGGCCGGGCACGGCAGGGGAGACAGATCGCGCCTGACGGCGCGCGCTACTGAACGTAGCCGAGACTGCGCAGGACGCGCGTGACGCTGGCGGCGAGCCCCGCGTTCCGTGCGCCGCCGTCGGGCCCCTCGTTTGCGGCGAGCCAGGTGGCGAGGGCGGTCTCGAGCCGCCGGCGCTCGGGGATGAGCTCCGCGAGCCGGTCACGTTGCTCGCCGGGGTCGTCCGCGAGGTCGAAGAGCTGCTCGCGCTGCGTGAGCACGTCCTCGATCATCTTGTAGCGACCGTCGACGACCGACCGGAGCGCGTCCTGCGCGCTGTAGGCGTACGCCGAGCGGGCGTCCGGAGCGCCCTCGGCGATCGAACGCAGGCTCGTGCCGTCGAGTTGCACACCCGTGACCGCCACGCCGAGGTAATCGAGGATCGTCGGCACGACGTCGAGGTTCTCGACCGCCCGAGCGATGCGCTGCCCATGCCCGCCGGGAATCCACACGACGAGGGGCGTCCGCGTCACGGTGTCGTAGACCTTCCGGCAATGCTTCACGTCGCCGTGCTCGAGGAACATCTCGCCGTGATCCGCGGCGAGGACGATGAGCGTGCGGTCGCGCAAGCGCCGGCGGGCGAGGTCGGCGAAGAGCTCCGCGAGCTGCGTGTCCCAGTACGCGATCTCCTCGTCGTACAGGTCGATCAGGGACTGGAGCTCGGCCGGCGTGACGTCCGGCGGACTTCCCGCTGCGAGCGCGCGCTCGATCGGGTCCGGATTGCCGGCCTGCACCCAGTCTCGCCCGACGACCTCGCGGGCGAAGCGGCGCGGATGGGTCGCCGGCGGCGCGTACGGATGGTGCGGGTCCATGTAGTGGAGGTAGGCGAAGAAGCGCGCCGGCTGCGCGTCGAGAAAGGTCGCGAAGCGGGCGTTCAGGCAGGCCGCCTCGCGGCTTTCGCACGTCTCGTCGAAGCGCGAGAAGCCGGCTCCGTACCCGCCGACCGGGTTCACGTGCGACGCCGTCGCGCGGACGACGGCGCTCGCCGAGGCCGCGAACGTCGCCCAGCCGCGCGCGGCGAGCAGCTCGGCGATGGTCGGAAACGCGCTCGGGATCGAGAAGTCTCCATAGGCCCGACCGAGGAAGGCCGTCGCCTGCCGCGACGTGAGGAGCGAGTTCACCGACGGGAACGTACACGCCGCCTGGCTCCGGGCCTGCTCGAAGACGACGCCGGATGTCGCGAGCCGGTCGAGCGTCGGGCTCGTCGCGCGAGGGTAACCGTAGAGGCCGAGATGATCCGCGCGAAGCGTGTCGACCACGAGCAGGAGCACGTTCTCCGCGACGGCGGGGCGCGGGCGCTGGGTCCGGCCGCAGCCGACGGTACCGAGCGCGAGCGCGACGGCGAGCACGAGCCGGAGACGGGTAGCCATCGCGGGCGCATCGTAGCGGGGCGTCGCGGTCCGCCGCCAGCCGGCTGCGTCCCGCGGCGGAGCGGAGCCCGCACCGCCTTCACCCGTCATCGTGCAGTAATGAAAACGGCTTTCACTATCGCGCACCCGCAATGATCCCGCGCCGCCGCAGGACACGCGCCACCCACGGCCGGCGTCCCCGCCGTAGTTCCGACCGTCTGCAAGCGGCGTGAGCCTTGCACGGTCCGGAGCGGGGCGGGAGCAGGAAATCCAGCATGCTGGCAGACCAAACATCACGTCGCATGGCGCTTCGCAGCGCTCTCGACGCTGCGCTTCGCGTAGCACGCGAACCCGCACGCCGCATGACATCCGACACGTGACACGCCGAGCCGATCCGAGGACCCGCATGCACCGTCTCGTTGCCCGTTCGTTCGTCGTTCTCCTGCTGCTGCTCGTCGCCTCCGATGCCGTCCGCGTCCACCGCGGCCGCGCGCAGTCGCCGGCGACGGAGACCCTGGTCTTCGCGCCCGCCGCGGACACCTACGTCGACGCCGGGCATCAGGGAACCAACTACGACACCGACCCGCGGCTCCGCGCCGACGCCGACCCGCTGCGCGTCAGCTACCTGCGCTTCGTCGTCACGGGGGTGAACGGCCGTCCGGTCCAGCAGGCACGCCTCCGCCTCGGCGTGTTCGGAGGCGCCGCCAGCGGCGGCTCGATCCACGCGATCAGCGACGACAGCTGGGACGCCACCACGCTCAACTTCCACAACCGGCCCGCGGTCGACGGGCCGGCGCTCCAGACGCTCGGTCCGATCGCCGTCGGCGACGTCGTGGAGTTCGAGCTCGGAACGACGATCGCCGGCGACGGGCTCTGCAGCTTCGCGATCGACACCGCGTCGACCGACGGCCTCGACTACAACTCGAGCGCCGCGACGACCGGTCAGCGCCCCCAGCTCCTCCTCACCGTTCTGCAGACCGGCCCGGCCCCGACGGTCACGATCCTCCAGCCGCCGGATGCGTCCTCGTTCTTCGTCGGCGACCCCGTGACGCTGCAGGCGAGCGCGACCGACGCCGCCGACGGTGATCTGTCGTCCTCCATCGCCTGGACCTCCGACGTGCAGGGCGCGCTCGGCACCGGGGCCTCGATCAGCCCGTCGCTCCTCGAAGGGGCCCACACGATCACGGCGTCGGCGAAGAACCACTTCGGGCTCACGACGACTGCGAGCCTGCATCTCACCCTCGCGCCGCGTCCGCACGTCAACACCGAGCCGCTGGTGGCGATCACGGCGCCGCTCGACCGGCGCGCTTTCGCCGCGGGCGCCGCGATCGAGTTCGACGGATTCGGGAACGACCTGGAGGACGGCTCGCTCGCGGCCGGCCTCACCTGGACGTCCGACCGCGACGGCGCGATCGGCGCGGGCCCGAGCTTCACGCGCACGCTCAGCACCGGGACGCACCACGTCACGGCGCAGGTCACGGACTCGGGCGGCCTCACCGGGACGGCGACCGTGACCGTGACGGTCATGCCGCCGTTCGCCACCGAGGTCACGCCGGTCGCGGACGCATACGTCGACGCCGGCTCGCCGACCATGAACTTCGGGACGTCGCCGCTTCTCCGCGCCGACGTCAACACCGAGCGCGACTCCTACCTCCGCTTCGTCCTCTCCGGCGTCGGGACGCAGAAGGTGACGAAGGCGATCCTGCGCCTCCAGGCCGACACGGGCAGCTCGGCGCCGAGCGACAAGGGCGGGAACGTCTACCTCATCACGAACAACACGTGGACCGAGGGCGCCGTCACCTTCAACACGCGCCCCGTGGTGACCGGATCGCCGCTCGCGACCGTCACGTCCGCGGTGAAGGCGGGCCAGACCGTCGACTTCGACGTTACCGCCGCGATCACCGGCGACGGAACGTACAACTTCGCGCTCACGAGCCCCTCGACCGACGGCGTCGACTACAGCTCGCGCGAAGGTACCGCGCCGCCGCGCCTCATCCTGACGCTCGCGGGCAACGCGCCGCTGGTCGCGATCGTCGCCCCACCGAACCAGTCGGTCTTCTTCGTCCATCAGCCGGTCGCGTTCTCGGGAACGGCAACCGACGCCGAGGACGGCGACCTCGGCGATCACCTCGTCTGGAGCTCCAGCCTCGACGGCCCGCTCGGCACGGGCAAGCACGTCTCGACGTCGAACCTGCGCGTCGGCTCGCACACGATCACGACGGGGGTGGTCGACGCCGACGGGCACGCGGGCGAAGCTCAGCTGAACGTCCGCGTTCGGCAGCCGAACACCCCGCCGCAGGTCGCGATCACGGCGCCGGCGACCGGCGGCTCCGCACCTGCTGGGACGCCGGTGACGCTCGCCGCGACGGTCACCGACGACTTCGACACGAACCTCGCCGGCGCGATCCGGTGGACGTCCTCCCGCGGCGGCGCGCTCGGAACCGGCGCGACCCTGACGCGGCCGCTCGCCGAGGGCCCGCAGACCCTGACCGCGACGGTCTCCGATTCCGACGGCGCCACGAGCTCGGCCAGCGTCCCGTTCACGGTGACGCCGACGCCGCCCGCGGTCGCGATCACGGCCCCGGCGGTCGGGACGACGTTCTTCCAGAATGCCGGGGTCGTCTTCACCGCAACCGCGTCCGATACGACGGACGGCGACCTGTCCGCGCAGGTCCAGTGGAGCTCGAGCGTCGACGGACCGCTCGGCTCGGGGGCGCGGATCACGCCGGCGAGTTTGTCGGTCGGGACGCACGTCATCACGGCCTCGGTCACCGATACGGGCGGGCTCAGCGCCACCGCCACACGCACGGTGACCGTCCGGCCCGCGAACGCGATGCCCGTCGTCACGATCCTCGCGCCCACGGAGGGGACGGCGCTCCTGACTGGGAAGCCCGTCCTCCTGAGCGCGACCGCGACCGACGCCGAGGACGGCGACCTGACCGCTTCCATCCGCTGGACGTCGAGCATCGCCGGCGCCCTCGGCACGGGCGGGACGCTCACCGTCCCGTCGCTCGCCGTCGGGTCGCACACGGTGACGGCGAGCATCACGGATCGCGACGGGACGACCGTCACCGCGAGCGTTCACGTCGTGATCGGCGCGTCGTCGCTCGGCTTCACGCCGATCGCCGACACCTACGTCGACGCCGGCAAGCCCACCACGGCGTTCGGTACGGCGACCACGCTCGACGCGGGCGGCTCGCCGGTCCGCCAGGCGTATCTCCGCTTCGCGGTGAGCGGCGTCGCGGGCTTCGCCGTCGACAAGGCGATCCTTCGCCTGACCGTCGGCAGCAAGAGCGCCGACGCGAGCAAGGCGCGCGGCATGATCTTCCGGCTGTCGAGCGCCTGGTCCGAGTCGAGCACCTACAACACCCGTCCGGCGGTGAACGGCGCGGCGATCTCCACGGAGACCGGCGCCGTCAAGGTGAACCAAGTCGTCGACTTCGACGTGACGTCCGCCTTTTCCGCCGACGGCACTTACGACCTCGCGCTCCTCAGCAGCAACACGGACGACGTCCACTACCAGAGCCGCGAAGGCTCGAAGAAGCCGATGCTGCTCGTGACCCTGAAGCAGAACACCGCGCCGGTCGTCGCGATCACCGCGCCGGCGCCGGGCACGGTCGCGAGCTCGGGCACGCCGATCACGCTCACCGGCAAGGCGACCGACGCCGAGAGCGGCGACCTGAGCGCGAAGATCGTGTGGAGATCCGACCTCGACGGCGCGCTCGGCACCGGCGCGTCGCTGGCGGTGCCCCTGAGCCCCGGCCAGCACACGATCAGCGCCACGGTGACGGATGCGAGCGGCGCCACCGGGACGGCGCGAACGACGATCACGACCGACCATCCGCCGGTCGTCACGATGACCGCGCCGGCCGCCGTGCTCTTCACGGACAAGAAGCCCTACGCGTTCGCCGCCACCGCGACCGACGACGAGGACGGTGACGTCACCGCGAACCTCACGTGGAGCTCGAGCCTCGACGGGCCGCTCGGCACCGGCGGATCGCTCACGCACGACCTTCGCGTCGGGACGCACACGATCACGGCCAGCGTCACCGACTCGGCGGGTGTTTCGCGTCAGGTGCAGAAGACGGTGCGCGTGCGCGACCCGAACACCGCCCCGCGCGTGACGATTACCGCGCCGACGAGCGGCGGCTCGGTCCCCGCGGGCATGCCGGTCGGGCTCGCCGCCACCGTCACCGACGACTTCGACACCAACCTCGCGGCCGCCGTCCGCTGGACGTCGTCGCGCGACGGCGTGCTCGGGACCGGGTCGCCCCTGACGAAGACGCTCTCGGAGGGCAGCCACACGCTCACCGCGACCGTCACCGACTCCGACGGCGCCAGCGCGACGGCGAGCATCCCCTTCTCCGTGACGGCGACGCCGCCCGTGATCGCGATCACCGTCCCGGCGGCGGGCGCGAGCTTCTTCCAGAACGCCGCCGCCTTCACCGCGACCGCGACCGACGCGACCGACGGCGACCTCTCGACGAAGATCCGGTGGAGCTCGAACGTCGGCGGCGCGCTCGGGACCGGCGCGAGCATCACGCCCACCGCGCTCGCGATCGGCACACACGTCATCACCGCGACCGTGACGGATGCGGGCGGCCTCTCCGTGTCGGCGACGGTCAGCGTCACGGTGCGCCCGCCGAACGTCGCTCCGGTCGTGACCGTCGTTGCGCCGGTCGACGGTGCGATGCTCGTCTCCGGCAAGCCGGTCACGCTCACCGCGACGGCGACCGACACCGAGGACGGCGACCTCGGCGCGGCGGTCAAGTGGTCGTCGAGCCTCGGCGGCACGCTCGGCACGGGCGCGACGCTCACCGTCCCGTCGCTCGCGGCAGGCGCGCACACGCTCACCGCCGCGGTCACCGATCGCGATGGCACGACGACGAGCGCGAGCATCCACGTGCTCGTCGGCGCGTCGTCGCTCAGCTTCACGCCGACCGCCGACACCTACGTCGCGGCCGACTCCCCCACGAAGACGTTCGGCACGGCGGCTGGCCTCCAGGCCGACAACTCCCCGGTGCACATCGCCTACCTCCGCTTCGCGGTCACGGGCGTCGGACCGTTCGCGATCGATCGCGCGACCCTCCGGCTCACGGTCGCGACGGCGAGCGCGGACGCGAGCGCGTCCGGCGGCAGCATCCAGGCGGTTGCGGACAACACGTGGTCCGAGGCGGCGACCACCTACAACAACCGTCCGGCGCTCGGCGCGGTGCTCGCGGCCCACGCGGCCGCCGTGAAGGTGAAGGAGGCGGTCGACTTCGACGTGACTGCGGCGATGGGCGCCGACGGCGTCTACAACTTCGCGCTCACCACCACGAGCTCCGACGTCGTGCAGTACCAGAGCCGCGAAGACACGACGAAGCCGGCGCTGATCCTGACCCTCAAGCCGAATACGGCGCCGACGGTCGCCATCACCGCGCCCGCGAGCGGGGCGGTCGGCATTCCGGGTGCGCCGGAGACGTTCACCGGCACGGCGTCCGACGCGGAGAGCGGCGACCTGAGCGCCGCGATCGCTTGGAGCTCGAGCCTGGACGGTGCGCTCGGGACGGGCGCGTCGCTCACCGTGAGCTCGCTCGGCGCCGGCACGCACACGATCACCGCGCTCGTGAAGGACGCGAGCGGAGCGACCGCGCAGGCGCAGACGACGGTCATCGTCGACAACCCGCCGGTCGTCACGATCACGTCGCCGGTGGACCACACGACGCTGTTCACGCCCCAGAAGCCGTTCCGGTTCACCGCGACCGCGACCGACGTCGAGAACGGCGACCTGCGGGCGCGGCTCCAGTGGACGTCCAGCCTGGACGGCCCGCTCGGCACCGGCGGCACGTTCACGCACGACCTCCAGCTCGGCACCCACACGATCACCGCGAGCGTCACCGACGACGCGGGTGTCACGCGCCAGGCGCAGGTGACGGTGCGCGTCCGGACGTCGAACACGGCGCCCGTGCTGCACGTCACGTCGCCCGCGAGCCCGTCGTCGTCGGTCGCCGCGGGCACGTCCGTGTCGCTCGCCGCGACCGTCACCGACGACTTCGACACGGACCTGCCGGGCAAGATCGCCTGGACCTCGAGCCAGGACGGCGCGCTCGGCACGGGTGCCAACGTCACGTTCGTCCCCCGGCACGAAGGCTCCCACACGCTGACGGCCTCCGTCACCGACTCGGACGGCGCGACGTCGACGGCGACCGTCACGCTGACGGTCACGCCGACGGCCCCCGTCGTGACGATCACCGCCCCGCTGCCGGGGGCGCTCGTCTTCACGAACCTCGGCACGACGTTCACCGGAACGGCGATCGACGCGACCGACGGGGACCTCTCGTCGCGGCTCGTCTGGACGTCGAGCCTCGACGGTCAGATCGGCACCGGGCCGACGTTCGCGACGACCGCGCTCCGCGTCGGGACCCACGTCGTCACGGCGACGGCGAAGGACAACGGCAACCTGACCGGCCAGGGGCAGGTGACGGTCGTCGTGAAGCCGGCAAACACGTATCCCGTCGTGTCGATCGTCCAGCCGACGGACGGCACGGGGGTCTTCACGGGCACCGCGCTCACGCTCGAAGGCGTCGCGACCGATGCCGAGGACGGGCTCGAGAGCGGGCTCATCAACTGGTCCTCCAGCCTCGACGGCCCGCTCGGCCGCGGCCGGATGATCGTCGTCTCCGCGCTGTCGGCGGGCGTGCACACCATCACCGCCTCGGACACCGACCTCGGCGGCGCGACGTCGACGGCGACCGTGACCGTGGTGGTGAGCCCGCGGACGATCACGCTGTCGCCGGTCGAGGACACGACCGTCGACGCGAGCAATCCGAGCACGAACCTCGGGTCGAGCCCGCTGCTCACCGCCGTCGGCTCCCCGGTGAAGCAGAGCTACCTCCGCTTCGTCGTGAGCGGGATCGCCTCGCCGTTCAGCATCCTCGACGCCCATCTCCGGCTCACCGCCGACTCCGGTGCGACCGCGGGCAGCACGTCCGACGGCACGCTGCAGACGATCGTGGCCGGTAGCCAGAGCTGGTCCGAGGGCGCGACGACGTTCGTGAACAAGCCGACGATCGACGGCCCGATTCTCGGCACGCAGGCCGGCGTGACGGCGAACCAGGTGGTGGACTTCGACGTGAGCTCGGCCGTCACCGGCAACGGGACGGTCAGCTTCGCCCTCTCGTCGAGCGCCACCGACGACGTGGTCTACCGCAGCCGCGAGGCCGCGAGCGGCGGCCCGCAGCTCGTCCTCGACATCCGCGATCCGAATGGCCCGACCGTGATGATCACGGCGCCGACGCCCGGAACCGTGGTCGCGAGCGGCGCGTCGGTCGTCTTCACCGCGACCGCCCACGACGTCCACGGTACCGACCTCGGCGCGAGCGTGCAGTGGAGCTCGAACCTCGACGGCTTCCTCGGCACGGGCGCGTCGATCTCGCACGCGCTCACCACCGGCACGCACACGATCACGGCGAGCGTCACGGCCGCCGGCGAGACGGCGACGGCGACCGTGCTGGTCGGGGTCGTCACCTCGGCGCCGTCGACCGGCGGCGTCCGGGACTTCACCTTCCCGGCCGGCGTCCTCGACGGGGCCTCCAACGAGGCGACGGCGCAGAAGCCGGAAGCGAAGCTCTGGTACGTCGACGGCCTCTGGTGGGGCACGCTGTACAGCCCGAGCGCCAGCGTCCACCACATCTACAAGTTCAATGTCGCCGCCAACGCGTGGAGCGACACCGGCGTGCTGGTCGACGAGCGCGCGGCGGCGCGCCAGGACGTGCTGTGGGACGGGAACAAGCTGTACATGGTGTCCCGCTTCGCCGGGAGTCCCGCCCAGAACCGGATTCTCCGCTTCTCGTACAACAGCGGCACCAAGGTCTGGTCGATGGACTCGGGCTTCCCGGTCAACGTCTCGGGCGGCGGGTGCGAGACCGTGACGATCGCGAAAGACAGCACGGGCACGCTCTGGATCGCCTACGTGCTGAACAAGCAGGTCTTCGTGAACCACTCGCTCGGCAGCGACACCGCCTGGGGCGACCCCGTCCTGCTGCCGTTCGCCGAGGGCGCGGTGAAGGACGACGGCGACCACGCCAAGGACATCGCCGGCGTGATCGCGCTTCCCGGCAAGATCGGCGTCTTCTGGACGAATCAGCTCGTCGAGAAGGACTACTTCGCGACGCATGTCGACGGCACCGATCCGACCGTCTGGAGCCTCGAGACCGCGGGCGGGGGCGGCGGCAAGTTCTCCGACGATCACTTCAACATGAAGCTCGCCGCCGACGGGCGCCTCTTCGTCATGGTGAAGACCAACTTCAACCAGCCGGGCTCGATCCTCGACGGCCTGATCGTCCGCTCGCCGAGCGGCACGTGGTCGCCGCTCATCAACATCTGTCTCCAGGACTTCAACCCGACGCGCGAGCTCATCCTGCTCGACGAGACGCAGCGGCAGATCTACGCCTTCTACTCGCTCGGTCACGGCTCGATCTACTACAAGGCGAGCAGCATGGACTCGCTGGCTTTCCCCGACGGGCCGGGGACGCCGCTCATCACGAGCTCGTCGGTCGGCGACATCAACAACCCGGCGAGCACGAAGCAGAGCATCTCGGCGGCGACCGGCATCCTGGTCGAGGCGTCGAGCGTGTCGGACAAGAGCTACTGGCACGCGTACTTCGTGCCCGGATCCTGAACCAGGACTGCCGTTCGCACGCTGCCGACGCAGGTGAGCGCGGGAACGATGGCGCTCGATCCGACGACCCAGCAGGTGTTCCTCGACGCCGCCGACCCGGCGGTCTCGGATTCGTTCCGCGTCCTCGTCTTCGGCTCCTGATCCGCGCCGCTCGGTACCCCGACCGGCGCGGCCCGGCCAGGGTCTGGACTCGAGTCCAAAATATGTTAGACTCCAGTCCAATGGCGGTGTCGCGCGAGCAGAAGCGGACCGATCAGCGTGCCCGGGTCGTGGAAGCGGCGCGCCGGCTGTTCGCGCGCGAGGGGGTCGACGACGTGACCATGGCCGAGGTGGCCGCCGAATCGGGCGTCGCCCGTGCGACGGTCTTCAACTACTTCGGATCGAAGCACGCGCTCGTGGAAGCGATCACCGAGGACGTGATCGCGCACTACGAGGCGATGCTCGAGAACGCGCTCGCCGACACCGAGACGCCGACGCCCGTCCTCGTGCGGGCGCTTTTCGACGGCATGGGGGCCGGCATCGAGGAGGACCGCCGCTTCTATCGCGGCGTCTTCCGCGAGATCGCGAAAGTGCGGCTCGGGCTCGACGAAGGAGGGCTCGGCGAGCAGGCGGGGATGGCGGCGCTCGAGCGGCTCGTGAAGCTCCTCGCGCGCGGCCAGGAGCGGGGAGAGCTCAGCCGGACGCTCGACGCGCTCGATCTCGCCTCCGCGTTCGACAGCCTCGTGAACGGCACGATCACGCACTGGCTCTACGGCGATGCGGCCGGATCGCTTCGCGACCGGATGCACCGCGCGGCCGACGTCTTTCTGGGCGCCGTCGCGGTCGGTCCCTCGGCGGTCCGCTCGACGCGCCGCCCGCGGCTCGCCCCGCCACGCCGACGACGACCGATGCGCACCTAGGAGGGACCTTCGATGGCGACGCCGGAACCGAAGCTCGCCCCCGTTGCCGCCCAGTCCGCGAACCACGGTCTCCCACCCGGGCCGACGACCTGGCCGCTCCTCCAGATGCTCCGGTACTCACGACGGCCGTATGAGACCATCGACGAGTGCCTTCACGAGTACGGGAACGTCTTCACCGCGCGGGCGCCCGGCCAGCCGCCGATCGTCACGTTCGCGGACCCGGACGCGCTCCGGGAGATCTACGCCGCCGACGCCGACGAGATGCACGGCGGGGAGGGCGTCGCGCCGATCCTCGGGCCGATTCTCGGCACGAACTCGCTGCTCCTCCTCGATGGCGCCCGGCACCGCCGCGAACGCCGACTCCTCATGCCGCCGTTCCACGGCGAGCGGATGCACCTCTACGGCCAGATCATGCGCGAGATCACCGACCGGGCGATCGACCGCTGGCCGCTCGGGCGGCCCTTCCGCATCCACCACGAGATGCAGTCGATCACGCTCGACGTCATCCTGCGCGCCGTCTTCGGGCTGGAAGAGGAGCTCCTCGTCGCGGCCGTGCGGGACACCCTGCTCGGAACGCTCAGGCTGTTCGAGGGCGTCACGGCCGCCTTCCTCGCGGTGCCGGCGTTCCAGTACGAGCTCGGCGGGCTCACCCCGTGGGGCCGGTTCGTTCGCCATCGACGCCGGCTCGACGCGCTCCTGCGTGCCGAGTTCGCGCGCCGGCGGAGCGAGGGAACCAGCGGACGCACGGACGTTCTGTCGCTGCTCCTCGGCGCCCGCGACGAGTCGGGCGACCCGATGACCGACGAGGAGCTCGTCGACGAGATGTTCACGGTGCTCGGGGCAGGGCACGAGACGACCGCGAGCGCGCTCTCCTGGGCGCTCTACCACGTGTTGCCGCGCCCGGACGTGCTCGAGCGTCTTCACGCCGAGCGCCGGCGCGTGGCGGGCGACGGCCCGGTGGACGTCGGGGACCTCCCGAAGCTCGAGTACCTCGATGCGGTGATCAAGGAGTCGACGCGGGTGACGCCGGTCGCGACGCAGACCATCCGCCGCTTGAAGATCCCGATGCGGATCGGCGGCTGGGATCTCCCGGCGGGAGTGAACGTGTCCGCAGCGATCTCCGCGACGCATCACCGCTCGGACCTCTGGCCGGACCCGGCGCACTTCGACCCCGACCGCTTCGTCGGAACGCGGCCCGCGCCGTACACCTTCCTCCCGTTCGGCGGCGGCGAGCGGCGCTGTCTCGGCGCCGCGTTCGCGGCCTACGAGATGAAGGTCGTGCTCGCGCGGATACTGTCGCGCACGGCGCTTCGGCTGGCGCCGGGATACCGGATGCGGCCGGTGCTGCGCGCCATCACGGTCGCGCCGTCGGAGGGCGTGCCCGTCGTGCTCGACCGTCGTATCGGATGACGTTCGCCCCGATCGGGGTCGGCAGCCGACTTCGCTGCGGTTGCCCACCGACACACGATCGCGGCATGGATGGATGATGAAGCGGATCCCCCTGCTGTTCGCCACGACCGCTCTCGTGGCGTGTTCGACCGCGCGGCCGATCCTGTACGCCAACGAGAAGTACAAAGCGGCGGGAAGAGTCGCCGCGGATCGCGACATCGCCGAATGCCGGAAGCTCGCGGACGAGGCGGGTGCCACCGCCGGGTCGGACAGGGCTGCACAGACGGCGAAGGGCACCGGCGTGGGCGCCGTCGGTGGAGCGGCGGCCGGTGCCGTGGGGGGCGCGATCGGCGGCGCTCCGGGGTTCGGTGCGGCGGTGGGCGCCGCGAGCGGTGCGGTGTGGGGTTTTCTCACGTCGCTCTTCGGCTGGACGGGTCCGTCGCGGCCGAGCGACGTGCACATGAACTATGTGAATCAGTGTCTCGCGGATCGTGGCTACCAAGTCGCCGGGTGGAAGTAGGCTGATAGCCGCGTGACGACCATCAGTCGCTCATGGGCAAATCACGCCGCACTCCGCGCCGACGAGCACTCCGCCTTCCCGAGCGCTTCGGCGACCTCGTACGCGGCGCCGTACCCGGGGAGGAACGTGACCCCCGGTCCCGGGTGGCACGACGCGCCACAGAGGTAGAGATTCCGAATGGGCGTGGCGTACGCCGACCCCGGCACCAGCAGGCGACCGCCGATCATCTGCTCCGGGTGGATCAGACCGTGCGTGAAGTCGCCGTTCGTCGCGCCCTGCATCGCGGCGAAGTGATCCGAGGAGAAGACCGCCCGCTCGACCACGCAGTCGCGCAGGTCGGGCATGAATTCAGACAGGCGGTCCACGATGCGCGCGGCCATCTCGTCGCGCAGCCGACCGCGATCCGCGCGGGGCGCTTCGCACGGGAAGAAGAAGCCGTACGTGGTCGCGACGTGAAATCCTTCCGGCGCGAGACTCGGATCCATGACCGTCGGGATCTGCATGGCGACGGGCGGGTCTTCGGGGAGCTCGCCGCGCCGACACGCCTCGTAGCTCGCCTGCTGGAGCACGGGGTCCGGTACGAGCGTCGTGTTGAAGCGCGTCCGCGGGTCGGCGTTCAGGTGCTCGAAGGGCGGACCGTAGCGCGGTAGTCGCCGCAGCTTGAAGAGCATGTGGACGTAGGCGCCACGCTGCTCGATCGCCTCGATGCGCCGCGCGGTCCCGGCATCGAGATGCTCGCGACCGACGAGCCCGAGAAACGTTGCCGGCTTGTCCAGGTTCGAGAGCACCGCGCGCGCCGTGAGCCGCGTGCCGTCGCGCAGCTCGACTCCCGTCGCACGGCCGTTCTCGATCACGATCGACCGGACCGCCGTCTTCGTCCGGACCTCGCTGCCCTTGTCGGCGATCGAGCGACGGAGCGCCTCCGACAGCATGCCCATGCCGCCCCGCACGCGCCGCATGAGGCCGCCGGCTTCGTTCTGCGCGAACGTGTAGACGAGGCAGAGCGCGCTCCCCGGCGTGAACGGCCCCTTGTACGTCGACTGCACGGCCGCGAAGGCGACCAGCGCACGGAGCGTGCGGTGGCGCTGCGGATCAGGAAAGAACCGGTCGACGAGGTCCATGGCGCTGCCGGTGAAGGCGAGCTCGACCTGCCGCCGCTTGCGCGCGGTCGGGGCCTTCGCGAGCAGCTCCTCCAGCGTCGACGGGACGCTCCGCGGCGTGAAGCGATCCATGAGGCTCGCCGGGTACCGGCAGAATGCCATGAGCCGCGCGAAGCCGATCATCGCCCGCGCGCCGAAGTGACGGAGAACGTAGCCCGCCATCCGGAGCTGGTTTGCGTGGAAAATGACCGGCGGCGAGGTCGTCGACGTGAAGTTCGACGCCATGATGGGCAGGTCGATCAGCTCGACGCCGTAACGAGCGAGCTCGAGCTCCTCGGCGACTCCCCGAGCGAGCGGAAAGAGCAGGCTCGCCCCGACGTCGTTCCGACAGCCGGCGAGGATCTCTCGCGTCCCGGCCATTCCACCCACGTACGCGTTCTTTTCGAGGCAGAGGACGCGGAGGCCTCGTTTCGCGAGCAACGCGGTGGCGGCGAGGCCGTTGTGACCGGCGCCGACGACGATGGCGTCGTAGTCGGGCGGGCGGCTCATGTGGCCGGCTGCGCGGCGCGCCAGCGGACCTGACGCTCCTGCGCCGCGAGGTAGAGTCCCATCGCGAACCCGAAGCTCGTGAAGAGGCTCATCACGAAGTAGACCCACGTGCCTTTGAGACCGCGGCGCGGGCCGTCGATCATCGTCCAGAGCGGAAAGAGAAGCGCGTTCGTCACGATGAGGTCCTGCGCGCCCGATCCGCCGGCAGGTGTCGCGAAGAGCATCTTGGTGAAGTGCACCCAGCTCGCCTCGCTCGGGTACGATCTCACGTACGCCACGTTGAAGTACCAGCCCGTGCACACGGAACCGATGGCCAGAAGATAGTAGAGCCCTTCGAGCCAGGTGACGCGCGAGCCCGTCCAGTCGCGACCGTAGAGGGCGGCATTCACGCGGAAGAACACGGCGACCGTCAGGACGCCGAGGGCGGCGTGGATCACGAGCGACGTCATCGCGTCGGTCCTCTACGCTACGGTCCCGAGACGACCCGCGTTCCCTGCGAGTAGATCGTCACGGTGCAGGGCGTCCCGTCGTTCTTGATGAACGACGCGGTCCCGTGTCCCTGCATCAGCTGCTGCTCCGCACAGACCTTGTCCACGCTCACGGTCTGGTTCGTCAGGCGCCAGGTCGACGGCGTGAACGTGTTGTGACGATGGGAGGGCAGGGGGTCGTTCGTCGAATCGATCGAGACCGCGAGATCGCCCGGCGACACGACGTACGGCGCCGTCCAGTCCGGTGGCGTCGGCGGAAGTGAGTCGATGTCGAAGTTGACCTGGTAGATATCGCTCAGCCCGTACACGCTCGTGGGGGTGGGAACGCTGCACGTGACGCCCAGCTTCGTGGTGACCGAGCTGTTGCTGACCTGATGGTTGATGGGATCGAGGAACACGACCTCCCGGTAGAAGACGTTGACGCCACCAGCCGCCGCGAACAGCGTCACCCCCGCGCACTCGTCGATCACGCAGCAGCTCCCGGGTCCGGGGCTCCCGGTGATCGCGTTGAACCCGTAGTCGACCTGGCTGCTGGAGTTGCTCACCTGGACCGGCGTCAACGGGACCGCGTCGCAGGTCGACGTGTACGGCCCGCACGTCGACGGCGCCGTCGTGCAGACCGGCGATCCCGTCCGCCGACACGTGGCGGTGCAGCCGGCGATCGCCTTGCTCCGACAGCGATGCTTCGCCCGTCGCAGGCACCGGTGCGCCCGTCCGCGGGGTGTGGCAGGACATGACGCCGCGGCGACGCATCCGGAGACTGCGTCGCCACAGATCGTGTGGCAGCGGTGGCAGGCGACGGGGACCCGCGCCTTCGCGGCGCCGCCCCCGAGCTGGGCGACGAGCGCCGTCATGATGAGCAGCGTCAGACGCATGGATCTCCTCGTCGGTTTCGCAGCTTCGATACCGTCCTCGTGGCGGAGAAGGCAAGGGTTTTGCGCTGGTCGCGTGGTTGCATTGGTTCAGGCGGTGATCGTCACGCGCAGGAACGTCGCGGGAATGGATGTGGTCGCCGGCGTCGGACTTCGGTTCTCGCTCTCGAAGAGCGCGACCAACTCCTTCTGCAGATCGCCCGCGCGACCATTCTTCTCCGCGGCCTCGAACGCGTTCATCGTCGGGCCGTAGTAGTTCCGAAATGCTGCCACGAGCTCTGCGGGCGGTTTCGGGTAGTTGAACGTGTACGTGTCCCGGACGCACGTCACGCGCTCCTTCGGCACGCCGGCGGCACCGAAGCGCTCGAGCACGTGGCTCTCCACGCCCCAGGTCATCGGGCTCACGAACCCCTCGGGCGGGGGCGGCGAGTAGGTCGAACTGATCTTCAGGACCTGCGCCACGAGCGTCGGATCGTTCGGGATCCAGTTGCCCATCACGATGCGACCGCCGGGGCGCGTCACTCGAACCACCTCCTTCGCCACGTCGAACGGCTTGGGCGCGAACATCGCCCCGAAGATGCTCACCACGAGATCGAACGTGTCGTCGGCGAGCTCGCTCAGGTTACACGCATCGCCCTCCTGGAACCGGAGGTTCGTGAGGCCCTGCTCGTGCGCACGGCGGTTTCCGGCCTCGACGAGGTTCTGGGCGATGTCGACGCCCAGCACGTCGGCGCCCCGGCGTGCCGCAGGCAGCGCCGTCGTCCCGTCTCCACAGCCGAGATCGAGTATCTTGAGCCCGCGCTTCACGCCGAGGCTCTCGACGATCGCCTCGCCGCTCTCGCGCATGCTCTCCGCGATGCGGGTGAAGTCGCCCTTCTCCCAGAGTGCCTTGTTCGGATTCATGCGCACGCTCCTTCCTCGGTTCCGTTCTGAAGGGTCGTAGCAAACCTGCGCGGTCGCGGACCAGACCGACACGCGCGCGACGTCCCCTCGACGAGGGCGGCAGGGTCGCGGTAGCGTCCGGCGAACGGGAGGAAGCCGGATGATCGACCTGTACACCGCGCCCACGCCGAACGGCTGGAAAGCGTCCGTCGCCCTCGAGGAGCTCGCGCTGCCGTACGAGGTGCATGTGATCAACCTGCTCGCCGGCGATCAGAAGCAGCCCGAGTACGTGCAGCTCAATCCGAACGGGCGCATCCCGACGATCGTCGACCGCGACGCGGGGAACTTCCCCATCTTCGAGTCCGGGGCCATCCTCATCTACCTCGCGGAGAAGACCGGGCGGCTCATGCCGGGCGATCCGAAGGGACGCTCGCTCGTCATCCAGTGGCTCATGTTCCAGATGGGCGGGATCGGCCCGATGATGGGCCAGGCGAACGTCTTCTACCGCTACTTCCCGGAGAAGATCCAGCCCGCGATCGACCGGTACCAGAACGAGTGCCGCCGCCTGTTCGAGGTGCTGAACGAGCGTCTCGCCGACCGGCAGTGGCTCGCCGACGAGTATTCGATCGCCGACATCGCGAACTGGTGCTGGGTCCGGACCTACAAGTGGTCGGGCGTGCCGATCGACGGGCTCGACCATCTCGGGCGCTGGATCGGACGGATGAACGAGCGGCCGGCGTGCCGGAGAGGCGTCGAAGTGCCGTTCAAGATGCCGGACATCGACGAAGGCGAAGCCGCGAAGGAGTTCGCCCGCGGCGCGCGGACGTTGCTCACGCGGTGAGGATCGCGCGCCTCACGCAAGCATCTCGAAGGCGTCCCTGAGCGGCAGGACCATCTCGTTCCACACCCGGTCGTACTCCGCGGCGTCGTCGACCGGCTTGCGGATCATCCGGAGGGCGAACGCCATCTGCCGCTCGTCGCTCGCGCGACGGCCGTGGAGCTCGACGGCGTGGCGCGAGAAGTCGCGCACCAGGACGTCGAAGATCCGGTCGACGAGCGCGGAGTCCATGCCGTAGATGCGGGCGTTCTCGAGGATCAGCTGCGCGTAGACGACGAGCGCGAAGAGCTCGCCGCCGGCGAGGAGAAAGTCGACGTCCTTTCGCTGCGCCTCGTCGGGCGGGGCCGTGCCGAGCATCTCCCGGAACACGGCAACCTGCTCGGCGAAGACCGCGACGTTCGGCAGGTTCCAGCTCGCGAACGTCTTCCGGTAGTCATGGAAGCGGATCCCGCCGAGTCCGCGTGCGGGTCCCTGCGCGAACAGGAAGTCGTCGTTCGCCGCGTCGTCCCGGCGCGGAATCTCGGGAAGCTCCTCCGCCGCGAAGAAGAAGCTCGGCATGAACTTCACGATGAGCGCGATGTTCACGTGCACGGTGCCTTCGAGCTTCGGCAACGCGCGGATGTCGACGGCGGCCTGCTCGAAGTACATGTCCTTCTCGAAGCCCTTCGCTGCGATCGCGTCCCAGAGGAGATCGATCACCGCCTCGCCCTGCGTCGTCACCTTCATCTTCACCATCGGATTGTAGAGGAGGTAGCGCCGATCCTCGGCGGACGCGGATCGCATGTAGTCCGCGGCGCGGAGCGCGAAGAGCTTCATTGCGACGAGCCGGGCGTACGCGTCCATGAACATCCGGCGGACGTGCGTCATGTCGGTGACGGACATCCCGTAGAGCCGGCGGTTCGCCGCGTGACGGATCGCTTCGTAGAACGCGTGCGTACAGATGCCGATCGATGCCCACCCGAGATTGAATTTGCCGACGTTCACCGTGTTGAGCGCGGTGTCCCAGGCCTCCTGCCCCTTGGCGAGGACGTCGGCCTCGGTGATCGGGTAGTCGCGCAGCGCGTATTCGGAGACGAAGTTCTGGCTCGCGACCACGTTCTTCACGAGCTCGTAGCGTTCGTGGCGCGGATCGACCGCGAAGAAGACGTACTCGCCGGCACCGGCGCCGCGGCCGGCGAGCTTGCCGAACGTCGAGACGATCGCGGCCTCGTTCCCGTTGCCGATGTAGTACTTGCGCCCGTTCGCCACGTAGCGGCCCTCGCCGACGGGCGTGAGTGCCATCTCCGTCGAGTAGATATCCGCGCCGTGCTCGCGTTCGGAGAGGCCGAACGCGAAGATCGCGCCGTCCTCGAGAAGACCCGCCGTCCGCCGCTTCATCGCCTCGTTGCGGCTCATCCAGATCGGCCCGAGGCCGAGGACCGACACCTGCCAGGCGTACCAGTACTGGAGCCCGTAGAAGCCGAGGATCTCGGCGAACTCGCAGATGCGCCACGTGTCCCAGCGCGCGTCGGGCGCGCCGTAGCCGGCCGGAGTGCACATCGTCGCGAAGATGCGCTCGCGGCGGACGAAATCGAGGAAGTCCGCGTACCAGACGTGCGCGTGGTAGTCGGCCTTGAGACGCGTCTTCCCCTTCGCCTCGAAGAACGCGACGGTCTTCTGCATGACCTCGGCGGAGCGCGCGTCGGGATAGTGCCGGCCGAGTGTGCGCGGATTGAGCAGGATCATCGGGGCCCCCTTCGCCGGGCGACGAGCGCCTTGCCGCTCGCGCGCATGCTCTCCGCGATGCGGCTCGAGTCGCCCTTGTCCCAGAGTGCCTTGTTCGGATTCATGCGCACGCCCCTTCGTCGGTTCCGTCGGCTCCGAGGCGTCGTATCAAATCTGCGCAGTCGCGGACCAGGGCGGTACCGGCCGCGAAAGCGCCGGGCACGGGTTCGTGCCGCCTTCGACTTCGAGGACGGCATCCGGCTACGATCAGCGTGTCGCAGCCGCGGGCGCCCGGAGCATCGGGCCAGAGACGAGGAGACGAGAGATGGCCTGGGATTTTTCCACCGAACCCGAGTTTCAGAAGAAGCTCGACTGGGTCGAGGAGTTCTGCCGCGAGCAGGTCGAACCCCTCGACTACGTGTTCCCCTACGCGGTCCGGTCGAAGGACCCGAAGATCAGAGCCCTGGTCAAAGGGCTGCAGGACCAGATCAAGGAGCGAGGCCTGTGGGCCCTCTTTCTCGATCGCGAGCTCGGGGGCCCCGGCTATGGCCAGCTGAAGCTCGCCCTCTTGAACGAGATACTCGGCCGCTACGCGGGCGCGCCGGCGATCTTCGGCGCCGCAGCGCCCGATACCGGCAACATGGAGATGCTCGCGGCCTACGGCACCGAGGAGCAGAAGGAGCGCTGGCTCAAGCCGCTCCTCAACCAGGAGATGTTCTCGGCCTACTCGATGACCGAGCCCCAGGGCGGCTCCGATCCGAACCTGTTCAAGACGCGTGCGGTACGCGACGGCGATCAGTGGGTCATCAACGGCGAGAAGTGGTTCACCAGCGCCGGCCGCGTCGCCGACATCCTCTTCGTCATGTGCACCAACGGCATGTTCGTCGTGCCCCGCGAGACGGCGGGGGTCGAGATCCAGCCGGAGCCGCGGAGCCACAACCACATCGTCTACAACGACGTGCGCGTGCCCGCCGACCACCTGCTCGGTCCCGAGGACGGCGCCAAGGTGCTGGCGCAGCGGCGGCTCGGCGGCGGTCGCATTCATCACGCCATGCGCACCATCGCCCAGTGCAAGCTCGCCTTCGACATGATGTGCGAGCGGGCGCTCAGCCGCGAATCGCACGGCAAGGTCATCGCCGAGCACCAGATGGTGCAGGAGAAGATCGCCGACTCCTATGCCGCCATCCGCATGCTGCGCCTCTTCGTGCTCGAGACGGCGTGGAAGATCGACAACAGCAGCACGCGCGAGGCCCGGACCGACATCGCCGCCGTGAAGTTCACGATGGCGAAGGTGCTGCGCGAGGTCTCGTACAACGCGTTGCACATCCTCGGCTCGCTCGGCACCACGGACTTGACGCCGATCCAGGCGATGTACGCGGCGGCGCCGGCGATGGGGATCGCGGACGGCGTCGACGAAGTGCACAAGGCCACGGTGGCGCGCAACGTCCTCCGAGCCTACCGGCCGCACGAGGGCTACTGGCCGAGCGAGTACATCCCCGCCAAGCGCGAAGCGGCGTGGCGGAAGTTCCAGCCGAAGCTCGACGCCGATCCGGAACTGCGCTCCCTGGCCGAGGCCTACCGACGGTATTTCGCCGGCCGGCGCTGATTGCGGTGCGAGCAGATCCGTTCAACGACATGCACCTGCTCCGGTCGGTCAGGTAGGGAAGATGGAGAATCCACCCGTGCTCGGGTTCGATCTGGTCTCGCAGGCATTCAAGCAGGATCCGCTTCCGACCTTCGCGCGGATGCGCCAGGCCGGCCCGGTGATCCGCGCGCGCATGGCGGTCTTCGGAAGCGTCTGGCTCGCCACGACGCACGAGGCGGTGACCGACCTGCTCTCCGACCATCACCGCTTCGTGATGAGCCCGAGCGCGGCGGGGAATCGCTGGATGGGCGCGCTCCTCCGCTGGCTCCCGCGGACTTTTCGGCCGGCGACGACCAACATGCTCCTCCGCGACGAGCCGGACCACCGCCGGCTTCGCCACCTCGTCGATCGGGCGTTCCGGGTACGGAGCATCGACGCCCTCCGGCCGCGGCTCGAGGCCCTCGCCGACGAGGCTGCCGACGGCCTGGCCGAACAGGCGTCCCGCACGCCGGACGGGGTCGACCTGCTCGCGCACTTCGCGCGTCCCTTCCCCCTCGCCGTCATCTGCGAGCTGCTCGGCCTGCCCCCGGAAGACCGCGCGAAATTCACCCGGTGGGCCGCCGGCTTCACCACGGCGAGCTCGCTTCCTGGTATCGTGCGCGCTTTCCGTGGGCTCGGAAAGACGATGAGCTACCTGCGGGACGAGATCGCGCGCCAGACGCGGCACCCTCGCGACGGCCTGCTCGCGGCGCTCATCGAGGCGGAGATGGAGGGCGACCGTCTCACGGAGGACGAGCTGCTCGCGATGGTCTTTCTGCTCCTGGTGGCCGGTCACGAGACGACGCTCAACCAGATTACCGGCAGCGTGCTGGTGCTGATCGACCATCCCGAGCAGCGACGGGAGCTCACTGCCGACTGGAGGCTGGCGGACTCCGCCGTGCCGGAGCTCTTTCGATACCTGTCGTTCGCGCAGATATCGAAGCCTCGCTTCGCCCGGCAAGACGTCACGTTCCGCGATCAATCGATACGCCGCGGGCAGATGATCTTTGCCTGCCTCGGCTCGGCGAACAGCGATCCGGCCGTGTTCGGGAATCCCGAGCGGTTGGATCTGCGTCGGCACCCCAATCCGCACGTCGCCTTCGGCGACGGCATACACTTCTGTCTCGGCGCCGCGCTTGCCCGTACCGAGGTGGAGATCGCGCTCCGGTGTCTCTTCACCCGCTTCCCGACTCTCGAGCTCGCGGTCCCGCGGTCGCGAGTGAGATTCTCGCGATACCCCGGTACGCACGGCCTCGTTTCTCTGCCGGTGCGGCTCGTATCCAGCGAAGCTTGGCTTCGTCCGCGGGCGCGGTCCTACAGATGCGCCGCCAGCCAGCTCGCGACCACCGCGAGCTCGTCATCGCCGATGGCGTGACCGATCGCGAACTCGTGGTAGGTGAAGTCGCGCGAGAGCTCGCTGAAGGCGTCGCGGGCCTGCCGGCCGTTCTCTACCGGGAGCACGTCGTCGAGCGTCCCGTGCGCGATCAGGAGCGGGACGCGCGCGACGGCGTCGGGCGACGCCGGATGGTCGACGAGCGCGGCAGGATCGCGCCCGCTTAGCGCGACGACGCCGGCCAGCCGCTCCGGCATCGCCCGGAGGACGCCGAGCGCCATCATGGCACCCTGGCTGAACCCGAGGAGAAAGGTGCGTTTGGGGTCGGTACCGAGCCGGGTCGGTGCCACCTCGACCCACCGGACGAAGTCGGCGAGCGTCTCGCGCGCCTGGTCGGTGTCCGGGATCACGCGTCCGCCGGGAAGGAGATCGATGTGGAACCACGCCCAGCCACCGGAGTACCGATGCGGCGCCCGCAGGCTCACAACGCGGAACCGGGGATCGAAGGCACGCGCGAGCGGGAAGAGGTCGTTCTCATCGGCGCCAATCCCGTGCAGCAGAACGAGAAGCGGCGCCGTTTCGCCCGTCCCGCCGCGCGGGCCGGTCGTCCGCTCGACGAACTTTGGTGCAGGTCGCATCGACTCTCCTCCCCCTTGGCAGGCCATCGCTGAACAGAGGACCCCAACGAGCGCCAGCCGGCGTACGGGAACTCGCATGAAGTCGGTCGTGACTCGATCCGGGCCTGGTCAGCAACCCGTCAGGCCGGCTATAGCCCGCGCCCATGCCGCTCGAGTTCGGAGTCTTCCAGGGCGCCTCGGTTGGACCCAGACCCTGGGACGTGACGGAGCCGCTCCGCATCCGTCGCGACGTCGAGGTCGGGATCGCCGCCGACGCCGCCGGGTTCGACACCTACTGGGCCCCCGAGCACCACTGCCTCGAGGAGTACTCGCACGGATCGTCGTCGCACCTGGCCTGCCTCGCCGTCGGCGTGCAGACGAAGCGCATCCGCGTCGTGACCGGCATCTTCAACCTCTGCCCGCCGATCAATCATCCCATCCGCGTGGCCGAGCAGATCGCCTACATCGACGTGGTGACGAATGGCCGCGTCGAGCTCGGCACCGGCCGCGGCAGCGGCAGCACCGAGGTGAACACCTTCGGCCTCTCGAGCGACGACACGCGCGAGATGTGGGACGAGGCCATCCGCGCGATCCCGCAGATGTGGACGCAGGAGCTGTTCTCGTGGAAGGGCAAGCACTTCTCCGTCCCCGAGCGGTGCATCCTGCCGCGCGTCGTGCAGAAGCCGCATCCGCCGCTCTGGGTCACCGCGACGAATCCCGGGACGGTGAAGAGCGCCGCGGAGATGGGCATCGGCGTCGCGATGTTCAACTTCGCCGACCCGGAGCTCCTGCGACCGCTCGTCGAGACCTACAAGTCGACGATCCCGAAGGCGAAGCCGGTCGGTGCGTTCACGTACGACAAGATCATGACGATCGCGCCGGCCCTCTGCCTCGACGACGGCGACGAGGCGCGGCAGCTCTACCTCCGGAACGCGGGCGCCACGACCCCGCACATGACGGTCTACTTCGACACGATCCCCTGGGCGTTCGAGCGCACGAAGCACATCTCGCGGCCCATCCCGCAGTCGAAGTTGCGCGAGCTCATCAAGGAGATCTCGAGCGACAAGGGCCTCGCCGGCGCGTTCGCGAAGGCCGCCGATGCCGAGGGCTTCTACAACAACGGCATCTGCGTCGGCTCGCCCGACGAGGTCGCGCGCACCATCGCCCGTTTCGAGGCGATCGGACTCGACCAGCTCGTCCTGATCCCCGTGGTCGGCTGGCATACGCCGCACGAGAAGACGCTCGAGTCGATCCGGGTTCTCGGCGAGAAGGTGTTGCCGCGTTTTCGCCGCGCGCGCGGTTGATCGCGGTCAATATACCCCGTCGAGTGGGTAGGGACGGAAGTCGCGGAGTGCCGCCATGACCGTCTCCACGGTCCAGCCGCCCGCGGCGCTGGCCGTCTGCTCGACGCCGAGCGGACGGAAGAGCCCGACCTCGCCACGGCCGACGAAGAACACCTGGCCGGTGAGATGGCCCGCCTCCTCGGTGGCGAGCGCGGCGATCAGCGCGGCGACGTCCTCCGGCGCCTGGAGTGCCGCCTCCATCCGCTGAGCGCGCGCGACGGCTTCCGCGCCGCCCTGCGCTCGCGCCCGCTCGACCGCGCCGACGACCATACGCGTGCCCGTCGAGCCCGGATTCACGGCGTTCACGGTGATCCCGGACGACGCGAGATCGCGCGCGGCGACGTTGGTGAGCGCGAAGACGGCTCCCTTGCCGGCCGCGTACGCCGCCGTGCCCGGGATGCCGACGAGGCCCGCGCGCGACACGAGGTTGACGATCCGGCCCGAGCCGCGCGCGCGCATGTGAGGCGCCACGCAGCGGATGGTGTTGAACGTCCCCTTCGCGTGGCTCGCCGACACGCGATCGAAGACGTCCGGGTCCATCTCCCAGATCGGGGCGCTCGCCGTCGCCCCGGCGTTGTTGATGAGGACGTCGACGCTGCCGAATCGGTCGATCGCGTCCGCAACCATGCGCTCGATGCCGGGGAAGTCGGTGACCGACGCCGCGCTCGCCACGGCACGGCCGCCGATCGCTTCGATCTCGGCGACGACCGCCGCCGCGACGCTCGCGTCGTGGCCCGTGCCCTCGACCGTGGTGCCGAGGTCGTTCACGACGACGGCGGCGCCGAGGCGCGCGAGCTGGAGCGCCGTCGCGCGCCCGATGCCGCGCCCGGCACCGGTCACGATCGCCGTGCGGCCCGCCAGTGACGCCACGATTGGCGGGTCTACAATGGGGGTGTCGGCACGTTCAAGGTCGCGCAACGCAGGATGCGCACGTTCGCCATCGCTTGTCTCTCGGTTCCGCTCTTTGCCGCCCTCGTGACGGCAGCGAGCGAGATGCCGCAGCGACTCCGGATCGTCACCATCAACGTCCTTCACGGCGGCCTGACGTCCGAGCTCGCCGGCGACGGCGAGCGGCTCGAAGAGCGCCTCGGCATGGTGACCCGCGAGCTTCGCACCCTCGACGCGGACGTCGTCGGTCTTCAGGAAGCGTCACGCGGCCCGCGGCGCGGCGACGTCGCCGGACGGCTGGCCGATGCGCTCGGATACGCACACGTCTTCGCACCGGCGACGCACCGATGGCCGCTCGCCGCGTGGGTCCTCAACCTCGACGAGGGGCCCGCGGTCTTGAGTCGCTTTCCGATCGCATCGTCGAAGATCTCGCCGGTCGAGGGGTGCGGGGGGAGCTACCGCCGGATGCTCGTGTGCGCCGAGCTCGCGACGCCCGGAGGCTCGATTGACGCCTGCTCGACGCATCTCGACGGCAGCGACTGTCAGGCGAAGGCGGTCGCCGACGTGCTCCGCGGCCGCTCGCGCGCCGCGCCCCTCGTCCTCGTGGGCGACTTCAACGCCACGGAAAGCTCGGAAGGTATCCGGCGCCTGATCGCCGCGCTCGGCTTCGTCGACACGTTCCGCGCGGCCAACCCCGCGGCACCCGGTTTCACCGTCTGGCAACCCGTAGGGCTGGAGCGTCCGATCGCGCGTCGGCGCGTCGACTACGTCTTCGTCGCTCCGGGCGCCGGCGGGTCGGTGCGGGTCCTCACGAGCCGTCTCGTCTTCGACGCCCCGAGCCGTACCGACGGCGTGCTCTGGCCGTCGGATCACCACGGCGTCCTCACGGACGTGGAATTCGTCGCAACGGGTGGCTGATCGCTGGTACCTCGACGCCGCTCGGCTCTATTGATGGGGAATGGCACGCGCGGTGAATCGCTGTGGATGGTCCGGCACCGACCCGCTCTACGTCCGCTACCACGACGAGGAGTGGGGCGTCCCGGTGCACGACGACCGGACGCTCTTCGAGTTCCTCGTTCTCGAGGGGGCGCAGGCGGGTCTCAGCTGGATCACGATCCTGCGAAAGCGGGACGCGTATCGCGAGGCCTTCGACGGCTTCGATCCCACGCGCGTCGCGCGCTTCGACGCGCGGAAGGTGTCGCAGCTCCTCCGGAACCCCGGGATCGTGCGCAACCGGCTGAAGATCCAGTCCGCCGTCGCGAACGCGCGTGCGTTCCTGCGCGTGCAAGACGAGTTCGGCGGCTTCGACGCGTACCAGTGGCGGTTCGTCGGTGGAACGCCGCGACAGAATCGTCCCCGGACGCTGCGCGAGATTCCGGCGCGGACGGAGGAGTCCGACGCCTTCAGCAAAGACCTGAAGCGGCGCGGGTTCGGATTCGTGGGATCGACGATCGTCTACGCGCACATGCAGGCGGTCGGGATGGTGAACGACCACGTCGTCGATTGTTTCCGGCAGCGTCAGGTGGCGAAGCTGCGACGCTGAGGACCCGTCCGACAGCGGCCGTCACTCGTACGGGCGGCCGTCCTTGTGCGCGTAGCGCCAGCCGCTCGACGTCGCGCGGACGGTCAGGTCGTGGTCCGGATACTCGGCGCCGTCGCCCGGCAGACGGTCGCCGACCTCGAGATAGATGGCGGGCGCCGATGACCGGTTCACGAGATGATGCCCGTTCGGGATGCCGCCCGGAAAGCCGGCGCACGTCCCCTGGACGAGAAGCTGCTCGCCCTCCTCGGTGACGAGCGTGAGCTCGCCCTCCAGCACGTAGACGAACTCGTCCTGCCGGCGGTGCCAGTGACGAAGCGCCGATGCCGCACCCGGCTCGAGACGCGTGAGGTTCACGCCGAACGTCGTCAGCCCGAGCGCGTCGCCGAGTGCCCGCTTGGCGCGACCGGCGACCGCCTTTCGCATCTCCTCGTTCGGATACCCGGTGCTCGTGCGGGCGGTCACGGTCGCGGGGTCGAGTGCCGGACGGCGGAGGGACGTCTTCGAGTCCATTGGCCGTCGGTTAGCGCCGACGTCCGGCCAGTGCAACGGAAGCGACGCGTCGAGCGCTGGCCGGGTGCGGCATCGGTGCGGGTAAGCCGCCGGCGCACGCGCCGACGTCTCGGCACGATCGCCGACGGGTCGGCGCGCCCTCCCACTGGAGCGCACGCCGGCCTCGAACCGCGGCAAACCTCCGCTGGCGCGCCCGTTGCAGCGCGGATGAAGCGGCCCCACGAATCGTTCGGTTCATGCCGGCGGGGCGCAAGCAAGAGGAGAGGTTCGATGAAGAGATTCGAGGACCGAGTCGCAGTCGTGACCGGAGGAACATCGGGCATCGGCAAGGCCACCGCGCGCGCCTTTGCGGCGGAAGGCGCCCGCGTCGTCGTCGCGGGACGCCGGGAGACAGAAGGAGCGGCGGTCGTCGCCGACATCCGCCGCCACGGCGGACGCGCGACGTTCGTCGCGACCGACGTGTCCCGCGACGCCGACGTGCGAAAGCTGGTCGACTCCGCGCTCGCGTCATACGGACGGTTGGACGTCGCCTTCAACAACGCCGGAACGGAAGGCGTCGTGCGTCCCATCACGGAGCTGGGCGAGGCCGACTGGACGAGCACCATCGACATCAATCTCAAAGGCACGTGGCTCTCGATGAAGCACGAGATCGCGGCGATGGCCGAGCGAGGCGGGGCGATCATCAACATCGCGAGCATCGGCGCTCTCGCCGGTGTACCGGGTACGACGATCTACGCCGCGAGCAAGGGCGGCGTCATCGCGATGACCCGGGCGGCGGCGATCGAATGGGCGGCCAAGGGTCTACGCATCAACGTGGTGAGCCCGGGCGCCGTCGAGACGGACATGTTCGAGCGCTTCACCGGCGGCAACGAGCAGATGAAGACGGAGTTCAAAGCCGCTCACCCGCTGGGACGGGCCGGGTCCGTGGCGGAGATCGCCGACGCCGTACTGTGGCTTGCCTCGGATGGGGCGGCGTTCGTCACTGGCCATAACCTGGTCATCGACGGCGGCTATACGGCGCGTTGAGGAGGGCGAGTCCGTCGCGATCGCCCGCAAGATGTAGTATCAGATGAGTACACGCATGGCGTTCCGCCCATCGGAGCCGATGTCGATCGCGACGGCGGAGGTGGCCCCCGTCCGTCCCGAGCTCCGTGCCGCCCCCACCGCGGTGGCGCTCCGCGATCTGCGCCGCGAGTACGATGGCCGCGAGGTCGTTCGCGGGATCTCGTTCGACATCCACGAGGGAGAGATCTTCGGCCTCCTCGGTCCGAACGGCGCCGGCAAGACGACGACGCTGTCGATGATCTCCACCCGCATCCGACCGACGAGCGGCGACGTCTGGATCTACGGGAAGCACGTCATTCGGGACGTCCGGGCGGTCCGCTGCCTCCTGAACGTCGCGCCCCAGGAGGAAGCGCTCTACCCGACGCTCACGGCCGTCGAGAACCTCGCCTTCTTCGCCGAGCTGTACGGCGTTCCGTCCGCTGAGCGTGCGGGGCGGATCGCCGAGGCGCTCGACGCCGTCGGCCTCACACCCCGGAAAGACGACCGCGTGGCGACGTACTCGGGCGGCATGCGCCGGCGGTTGAATCTCGGCTGCGCGCTCGTGAGCGAGCCGCGCCTTCTGCTCCTCGACGAGCCCACCGCCTCCGTGGATCCGCAGTCGCGCGTCCATATCTACGACGCCGTCCGGATGCTGCGCGCGCGACACGTGACGATCCTCTACACGACGCACTATCTCGAGGAGGCGGAGAATCTCTGCGACCGCATCGCGATCATCGACGAGGGCATGCTGATCGCGCTCGGCACGCTCGGCGAGCTCGTCGCACAGTCGGGCGCGACCGATGTCATCGAGCTCCGCCTCGTGCGTCCGCCCCGCAGCATCGGGTCGCTCGAGCGCATCCCGCACGTCGACCGCGTCGAGACGTTCGGCAACATGATCCGCGTCTTCACCCCCTGCGCCCAGGAGGTGCTGCCGACGCTGTGCTCCGCGGCCGTGGACCTCGGACAGCCGATCGTGCGGACGCACGTGCGGGCTGTCACGCTCGACGACGTGTTCCTGAAGCTCACGGGCAAGGAGCTTCGGGATTGACGGCCCGCGTCGCGTTGAGCAGCGCTCTCCTGCTGGCGGTCGTTGCGGGCGGGGCGCGCGCCGAGGCGCCGTCCGGCGCGCCCGACGGGCCGCTCGCGACGACGCGCCGCGTGCTCGAGCGGAGCAGCGAGATCGTCCGCGGGTCCGGTGATCGGAAGGACAAGCTCGTCGCGCTGAACGATCTCCTCCGCGGATTCCTCGACACCGACGCGCTCGCCGAGCTCGCTGCCGGCAAGCACCTCGAGGGGCGGAGCCCCGAGGAGCGCGCCGAGTTCATGCGGCTCTTCCGCGAGCTCTTCGTCCGCACCTACGTGCAGCGGCTGCTCCTCTTCGACGCCCCGCAGTTCGCGTACCGCGACGAGCGTGTGAACGGCGACGCCGCCACCGTCGGCACCGACATCGTGACCCCGGGCGATCGCTTCGCCGTCGACTACACCCTGCGACGGACGCCCGAGGGGTGGCGGGCGGCGGACATCAAGGTCGAGCAGGTGAGCCTCGCGCAGAACTTCCGCGCGCAGTTCGACAGCGCGCTCGCCAAGACCGACTTCCAGGGGCTCCTCGACACGCTCCGGAAGAAGCTCGATACGCCGGCAAAGTGAGCGGGTAGGGCGGTCGTGTTCGCGATCTTCAAGAAGGACCTCCGCGTCTTCGTCCGCGATCGCTGGGCGGTCCTCTTCGCCCTGGCCGTGCCGATCGTGGTCGTGACGATCATCGCCGAGGCGCTCTTCCACAGCGACAGCGGTCCGCGGCTCGTGGTGCCGATCGTCAACGAGGACCAGGGGCCCGTCGCGAGCACGTTCATGAAGCTCCTCCACGAGCACGCCAACGTGCCGGAGATGAGCCGCGCCGAGGCCGAGCGCCTCGTCCGCGACGAGAACAAGGCCCCGGCGGCGATCGTCTTCCCGCCGCACCTCAGCAAGCAGTACCTCCAGGGCAAGCCGACGGAGATCGAGCTGCTGACGGATCCCGCGGCCGGTAGCGACGTCGAGACCGTGAAGGTGTTCCTCCTCCTCATGGACAAGGACGCGGCCGCGCTCGCCGATCCGTTCGCCGAGGACAAGATCACGCTGAAGGAGCGGAACATCACGGGCAACCGGATCTCGATCAGCGCCTTCGAGCAGAACGTCCCCGGGTTCTCGCTGATGTTCGTGCTCCTCGCGGTGATGTTCGGCACGGCCATGGGCGTGCACGACGAGCTCGACTGGGGGACGCTCTCCCGCCTGCTCGTCGCCCCGAGCGGATTCACGCCCCTCCTCGTCGGGAAGCTCCTCGCGCGCTTCGTCGTCGGGGTGCTCCAGATGCTCTGCCTGTTCTTCTGGGGCCACTGGATGTTCAACGTGTCGCTCGGGTCGTCGCCGGTCGCGTTCGTGCTGCTCTCCGTCGCGACCGTCTTCGCGATCGTCGCGATGGGAATGTTCGTCGCCGGCCTCGCCCGCACGCGCGAGCAGACGATCCCGCTCGGCCTCACGTTCATGATGGTCCTCTCGGCGCTCGGTGGACTCTGGTGGCCGCAGTCGATTCAGCCGGCCTGGATGACCCGCGTCGGCCCTGCGGTCTTCACCACCTGGGCGATGCGCGGCCTGAACGACCTCATCCTGCGCGACCGCGGCGTCGCCGCGATCGCCGCGCCGGCCGGCGTGCTCGTCGCGTACGGCGCCGCGACGCTCGCCCTGGGACTCTTCCTCTTCCGCCGGCAGCACGCCGCGCGCTGACCGTCGGCGGCCAATCGCTCACCGCCCTGGCGTCGTGCTCGGGCGCGGTCGGAAGACGAGCGAATCCTCGCACCCTCGCTGCACGGTGACGCGGCGGCGTTGCAGGTACGCGTTCCGGACGGAGCTGTAGAGATCGATGACGGTCTCCTCGACGTTCTCGTAGGCGGCGGGTTGCAGCGAGCGCTCATTCACCCGGCGCACGGCACTGGTCGAGAGGGAGACGGCGAGCGGGACCGGGAAGACGTACCCGACGGGATCCATGGCGGAGTCCGCGCCGTAGCCGATACCGTCCCGGACGGTGAGCGGCGGGAGAAACGGCAGAACGAGGTACGGGCCGGCCCCGACCCCCCACACGCCGAGCGTCTGGCCCGCGTCGGCGCCGCTGCCATGGACGCCGAGCCGCTCCGCGACGTCGATGAAGCCGACCACGCCGACGATCGTGTTGACGACGAACCGGGCGATCTCCTCGCCGGCCGATCGCGGCCGCACCTGAAGAAGTTTGTTCACCAGTCGCGGCGGCATGGAGATGTTGTCGAAGGCGTTCGCGATGCCGTGCTGCAGCTGGTCGGGCAGGAGACGATCCCAGGCGCGGGCGACCGGTTTCATCACGTGCTTGTCGAGCACGTAGTAGTTGAACCAGAACGTGCGTTCGTTGAACGGCTGCCACGGATCGTAGTCCGGCGTCTCGCCTCCGCTGTCGGCCGCGGCCGCGGGTCGGCCGTCCGACGCCGCGTCGTCCCCGATCGCGGGCGGCGCACCGAGCAGAACGGCGACCGCTGTGACGAGAACGAGACGGCCATGCGGGCTCATCGGGGGGCCCAACGTACTCGATGGCGACGACGGACCCAAGGCTTGGGCGTCGATGCCGCCGACGCATCGGCGCGCGTGACGATGGTCCGGCGCGAGCGCGCGACCCGCGAGCGGATGGACTGGTGGCCCACGTATCCCGGGGCTCATTGTGGACCTCGAGCAGGGCCACTATTTCGTGAGGCGACCGGCCTGATGTCGGGACGTTTGAGAAAGCGAGCTCTGAGAGAGGAGATGGATCATGTCCAGCATTGCGGAAGCCAGCACATTCAGCCTCGGCGACCGAATCGTGAAGCGGCTCGGCTACGGTGCCATGCAGCTCGCCGGGCCCGGCGTGTTCGGCCCACCGAAGGATCGTGACGCGGCGTTGACCGTCCTCCGCGAGGCCGTCGCCTCGGGCGTGAACCACATCGATACCAGCGACTTCTATGGTCCGCACATCACGAACCAACTCATCCGCGAGGCGCTCCATCCCTATCCCGAGAATCTCGTGATCGTCACCAAGATCGGTGCCCGGCGTGGCGAGGATGGATCATGGCTCCCCGCGCTCGCGCCCGACGAGCTGACGCGAGCGGTGCATGACAACCTGCGCAATCTCGGCCTGGACGTGCTCGATGTCGTCAACTTCCGCAGCCCGCTCGGCATCCATGCACCCGCCGAGGGGTCGATCGAGGAGGCCCTGACCGTTCTCGTCGACCTTCAGCGGCAGGGTCTCGTGCGTCACATCGGGCTGAGCAACGTCACGCCCGCGCAGATCGCGGAAGGACGGGGAATCTGCGAGGTCGTCTGCGTGCAGAACCATTACAATGTGGCGCACCGGGGCGACGATGCGCTGATCGATGCGCTTGCCCGCGACGGCATCGCCTATGTGCCGTACTTTCCGCTCGGCGGGTTCACGCCGCTTCAGTCGTCTACGTTGTCCGACGTCGCTCACCGTTTCGGCGCCACGCCGATGCAGGTCGCGCTCGCCTGGCTGCTTCATCGGGCGCGCAACGTCCTCCTGATCCCCGGTACGTCGTCCGTGGCGCATCTGCGGGAGAACCTTGCTGCCGCCGAGCTGGATCTGCCGGACGATGCGCTCCGCGAGCTGGACGGTGTGGCGAGATAGAGGAGGGGGGCGCGATTCGCGACGATCGCACGGCCGTCCTACTTCCGTGCGGTCGGCACCCGTCGTCCGGGATTCCGCCGTCCCGGCGCCGTCAGGCGCGCGGCAGCACGTAGATGGCGACTACCGCGTAGTGCGTGATGGCCGCCAAGATCACGAGCGCGTGGAACACCTCATGGTACCCGAAGACGTCGGGGGCGGGATCCGGGCGCCGCAGCGCATAGACCGCCGCGCCGGCGGAGTAGAGTGCGCCACCCACCGCGAGCAGCGCCGTGGGTTGCCACCCGACGTGCGCCACGAGATCCGGCATGGCCGCGATGCCGCTCCCGCCAAGGACGATGTAGAGGACCGCGCTCAGCCACCTCGGCGCGTCGATCCAGAGGACGTGAAGCACGATGCCGCAGAGGGCACCGCACCAGACGAACGCCAGGGACACGGTCGCGAGCGTACCCGACAGGACGAGCAACCCGATCGGGGTGAAGGTGCCGGCGATGAGCAGGTTGATCGTCGCGTGATCGAGCCGTCCCATCCAGCGACGGGCCCGCGCGGACCACGTGACGCGGTGGAAGAGCGCGCTCACGCCGAACAGGGCCACGAGGCTGAGCCCATAGACGGTCGCGGCGAACGCAGCGCGGCGGCTCTGTGACCCGAGCAGGAGGACGAGAACGGCTGGCAGCGAGGCGAAGAAGGCGTACTGGTGGAGGAGACCGCGGAAGCGGGGACGAGCCTTCATCGCCCGAACCGCCGCCGGCGGTTGCGACGGGGTGCCCCGCCCGGGTGCGCGGGGCGTGGCGTCCCCTCCGCGCGCGCCCGCCGCTCGGCATCGATCTTCCGGTGCGCTCGGATGGCGGCGATGCGCTCGCCGATCGGTACCTCGAGGCGCTCGGCCGACTGCTTCGCGTAGTCGAAGTCCGGAAGCGTCACGCGCGGGAGCTGCTTCCCGATGGCCCGCTCGATCGCGCGTAGCTCGCCCTCCTCCTCCGGTGCGACGAACGTGAAGGCGTCGCCCGTCAGCTCGGCCCTCGCGGTGCGTCCGACGCGATGGATGTAGTCCGTCGGAACGTTCGGCACGTCGAAATTGATCACGTGGCTCAGAGCCTCGACGTCGATGCCCCGTGACGCGATGTCGGTCGCCACGAGGACGCGAAGACGGCCGGCCTTGAAGCCGGCCAGCGCCTGCGTGCGCTGCGCCTGCGAGCGGTTCCCGTGGATGCGCTCGCAGGCGATGCGGTGCCGACCGAGGAACTGGGCGAGGCGGTTGGCGCGGTGCTTCGTGCGCGTGAAGACGAGCGCCTGGGGCACGTCGTCGCGCTCGAGGAGCGCCAGGAGGAGGGGGCTCTTCAGCTCCTGCGCGACGGGATAGACCGCGTGCGTGATCCCGACCGCCGGAGCCGCCTTCCGCTCGAGGTTCACGGTCATCGGGGCCTTCAGCATCTCGCGCGCCAGCGCGCCGATCGGCGGCGGCATCGTCGCCGAGAAGAAGAGCGTCTGCCGCCGGGCGGGAAGGTGCCGGAGGACGCGCCGGACGTCCGGGAGGAAGCCCATGTCGAGCATCCGATCGGCCTCGTCGAGGACGAGGACCTCCAGGTGCTCGAGCTTCGCGTACGGGTGGTGGAAGTGGTCGAGCAGCCGGCCCGGCGTGGCGACGATCACGTCGACGCCGCTCCGGAAGGCGTGCTCCTGCGGCCCCATGCCGACCCCGCCGAAGACCGCCGCCCCTGTGAGCGCCGTGTGCACGGCGAGCTCGGTAAAGTGCGCGTCGATCTGCGCGGCGAGCTCGCGCGTGGGCGTCAGGACGAGCGCGCGGGTGACGCCGCGGCGCTTCGGCAGGAAGCGCTGCATGATCGGGAGAAGGAACGCGGCGGTCTTCCCGCTGCCGGTCATCGCGCAGGCGAGGACGTCGCGCCCGGCGAGGGCGGGCGGGATGGCGTCCTTCTGGACGGGTGTGGGACGGGTGAAGCCGAGCTCGTGCGTGGCGCGGATGAGCGCGGGGTCGAGGCCGAGTCCGGTGAAGGGCATGAGCAGGTAGGTGTAGGGGAGCG
>Ga0070741_10000685_pt1 | contig 116516 bp, 124 predicted proteins | sample Coa_R1_4_FD_66440 | JGI IMG/M metagenome (GOLD analysis project Ga0070741, IMG submission 66440) | Surface soil microbial communities from Centralia Pennsylvania, which are recovering from an underground coalmine fire - Coalmine... | ecosystem: Environmental > Terrestrial > Soil >... | reverse complement strand
AACGTCGTCTTCCCATGATCAATATGACCCATCGTCCCGACGTTCAAATGCGGCTTCGTCCGCTCAAACTTCTGCTTCGCCATCGTCAATCCTCAACAATCAGTCAAAGGGGTACGGTTCTGGGGGGAGTGGCGGCGGCCGGAATCGAACCGGCGACACCTCGATTATGAGCCGAGTGCTCTGACCAACTGAGCTACGCCGCCATCGGACAGGGCGAGCCCTCTGTGGGAATCGAACCCACGACACCAGCCTTACCATGGCTGTGCTCTACCGACTGAGCTAAGAGGGCGAATCGGTTGCGCCGCGGGCGCTGCCGCGAGCCCGTCGAGGATAGCGGCCGCACCCGGACCCGAAGCCAGCCCGGCGCTCAAGTCGGGGCCTGGGCCGGCCGAACTAGGGACGTGCGCTACGAGCGGTTGGTCATCCAGGCCGGATCGAACTCGTTCAGCGTCACGCTGCACCCCCGGCTCACGGTCATCGCGGGCGTCGGCCCGCTCGAGCGGGAGGGCCTCGCCGGCGAGCTCATCGGCGCACTCGGGAGCAGCCGCAGCGGGGTCCACGCCGAGCTGCAGCTCGACGACGGCCGGCATCTCGCCGTGTTCCGCCCCGAGGGCGGCCGGCACCGAGTCGTCGACATCGACCGGGCCACCGACGTCAGCCGGGAGTTCACCACCCCCGAGGGTCGCATCGACGTGCTCGCGCATGCCGGGATCGACCTACGCCGGGCTCGGCGGCGGCTGCGCCTCGGCGCGGCCGACCTCGCCACCGGCACGAAGGGCGCGGCGCTGATCCGCCAGCTCGCGGACGTGGACCAGAGCCGGCTGTGGTCGGCTGCGGAGCAGCTGCGGCGCACCGACGACCACCTCCAGCAGGTGGCCGAAGCCGTCGGGTCCGCCCCCGAGGACGCGGCGGTGATCGACAAGATCGAGCAGCGCCACCAGGCGTTCGAGGCCGCGCAGGAGCGCCACGAGCGGTTCCGCGCGAAGAGCATCGGCATCGCCATCACCGGTGCGGTCGCCGCGGTCCCGATCGCGTTCTTCAACCGGATCGCGGCGTTCGGCCCGCTGTTCCTGGCGTCGATCACGGTGCTGATCTCGGTCGTGTTCCGCAGCCTCATGGAGCGGGCGGCCCGCGCCGAGGAGGAGGCGCTCGCCGAGGCGGGCGCACAGTCGTACCTCGGCTTCCACCTCCAGCGGGTCAACGGGCTGCTCGCCAGCGACCAGAACCGCAAGCGGCTCATGACCGCGGCCGACGAGCACAACAAGGCCGTCGCCGCGTGGCGCACCATGGCCGGTGACATCCAGGTCGACTGGGCGTTCGAGCACCGCGAGGAGATCCTGGCCGCCGCGCGGCTGCGCCGGGACATCACCGCGCTCGGTGCGATGTCGGCGACGGCGCCCGACGCGGACGGTGACCGCACCGCGGACCTCGCCCGTGTGCTGGTCGGCCGCCTCGCCGAGTTGCGGCACCTCGGTGCCGACGGCGAGAGCTTCCCGCTCATCCTCGACGAGCCGTTCGTCGGCCTCGACCCCGGCATGAAGCCGTCGCTACTCGAGCTGCTCGGCAACTCGGCGGGCTCGCCGCAGCTCATCCTGCTCACCGAGGACGAAGAGGTCGCCTCCTGGGCGCGCCTCGAAGCACTCACCGGCGCGCTCAGCATCATCGAGCCCGCCCCCGAGCCGGCCGAGCCGGCACCGGCCCCGCTCCCCCGCCGGCGCATCTCCGCCTGATCGGCCACATCCGCGCCTGACCGGCTTGGGCCGGCGGGACCGGCGCGCGGCAGACTTGCCCGGCGAGCAGGCCGACACCCAGGGGGACACCATGCACGACGTCGTGATCCGCGGGGCGACGATCGCGGACGGCACCGGCGCTCCATCGTTCCGCGGCGACGTCGCCGTCGACGGCGCGTGGATCCGTGCCGTCGGCACCGTCGACGAGCGCGGGCGGCGTGAGATCGACGCCGGCGGGCTCGTTCTCGCGCCCGGTTGGGTCGACATCCACACCCACTACGACGGCCAGGTGAGCTGGGATCCGGAGCTGACGCCGTCGAGCTGGCACGGCGTGACGACCGTCGTCATGGGCAACTGCGGTGTCGGGTTCGCCCCCGTGCGCCCCGGCGAGGAGGACTTCCTCGTCGAGCTCATGGAGAGCGTCGAGGACATCCCGGGCACCGCGCTGTCCGAGGGCATCGAATGGGGTTGGGAGAGCTTCGAGGACTACCTCGACGCGCTCGACCGCAAGCGCCTGGTGCTCGACGTCGCGGCGCAGGTGCCGCACTGCGCGGTGCGGGCGTACGTGATGGGGTCCCGCGCCCACGACGACGCGACACCCGACGAGATCGCGGCGATGGCCGCGATCGTCGAGCGGGCGATGCGCGCCGGTGCCGCGGGTTTCAGCACGTCACGGACGATCCTGCACCGGTCGCGCCACGGCTTGGTGCCTGGCACTTCCGCGCCGGCCGACGAGCTGCTGGCGATCGGCGAGGCGGTCGGCCGTGCCGGTCACGGCGTGTTCCAGATGGTGTCCGACACGGTGAGCACCGCCCCGGAGCGGCACTGGATGGCCGATCTCGCGCGGCGCACGGGCATCACGATCACCTACGCGCTCGCGCAGGCCCGGCCGGGTTTGGACGGCGTGCGCGACGCGCTCGCTCACGCCGAGCAGCTCGCCGGCGAGGGGCTGCGCATCGTGCCCCAGGTGTCGTCGCGCCCGACCGGGATGCTGTTCGGGTTGCAGTCGTCGCTGCACCCGTTCATCACGCATCCCACGTTCCGGTCGATCGCCGCGCTCCCGCTCGCCGAGCGGGTCGAGCGCCTGCGCGACCCGGCTGTGCGCGCCGCGCTGCTCGCAGAGCAGCCAGACACGAAGAACCCGGTGGCGGTGGTGCTGATGTCGCGCTGGGACCAGCTGTTCCGGCTCGGTGACCCACCCGACTACGAGCCGGCACCCGAGACGAGTGCCGCGGCGACGGCGGCGCGCGAAGGCCGCACACCGCAGGAGGTCGCGCTCGACTGGCTGCTCGAGGGCGACGGCGCCGCGCTGCTGTTCGCGCCGCTCGCCAGCTACGCCGACGGCGACCATGAGGCGTTGCGCGAGATGATGACGCACCCGCGAACGGTGCTCGGACTCGGCGACGGCGGCGCCCACTGCGGGCTGATCTGCGACGCGTCGATGACGACATACGTGGTGACCCACTGGGCCCGTGACCGCCACCGTGGCGCGCGGCTGGCGCTCGAGCAGGCGGTCCACCTGCAGACGGCGCGACCGGCGCGCGTGTACGGCTTCGGTGACCGCGGCACGATCGAGCCGGGCAAGCGCGCCGATCTCAACCTCATCGACCTCGACGCGCTCCGCCTGCACGCGCCCGAGATGGTGCACGACCTACCCGCCGGTGGCCGGCGCCTCGTGCAGCGGGTCGACGGCTACCGGCTGACCATGGCCGGCGGCGAGGTGACCTTCGAGGACGGCGAGCCGACCGGCGCGCGTCCCGGCGGCCTGGTTCGCTTCGCGCGTTGATCGATCTGCGCCTCGCGACCGCCGCCGACAACGAGGCGATCCGCGCCATCTACAACGTCGAGGTCCTCGAATCGACGGTCACCTTCGACCTCGTCCCCCGGTCGGCCGGTGACCAGGCGGCGTGGCTGTCGGCTCGCTCCGGCGCGCACGCGGTGATCGTCGCGGTCGACGACGGCGAGGTGGTCGGCTTCGGCTCGCTGTCGCCCTACCGCGACCGCCCCGCGTACAGCACGACGGTCGAGGACTCCGTGTACGTGCGCCGCGACCGGCAAGGACAAGGCGTCGGCAAAGCCCTGCTCGGGGAACTGCTGCGGCTCGCGACCGCGCACGGGTTCCACGCGGTCATGGCGCGCATCGTCGGTGGCCACGAGGCGTCGATCGCGCTGCATCGGGCCGCGGGCTTCGAGCTGATCGGCACCGAACGCGAGGTGGGGCGCAAGTTCGGCCGCTGGCTCGACGTGGTCGTGATGGAGGCACTGCTGTGAGGGTCCGGTCCTCGATCACCCACGAGTGAGGAACCGGCCGATCAGCGGCAGCTCCCAGAACGACTCGGCCTTCGCGACCGCCAGAGCCGACGTGAGGAAGCTCTCCGGCGCGTCGTACACGGCGTAGCGCGGGTGCCAGTCCGGATCGAACTTTGCGTTGTACCGCCACAGCGACTCGATCTGCATGGACTCGCTCAACCAGCCGAGCATCCGGCGCTCGATGCGCTGCCCGAGCCCGTCGCCGGACTCGTGCGCCAGCACCGATCGCATCACGGCGAAGTTCAGCCCGAGCCCGCTCATCCCGCGCTCGCGGAGGTGCTCGATCGTGCGCACCACGACGAAGTCGGTGAGTCCGTTGGGATGCTCGGCTCCCTCGGATCGCCGCATCAGGTCGAGCGAGTAGCCGTCGATGTCGGCTGCGGGCACGAACTGGCAGAAGGCCGCCGCAGACCCCGACGGGGCGAAGCACACCGCGAGGAGCAGCCCGTCGTCGGCCGGTGAGAAGACCCGGCCAAGGGTCATCGAGAAGCCGCGCTCGACGTCGCCCCGGCGGCTCTCGACCATGAGCTGGCGCAGTTCGTGCTCGAGCGCGGGGTCGAGCCGCGACGGATCCAGGAACTCGATGCGGTAGCCGTGGTTGGCGATGCGGTTGACCGCCTGGCGCAACCCCTTCATCCGGCCACCCTCGAGGCTGAAGCGTTGCACGTCGACGATCGCCTCGTCACCGACGTAGATGTCGTGCATAGCGGTCGCGCGGTAGATCGGCAGCCAGGTCTGGCTCGCGCCCATCACGACGACGACCCACCCGTTCCTGTCGGCGTAGCTCCGGAACGCGCGCCATGCCGAGATGCGCTGGCTGACCGGACCGATCGGGTCGGGTGAGACGATGCACACGCCGTTGTGCACGGCATGCGCGACCAAGGTGTCCTTCCAGAGCCAGTGCTGCTTGTCGTCACGCAGCGCGAAGTACGCGAGCGTGTCACCGCCGTAGCGCCGGACGACGTCACGAGCGCGGTGCGCGTCCGCATCGGGCTGATGGCGAGCCACGACGGGCCGGAAGAGCTGCCACGAGGCGAACAGCACGAGCGCGACACCGACGGCACCGAGCGTCGTCGTGAGGAAGTGGCCGCGGCGACCCGGGATCGCGACCGAGTCGATCCCGACGAACCGCTCCGCCACTGCACCGATGGCGCGCCCGAGCGACATGCGGGACGGGTCGCCCGACCACAGCACCGTGATCGTGCCGATCAGGAGCGCGAGCGCGCCACCCGCGGCCAGCACGACGAGACCGCGCCCGACAGACGTCCGGTCCGCGTCGGCGGTGAACGCGCGGCGCTTGGCGACCAGATAGGCGAGCACGCCGAGGGCGACAAGCGCTTCTTCGACGTCGAGGCCCTTGACGACGTGCAGTGCGGCGGACACCGCGCTCAGGCCGACGGCGAGCATCCACGCGTGGCGCTGGCCGCGGCGGACACCTCGGCTCAACAGCAGCATCCCGAGGCCCGCGACGGCCACGAGAGCCGACGCCGTCTGCGGCACCGCCATCGGGAACAGGTCGCGCAAGAGCTCGAGCCGGCCGTGCAGGGGTGGCGTGATCGCCGATGCGAGGTTCAGCACGCCGGTCGCCGCGATGACGGAACCGGTGATGCGCCGTGTCCGCCGCCGGCTGGCCTCGCCGGACACGAGCGGCGGCCAGTCCGCGCCACCGGGGAACGACGCGACGACCGACGGCCGCGGCGAAGGTTCCGGGCCAGGCCGGACCGCGAGCCGTTCGAGCAGCGTGTTGCCCGGCTCGTCGACCTGCGCGCGCACCAGGCGGACGTGCAGGTCGGCCCCCGCCTCGAGCTCGATCCACGACACCGTACGTTCCGCCACGTACACCGGCGGGAGCCCGAACCGTGCCGCGCGCGGTCGCAACCGGCTGCCGCTCACGCCGGCGTTGGCGTAGAAGCCGCGCCCGAGTGAGGTCAGCTCCGCCTCGCCAGTGTGCCCGCTGATGAAGCCCGCCGCTCCGGCGAAGATCCGAGCTTCGGCGTGGGCGCGCGCCTCCTCGTTGCGCTCGGCGGCGTGCGGCTCCCATCGCTCCCTCGGCGCGTGGAGCGAACGGACGAGGACGGCGCCGAAGCGCGCGAGCTGCCGGTAGGCGCGCCGCGACGCCTCGAGGTCCGGATCGGCGTCGCCTGGTGTCGTCGCGGTGTCGCCCGCGCACGAGTGCTCGATCTCGACGGTCCGCACACCCGCGCCGGTCTCGATCTGCAGCCGCGTCGACCGGGCCACGACAGCGCCGTACCGGCGGCGGAGCGACTCGACCGCGCGGTCGTCGCGGCCGAGGCTCTCGTCGATGCAGCCCGTGAGGAGCACCAGGTGCCGTCGCGGCGTCGACGCAAACCGGCCCCACGCGGCAGCCAGCTTCGGGTGCGCGTCGAGGATGCGGGCGGGATCGCACACGCCGTCGCGGAGGTCGAAGACGTCACCGTCGAACACCGCGACACCGGGCCCCACCCAGGCGTCGAGCACGCCGGCCAGCTCGGCAGCGACAGTGAGCGACGCGTCGGTGGGCCGGGGCCCGAGCGCGAGATCACCGGCGACGAGCATGCGGGTGCCCGGGGCGACCTCGATCGTGACGCAGCCCCGCGCGCCGGCTGCCGTTTCCTCCACATCTGCGGTCATCGATGTCCTGGTGGGCCGGGAAGGATTCGAACCTCCGTAGCCGAAGCGACTGGTTTACAGCCAGTTCCCTTTGTCCACTCGGGCACCGACCCAGGGGGGTTGAGGATAGCGACGCCGCGTAGGGTGCAGCCATGCCGAGCTTTGATGTGGTCTCCGAGGTGGACCTGCAAGAAGTCCGCAATGCCGTCGACCAGGCGAGCCGCGAGCTGCACACTCGCTTCGACTTCAAGGGAACCGACTCGTCGGTCGAACTGGGCGACGGCGAGATCCGGCTGCGGTCCTCGACCGAGGACCGCCTGAAGGCCGTCCGCCAGGTGCTCGAGGAGAAGCTCGTACGGCGCAACGTCTCGTTGAAGGCCGTCGACTTCGGCAAGGTCGAGGAGGCGTCGGGCGGCACCGTGCGCCAGACGGCGAAGATCGTGGCCGGGATCTCGACCGACAAGGCGCGGGAGATCAACAAGAAGATCAAGGAGGTCGCCCCGAAGGGCATCCAGTCCCAGACGCAGGGTGATCAGGTGCGGGTGACCGGCAAGAAGCGGGACGACCTCCAGGCGGTCATCGCCGCGCTGCGCGAAGCCGACTTCGGCATCCCGCTGCAGTTCACGAACTTCCGGCAGTGACGCCGGTGGGGCGCAGCGCGGACGGGGTGAGCGGGCCAAGGATCTCCCACGCCCGGGTCGTCGCCTGGTCCCAGGCCCGCCGGTAGGCCTCGGCCGCCGCTGCCCGCCGGGCCCAGTCGACGTCCTGCACGGACTGTGCCGCGCTCGCCTGGGCGAGCTGCAGCACGCCGCCCGCGGGGTTCGCGGACGTGGCGAACAGCAATTCGGTGCGCGAGGGCCCGCCCGGCGTCTCCGCCGCCCGCACGCCGTCGTCGGTCAGCTCGCGCACGATGCCGGTGGCGACAAGCGGCCGTGGAGTCCCACCGGTGATCGACGCGATGATCGACGGCAACCGTTCCGCCTGGTCCGCGACCCACTGGTCGACGATCGGCTTCGGTGCCACGGGCGTCGTGCCCCGCTCGTAGATCCCGAAATGGCAGTGCGGCCCGGTCGCATCACCGGACTGGCCGACGTAGCCGACCAGGTCACCGGTGTGCACCGGGGTTCCCGACACCAGACCGTCGGCGGTCGCGCTCAGGTGCGCGAGGTAGTAGAAGGTGCCGTCGGGCTGCACGATCTTCACCGCGAGGCCGCCGAGCGGGCTGCTGCCGATCACCGCCGTCCCGTCGGCTGGCGCCCGCAGCGGCGTGCCGTAGTCGGCGACGAGATCGACGCCTTCGTGCCAGCGGAACAGCGTCCCGGTGAACCGCGGCGCGTGCCAGTCGTCGACCCAATGGGCGGGGCCGGCGACCGGGAAGTTGCCGTACGCGAGCCGGGCGGCCCGGTCGGGGTCGACGCCCGCGGCGAGCAGCGCCTTCTCGCCAGCGACGAGGAGGTGGTCGTCGTTGGGCGCGGACCGCACCATCGCGTCGAGGATCGCCTGGGCGTCGGGCGGGATGACCTGCCCGGGCCCGCCACCGACGGGGCTCGTGCCGTCCGCACCTTGGGCGGGGTCGACGCCAGACGGCGGCGGCGCGGTGGTCGACGGCTCGCCCGACGACCCGCCGCCTCCGCTGCCGTCGCTCGACGTGCCCGGCGCACTCGACGCCTGCGGCGCGGTCGTGGTGGTCGTCGACGGGAAGGTCAGGATCGGTGGCAGCGTCTGCGCGTTGCCGCGCGTCGCCAGCAGGAGCAAGCCTGCGCAGGCGACGGCAACGGCGACCCCCGTCGAACGACCTGTCGACACCACGTGGTGGTTTCGCCGCCCTGCGGCGAAAGCCCTGCCCCGGCGAGTGCCCTCAAGCAGCCCACTCGCGGCTGCGGAGGCGAGCGATGCGGTCCTCGGTCGGTGGGTGGGTCCGGAACAAGTTCGCGAACTGCACCTTCCGGCCGGTCAGAGGGTTGATGATGTAGGCCTGCGCGTGGGCCGGGTCGATGTTCATCGGCACCTGCTTGGCGTAGGTCTCGATCTTCTGCAGCGCCCGCGCGAGCGGCTCACCGTCGCCGATCAGCCGGGCACCCGACCGGTCGGCCTCGTACTCCCGGCTGCGGCTGAGGGCCATCTGGAGCAGCCCGGCGGCGAGCGGCGCCAGGATCATCATCGCCAGCAGGCCGAAGATGTTGCCACCGTCCCGGTCGCGGTCGCCGCCGCCGAACATGGCGCCCCACATCGCCATGCGGGCCACGAAGGTGATCACCATGGCGAGCGCGGCCGCCACCGAGCCGATCAGGATGTCGCGGTTGCCGACGTGGCTGATCTCGTGGGCGAGCACGCCGCGCAGCTCGTCCCAGTCGAGCACCTGCAGGATGCCCTGGGTGACGGCGACGGCCGCGTGGTCCGGGCTGCGACCGGTAGCGAACGCGTTTGGTTGCGCCTCGGGGCTGACGTACAGCTTCGGCATCGGCATCCCGGCCCTCGAGGTCAGCTCGCGCACAACGGCGTAGTACTGCGGCATCTCCTGCTCGGTGACCGGCACGGCGCGGGCCGCCTTGATCGCGATCGAGTCGCTGAACCAGTACGATCCGCCCACGATTGCGAGCGCGAGCACGAGGCCGACGATCAGGCCGCCCTGGCCGAAGAACGACCCGATCCCCATGATCAGGGCGCCCATGGCCGCCAGCAGGACAACGGTCTTCAGGTTGTTCTTCATCACTCGTCCCGTTCTGCACCCCCGACGGGTGCACTGGCGAAAACGGTAGCCCTCCCCACCGAAAATGGGGCTACAGCCAGCCCTTGCGCCGGAAGTACCAGAGCTGGGCGATGGTCGTCAGGATGATGACCAGCCACGAGAAGCCGTAGCCCTGGGTCCAGTGCAGCTCGGGGATGTGGGCGAAGTTCTGGCCGTAGAGGCCGACGATGAAGGTGGGCGGCAGGAAGATCGATGCCACGATCGTGAGCCGCTTCATCACCTCGTTCTGGTCGTTCGCCACCTTGGACTGGTGGTAGTCGCGCACGCCGCCGATGAGGTCACGCGCCGTCTCGAGCCCCTCCGACGCGCGCAGGAGCTTGTCGAACGCGGTGCCGAAGTGCAGCTCGATCTCGCGTGGGAACAGCTCCTCGTCGTCGTCGAGCTCGACACGGTCGTCGACGACGGCGCGCACCGCGTCCCTCGTCGGCGCCAGCGTCCGCCTGATGTGGAGCAGGTCGTGTCGCAGCGTCGACAGCCGCCGGCGGATCTGCTCGTTGCTCCAGTTGTCGACGTTGTCCTCGAGCTCGTCGATCTCCTCGTGCAGGTCGTCGACCATGTCGAGAAAGCCCTCCGCGACCTCGTCGACGATCTCCCACGCGGCCATGCCGGCCGATTCCCGGTGGTCGGCCGCGATCACCTTGTCGAGGTCGATCGGGTAGCCGTCCGGCGGCGTCTTGCGCACCGACAGGACCAGGTCGTGGGTGAGAAGCAGGTCGACCTCCTGGTAGAAGACCCGGTCCGCGTGCTTCACCACCACCGGCACCAGCAGGATGCCGAAGACGTACGAGCCGTGCGATTCGAGCTTCGGCCGCGGCTCGTCGGCATGGGTGTGGGGGGCCAGCAGCACCTCGAGCGCGTCGGTGTGGACCTCGGTGGGCCAGCACCGCCGGAGCTCCTCCTCGTCCGGGTCGAGCAGATCGACCCACTGGGTGTTCCCGTTGCTCCGCACGGCCGCGACGGTACCGACTCGCGCTAGTCGGAGGAGCCGGCGTGCGGACGCGCCGGTGTGCTCAGTCCTCGCTCGGCGACTCGGCCGCTCGCCGCTTGATCTCCTCGACGACGCTCGCGTCAGCCAGCGTGGTCGTGTCACCGAGGGCACGCCCTTCGGCGACGTCACGCAGCAGCCGTCGCATGATCTTGCCCGAGCGGGTCTTCGGGAGCTCGTCGGTGAAGATCACCGTCTTCGGACGCGCCGTCGGGCCGATCTTCTTCGCGACGTGCTGGCGCAGCTCCTCGCCGAGCTCGGGGCTCGTCTCGTTGCCGCCCTTCACGATCACGAACGCCATGATGGCCTGCCCGGTCGTCTCGTCCTTCGCGCCGACCACCGCAGCCTCGGCCACCTTCGGGTGGTCGACGAGCGCGGACTCGACCTCGGTCGTCGAGATCCGGTGGCCCGACACGTTCATGACGTCGTCGACCCGGCCGAGCAGCCAGAAGTACCCGTCGCCGTCGATCTTGCAGCCGTCGCCGGCGAAGTAGCGGCCGTCGAAGCGCGACCAGTACGTGTCGCGATAGCGGTCGGGGTCGCCGTAGATGCCCCGCAGCATCGCCGGCCACGGTCGCGTCAAGGTCAGGTACCCGCCGCCGCGCCTCACGGGGTTGCCTTGGTCGTCGACGACCTCGGCACCGATGCCGGGTAGCGGGAACGTCGCCGACCCCGGCTTGAGCGTCGTCGCCCCTGGCAGCGGGCTGATCATGATCGCGCCGGTCTCGGTCTGCCACCAGGTGTCGACCACGGGGCACCGACCGCCGCCGATGTGCGTGTGGTACCAGACCCACGCCTCCGGGTTGATCGGCTCGCCGACCGAGCCGAGGAGGCGCAGCGACGACAGGTCGTGCTTCTCGGGCTCCTGGGTGCCCCACTTCATGTACGTGCGGATCGCGGTCGGCGCTGTGTACAGGATCGTCACGCCGTACTTCTCGACGATCGCCCAGATGCGGTCACGGCCTGGCGTGTCGGGGGTGCCCTCGTAGATCACGGAGGTCGCGCCGTTGGTGAGCGGTCCGTACACGATGTAGCTGTGGCCGGTCACCCAGCCGATGTCGGCAGCGCACCAATAGACGTCCTCGGCGGGGTGGAGGTCGAAGACGTACTTGTGCGTGAACGCGACCTGCGTGAGGTAGCCGCCGGTCGTGTGCATGATGCCCTTCGGCTTCGCCGTCGTGCCCGACGTGTAGAGCAGGTAGAGGAGATCCTCTGAGTCCATCGGCTCGGCGGGGCACTCGTCGCCGATCGATGGAGACGCCATCAACTCGTGGTACCAGTGGTCGCGCCCTTCGACCATGTTCACGTCCTGGTCGACGCGCTTGACGACGACGACGTGCTCGATCGATGGCGTGTCCGCGAGCGCGACGTCGGCGTTGGGCTTGAGCATTGTTGCTGCGCCACGGCGGTAACCGCCGTCAGCGGTCACGAGCACCTTGCAGCGCGCGTCGTTGATGCGATCAGCGAGCGCGTCAGGGCTGAAGCCGCCGAACACGACCGAGTGGGGCGCGCCGATGCGCGCGCACGCGAGCATCGCCACCGGCAGCTCGGGGATCATCGGCATGTAGATCGCGACGCGGTCGCCTTTGCCGACACCGATCGACTTCAGCACGTTCGCGAAGCGCTGCACCTCGGCGAGCAGCTCGGCGTAGGTGATGGTGCGGGTGTCGCCCGGCTCTCCCTCCCAGTGGTAGGCGACACGGTCGCCCCGGCCGGCCGCGACGTGGCGGTCGAGGCAGTTGTACGAGACGTTGAGCTTGCCGCCGACGAACCACTTGGCGAACGGCAGCTGCCAGTCGAGGATCGTGTGCCACTCCTCGAACCAGTCGAGCAGCTCCGCGGCCTGCTTCGCCCAGAACCCCTGGTAGTCCTCGTTGGCCTGGTCGTAGAGGAACGGGCTCGCAGCGAGGCTGCGCTCCTTGAACTCGTCGGGAGGCGGGAAGACCCGGTCTTCCACGAAGAAGTCCTCGATGGCGGCGCCGCTCAGCTGCTCGTCGGCCATGTGTGCCCCTTGTTCGACGATCTCCGGTCGAGCCTACCCAGGGTCACGGCCATGCCCGCCAGGACGGCGGCGCGTGGGCGGGCACGGGCCACCAGGCCTGGCGGGCGGGGGGATCATGAGACCTTCAGCGTGCCCGCCATTCCGCTCGGCAGGTGGAGGATGCAGTAGAAGCCGTACTGGCCGGCCGACGGCACGACGAAGGTGAACGACCGGGCCGCCTCGGGTGGACCGGCCCCAGGCGGCGCGTCGGGCGGCACGAGCCCGCTGTTGAAGAACCCGGTGGCGTCCAGGGTGACCGGCGACGGGCCGGGCGCCGGTGCCGCGGTCTTCGGGTCGGTCGGGTTCGTGATCGGCGGGTTCGAGCCCGAGAACGTCGCGGTGTGCGGCGCCGCCGAGTTGTTGACGAACGTGACCCGGTCACCGGCCCGCAGGTCGAGCACCGGCTGGAACGCCAGCACGTCGGTGTGGGGCGTCGAGGTGCCCATCTCGACCCGCCAGGTGCGGGTGCCGTCGGGATTCGTGGTCGAGCTTGCCGGCGTGGCGAGGAACGTCTTCGCCGCCTGCTCGCCCTCGTCGATCCACTGCTGGCGCTCCTTCGCGCCCCGGTCGGCGACCGCCTGCGGGGTGTCTGCCTGCTGGCCGGCGTCGACGACGACGACCGTGCCCACCATCTGCGGGTGGATCACGCAGTGATACTGGTAGGTGCCGGCCTTGGCGAATGTCAGCGTGAACGGCGGCGGCGTCTGCGGCCCGAGCGGCTGGAGGCCGCTGTTCACGAACGCGGTGCCGTCGTACGGGCCGGCTGGCGGCACCGGGCCGAACACCGACTCGTCACCGGGTGGCGGCAGCTGCTGGCCCGGCGCGAGGAACGTGACCGAGTGCGGCTCGATCGCGCCGTCCCAGGTCCAGGTCACCTCGGTACCGGTCGCGACGGTGATCGACGCGGGCATGAACTGATCGATCGTGATCGACTTGTTGGCCGGATCGTTGATGCCGGCCTGCACGACGATCTTCGTCGGCGGCGGTGCGGACGACGCCGTAGACGCCGGCGCCTTTGACGACGAAGAGCTCGCCGCCGAGTTGGCGTTGTTGTCGCTACCGCATGCGCCCAGCACGACGAACGCGAGCAGCACCGCAGCGACCCGGAAGGACCGACTCATCTCCCCACCACCTCATAGCGCCACATGACTCGTGCAGTGATTGCACGATTGATACAGACGGATATTCATCGCATGATTCCTCCGTGAAGTCAAGGCGCGCGTACCACAGTCCGTCGCGGGCCGAGTACGCCGCGCAGACACGGCGTTCGATCATCCGCGCTCTGGTCGAGCTGCTCGTGGAAGAGCGGCCGACGACGGTCTCGATTCCCGCGATCGCCCGGCGCGCCGATGTGTCGGTGCGCACCGTCTACCACCACTTCCCGACCAAGGCCGCGCTGTTCGACGCGCTCTCCGAGGCGACGCACGAGCCGAGCACGACCGCCGGTATGCGTGATCCGGCCTCGCCGGCCGAGCTCGTCGATGCCGTGCCCACCGTCTTCGCCTTCTACGAGCAACACTCCGCCCTGTTCAATGCTGTTCGCCTGTCCGAAGCCGGCGAGCACGTGGCATCGAGGGTCGACCAGCGATCAGTCGAACGGTGGACCGGGGCGCTCCAGCCGCTGGCGGGGTGGCTCGACGCGACCGAGTTCCGCCGGTTGCGGGGCGTGGTGGGCGCGCTCATGTCCTACGAGACGTACCGCACGATGACCCGGCGGGGGCTCGGCACCGCGGAGGCCGCGAGCGCCGTTCAGTGGGCGGTCCGAACCGTCATTGACCGAGCCCGCCGAACCGGCAAGGTCGGTCTCTAGCCGCTCCGCGCTCGTCGTCGCGGTCCGCCCTGCTCCCCCCTCCGCCCGGTCCACATTGGACGTCCGGCGACACGTGAGTGTCACGTTCGGTGCCGAGAACGGAGACGGCGGATTCTGGGCACCGGATGCGACAGGAATTGTCGCAATCCGTTCCCAGAGCGTTTCGCACCCAGCGGTACCGCCGCGGGCGCGAAACGTCCAATGTGGATGAGGGGCGACATGATCGTGTCACTGCCGGTGCCCAGACGGACGGACCGATGCCGACACGGACCGGGCCGTCATGCCGCGGCTGCGACGGCGAAGGACTGCTCCGGTTCGCCGGTCTCGACTGCCCGCAGCGCCTGCAGCCGGCGCGTCGCCGCCGGGCCCGGCAGGCCGACCGCAGCCGAGCAGCGACAGCGCGCAGCTCCACGTCGCCGGGGTCGAGGTCCGGCCGCCGGTCAGTCCCACTCGAGCACACTGAAACCGCCGAGCCCGGCGGGATCGGTGAGCGCCGCAGCCTCGTTCACGCGGCTGCGAGCGCGCAGCGCGTCGAGGTCAGCGACATGGCGGCGCGCCTCCCAGATCCGGCGGCCCTCGGCGACGAGCTCGTCCAGCCCGTAGCGGCGCAACCAGTCCGCCTGGTTCGACACCCGCGTCGGTACCGGAAGCTGGTCGAGCGCGACTTCGCACGTGATGTCCTGGGTACCGAGGTCCTGGAGCGGCGCGCCTCCGGGCGCGTGACCCCGGTAAGTGCGCAGCCACGTCTCCCTGCCGCGCGCTGCCAGCTCGGCCGTCGTGGCCACGTAGTCGAAGGCCACGACGCGTCCGATCTGGCGCGCGTCGCGCACCCAGCGGGCGGCGGCGCGCGGCACCGGGAAGCGTGCGCCGTCGGGCGCGTCGAGCGCGGTCGCGGGCACGGTGTCGACCGGCACCAGCGTCTCGACCAGCGTGTCGTCGTCGAGGCCGACGCGGACCTCGTGCCAGCGCCCGCTTCGGCGCTCGAGCAGGTCGACGGGCAGGTTGTCGAGCAACTCGTTCGCTATGACAACGGCGGTGCCGTGGACGCGCGGCAGGTCGTCGAGGCTCACGACGATCGGTCCCGTGGCCATCTCGGGCGCGCCGGCGTCTTGGTCTTCGTCCTCGGGCCGGTCAGGCGCGAACGCGAGCGCCGGCTCCTCGAGCGCCAGATGCTCGGCTTGGCGCGCGCGAAGGGCGGCGGAGCGTTCGACAAGGACGTACCGCAGCGCAGGGGCGCAGCGTGGCTGCGCGGCGAGCACGCTGATCGCGAGCGTTCCGACGCCCGCGCCCGCTTCGACCACCACGAACGGATCGGGTTCGCCCGCCGCCGACCACCACTCGTCGAGCGCACGACCGATGACCGCGCCGAAAAGCGGGCCTACCTCGACCGAGGTGATGAAGTCGCCCCGTCGGCCCGCGCCGCTACCTGATCCGAAGAAGCCGTGCTCGGGGTCGTAGAGCGCGAGGTCCATCACCTCGCTGAACGGCACCGGTCCGCGCCGCCGGATCTCGGCTGCGACCTGCCGCTCGAGCGCGTTCACGCCCGCGCGCCGTCGCTAGCCGAGCGCGAACGTCGCCATGTCGCCGACACGGGCGACCAGCTGTGGGTAGAAGCCGACCACGACGATGCCGATGACGCAGATGGCGAGCGCGGCCGCGAGCGCCGGTGGGACGCGCACGGGTGTGCGGTCGCCGTCGGGAACGGGCTCCATCCACATCGCCTGCGCGATGCGCGCGTAGTAGAAGAGCGCGATCACCGAGTTGATGCCGACCGCGACGGCGAGCACGTAGCCCGCTGCCGTTCCCGCGTTCGCCGTCGCGCGGAAGATCTCGAACTTCGCGAACCAGCCCGCCAGCGGCGGGATCCCCGCGAGCGCGAACAGGTAGGCCGTCATCAGCACAGTGAGTCCCGGCGCGTACTCGAACAGCCCGCCGAACGAGTCGATCTCGGCCGACCGCGTCTTGCGGGCGACGGTGATGACGATGCCGAACGCGCCGAGGTTCATCGCCGCGTAGATGAGCAGGTAGATCACCACCGCGCTGAGCGAGTCCTGGGCAGTTGCCAGCTCCCCGGCGACCGCTAGCGGGGCGATGATGTAGCCCGCCTGCGCGATCGACGAGTACGCCAGCATGCGCACGATGTTCGTCTGGCGGAGCGCGACAAGGTTCCCGACCGTCATCGTCAGGAGCGAGAGCGCGAACAGCATCGGTTCCCACACGTCGTGGCGGCCGAAGAAGCCGACGAAGACCAGCGTGAGGATCGCGACGAACCCGCCCGCCTTCGACGACACCGACAGGAACGCGGTGATCGGGGTGGGCGCGCCCTCGTACGTGTCGGGCGCCCAGGTGTGGAACGGCACCGCCGAGATCTTGAACGCGAAGCCCACCAGGCAGAACACGATCCCCAACGTGATGATCGGTGTGCTGTCGGCGGCCGACAGCGCCCGCGCCGCGGCGATGTCGCGCAGCACGGTCGTACCGGTGACCCCAAAGATCAGCGACATGCCGTACAGCATCACCGCGGTCGCGAAGACACCCATGAGGTAGTACTTCAGGCCAGCCTCATTGCTCTTCGGGTCGCGCTTGCGCCACGTCGCCAGCATGTAAGCCGGGATCGACAGCGTCTCGAGCGCGATGAAGATCGAGATCAGGTCGCGCGCCGAGGACATCACGACCATGCCGAGCACCGAGGACAGCAGCAGGAAGTAGTACTCGCCCTCGTAGTAGTCGCCTTCAGCCACGTAGTTGGTCGACAGCAACACCACGACGTAGCCGGCCACGAGGAACAGGGCCTTCATAACCAGCGCGAAGTTGTCGACCACGTACGACTGGTTCCCGGCGAACGCGAGCCGGTCGGTGCCGTCGACCGCCAGTGTGAGCACCGGCACCATCGCGGCGAGCAGGCCGATGCCGGAGAGGGTGCTGAGCAGCGCGCGGTTGCGGTCCGACGCGAGATCGGCGAGCAGCACGACGATGAGCGTGCTCGTGAGGATGATCTCGGGCGCGAGCGCGTGGTAGTCGACGTGTGGCGCCGTGAATCCGGCAACGGATGAGAGCAGCCCGAGCATCTACTTCACGGCCGCCAGGGTCTGCACGCCGTTCAACGCGGTCTGAACAGCATTGTCGGTGACGTGGAACACGAAGTTCGGATAGAGGCCGATCACCGCGATCAGCACGAGCAACGGGACCCACGCCAGCCACTCGGGGATCTCGACGTCGTGGAAGTGGTGACCTTCCCACTCCTCCTGCGGCACCCCGAACGCGACCCGCTGCAACAGCCAGAGCAGGTACCCGGCGGCGAAGACCGTGCCCAGCGCGGCGATGACCATGTAGGTGCGGAACAGTGCCTCGGACAGGCCGCCCGCGGGGTTGTACGACGCCAGGATCGCAGGGAATTCACCCCAGAAGCCGGCGAGCCCGGGCAGTCCGAGCGACGCCATCGCGCAGAACCCGAGGATCCATCCGAGGCGTGGTGCCTGCAGCAGCAGGCCGCCGAGCCTGCGGATCTCAAGCGTGTGGAACCGCTCCTTCACCGACCCGGCGACGAAGAACAGCATGCCGGTGATGAGGCCGTGGGCGACCATGCCCATGACCGCGGCGTTGAACCCGAACGGTGTCAGCGTCGCGATGCCGAGCATGATGAAGCCCATGTGCGCGACGGACGAGAACGCGATCAGCCGCTTCATGTCGGTCTGCGCGAGGCAGCACAGGGCGCCGTAGATGATGCCGATGACGGCGAGCAGCGCGATCCACGGCGACCAGCTGTGCGCGGCGTCGGGCAGGATCGGGATGGCGACACGGACGAAGCCGTAGGTGCCGAGCTTCAGCAGGATCGCGGCCAGGATCACCGAGCCCTGGGTCGGTGCCTCGGTGTGCGCATCGGGCAGCCAGGTGTGGAACGGGAAGATCGGGACCTTGATGCCGAACCCGAGGAACATCCCGCCGAACACGAGGAGCTGGGTCCCGTGCGCGATCCCGCTCGCGTTGTTCAGGTCGATCATCGAGAACGTGTGGAGCGGGTTGCCAGCGGGGTCCTTCGCCAGGAAGAACAGCGCCAGGAAGCTGACGATCATCAGCGCCGAGCCGAACAGCGTGAAGAGGAAGAACTTGATCGCCGCGTAGAGCCGGCGCTCGCCGCCCCAGACGCCGATCATGAAGTACATCGGCAGGAGGACGACCTCGAAGAACACGAAGAACAGGATCAGGTCCTGCGCCACGAACGTCCCGACCATGCCAGTCTCGAGGACGAGCGTGAGGATGAGGAACGCCTTCGGGTTGCGCGGATCCGGCCAGTGGTTCCACGAGTAGATGACGACCACGGTCGTTATCAGCGCGGTGAGCAGGACCAATGGCAGCGAGATGCCGTCGATGGCGACGATGTACCGGCTGTTGATGACCTCGATCCACTTGTGATTGACGAGGTACTGCAGCTGGTTGGAGTGGTCGTAGTCGAAGTAGACGGCGACGAGGATGGTCACGACCATCACCGCGAGCGACGAGAGCAGTGCGATCCACTTGTGCAACGCCTCTTCGGCTCGCGGGATGACCAACATCACCGCGGCGGCGACCAGCGGGATGAACACCGCCAGCGTCAGCCCCCAGTGATCCAAGAAGTTCTCCATGCTCCGCTTCTCTCGTGGTCCCTACAGGGTGAACACCAACACGCCGGCGAGGATGACGGCGCCGCCGAACAGCAATGCGCCGTACTGCTGGACCTTGCCGTTCTGGAGTCGCCGCAGCAGCTGGCCGGTCTCCTCCGCACTGAGTCCGGAACCGTTCACGGCCCCGTCGATGACCTCCTGGTCGATCGTCCCGTACAGGAACGACGCCGCGCCGCGGGCGCCGGCGGCCACCGCGTTGATGATGCCGTCGATGACGTTCTGGTTGATCCAGTAGGACGCGCGAGCGATCGGCCCCTTCGTCCCCTCGGCGATCACACCCGAGTACAAGTGGTCGAAGTAGTACTTGTTGACCAGCACCGTGTGGCCTACGCGGGCAAGGCGGCTGCGCTCGGTCGCCCCGTGCAACGCGCCGCGGAACCAGTACGCGTATGCGAGCAGCACGCCGAACACCACGACCAGCGTCGAGACGATGGCGAGCGGCCACACGAAGCTGACCTCGCCAAGATGCGGGAAGTAGTCGCCCACGGGCTGCACATAGTGCTCGAAGCGCGTCTTGAAGCCGTCCGGGCCGAAGGGCCAGTTGGCGAAGCCGGCGACGACCGCGAAGAACGCCAGGACGTACAGCGGCCCGATCATGCGCGGCCCGGACTCGTGGACGGGATGGTGTGAGTCGGCCGCCGCGCCGCGCGGTTCGCCGTGGAAGGTGAGGTACACGCAGCGCGTCATGTACGCCGCGGTCATCAGTGCGCCGACCACGCCGACGACCATGAAGATCTCGTACGCGTTGTGGGCGCCCAGGATGTGACCGCCGGCGAGAATCTCGTCCTTCGACCAGAACCCGGCGAAGATCGGCAAGCCGATGAGGGCGGCAGTGCAGATGAGGAACGTCCAGTAGGTCTTGGGCATGTGCTTCTTCAGGCCGCCCATGTCTTCGACCATGTCGAAGCTGTGCACCGCGTGGGCGACCGAGCCGGAGCCGAGGAACAAGCCGGCCTTGAAGAACGCGTGCGTGAACAGGTGGAACAACCCAGCGGTCCACGCGCCGAGGCCGAGCGCCATGACCATGTAGCCGAGCTGGCTGACCGTCGAGTACGCGAGCACCTTCTTGATGTCGCGCTGCACGAACGCGAGGCCGGCGCCGCCGATGACGGTGACGCCGCCGACCGTGGCGAGCAGGTTCACGTTGCCGTCGGCGATGGACAGCCCATGGAAGAACACCGGGTACAGACGAGCGACCATGAAGATGCCGGCGACGACCATGGTCGCGGCGTGGATCAGCGCGGAGACCGGTGTCGGGCCAGCCATGGCGTCCGGCAGCCACGTGTGCAGCACGAACTGACCGGACTTCGACATCACCGCGGCGGTGAGGCAGCACGCGGCGACCAGAAGCAGCAGGTGCTCGATGCCGCCGTTGTTGGCGAGCTGGTCGATGCGGAGGATGTCGAAGCTGCCGGCGGCCCAGAACAGCGTGATCATGCCGATCATCAAGCCGACGTCGCCGACTCGGTTGGTGAGGAACGCCTTGAGGGCGGCGTCAGAGTTCGGCTTCTCCTCCCACCAGTGTCCGATCAGCGCGAACGAGCAGAGACCGACGATCTCCCAGCTCACGATGAACTGCACGATGTTGCGGCTCATCACGAGCATGAGCATCGACGAGGTGAACAGCGACAGGAACGCGAAGTAGTGCGTGTAGCGCCGGTCGCCGCCCACGTAGTCGGTGCTGTAGATGTGCACGAGCAGCGAGATGAGCGTGACGACCACGAACATCATCACGCTCAGGCCGTCGACGAGGGTTCCGACCTTGAACTCCTGGCCGGCGGACTCGAACCAGGTCCGCTCGTTCACGACCGGCGCCACCGCGTGCTCGCCCTCGGCCGCGGCGCCTCCCGCCGCGGCGCCTTCGGTCGAGGTGGCCGACTCCGCCGGGGCCGACTCGGCCGCGGCCGCGACCGGTTGGACCTTCACGTGACCGGCGTCGTTGACCCGGTTGATCCACGAACCGGCGGCAAGCAGCGCGATCACGAAGCACGCTGCAACGGCGGCGATGCCGATCTCCGAGCCCTTCCGGGGCATGCGCTTGCCGACGAACAGGATCGCCAGGAAGGACGCACCCATGATCGTGGGCATCAGCCACACCCAGTGGAGGATCATCGCCCGCTATCCCTTCAGCGCATCGACTTCGTCGAAGTCGATGGAGGCTCGGTTCCTGTAGAGCATGATGACGATCGCGAGCCCGACGCCAACCTCGGCGGCGGCGACGGTGATGACGAACAGGGCGAAGATCTGCCCGGCGACGGTGCCGTGCGCTGCACCGAACGCGACGAGGTTGATGTTGACTGCGTTGAGGATCAGCTCGATCGACATCAGCACCATCACCCCGTTGCGGCGGGCGAGCACGCCGTAGACGCCGATCGCGAACAGGGCGGCACCGAGAAGCAGGAACTCGTTCAGGAGCACGGGACCCGCTAATCCTTCCTCGCGAGGACGATCGCGCCCACCAGCGCGGCCAGCAGGAGGACGGACACGACCTCGAACGGGACCAGGTAGCTCTGGAAGAGCGTGTCGCCGACAGACGCGGTGAGCTGTCGGGTGTCGCCTGGAAGCTTGCCGGATCCAAACGCGTCGATCAGCGTGTAGCCGAGCACGCCGGCGATCGCCAGCGCCACCACCAGGGCGACTCCCCAGTTGGTGCTCGTGAGCCGGAGCTCGTGGCCGATCGGCGCCCGGGTGAGCATGATGCCGAACAGGAACAGGACGATGATCGCCCCGATGTAGACGAGGATCTGCGTGACGCCGACGAACTCGGCACCGAGCAGCAGGAAGCTCGCGCCGACGCCGGCAAGCACGCCGACGAGCCACAGCGCGGCGTGGACGACGTTGCCCGTCGTCACCACGCGCAGCGCCCCGACGATCACCGTCGCGGCGATCACCCCGAACGCGATGTGCTGCGCCACCATCGTCGCCCCGAGCACCACCGCTACTTCGCGCCCTTCTTCGGCAGCTTCTTGACCTTGACCTCGGACCCGGCCTCGTATGGCTCGAACTCGGGAACGGTCTCCATCCACTCTCCGAGGCGCTCCTTGTCGTGGAGCAGATCCGCGATGCGGGGCTCGGAGTACTCGTACTCGGGGCTCCAGAACAGGGCGTCGAACGGGCACACCTCGACGCAGATGCCGCAGTACATGCACAGCGCGTAGTCGATGTCGAACCGGTCGAGCGCGCTGACGGTGCGCTCCTTGCCGCCGGGCCGGCGAGGCGGTGCCTTCTCCTTGTGGCCCTCGATGTAGATGCACCAGTCGGGGCAGCTGCGCGCGCACAGCATGCAGACGGTGCAGTTCTCCTCGAGCAGCGCGATGACACCGCGGGCGCGGGTCGGCGGGGCTTCCTTCTCGTGCGGATACTGGACGGTGGCCGCGCCCTTCACCGGGTTCGGCACCAGCTTCTTGGCCCCTTCGTTCGGGAAGACCGTCTTGGTCATCTCCTTGAAGGTCACGCCGAGCCCCTTGACGAGCCCTTGCCCGGGGATCTTTGGAGCCATCAGAACACCACCTTCAAGATCGCGGTTGCGAGGATGTTGAGCAGCGAGATCGGGATGAGGACCGTCCACGCGAACTTCTGGAGCTGATCCTCCCGGAACCGCGGGTAGGTGAAGCGCACGAAGAAGATGATCCCGGCGATGATCGTGATCTTCACGAGCAGGATGATGGGACCGAGCACGTTCATGTAGTTGGCGTCGAGATCGAGGCCCGGCAGGTACCACCCACCGAGGAACAACGTCGACGCGAGTGCGGCCAGCGCACCGGTCGCCGCGAACTCGGCGATGAAGAACAGCAAGAACCGCAGCCCCGAGTACTCGGTCATGTACCCGGCCACGAGCTCGGACTCCGCGACCGGCATGTCGAACGGCGTCTGGGTCAGCTCGGCCTGCGCGGCGATCAGGAAGACGAGCAGGCCGACGATCTGCGTGAGCAGGTAGGGATTGCCGAGGCCTCCCCAGCCGAAGATCTCGCCCTTCGCCTGCGCGGCGACGATGCCCTGGAGGTTGAGCGTGCCGGCCTGGATCACGACGCCCACGACGGCGAGCACCAGCGGCAGCTCGTAGGCGATGAGCTGGCCGGCAGCCCGCAAGCCACCGAGCAGCGAGTACTTGTTCGCCGACGACCAGCCGGCCACGAGGATGCCGATCACCGAGATCGACGAGACAGCGAGCGCGAAGAAGATGCCGACGTCGAGGTTCGCGAACCAGGCGTCGGGTCCGAACGGGACGACCAAGTAGGTGAGCAGCACCGACGCGACGATGAGGTAGGGCGCGAGGCGGAACAGTTGCCTGTCCGCGGCTTGGGGGACGATGTCCTCCTTCTGGATGAACTTGCCGACCTCCGCGAACAGCTGGAGCTGGCCGTACGGGCCCGCCTCCATCGGGCCGAGCCGGCTCTGCATGAAGCTGACCATCTTGAACAGGAAGAGGTTGACGAACAGCCCGGCGGGCAGCAGCACCGCGGCCAGCACGCCGATCACCCGCAGGATCGTCTGCTGCCAGTAGGCAAGGTGGATCGCGAGCGTCATGCGCCGCGACCTCTCGAATCGCCCGAACGGAGTGAGCGCAGCGAACGAGTGAGAACAACCCCGGCCGATCCGGCTTGACCGGTCGGCCGGCGACACGCTGTCGGTGCCCGCCGGAGGCGGGCGCCATCGAACTCGCCCGAACGGAGTGAGCGCAGCGAACGAGTGAGGGCGAAATTCCTCATCGGTCGATGTCGCCGAGGATGAAGTAGAGGGTGCCGAGGATCGTGATGACGTCGGGAACGTAGACGCCGCGCAGCACCCAGGGCAGGACCGAGATGTTGTTGAAGCTCGCGGTGCGGATCTTGACCCGGAACGGGCCGAGGTCGCCCTTGCTGATGACGTAGTAGCCCATCTCGCCGAGCGGGTTCTCGGTGGCGATGTAGGCCTCGCCCTCCGGGACCTTGATGATGCGGGGCACCTTCGCCATGATCGGCCCGCCCGGCAGGCCGTCGAGGAGCTGGTCGACGATCCTCGTCGCCTCCCGCACCTCCTGGAGCCGCACCCAGTAGCGGGCAAACGAATCGCCGTCGGGATGGGTCCAGACCTTCCAGTCGAGGTCCCGATACGGCAGCGGCAAGCGCGGGTCGTCGCGGCGGATGTCCCAGTCGACGCCGCTCGCCCGGATGTTCGCGCCGCTCAGGCCGTAGGACAGGCCGACTTCGGCGGGGATCACCCCGATGCCGCGGGTGCGGGCCTCGAAGATCTCGTTGCCGACGAGCAGGTCGTCCATCTCGTCGCAGAACTCGCGGATGCGCTGCATGACGTGCTTGGTCTCGTCGATCCACCCCTTCGGCAGATCGTCCTTCAGGCCGCCGATGCGGTCGAAGTTCGGGTGGAACCGGCCGCCGGTGACGGCCTCGATCTGGTTGAGGACGAACTCCCGGTCGCGGAACGCGTAGAAGGCGGCGGTGAGCGCGCCGAGTTGCAGGCCGAGCTCGCCGAGGAACAGGCCGATGTTCGCGATGCGGCCGAGCTCGAAGAGCGCCGTGCGGATCCACTGCGCACGCGGCGGCGCCTCGACCTCCATGAGTTGCTCGGCGGCGAGGATGAACGGCACCTCGTTGCAGAAGCTCGACAGCCAGTCGATGCGGTTGATGAGCGTGGTGACCTGCGGGTACGTGCGGGCCTCGACGAGCTTCTCGTAGCCGCGATGCATGTAGCCCATCACCGGGTCAGCGGAGACGACCTGCTCGCCGTCGAGGCGGACCACGATCCGCAGCGTTCCGTGGGTGGCGGGGTGCTGCGGCCCGATGTTGAGGGTCATCCCCTCGGTCTCGAGCTCGACGTTGACCCGCGCGTCGGCCGCCTGGGCGGCGATGTACTGCAGGCGCTGCCGGTCGGAAACTGCGGTCATCCGGCGTCACCTCCCTCGGCTTCCGCGTCCTCGTCGCCGGCCTCCTCGCCGGGCATCGGCTCGACATCGACGATCCCCGGCCAGGGCTTCACGACGCGCGCGAGGAGCGGGAAGTCCTTCCGCAATGGGTGCCCTTCGAAGTCGGACGGTAGGTAGATGTGGCGCAGGCCGGGGTGACCCTCGAAGGTGATGCCGAACATCTCCCAGGTCTCGCGTTCGTGCCACTCGGCGCCCGCGTAGACCGGCACCCAGGAGGGGATCCGCATGCTGTCCGGCACGTCGGACTTGAGGGTGACGCCGACCCGGCGACTGCGGACGTCGGCCACCCGGGCGAGCATCTGGAACCGGGTCTCGCCGCCGGCCGCGCCGGTTTGCAGCTCGTAGGGCTGGTTCAGCTTCTCGGCCAGCGGGGTGTCGACCTCGGCGTCCTCGTAGCGGCCGAACGGCGACGGCATCCAGTCGACCGCCGAGAGGAAGTCGAAGAACGTGAGGCCGAATTTGCGACGGGCGACGTCGGCTGCGGTCCGCCACGCGCCGGCGTCAACCCGGATCCACAGGTCGACACCGGGCCGCAGGAAGCTGCCGGTCACGGCGTCGCCGAGCTCGTGCTCGAACGAGGCGAGCAGCCCCGCGCGCAGCTCGTCGACGGGTTCTGTCACGTCGGTTGCCGGCGCGTCTGCGCTCGAGCCCGTGTCAACCGACGACAATCGGCTCTCCCTTCCAACGATCGGCCATGTCCTCGTTGAGGATGCGCTCCTGGAGCAGCACGATGCCCTCGAGCAGCGCTTCGGGCCGCGGCGGGCAGCCAGGGACGTACACGTCCACCGGGATGACCTGGTCGACTCCCTTGGTCACCGAGTAGCTGTCCCAGTAGGGGCCGCCGCAGTTCGCGCACGACCCCATCGAGATCACGTACTTCGGGTCGGGCATCTGCTCGTACAGCCGGCGGATGGCAGGCACGATCTTGTCGGTGACCGTACCGGAGATCACGACGAGGTCGGCCTGACGCGGGCTGGCGGGAAGCGGGATCACGCCAAGGCGCATCACGTCGTAGCGGGGTGAGCCGAACGCGGCGCCCATCTCGATGGCGCAGCAGGCCAGACCCCACTGGTAGACCCAGAGCGAGTACTTGCGGGCGGTGTTGAGGAGCTTGGTGAGCGGCTGGGGCATCTTGCCGCTCTCGACGAGACCCATCAGCTCGCTCCGTTCAGATCCAGCGCAGGACGCCCTTGCGCCAGGCGTACAGCAGCCCGAGGGCAAGGATCACGATGAAGATGAACATCTCGACGAGCCCGAAGACGTCGTAGACCTCAAGGCGGATCGCCCACGGGAAGATGAAGACCGCCTCGACGTCGAACAGGACGAACAGCAACGCGAAGATGTAGTAGCGGATCTGGCTCTGCGACCATCCGAACCCCACCGGATCGACGCCCGATTCGTAATTCAGGTACTTCTCGGGCTGCGCGCGGGTCGGCCGGAGGAAGCTGCCGAGGCCGAGGACGCCCCCGACGACGGCCATCGCGACGGCGAAGAAGATGACCGCGGTGAGGTAGTCGCGCAGGAAACCCGACACGGCGAGCGAGCCTAGTGAACGCTTTCCCGAGCCGCCAAAGACCGCTCCCACGGGGATCCCGGGGGCGCGGGACGGATCTACTTGGCCGGGGCGGTGACGGTCGGAACGGCGTCGCTGGACGAGTCGGCGAGCGGGCTCGGGAAGAACCCGAAGCCGATCGTGGCGACGAACGTCACGATGAGCGCGAGCGCGGCGGCGAACGGCACACGCAGCCGCGTACCGGCGCGGCTGCCGGCAGGGGTCGCGGCGACGACCTCCATCTCCTCTTCGGTCTCGCTCATGTACATGGCGACGACGATCCTCAGGTACATGAACGCGGCCACGACCGCCGAGAGCATGGCGATGATCGCGAGCGGCCAGGAGCCGGCGTCGATCGCCGCCCGCAGGACGTAGAACTTGGCGAAGAACCCAGCGGTGAGGGGCACGCCGGCCTGCGCGAGCAGGAAGATCGTGAACGCGAACGCCAGGAGCGGCTCCCGTCGCGACAGGCCCCGGTAGTCGTCGAGCGCGGTGCGGTCGTCACCCCTCCGGGACACGATGCTGACGATCCCGAACGAGCCCACCACCATGAACGTGTACGCCGCGAGGTAGAAGAGCGCGCCCGACACGCCATCGGGGCTCGCCGCCTGCACGCCGAGCAGGACGAACCCGGCGTGATTGATCGACGAGTAGGCGAGCATCCGCTTCACGTCGGTCTGCACGACCGCCAGCACCGCACCGACGACGAGCGTCGCCACGGCGACCGCGTAGACGTAGGGCTGCCAGTCGAGGTGGTTCGCCTGGAACGCGACCACGAACACGCGCAGCAAGCCCGCGAATCCGGCCGCTTTCACCCCGGAGGCCATGAAGGCGACCACTGGTGTCGGCGCGCCCTGGTACACGTCCGGCGCCCACGAGTGGAACGGCACCGCCGCGACCTTGAACCCGAAGCCGACCAGCAGCAGCGCGAGTCCCGCGAGCAACAACGCCGGTGGTGCCTGGGCGATCAGCTTCGGATCGACCGAGCCCGGGACCTTGCCGATCGGTGGGGCGAAGGCCGCGATCCGCGTCAGGTTCGTCGATCCCGTCGCGCCGTAGATGAGCGCGATGCCGTAGAGGAAGAACGCCGACGAGAACGCACCGAGGATGAAGTACTTCATGCCGGCTTCCTGGGACTGGGCCCGCCGGAGGTGCATCGCCGCGAGCACGTATGCCGCGATCGACAGGATCTCGAGGCCGAGGAACAGCACGATCAGGTCGTTCGACGACGCCATGATCACGCCACCGGAGCCGGACAGCAGCACGAGCACGTAGAGCTCCGCGCCGTCGAGGCCCTCGCGCCGGAGGTAGCCGTCGCACAGCAACGCCGTGAGCACCACCGCGACGCAGATGACGACGGTGAGGAACACGGCGAAGCCGTCGAACGCAAGCGCACCGGCGATCGCGGTGAACGGCCCGCGATCCGGATCGGTCACCTCCCGCCACAGCGGAACCGCGGTGATCATCGCGGCGAGCGCGGTCGCCACCGTCATCAGCGCGTACACACCCGGCAGCGACCGGCGCCGCGACAACGCCGACGTTCCGAGCAGCACCACCGCGCCACCGATGAGGATCAGCGCCGGCGCGAGCGCGTGCCAGGCGACTGGTGGTGTCTTGATCGGCGGCCCTGCGTCGATCTGGACGAGAGCGGCCAAGCTCAGCGCTGCACTCATGGCTGCGACGCCGGTTCGGCGGTGCTGGTCGCCGTCGCGGGCTGGTGGTAGCCGGTGCCGCCGGGCTGGTTCGCGCCGACGTGGTCATCCTCGATGTGAGCGATCAGCGCGTCGACCGAAGGTTGAATCCGGTCGAGTACGGGCTTCGGGTAGACGCCGAGGAAGATGATGAGCCCGATCAACGGGACCATCACGAGCAGCTCACCGAAACGGATCTCGGCGAAGGACGCGTTCTCCTCGTCGACGTCGCCGTGGAAGACCCGCTGGTAGGCCCACAGCAGGTAGAGCGCGGCGAGGATCACGCCCGTCGCGGCGACGACGGTCCACCAGCGCCTGGTGAGGAACGACCCGACCATGATGAGAAACTCGCCGACGAAGCCGTTGAGGCCGGGCAGCCCGATCGACGACAGCATGACGAGCATGAAGATGCCCGCGAACACCGGGGCCACCTTCTGCAGCCCCTTCAGGCGGGCGATCTCCCGGGTGTGCCGGCGCTCGTAGATGAACCCGACGAGCAGAAACAGCGCGCCGGTGGACAGCCCATGGTTGACCATCTGCAGCACGCCCCCCTGCAGACCCTGGGTGGTGAGCGCGAACGTGCCGAGGGCGATGAACCCGAGGTGCGCGATCGACGAGTACGCGACCAGCCGCTTCAGATCCTTCTGCATGGCGGCGACGATCGCTCCGTAGGTGATGCCGATCACGCCCAGCGTGACGAGCAGCGGCGCGAAGTAGGCCGACGCCTCCGGGAAGAGGAACAGCCCGTAGCGGAGCAGTCCGTACGTGCCGATCTTCAGCATGACGCCGGCCAGGATCACCGAACCCGCCGTGGGCGCTTCGGTGTGCGCGTCGGGCAGCCACGTGTGTACCGGGAACAGTGGTGTCTTCACCGCGAAGGCGAAGGCGAAGCCGAGGAACAGCCACCGCTGGGTCGTGAGCGCGATGCCGGGGTTCGACGCGATCGACACGAGATCGAAGGTCAACGGCCCGTTGGTGCCACGGGCGTGCAGCACCGCAGTGGCGATGAGCGCGACGAGCATGATCGCGGACCCGAGCATCGTGAAGAGGAAGAACTTCAGCGCCGCGTAGGTGCGATCGCCATGGCCCCACTGCCCGATCAGGAAGTACATCGGGACGAGGACGATCTCGAAGAAGACGAAGAACAGGAACAGGTCGAGGGCAACGAAGGTCCCGAGGCACCCTGCCTCGAGCACGAGCAGCCACGCGTAGTACGGCTTCGGGTCGTGGTGGGGCTTCGCCCCGAGCATCGCGAGCGGGAACAGCACCCCCGTGAGCACCAGCAGGAACAGGGAGATCCCGTCGACGCCGAGGGTCCAGCTGATGCCGAAGCTCGTTATCCAGGAGTGGTGGTTGACGAGCTGGAAGCCCGGCTGGCCCTTGTGGAACTCGGCCAGCACGCCGACGGACAACGCGCCGGTCAGGACGCTGACCAGCACGGCCACGAGCCGCACCATCTCGGGCCGGCGACGCGGCAGGAGCGCGACGAGGGCGGCGCCCACGAACGGCAGCACGATCAGCAGCGTCAGCAGCGGGGTCTGCGGGTTGTGCTCCATCACACCGCCCTACCGATGAACAGGCCCACGAGGATGAGCGCACCGACGGCGATGCCGAGCGCGTAGTTCCGCACGTAGCCGGACTGCGCCAGCCGCAGCTTCGTGGCGCCGGCGCGCACGAGCGTGGCGACACCGTTGACCGCGCCGTCGACGATGCCGCGGTCGAAGGCCGCGATCCGTTCGAACGCCTCACCACCGGGACCGGCGACGAACGCGCTGATCGACTCGTCGTAGTACCAGGCGCGCGCGAACAGCTCAGGCTCGATCGCTCGGGCCTTGTGCTGGAGGTACACGCGGGCGGCCACCAGGATCGACAGCGCGGACACCACCGCGGTCGCGATGGCGAGCCCGGCCTGTGTCGCGCCGGCGACGTCGAGCGGCCGTTGGGTGGCCTCGACAACCGGCGCCAGCCACCGGTCGAGGAACTGGATCGAGTCGTTGAACGGCAGGTTGAGCCCGCCGCCCACGAACGACAGCCCACCCAGGGCGACCAGCGGCACCAGCATCGTCCAAGGCGCCTCGTGCGGATGCACAGCGTGCTCGCCTTCGGTCTCGAACCGCTCCTCGCCGAAGAACACCATGAACACCTGGCGGCTCATGTAGTAGGCGGTGAGCAGGGCCGTCACGAACCCGACGAACCACAGCACCTGCCAGAGCGCGCTACCGGTGTGCGCCCACGCGGCGAGCAGGATGTCATCCTTCGACCAGAAGCCGGCGAACGGCGGGACGCCCGCGATCGCCAGCCAGGCGATGATGAAGGTCACCGCGGTGACAGGCATGTACTTGCGCAGGCCGCCCATCCGCCGCATGTCCTGCTCGTCGTGGAGACCGTGGATCACCGAGCCCGCGCCCAGGAACAGCAGCGCCTTGAAGAACGCATGGGTGACCATGTGGAAGATCGCGGCGACGTACGCGCCGGAGCCGACGGCGAGGAACATGTAGCCGAGCTGGCTGACCGTCGAGTAGGCGAGCACCTTCTTGATGTCGTTCTGCGCGATCGCGACCGTCGCGGCGAACAAGGCGGTGACCGCTCCGACGACGGCGATGAGTGCCGGCAGCCACGTGTAGCCGTGCGCCAGCAGCGGGCTGATGCGGGTCATCAGATACACGCCGGAGGTCACCATGGTGGCGGCGTGGATCAGCGCGGAGACGGGCGTAGGACCGGCCATCGCGTCGGGCAGCCAGACGTACAGCGGAAGCTGCGCGGATTTGCCGACCGCACCGATGAACAGCAGCGCCGCGATGGCCGTGGTCGTGTAGGCGGGCAGGTGCGCGATCGTCACCTCGTCGAGAAGACCGGCGGTGCTCCCGTTCGAGAAGTAGGTGAGCGTCCCGGCCGTCGCGAACGCGAGGAACATCGCGACCATGAACCCCCAGTCGCCGATGCGGTTCGTGATGAACGCCTTCTTGCCGGCGGACGCGTTCGCCTCGTCGGTGAACCAGAACGCGATGAGGAAGTACGAGCAGGTGCCCACGCCTTCCCAGCCGAGGAACGTGACGAGCAGGTTGTTGCCCAGCACGAGCATCAGCATCGAGAAGGCGAACAGGTTCAGGTACAGGAAGAACTTGGAGAACTTCGGGTCACCGTGCATGTAGCCGATCGAGTAGAGATGGATCAGCGTGCCCACGCCGGTGACGAACAGCGCCATCGTGATGGCGAGCGGGTCGACGAGGAACCCGAGCTGCACCTTGAGGCCACCCGCGGGCAGCCAGTCGAACAGCACCTGCTGGAAGTGCCGCTCGTGCTCCGGCTTGCTCCACAGGCCGGCGAACACCACGACCGTCGCCGCGAACGCGCCACCACACAGAAGTGTCGCCAACCACCCCGCGAGCGGCTCGCCGATGCGCCGGCCGAAGAACACCAGCAGCAGGAACCCTGTCAGGGGCAACGCCGGGATGAGCCAGACGAGTTCGACCACGTGCGCCCTCAGCCCTTCAGGATGGAGATGTCGTCGGCGGTGGCGCCCGGACGCTTGCGCATGAGGGCGACGATGATCCCGAGGCCGGCCACGACCTCGGCGGCGGCGACCACGAGCACGAAGAAGACGATCACCTGACCGCCGATGTCGTCGAGCGCGCGGGCGAAGGACACGAAGGTCAGGTTCACGGCGTTGAGCATCAGCTCGATGCACATGAACATCACGAGCGGGTTGCGCCGCACGAGCAGCCCGATGGCGCCGATCGTGAAGAGCAGCGCTCCGAGCACCAGGTACCACGTTTCGGTGACGTGCAGGTCGGCCAGCACGACGCTCATTCGACGACCTCCGCCCGATCGTCGGACGCCGCTTCGGGCGCGCCCATCGTCCGTGACGCGCGGCGGGCGAGGACGACGGCGGCGACCACGGCGATGATCAGCAGCACCGAGGTGATCTCGAACGCGAACAGGTAGTCGGTGAACAGGGCGTGGCCCAGCTTCGACACGTTGTCCTCGCTGGGATCGGTCAACCGGCCGACCACCGACCGGGCGCCGATCGCGACCCGGTCGAGGTCACGGTGGGTGAGAAACAGCGTGACAAGGGCCACGCCGACGAGCAGGATGCCCGCGACCACCGCCGCGGGGCGCTGTCCTCCGAGCGGCTCGGTGTCGAGGTCCTCGGACCGGTCGACGCCGAGCAGCATGATCACGAACAGGAACAGCACGACGATCGCGCCCGCGTAGACGATGACCTGCACGGCCGCGAGGAAGTGCGCGTCCTGCGCGACGAACAGCACCGCGATCCCGAAGAGGGTCGCCACCAGCGACAGCGCCGCGTGCACCGGGTTGGCGGACACCACCACCCCGAGCGCGCCGGCGACGATCACGGCCGCGGCGATCACGAAGATGACGAGCTGCATCACCGCTGGACCGGACCTCCCCCGTTCTTGGGATGCCCTTCCGGGTCGACGTGGTGGTGCGACTGGGCATGGACGCCCTGGAGGACCTGGCGCTCGGGATCGTCCTCCTGGGCCTGGTCGGTGCTCTCGAACACATCTTGCGCGAGCCGCTGGCCGTGCTCAGGAGGTCGCACGCCATAGCCGAGCTCGCCCGCCCACGCGACGCGGTCCTCGTACTGGGCGGCGCCGTTGGGCGCGGTGGCCCGCATCCACGCGGACGTGTGCTCGTCCTCGCCTTCGCGCCAGTCCTCCCACGGAAGCCGCTTCGGTTTGCCGTCGTCGTCGACGACGAGCTCGGCCTTCGTGTAGATCGCGTCCTGGCGGTTGGTGAACGAGAACTCGAACAGCTTCGTCTCGGTGATCGCCTCCGTCGGGCACGCCTCGACGCAGAGGTCGCAGTGGATGCAGCGCAGGTAGTTGATCTCGTAGATGAACCCGTAGCGCTCGCCGGGGCTCACGGGGTCGTCGGGCGGGTTGTCCTTTCCACGGACGTAGATGCACCGCGCGGGGCATACGCCCGCGCAGAGCTCACACCCGATGCACTTCTCCATGCCGTCCTCGTAGCGGTTGAGGACGTGGCGGCCATGGAACCGGATCGCCTTCACGCGCTTGTGCTTCGGGTACTCGACGGTGACGACCCGACCGCTGTCGGCGCCCTTGAGCAACTTGCGGAACGTGACCGCGAACCCATCGAGGTAGCCCATCAGACGTCGGCTCCTTCGATCGGGGCGCCCGCGGCATCGAGCTCGCGCCGGTGCTCGGCCGTGCGCCTCGCCGCCGCCAGCAGCGCGCCGGCGACGGCGAGCACCACGGCACCCACCAACGCGACGACCAGGACCTGGCCGAACGCGTAGTCACGGTCGTTGGCGATGCGCAGGCCCGCGACGACGAGCAACCAGCCGAGCGAGACCGGGATGAGCACCTTCCACCCGAGGTCCATCAGCTGGTCGTAGCGGAACCGCGGCAGCGTGGCCCGGAACCACACGAACACGAACAGGAACACGAGCAGCTTGGCGAAGAACCAGAACAGCGACCACAGCAGTGGCGGCCCGATCGGCGCGGGCCCGTCAGGACCACCGAGGAACAAGGTGACGATGATGGCCGACGTCGTGATCGTGTTCATGAACGACGCCAGGTAGAACAGCGCGAACCGGATGCCCGAGTACTCGGTGTTGAAGCCGGCAACCAGCTCCTGTTCGGCCTCGAGCAGATCGAACGGTGGCCGCTCGATCTCAGCGGTGCCGGCGAGGAGGAACACGACGAACGGCACGACGCCGGTGAGCAGCACCGCCCAGTGCGCGAGGCCCTGCGATTGCTGGGCGACGATGTCATGGGTTCGCAGGCTGCCGCTGACCAGCACGACAGTCGCGACTGACAGCCCCAGCGCCGCCTCGTAGCTGACCATCTGCGCCGAAGCCCGGACCGAGCCGAGCAGCGGGTACTTCGATCCCGACGACCAGCCCGCGAGCATCACGCCGTACACCGCGACCGACGACATCGCGAGCGCGAGCAGGATCCCGATCGGCGGGTCGGCGAGCTGCACGAACGTGTCGTGGCCGAGGACATGGATCGTCCCCTGATGGCCCTCCTTGAACACGCCGCCGATCGGTACGATGGAGAACACGAGGAAGGCGGGCACGAACGACAGGTATGGCGCGATGCGGAAGATGCGCCGGTCGGCGCGGTCGGGGACGAGCGGCTCCTTGAAGAACAGCTTCACGCCGTCGGCGAGTGTCTGGAGGATCCCCCACGGCCCCGCGCGGTTCGGCCCGATGCGGTTCTGCATGTCGCCGATGACCTTGCGCTCGAACCAGACCATCAACATCGTCGCGATCAGCAGGAACACGAACACGACGACGACCTTGAGGAGCACGACGACGACGACGCTGACCGACAGCCCGGAGCTGAAGAGCGGGTCCACTACGGCGTCTCCACGCGGATCTCGGTGACCGGAGCGCGGGCGTCGATCAGCACGTTGGGTCGAGCATCTTCCTGGCCCCACACGAGGGCCGCGGCTCCCCGCGGCACGGCAGTCGAGGCGTGGGCCTCCAGGTGCGTGCTCGCCCGTGCCGAGGTGACGTTGACCGCGCCGCCATCGGCGACGCCGAGGCGATCGAGGTCGTAGGGGTTGACCAGCAGCCGCCCACCGGGACTGAGGGCGGCGAGCGACGGCGAGTGCTGCACGAGCGTGCCGTGGTCGTAGAGCTTGCGGGCGGTGACGAGCCGCAGCGAGTACGCGTCGACGGCGGGGGCGGTCCACGCCGGCCTCGGCGCCCAGGTGAGCATCGCCGGCCGCCCGTCACCAGCAGCTTCGCCGTCGGCCGCGGCATCTTCTTCGGCGGCATCGACTCCCTGGGCGTCGCTGCCCTGTTCCGCTGCGCCGTTGATCTCGACCGGCGTGCCCTCGACGGCGGCCGCGACCTCGGGCCGCAGCGGCGCGAGGATCCCGTCAGAGCCGGCCGGCGAGTCGAGCAGCGCGCGCGTGATGCCGGCGTGCGCGGGCGAAAGCCGTTCGATCTCGTCCCAGATCGCCTCGACCGAGTCGACACCGAGGTCGCTGCCCAGGCGGAACGCAAGCTCGGCGGCGAGCATCCAGTCGGGCCGGCTCGTGCCCGGTGGGGTGACCTGCTGCGCCAGCCGGCTGACTCGGCCCTCGATGTTGGTGGTCGTGCCGTCGACCTCGGCGTAGCCGGCGGCGGCCAGCACGACGTCGGCGTGCGCGGCCGAGCTGTTGCGAAAGATGTCGACAGCGACCACCGTGCGGGCCCCCGCCAGCGCGCGCTCGGCGAGATGCTGGTCGGGGAAGTCGGCGAGCGGGTCGGCGCCGAGCAGGAAAAGGACCTCGATGCGCCCGTCGGCCGCGGCTTCGAGGATGCCGCGGGCGTCGAGGCCCGCCGCCTCCGGGAGCCGGGGCCAGGCGCCCGCGAACCACTCCCGGCCCTCGTCGAGTGACACGCGACCCGGCAGCAGGCCCGGCGCGAGGCCGAGGTCGAGCGCGCCGCGCACGTTCGCCCGGCGGAGCGCGACGAGGAACTTCGTCGTGGGGTGCGCGTCGAGCAGCACCGACGCGGCGTCGACGATCGAGGCGTCCGACTCCGCGACGGAGGAGCGACCGACGATCGCCGACAGCGGCGCCTCGCCAATGAGCGCTTTGGCGGCGTCGAGATCGCCGTCGAGAATCGCGGTCGCGTCGCCCCCGCCAACCAGCGCGCGCATTGCCTGGTTCACCTCGCCGGGCCGGTGCCGCAGCGAAACGGCGGCGATCGACCCGATGCCGGTGCTGGTCGCCGCCAGCTCGATGACCTTCACCCCGCGGTTGACCACGGCGTCGCGGAGGCGCAGGAACAGGACGGGCAGCTCTTCGCGCAGATCGCCGCTGGCGACGACGACCGTGCCGCCCGCCGTGCACACGTCGTCGATCGTGGCTTGCGGCAACGAGACCACGACATCCGCGGGGAGGCCGTCGCCGAGTTGCGCGTCGACGTTGTCGGTGCCGATCACGCCCTTGGCCAGCTTCGCCCATGCGTACGCGGCTTCGTTGGTGAGGCGGGCGCCACCGAGGAACGCCACCGCCGAGGGCTCCGCGGCCTTCACCGCGGAGGCGACCGTGCCGAGCGCTTCGGCCCAGCTCGCCGCGATCAGCTCGCCGTCACCCTCGTTGCCGGACGGCTTGCGGATGAGCGGCTCGCTCAGCCGGTCCTCGGATTCGATCGCCTCGAACCCGAACCGGCCCTTGTCGCACAGCCAGCCCCAGTTGACCGGGTCGATGTCGACGCCCTGATAGCGCAGGACGTGGTTGCGGCTCTGCTCGACCGTCACGCGGCACCCGACGGCGCAGGTCGTGCACGTGGACTCGACCTTCGTGAGGTCCCACGGCCGCGCCTTGAACCGGTACGGGCGTGCGAGCAGTGCGCCCACCGGGCAGATCTGGACCGTATTGCCGCTGAAGTACGACGCGAACGGGTGCCCGGGAAAGGTGTTCACCTCGGTCTGGCTGCCACGGTTGATGAACGCGATGAACGCGTCGCCGGCGACATGGCGCGCGAAGCGGGTGCACCGGTCGCAGAGGATGCAACGCTCCCGGTCGAGGTCGACGAGCGAGCTGATCGGGATCGGCTTCTCGTAGTGCCGCTTCTCCTCGACGAAGCGCGACTCGCCCGGCCCGTACGCGTACGTGTTGTCCTGCAAGGGGCACTCGCCACCCTTGTCGCACACTGGACAGTCGAGGGGGTGGTTGATCAGCAGGTACTCGAGGACGCCGTCCTGGGCCTTCTTCGTGGTGGCCGACTCGGTGTCGACCTTCATGTCCTGGGCGACTTCGATCATGCAGGCCGGCTGCAAGGTCGGGCCCCGCCCGGTGTCGATGTCGACGATGCACATCCGGCACATGCCGACCGAGTGCATGCGCGGGTGGTAACAGAACCGTGGGATGAAGATGCCGTTCGCCTCGGCGACGGCGATCACCAGCTCGCCCTGTCGGGCGGCGATCTCGCGGCCGTTGATGGTGAGGGTGACCGTCTCGTTGTCGTCAGCCACCGGCGGTCTCCACGGGTCGGTAGGCGGCGCCGCTCAACGCGACCGTCGTGTTGAGCGGCCCGCCCACATAGGCCTCGAACTCGTGGCGGAACCGGCTGACCGCGGACGCGATGGGCGAAACGGCCGACGGGCCGAGCGGGCAGATGGTGGTCTGGCGGGGCGGCCAGTTGATACCGGGGCTGATGTTGTCGCAGACGTCGAGGAGCAGGTCGACGTCCTGCGGGCGACCCTCCCCCGCGATGATGCGGGCGAGGATCTTCTCGAGCCACGCGGTGCCCTCACGGCACGGCGTGCACTTGCCGCACGACTCCTTCGAGAAGAAGCGCACGATGCGGTGGCAGGCGCGCACGACGTCGGTGTCTTCGTCCATCACCACGATCGCGCCCGAACCGAGCATGGATCCTGCCTCGCCCACGGCGCCGGCCTCGAGCGGCAGGTCGAGGTGCTCCTCGAAGAACCACGGCGACGACGCGCCGCCGGGGATGAACGCCTTGAGGCGCTTGCCGTTGCGGACGCCGCCGCAATAGATCGGCGCCTCGATCAGGTCGCGGAAGGTCGTGACGCCGAACTCGACCTCGTAGACGCCGGGCTTGTTGACGTGACCGGACACGGCGAACATGCGCATGCCCTTGCTGGTCTCGGCGCCGAGCGCGGCGAACGCCGCGCCGCCGTTGCGGGCGATCCACGGCAGGTTCGACAGCGTCTCGACGTTGTTGACGATGGTCGGCTTCTGGTACAGGCCGATCGCCGCCGGGAAGTAGGGGGGCTTGAGCCGCGGCATGCCGCGCTCGCCTTCGAGGCTCTCGATGAGTGCGGTCTCCTCGCCGACGATGTACGCGCCCGCACCCCAGGTGAGCACGACGTCGACCGAGAAGTCGGTGCCGAGGATGTTGCGGCCCACGTAGCCCGCCGCGTACGCCTCGTTGAGTGCGCTCGCGATCCGCTCCTGCGCGAGGGCCATCTCGCCGCGCACGTAGAGGAACGCCTGCGACAGCCCGACGGCGTAGCACGCGATGAGGATCCCCTCGATGAGCTGGTGCGGGTCGCGCTCCATCAGCATGCGGTCCTTGTAAGTGCCCGGCTCCGACTCGTCGCCGTTCACCACCAGGTAGCGGGGCCACACGTTCGGGGGGACGAAGCCCCACTTGACCCCGGCCGGAAACCCGGCGCCACCGCGGCCGAGCAAGCTGGCGGTCTTCACCTCCGCGACGACCTCGGCCGGTGGCTTGCGCAGCGCGGCGCGCAAGCCTTCGTAGCCACCGGTGGCGAGGTACCGCTCCAGCGTGTGGCTGTCCTCGTAGGCGAAGCGCGTCGTGATGATCGGCTGGGCGTCGGTGATCATGGAACCTTCAGGAGCTGGACTGCTGATCCTGCAACGCGGGCGAGTCGCGGAGCCAAACCGGCTGGCCACCCTCGTCGGGACGAACGACACCGGCGGCGCGTCCAGGATCGATGTGCTGGCGGATCTCGTGGAGGACGCCGTGCGGCGGGATGTCGTCACGCCGGCCCGCCCGAAGATCGTCGATCAGGGTGTCGAGCTCGTCGCGGGTGATCTTGTGGAAGTAGCGGTAGTTCACCTGCAAGCACGGCGCCTCCGTGCACGCCGCGATGCACTCGTAGCTGTCGAGGGAGAAGAGGCCGTCGGGGGTGGTGCCTCCCTCCTTGATGCCGAGGCGATCCTCGGCGTGCTCGAGCAACTCGTCGCCACCGTTCAGGTAGCACGAGATCGACGTGCACACGTTGATCACGTACTTGCCCACCGGCTCGCGCTTGAGCATCTCGTAGAAGCTGGCCGTCCCGAGCACCTCCGCCGGTTCGATGCCGATCAACTCGCCGATGTGCTCCATGGCGTCCTCGGTGAGGTAGCCGTCCTGCTCCTGGGCGAGGTGGCACAGCGGGATGAGCGCCGAGCGCGGCAGTGGGTAGCGGGCGATGATCTCGCGCGCCAGCGCCTCGTTGTCGGGCGTGAAGCGGCTCATGAGCGCGACCTCATCGGTCGACCTCACCCATGATCGGATCGACCGACGACACGACGGCGACGCCGTCGGCGAGGAACCCGCCTCGCATCATGTGCGGCAGGGTCTGCAGGTTCACGAAGCTGGGTCCCCGGATGTGCATCCGGTAGGGCCGAGCCGACCCGTCGCTCACCATGTAGCAGCCGAGCTCGCCCCGCGGTGACTCGATGGCGACGTAGACCTCGCCTTCCGGCACCTTGAACCCTTCGGTGAAGATCTTGAAGTGATGGATCAACGCCTCCATCGACTCGTCGATGCGGGCGCGCGGCGGCGGCGTCACCTTCTTGTCCTGGATCCGGTAGTCGCCGTCGGGCATCTTGTCGAGGATCTGGTGGATGATGCGCATCGACTCGCGCATCTCGTTGAGGCGAATCGCGTAGCGGTCGAAGCAGTCGCCATACGTGCCGACGACCACGTCGAATTCCACTTGGTCGTAGAACAGGTACGGCATGTCACGGCGCAGGTCCCACGGCACGCCGGTGGAACGCAGGATCGGGCCGGTCGCACCCAGCGCGAGCGCCTCCTGGGCGGTGATGACCCCGACGCCCTGCAAACGCTCCCGCCAGATCGGCTGGCCGGTCATGAGCTGGTCGAACTCGTCGAGCCGTGAGGGCAGCGGCTCGAGCAGCCGCAGCACGTCGTCACGCCACCCGTCGGGCAGGTCGGCCGCGACACCGCCGGGGCGAATGTAGTTGTGGTTCATGCGCAGGCCGGTGACGCACTCCAGGAACCGCAGCATCTCCTCGCGCTCGCGCCAGCCGTAGAGCATCATTCCGATCGCACCGATGTCCATGCCGTTCGTCGCGAGGAACAGCACGTGTGACGCGAGCCGGTTGATCTCGGTCATCAGCATCCGGATCCACTGAGCGCGCGGCGGGATCTCCTCGTCGATGCCGAGCAGCTTCTCGGTCGCCATGCTGAAGACGAGCTCGTTGAACAGCGGCGATGCGTAGTCCATGCGCGTCACGTTGGTCGGGCCCTGCAGGTACGTCAGGTCCTCGGCCTGCTTCTCCATGCCGGTGTGCAGGTAGCCGATGATCGGCTTGGTCCGCAGCACGGTCTCGCCGTCGAGCTCGAGCATGAGTCGCAGCACCCCGTGCGTCGACGGGTGCTGCGGACCCATGTTGATGATCATCGTCTCGTCGGAGCCGGGGTCACGGTTGCCGAGGTCGGCGGCTTCGGCCTCCGACATCCGCAGCACCGAGCCGATCTCGCGGAGCAGCTCGTCCGCCTTCAACCCCTTGCGCGGCTGGAGCTCCTGTGAGCCTTCGTAGGTCTCGTTGATCAGCGAGCCGTGGGTCGTGTCAGCGGGCATTCTCGACCCCCTTGAACTGCACGGGGATGCTGCCGACCGGGTAGTCCTTGCGCAGCGGGTGGCCGATCCAGTCCTCCGGCATCAGGATCCGGGTCAGGTCGGGGTGCCCCTCGAAGCGGATGCCGAACATGTCGTAGACCTCGCGCTCCATCGCTTCGGTACCCGGGTGGACGTCGAACAGCGACGGCACCACGGGGTCGCTCTCCGGCACTTGCGTGCGCAGCCGGATGCGGCGGTGGTCGCGCATCGACAGCAGGTTGACGACCACTTCGAAGCGCTCGGGTGCAACTCCTTCGGGCAGGTTCCGCGGCGCGTGGTGAGCCGCGTAGTCGACGGCGGTGACGTCGATGCACATGTTGAAGCCGTGCTCGTCGCGCAGCTCCATCACGAACTCCGCCAGTCGCTCGCGCGGCACGTGCAGCACGTCCTGGCCGCGCGAGGTCGTGGCCGGCACAGCGAAGTCGGTCCCCGCCTCCACGTCTAGGCCTTCCCAATGGTGACGGGCTGGCCACCGGCGGTCTGGCCGTCGCGCTGGTCGACGAGGATCCCCGCGCCGCCGCCGTTGCGCTCGCGGCGGCGGGTCAACTCACCAGCCTGGATCAGCCCGTAGAGCGTCAGGATGGAGTGCATCAGCGTCTCGGGACCGGGCGGGCAGCCGGGCGCGTACACGTCGACGGGCACGATCTGGTCGACACCCTGGACGATCGCGTAGTTCTGGAACATCCCGCCGCTCGACGCGCACACGCCCATCGAGATGACCCACTTCGGCTCCATCATCTGGTCGTAGATCTGGCGTAGCACCGGGGCCATCTTCTGGGAGACGCGGCCGGCGACGATCATGAGGTCCGCCTGCCGGGGCGAGGCGCGGAAGACCTCCATGCCGTAGCGAGCCAGGTCGTAGTGCGGCCCACCGGTCGCCATCATCTCGATCGCGCAGCACGCGAGCCCGAAAGTCGCAGGGAACATCGACTTCTGCCGTGCCCACTTGACGAGGGACTCGAGCGTGCCGGTGATGATGTTGTGGTCGAGGCCTTCCAGACCGCGGTCGAACGAGATCGGCATCCCTCACCACCTCCCCGTTGGGTGCACGAGCAAGCCGCGCATCTCAGGCCGCGCTTTCGCGTCCTTCGAGCCCCACCCGTCTGATCGTCGTCGCCGCTGTCCGCTCGGCGGAGACCATCGAGGCGTCCGGCGCGCGCCGCACGCGCTTCACCGGCCCCCAGTCGAGCGCGCCGTTCGAGATGAGGTACAGGAACGACACGAACACGGCGGCCGCGAACAGGATCATCTCCCAGAGCCCGAACGGCCCGAGCCGCCGGTACGTGACGGCCCAGGGGTACAGGAAGATGATCTCGATGTCGAAGATGATGAAGATCATCGCGACCAGGTAGAAGCGGACCGGGAAGCGCTCCGGCGGGTCGCGCCGCGGGACGATGCCGCACTCGTAGGGCGCAGCCTTGGCGGGTGTCTCACGCCGTGGTGCGAGCAGCTTCGACACCAGCGCGCTCAGCACGCCGAAGACCACCGCGAGTATCAGCAGCACGACGACGGGCAGGTACTGGTCCATCACGTGCTACGCGGCCGCCATCGCTCGGTTCCTGGCGATCAACTTGTCACGCCTGTGCAGCGTGTTGCAGGTGACCGCGAAGAGGATGCCGCACACGAGGAACATCATGAAACCCGGGAACCGCAGGTCGCCGAGGCTCCGGATCATCACGACGCTGATGACGGGCTGGGTGGGGTCGATCTTCGGGGTCGGCGGCTTGCCACCCGGAGGCGTGACCTGCGGGACGACACCCTGGACCTGCAGAACGAGGTAGTGCTCGGGGTGGGTGAGCTCGATCGACTTGGCGATCTTCGTCTTGACGCGATCCCACATGCTCGGATTGGGCGGCAGCCGGTGTTCGTTGTTCTTGCCGCCGATGTCGAAGGCCTCGAGCACCTTGTAGCTCGCGGTGTCCGGGAAGATCTTCTGGCCCGAGGCCGGTACCAGGGCGCTGTCCGCCACCGCCTGCGCGTCGCCGCGTTGCGGGTTCGACGTCGGCAGCAGGTTCCAGCCGTTCAGGTCCTTCGGCGTGAGGTGGAACTCCTCGAGCAACGACGGTTGCGTGTCGACGAGGTCGCCGATCGTGATGATCTTGTTCGGGATGTGGTCGGGGTTGACCTTGTCCTCGAGCTCCGGGTGCTTGGCGAGGATCTCCGACACGACCTTCTGCTCGTTCGGTACCTGGAGCTTGCGCGCTTGTTCGAGCGGGTCGTCCTGCAGGTTGCCGACGTTGATGTTCAGCACCCGCCAGTGCGAGGGCGAGCCCTTCATGCCGATGCCGTACATCCACCAGATCAGGCCCATGATCGTCATCCAGCCGAGCAGCACGGCGAGGCCGACCAGCAGGCCGGTACGGGGCCCGGTGTTCGTCGAGATGAGCAGGATGACCGACCCGCAGAGGATCAGCACGCCCACCGCGAGGGCGAGGATGTTGCGGATCTCGGGGTCCCACGACAGGAGGCCGAGCACCGTGGTCATGGCAACGACCTCTCGTAGGCGATCAACTTGTCGAGCAGATCGGGGGGCAGCATGCCTGGACCGGCGTCACGAGCCTTGCCGCCGTTGATGTAGAAGAGGTTCACGACGGTGCCGTCGGGCGAGATGTAGCTCGCCGGCTGCTGAGGGCTGGTGCCGAAGCCGGGCATCTTGCCCGAGCCCTGGCCGTGCACGCCGTACTTCTTGCCGTTCTCCGAGCCGTTGGAGACGAAGTCGATCATCTCCTGGAGCGGATCGGTGCACGGCGGCCCGGACGAGCTCGAGCTTTCCGGTGGGCTCGACGACGACGTCGACGTGGTGGTAGTCGACGGAGCGAGCTGGCCGAAGTTGAAGCCGGGGTCGCTCGCCGCGCTCACCGCACAGACACCGGGGCCGCTCGCGGGCGGGAACTGCCGGTCGACCGAACCACCACAGAGGCTCGGTCCGAGCGCACCGCAACCCGAGATCGCCTTCACCTGGTTGTAGTCGGTGGCGTACGACCAGCCCTGGGTGTGGCACCGGGCGCACGCGTAGGCTCCGCCCTCGAAGCCGTCGCTGAAGCCCATGTTGAACAGCGCCTCGCCCTCCGAGGACCAGCGCGGCGTTCCGTCGGGGTTCTTCTCCTGCATCATCTTGGCCAGCTCGTCGCGGGCGCGCTGCTGCGCTTCCTCGGGCGAGATCTGGATCGACTCGATGTAGTCGACCAGGTTCTGCACCTGCTGGTCGTTCAGCGCGCCACCACCGGCGACGCCCCAGGCAGGCATCGGGGAGAACGGCCGGCCGTAGGTGATGATGTAGGTGACCTCTTCGCGCGTGTACCGGAGAAGCACGGTGTCGAGCGCGGGTACCCGCCAGTTGACGACCTTCACCGACCCGTCGGGTTGCACGAGGTTGTAGGTCGTCGTGCCGCCGCTGCCCTTCGGGCCGTGGCAACCCTCGCAACCGAGCGCGTCGAGGCTCGTCCCGACCGGCGCGAACATTGCCGCGCCGCGCTCCTCGAACGTCTTGCGGAAGTCGGTGGTCGCGCCCGCCTGCCGCCCGGGCTCGAGGATCCAGTAGAGGGGAAGGCCGATCGCGATCACGAAGAGCGTGATCAGGGCGATGGCCTGGGCGCGTTCGAGCTTCGGTCCTTCGAGCTCTTCGTCGCTGAGGTACGGCTTGCGGTTCGGCGCGAGCTCGATCTCGGCGCCGAGCTCGGGCTTGCCGGCGCGCAGGATGTTGATGAGGACATAGGTGACGACGCCGGCGAGGATGACCGCGAAGATCGTCCAGCCGATCGTCTGGTTGGTCAGTGCCGCGAGGGTCACGCGCTATCCCTTGTGCTCCCCGCCACCCACGCAGTGGGGGCCTTCGGCTTCCTGCCCGGTCGTGTTGGTGCCGATCGGTGGACCGAGGACGATGCCGCTGCTGCTCGTGTCGACCGTGACGGAGTCACCGTTGAAGATCGGCGTGAAGCGGTCGAGGCCACGTGGCGCAGGACCGCCCTTCTTCTCGCCGACCCGGTTGTACTGCGAACCGTGGCACGGGCACTCGAACCACTGCGAGGTCGGGCAGTTCGGGACCCGGCAGCCGAGGTGCACGCACTTCTGGTAGAGGAAGACGAACCCCTTCTCCATCCCGGCGATGATCGGCGGGGTGTAGGCCGAGACCTTCCGGGCCTTCTCCAGCGCGCTCGACGGGTAGTTCGTCACCCACATGCGGGCCTCGGGGAAGTACCCGAAGCCCTTGCCCTGGTTGATCGTCGCTTGGATGTCGGAGATCTTGCCGACGTTGATCTTGCCGCCGAACCCGCCGGAGCTCTCGGGCCACAGGAAGCCGATGAGCGACAGGCCGAACGCGGCGAGGCTGAAGCTCATCAGCGTGACGACCCCGCGGTTGAGGAACTGACGGCGGGTGACGCCGAGGGCTTCGGGGTCGGGGGGAGTCCACGGCTCGATCGCCGCCTCGCTCGCCTTGACCACCGCCGTCGACGGCTCGCGGCGCTCGAGCGCGGCCGCCTTCTCGACCGCCGCCGCGCTCGGCGGCGGCTCGGCGGCGAGCTTCGCCTCGAACTCACGGCCGCGATCACGCTGGCGCGTCTCGCGACTCAGCGTGCCGATCGCCTCGCCGGTGTCGCGCCGGCGCGCCGCTCCGGCGACGAGCAGCACCGCGAGCACGGCGAGCACGGCGACGCCGATCCCGATCAGTGCACCGCTGCTCATGCCGGACTCGATTCGAAGTGTCGGTCGATGTTGCGTCGAAGGGATAGTCGAAGGGTCATAGGTCGAAGAACAGGCCTTCTCGCCAGGGGAAGGTGAAGTTGAAGCCCGGGCCACGGAAGAACACGCCGATGATCACGAGCACTGCCCAGAACATCATGAACATCGTCATGAGGGCGATCGCGAACTTGCGGTCCTCCGGCTTGTTGCTCGGGTTGCGGTCGGTGTACGGGGCGATGATCAAGCCGAAGAGGCCGATGCCCGGGATCGTCACACCGGCAACCATCGGGTGGAACATCGTCAGCAGTTCTTGGAGGCCGAGGAAGTACCACGGCGCTTTGGACGGGTTCGGCGTCTTGTTCACGTTCGCGAGCGCCTGGAGCGGCGCGTTGACGAAGATCGAGAACAGCAGCAAGAACGCGGTGAGCACGAGCGCGGCGACGAACTCGACGACGAGCAGATGCGGCCACACGTGCACCTTGTCCACCGGCTCGGCCCGCACGTCCTGGATCGAACCGGACTTGACGACGGTGAGCAGCCGCTGGGTGTGACCACCCGGTCCCGCGGCGATCGGCGGTGCCGCGGTGGCGACGCCACCGGCGGGCGCGGTCGCGGCGACCGCGGTCGACGATTCCTGACCGCCGCCCGCACCCGAGCCGGCACCCGCGCGCGCCGCGCGGCTGCGCTCGAGCAGGTGCGCGGGGATCCGCGAGGCGGCCTCGGACTGCGCCGGCTCCTCGGCACCGCCGTCCGCAGCCGGCTCACCGCCCGAGGTCGCGCCCGCGGCCCCAGACTTCTCGGCCGCCTTCTTGCGGGCTTCCTCGGCTCGCTTGCGGAGGTGCTCGGGGATCTCGGTCATCGACTGCCTCCGGTGGCACTCATCACAGCGGCCCCGAGATGCCGCCGTCCTTGCGGACTCGCCAGAAGTGGATCGCCATGAAGATCACGATCACGAACGGGAGCATGAGGACGTGCAACACGTACCAGCGCAGCAGGGTCGGCCCGCCGATCTCCGCGCCGCCGAGGAGCACGAAGCGCACCTGGCTCCCGAAGACCGGCGTGTAGCCCATCATGTTCGTGCCCACCGTGACCGCCCACAGCGCGAGCTGGTCCCACGGCAGCAGGTAGCCGGTGAACGACAGCAGCAGCGTGAGCAGCAGCAGCACGACGCCGATCACCCAGTTGAACTCACGTGGCGGCTTGTACGCGCCGTGGTAGAAGACCCTCGCCATGTGCAGGAACACCGACAGCACCATGAGGTGCGCGGCCCATCGGTGCATGTTGCGCACGAGCAGACCGAAGGTGACCGACGTGTGCAACGTCTGGATGTCCTGCCACGCGAGCGCGGTGGTCGGCCGGTAGAAGAACATCAGGAAGATGCCGGTGACCGTCAACAGGATGAACAGGAAGAACGACAGGCCGCCGAGGCACAGCGTGTAGCTCACCTTCACCGCGTGGCGCTTCACCTTGACCGGGTGCAGGTGGTACAGCACCGAGTTCATGATCACGTAGGACCGGTTGCGCGGGCTGTCGGTGTAGCCCTTGCGGAAGATCGACCCGGGCCGGAAGATCGACTGCCACGCCTGCGACCCCTGGACGGTGTCGGTCAGCTTCGCGACGCGTTCGCCGATCGTCGGGCGATTGGGCATCGTCTTCGCCACGGACTCGCTCCTGCTCCTAACCCAGCCTCATCCCGTAGCCGTAGCCGTGGGTGCTGGTCCGCTGATGGGGATCGCCGCCGGCCGGCACCTCGACGAGCTTGCCGAGGATGATCACGCCCGTCGGGCAACGGTCGACGCACAGCGCGCACCTCGTGCACACGTCGTCGTCGATGAGGAACACGTACTGGTCGGATGGGTCGACACCGGGCTGCTCGGTACCGACCGCCTCGCTGATCGCATCGGAGCGCACCATGTGGATGCACTTCCACGGGCAGATGTCGACACACCCCTCGCAGGTGATGCACTCCGACTGGTCGATGTGGATGAACTGCTTCGGCTTGACCGCGCGCGTCAGGTAGTCGTTGTCGACCTCCTGCAGGACGTAGTCCGTCCTGAACTCCGGCATCGGTGGGTTCGCGTCGGTCCGTGCCATGGTTACGACTCCGCCTTGACGAGGGGACGTCCGTACGCCGACGGCGCCAGCTCGCGCTGCGCACGCGCCTCGGCGCGCTTGTTGCGTGTCTGCCACAACCACCACATCGTGATGTGGGAGGTCAGGAAGAAGCCGTAGATCACGACGACGACGACGTCGCGCACCTTCTCGTAGTCGACGGTGAACGGGGGAAGCGGCGCGCCGAGCAGCTCCCACTGGCCGACGGTCACGAGCTTCTTCGTCGGCGTCCACCGCAGTTCGTTGTTCGCCCATTGCAGCCACTGGTGCGGCACGACGCCGTACGCCCAGAACATCAGCCCGAACGCGAACGCCGCCGCCGCGATCGCCTCGCCCCACGTGAGCGGTGTTCCGACCGGGCGGCGCCGGCCGTAGAGGAGCACGCCCCCCATAGCGACGACGGCGATCAGGAACGACGTCACGAACGCAACCACGCTCGGGCCACCTCCTTCTCGCTCGGCCACCGGGACGATCCGGCGACGGTCCTCGTCTCCTCGTGAAATCTCTCACATTCGGCGGAGGCGATACCAGCCCTGCATCGTCCGCGCCTGCGAGCGCGGCCTGTCTAGCACGGCGCTTTCGGCGGTCACGAACGCGCCCGATCCCTTGCGCCGTCTTGGTTCGCCGACCGCGCGCCCGTCTAAGGTGCCGGGAAATGACCGAGATCCCCGAACACCTCCTCGCCCGGTCGCGTGCACGGCGGGAAGCAGCCGGTCTGGCCAAGCCTGCCGAGGCTGTCGCGGCCGCAGAGCCCGCCGCGGGAGGTGCTGTCGAGCAGGCCGGCGCCGCGACGCCCGCCGCGGCCGCCGCACCCGTCCCCACCGCGGCCGCCGCACCGGCGCCACCGCCACCTCCGAAGCCCGACCCGCCCTACGTCGCCGCCTACAAGCGCCGCAAGCGCATCCCGTTCTGGGTGATGCCCGCGCTGATCGCGCTGCCGCTCTGGGGTTTCATCTACGCGAACACCCTGCAGGAGCCCCCGAAGGCGGCGAGTGGCCCGCTCGCGGAGGGGGCGACCATCTACCAGAACTGCGCGAGCTGCCACGGCGCGACGGGAGGTGGCGGCGTCGGCCCCGCGTTCGCGGGCGGTGACCTCGCGCAGAACTGGCCGGACTTCAAGGACCAGATCCGCTGGGTGTCCCACGGGTCGGCCAACTTCCCGGGTGACACCTACGGCGCGCTGAACAAGCCGAAGAAGGGTGGCATGCCGGCGTGGTCGACCGACTACCCGGGCGGCACGCTCACCCCATTGCAGATCGCGCTGGTCGTCCGCTACGAGCGCGAGGTGCTCGCCGGGATGCCGCCCGAGCCCGATCTCGTCGCCATCACCGAGGGGACCGCACCACCTCTCGACAAGGATGGCAAACCCGTCGCCGGCGGCTGACACGGCTGCCGGCTCGCACCACGTCAACGACGTCCTCGTCGTCGGTGGTGGCCCGGCCGGCGCCGCCGCCGCCTACTGGCTCGCGCGCGCCGGCCACGACGTCGTGGTGGTCGAGCGCAAGAGCTTCCCGCGCGACAAGACCTGCGGCGACGGGCTGACGCCGCGGGCTGTGCACCAACTCGAGGAGATGGGCCTCGGCGCCGACCTGGCGCGCTTCCACCGCTACGACGGGCTGCGGGCGTGCGCGCACGGCATCACGCTCGAGCTGCGCTGGCCCGACCATCCCGTGTACCCGCAGTACGGCTACGTGGTGCGCCGCCGCGACCTCGACAAGCTCGTCGCCAACCACGCGGTCGGTGCCGGTGCGACGCTGCTCGAGGGCCACGAGGCGACCGCGCCCCTGCTCGACGGCGGACTCGTACGGGGCGCGGTGGTGCGGGAGAAGGCCGGCGGGACGGTGCATGAGATCCGCGCCCGGTACGTCGTCGTGGCCGACGGCGCGAACTCGCGCTTCGGGCGTGCGCTCGGCGCCACGCGCAACCGCGCGTTCCCGCAGGGGATGGCGATCCGCGGCTACTACGAGAGCCCGCTGCACGCGGAGCCGTGGATCGAGTCCGCGCTCGACGTGCGCGATCGCAACGGCAACACGCTGCCAGGCTACGGCTGGATCTTCCCGGTCGGCGACGGCACCATCAACGTCGGCGTCGGGCTGCTGTCGACGTTCCGCGACTGGAAGTCGGTGAACACGTCGCACCTGATGGACGAGTTCGCGGCGACGGCACCCGCGTACTGGGGCATCACCCCCGAGGGATCGACCGGCCCGCCGACCGGAGGGCGGCTGCCGATGGGCGGATCGGTGTCGCCGAACGTGGGGCCGACGTGGATCGTCGTCGGCGACGCGGCGGGCACGATCAACCCGTTCAACGGCGAGGGCATCGACTACGCGTACGAGACGGGGAGGCTCGCGGCCCGGCTGCTCGACGAGGCGCTGACCACCGGCAGTGGGCTCGCGCTCGCGCAGTACCCGCGCCTGCTCGAAGCCGAATACGGGCTGTACTTCAAGGTGGCCCGCCTGTTCGCCCGGGTGATCGGCAACCCGGACCTGCTCGGGAAGCTGACCCGCATCGGCATGCAGTCGCGCACGTTGATGGAGTGGGTGCTGCGGATCATGGCGAACCTGCTGCGGGAGGACGAGCTCGGCCCGGCCGAAGCGGCCTACCGCGCCGTCGCCGCGATCGTCCGCGTCGTCCCCGAACCCGGCGCGGCCTGACCCGTCATCCCCCTGCTCGGCGGCGACTGTCGTGCATCGAGCACCGGATTCCGGCGCTCAATGCACATCAGTCGGCTCGCGGAGGGCGTCGACGGCGCCCGCGGCGGCGGCGCGACGCACGCGCGTGAGGATCCAGATGCCGGCGGGGATCAGCGCGACGCACATCCATTGCGCGCCGGTGAGACCGAGCACGGTGTCGTCGTTGACCCGCAGGAAGTCCGACAGCCCGCGCGCCACGCCGTAGTACAGGCAGAACACCCCCATCAGCACGCCGGGGGCCGGACGGCGGCGCGCCAGCACGGCCAGCAGGCCGAACAGCACGAGCATCCACAGCAGCTCGTACACCGCGGTGTTGTGGAACTCCATGCCCTTCACGAGCGGGATCGACCCCAGCGTCGCCTCACGCACCGACCCGCCGTCGTAGCGGACCGCGAGCAGCCAGCTGCTCCGGCTCCCGAAATGCTCGCCAACCGAGATGCAGCCGACCCGGCCCAGCGCGAGCCCGATCGTCAACCCGAACGCATAGCCGTCGAGGTTGTGCCAGCGCACCGTGCGCGTCCAGCGCCGGAACGTCGGCATCCCGACGAGCACCGCGGCGAGGAAGCCGCCGGAGAACTGCAGCCCACCCTTCCACACCGCGACGAGGTCGAGCGGTGAGTGGATCTCGCTCCAGTGCGTGACGTCCCAGGTGAGGCGAGCACCAACCACACCGGCGACGACGAGCCAGGTAGCGAGCCGGTACACGTCGTCGCGCGAAGTCTCGGTGCGCTGCTCGATGTACCGCGCCGCCACCCACGCGCCAACCAGCACGCCGATGCCCACCATGAGACCGAACGTGCGCAGCTCGACCGGCCCGAGCACGACCTTCGGGAAGGTCTCGTACGGGATGACGGCGATCACGAAGGCCAGACTACGACGCGGGGTGCTCGCCGGGCGCCAGAGGCTCCCGCCAGCCCCCCAGGTCGGCGGCCAGCCGGTCGGCCTCCGAGGGTCCCCACGTGCCCTTGTAGTAGAGGCTCACCGGCGGCGGGTTGGCCACGACGCCGTCGACGATGCGCCACTGCTCCTCCAGTGCGTCGGCGCGACCGAACCGGCGGGGATCGCCCTCCATCGCGTCCTCCAGCAGACGCTGATATGCCTCGGCGCGGCGCCCGAACACCTTGTCGTAGGACACCTCGAGGTTGACCGGCCGCGTCGCCAGCTCGTCACCCGGCGACTTCGCCTGCAGGTGCAGCATGATGCCGTCGTCGCTGCCGAGCCGGAACCGGATGTAGTTCGGTTGCGGAACGCTGTTGCCTGCATCGGAGAACAGCATCCGCGGTGGCGCCTTGAACTCGATCACCGCTTCCGTCGCCGTCACCGGCAGCGCCTTGCCGGCACGGATCAGCCACGGTACCCCCGCCCAGCGCCACGACTCGATCGCGAACCGGCACGCGACGAACGTCTCGGTATCCGAGCCGGGTTGCACGCCATCCTCGTCCGTGTAACCGCGGTACTGCCCGCGTGCGACGAACTGCCGCTGGAACGAGTCGATCTGGCGGAAGACCTTCACCTTCTCGTCGTGCAGCGCGTTCGCGCTCGCCTCCGACGGCGGCTCCATCGCGAGCAGGGCCACGATCTCGAGCAGGTGGTTCTGCACGACGTCGCGCAGCGCCCCCACGGAGTCGTAGAACTTCCCTCGACCTTGCACGTCGAACGACTCCGACATCGTGATCTGGACCGAGTTGATGAAATTGCGGTTCCAGATGGGCTCGAGCATCGAGTTCGCGAACCGGAACACCAACAGGTTCTCGACGGGCTCCTTGCCGAGGAAGTGGTCGATCCGGAACACGGACGACTCGGGGAACGACGCGTGCAGCACGTCGTTCAGCTCTCGCGCGGACTGCAGGTCGCGGCCAAAGGGCTTTTCCACGACGACCCGAGCGCCCTTGTTCAGGCCGACGCGGGTGAGACCCTGGACCACGTCGTCGAACAGCGACGGCGGGATCGCGAGATAGAACAGCGGATGGTCACGGCCCTGCAACTGCAGACCGAGGCTGTCGTAGGTCGAGTCGTCCCGGTAGTCACCCGCCACGTAGCGCAGCCGGTCGACGAGCGACGCGAACGCGTTCTGGTCCAACGGCTCGTCACCGAGCGACGCGGTGATCGCGTCGTGAGCCCGATCCCGCAGTTGCTCGTCACTCCAGTCCGACGAGGACACGCCGACAATCGGGATCTCGCCCGGCAGCGTGCCCTCTTTGACCATGTGGTACACAGCCGGGAAGAGCTTCTTCTTGGCAAGGTCGCCGGTGATGCCGAACAGCACGAGCGCGTCGCTGTGTCCGTTGCCGTCACTGCCGCCCCGCGCCACCGCATTCATCGCGCGCCTCCTCGAGTCGCTCTAGTCGCTCGCAGCCGGTGCTCCGTTGCCGATCGTGGCAGCGGCGCGCTCAGCCGCGCTGCCGATCTCATCGATGACGGCGTCGTGTGCCAAGCCGGGGAACAGCACCTCGAACGCGCCGGGTGCGAGCGCAACTCCTTCCGACAGCATCGCGTGGAAGAAGCGGGCGTACGCGCCGGTGTCGGTCGCCCGCGCGCTGTCGTAGTCGGTTGGTAGCCGTTCGCCGAAGAACACACCCACCAGCGTGGCTTCCACCGCCACCTGCGCGACCACGCCCGCCGACGCGAACGCCTTCGCCAGGCCTTCGGCGAGCCGGGTGGCGATGTCGCGCAGGCTCGCGAACGCGTCGCCGTCGAGCAGGTCGAGCGCGGCGAGACCAGCAGCCATCGCGAGCGGGTTCCCCGACAGCGTGCCGGCCTGGTACACGGGCCCGAGCGGCGCGACGCAACCCATGACGTCGCGCCGGCCACCGTAGGCACCGACGGGCAGCCCGCCACCGATCACCTTGCCGAAGCAGGTCAGGTCGGGGCGGACGCCGTAGCGCTCCTGCGCGCCGCCCGGCCCCACCCGGAACCCGGTGATGACCTCGTCGAAGACGAGCAGCGCACCGACCCGGTCACACTCGGCGCGGAGCCCTTCGAGGAACCCGGGCACGGGCGCGACGAGGCCCATGTTCGCGGCGATCGGTTCGACGATCACGCACGCGGTGCCATCGTCGAGTCGGGGCACCTCGTTGTAGGGCACGACGCGCGTGTCGCGCACCGCCCCGTCGGTCACGCCGCCGGAGCCGGGTAACCCGAGCGCGGCGACACCACTGCCGCTGTCGGCCAGCAGCAGGTCGCCGTGACCGTGGTAGTTGCCGGCGAACTTCACGACGGTGTCGCGCCCGGTGAAGCCGCGGGCGACGCGGATGGCCGACATGGTCGCTTCGGTTCCACTCGACACGAATCGCACGAGCTCGACGCTCGGCACTCGCTGCGCGATCGCCTCGGCCAGCAGCACTTCCCGCTCGGTTGGCGCGCCGAAGCTCGTGCCGTCCTTCGCGGCGCGCTCGATCGCCTCGACGATCGCGGGGTGTGCATGGCCGGCGATCACCGCGCCGTAGGACTGCACGAGGTCGATGTAGCGGCGACCCTCCGCGTCCCACACGTACGGCCCCTCGGCGCGGGTGACGAAGTACGGCGTACCGCCGACCGACGCGAACGAGCGCACCGGAGAGTCGACGCCGCCGGGCAGGACCCGCTTGGCCCGCTCGAACAGCTCGTCGTTGGTCGCCATCAGGCCCGGGCGAGCGACTCGGCGATCGTGCGGGCGAAGTACGTGAGGATCAGGTCGGCACCGGCCCGCTTGATCGCGGTCACATGCTCGAGCGCGACAGCAGGACCGTCGATCCAGCCGTTGGCCGCAGCTGCCATCACCATCGCGTACTCGCCGGAGACGTGATACGCGGCGAGCGGCACATCGACCTCAGCGCGCACGCGCGCGATGACGTCGAGGTAGGCGAGCGCGGGCTTGACCATCACGAGGTCGGCGCCCTCGACGAGGTCAGCTCGGACCTCTTCGAGCGCCTCACGCCCGTTGCGCGGATCCTGCTGGTACCCGCGGCGGTCGCCGCCACCGGCAATGGTGACGTCGACCGCGTCGCGGAACGGGCCGTAGAGCGCGGACGCGTACTTCGCCGCGTAGGCAAGGATGCCGACCTGGTCGAAACCGCCGTCGTCGAGGGCCTCGCGGATGGCGAGCACCTGTCCGTCCATCATCCCGCTCGGGGCGACGATGTCGGCACCGGCCGACGCCTGGGCGACCGCGACCCACCCGTACCGCTCGATCGTCGCGTCATTGTCGACGTCACCGTCGTCGGTGAGCACACCGCAGTGGCCGTGGTCGGTGTACTCGTCGAGACACAGGTCGGCGACCAGCACGAGGTCGTCGCCGACCTCGGCTCGCAGGTCGCGCAGCGCGACCTGCACGATGCCTTCGGGATTCCAGGCCTCGGAGCCCTCGGCGTCCTTCTTCTCCGGTACCCCGAAGAGGATCACGGCGGGGATCCCCAGCCCGGCAAGCTCCGCCACTTCCTTGCGGAGCGACTCGCGCGTGTGCTGGACGACGCCGGGCAACGACGGGATGGGCTGCGGTTCGGTGATCCCTTCCCGCACGAACAGCGGCGCCACGAGGTCGTCGATGCGCAGGTCCGTCTCGGCCACCAGCCGGCGCAGCGCCGGAGTTCGCCGCAGTCGCCGCAACCGCCGCTGGGGGAACGCCATCGACCAGAGGCTAACGGGCGACGAGCCCGTCGAGCCCCTCGACGGTGAGCGCCGTGAACGAGGGCACGACCGCGTCGGCTGCCGAGAGGTCGAGGTCGCCGGTCAGCCGGTTCGGAACGGCGATGCACCACAGCCCGGCCGCCTTCGCCGCCGCGATGCCGTGCGGCGCGTCCTCGAACGCGACCGCGTCGCGTGGGTCGACGCCGAGTTGTTCGACGGCGCGGAGATACACCGCCGGATCGGGTTTGGTGGGAACCCCGCCACCCGCGCACGACAGCACCGTGAAGTGGTCGAGCAAGCCCAGCCGCGCAAGGTGCTCGCGCACCCATCCCGCGGACGAGCTCGACGCAACCGCGAGCAGTAGACCCCGGCGGGCGGCATCGGCGACGAACTGCTCCACGCCAGGCTCTGCGGCCTGGGAGCGAACCTGCGCGGTGTGGGCGAGGCGGCGACGTTCGACGAGTTCGTCCCGGTTGGCAAGTGGACCGACGGCTGCCTCGAGGTCCGCGTACCACGGCCGGCCGGATGTCCCGATGCGGTGCTGCCACTGCGCGAGCGTCAGCTCGACGCCGTGCTCGCGGTAGATCGCGCGCGCCGTCTCGAACGCCGACGACTCGGTGTCGCAGATCAGCCCGTCGAAGTCGAAGACGAGCGCGCGGATGGTGGTCACGACGGGATCTCGGGGACGTCGGCAGGGTTCATCCCGAAGTACGTCCGCAGGAACAGCGCGATCGTGCCGTCGTCGCGCATGTCGCGGATGGCGTCGTTGAAGGCGGCGGTGTTGGGCGAGCCGAGCGTGAGCACGGCCGCGATCGGCTCTCCCGTCCGCAACTGGCCGGCAACCCCGAGCGAAGGGTTCTCGGCAACGGCCTCCAGCGCGTTCGGGGTCGGCATCATGACCGCGTCGATGCGCCCCTCGACGAGCAACCGGATCGCGTCGTCGGGATCGACAAAGATCGCCGGCTCGCGAATCGGTTGCACGCGCTTGGCGAGCAGGTCGAGCCCCTCGCCGTTGTCGAGGGCGACCCCCCACCGGAACGAGCGGCCGGCGGTGATGCTCGTCATCGACGTTCCCTGCCGTACGAGCACGGCCTGGTCGACGATGAGGTACGGCTCGGTGAGATCGGCTCGACGGGCGCGCTGGTCGGTGGCGGCGACCTCGCTCAGCACGATGTCGCAACCGCAGTCCTCACCGCTCAACACGGTGACGAGCGGGCGCACGACGAGCTGCACGCGCGACACCCGCAACCGCGCGGCAAGCGCCTTCGCGAGGTCGTACTCGAAGCCCCCCGTGACCGTCGCCGGGTCGGTGCTGTTGTACCAGGGCGCCGTGAGGCGTTCGGTGGCGACGGTCAGCACGCCGGGGATCATCGTGCGGATGTCCTGATCGTTCGCCGGCGGCAAGGTGGTCGTGGTCGTTGTCGTCGACGTCGACTCGGTCGGATCGACGACGGCGGTGGTCGCCGTCGCTGCCGCCGGCTTCGTCGTGGAGCAACCGGCCACTGGCAAGAGCGCAGTGGCCGCGGCAACGAGGACCGCCCATGCCCGTGGGCTCACCGCTTACCCAGATGCTCGACGAGCGCGGCGACGAGGCCGTCGATCGTGTGCTCCGCCGCCTCGACGGCAACCGGCAAGCCGTGCGCCCGCGCGGTCGCGGCCGTGATTGGGCCAATGCACGCGACGACGGGGGGCACCCGGTCGGCACCGGCTAGCTCGAGGAAGCGTTCGACGGTCGACGACGAGGTGAACGTCACGACGTCGGCGGACACGCACGCGTCGAGGAGCTCAGCGCCCGGGTCGGCGGTCTCGGTGCGATACGCGGCGACCACGTCGACGTCCCAGCCCTTGGCGCGCAAGCCGTCCGGCAGCACCTCGCGCGCACTCGCCGCGCGCGCGAGCAGCACGCGACCCCTGACGCCGGTCGGCGCGTCGGGGAACACCTCGACGAGCGACTCGGCGACGTACTCGGGCGGCACGAGGTCGGCACGGATGTTGCCGGCAGCGAGAGCGTCGGCAGTGCCCGGGCCGATCGCCGCGACGCGCACGCCGCCGAGGTCGCGCGCGTCGCGCAGCACCGACAGGAACCGGCGGGCGCCGTTCGCGCTCGTGAGCACCACCCAGGCGTAGTCGTGCAGCCTGGCGGCCGCGGCACGCAGCGCCGCGCCCTCGTCGTCGGGATCCTCGACGCGGATGACGGGCAGCTCGATGACGGTGGCCCCGGCCGCTTCCAGACGGGCGGCGAGCGCACCGGCCTGCTCCTGGGCACGGGTGACGACGACCGTGCGGCCGAACAGCGGGCGGCGCTCGAACCACGCGAGGTCGAGGGCCGCCACGTCACCGATCACGATCGTGGCGGGCGCCTGCAGCGGGGCATCGGCGATGGTCGCGAGCGTCGCCCTGACCGTGTGTTGCTCGGGGCGGGTGCCCCACGTGATCGCGGCAACCGGCGTGTCCGGCGGACGGCCGGCGTCCAGGAGCCGCTGCGCGATATGCCGGATGCGGGCGACACCCATGAGCACGACGATCGTGCCCCCTGCCCGGCCGATCGCGTCCCAGTCGACGCTGCCATCCTCCCCCGCGCTCGGGTCCTCGTGACCGGTGACCACCGTGAACGAGGTCGACGAGTGTCGGAGGGTCAGCGGGATGCCAGCGTACGCGGGCACCGCGATCGCAGACGTGATGCCGGGTACGACCTCGAACGGCACGCCCGCTTCGGCCAGCGCGGCGGCTTCCTCGCCGCCGCGCGCGAACACGAACGGGTCGCCTCCCTTCAGCCGGACCACGCAGGCACCGGTCTTGCCGCGCTCGACGAGCAGCTCGTTGATCGCGTCCTGGGTCACCTCGGCCCGGCCGGGCGCCTTGCCGACCGAGATGCGCTCGGCGTGCGGCGGTGCCAGCCGAAGCAGGCTCGCCACCGAGAGCCGGTCGTAGACGACGACGTCGGCGCGACGGAGGACCTCTGCACCGCGAACCGTCAGCAGCCCCGGATCGCCCGGCCCGGCGCCGACGAGGTACACCGTCATCGCCAGCCGTCCTCGAGCAACGCACGACCGCCGGCACCGTCGAGGAGGTGCGCGGCAACCGAGCGGCCGGTGGCGGCTGGGTCGGCGCCGCGGTCGCGGTGGCGCAGCACGATCCGGCCGTCGAGCGACGCGAGCATCCCGTCGACCTGCACGCCGCCGTCGTCGGTGACGGTCGCGTGCGCGCCGGCCGGAAGATCGCAGCCGCCTCCAAGCTCGGCGAGGAACGCCCGCTCCGCGTCGACGGCGCGGCGGCTCGGTTCGTGCTCGATCGCCGCCAACCGCTCGACGGTCGCGGCGTCGTCGCACCGGCACTCGACCGCGAGCGCGCCTTGCGCGACCTGGGGCAGCATCACCTCGACCGGCAGGCGCTCGGCGATGACGTCTGCCATCCCGAGCCGCTCAAGCGCGACCGCGGCGATCACCACCGCGTCGTGGTCCTTCGCCCGCTCGACCCGGGTCGGCACGTTGCCACGGACACCGGCGAAAGTCAGGTCGGGCCGAAGGTCGGCGAGCTGCACGCGGCGCCGGGCGGAGCCGGTCGCGACGCGGGCGCCAGCCGGCAGCGCCTCGAGGGTCGAGCCGACCAGCGCGTCGCGGGGGTCGCCGCGCTCGGCAACGGCGGCAATGACGAGACCGTCGACCTCGCCGGACGGCAGGTCCTTCGCCGAGTGCACCGCGAGGTCGGCCTGCCCGGTGAGCACCCCGACCTGCACCTCCTTCACGAACACGCCCTTGCCGCCCATCTGCCAGATGGGGACGTCGCTCCTGCGGTCGCCGGTCGTCTCCACGACGACCAGTTCCACGTCGAGCGCTGGGTCGTGTGCGCGCAACGCCGACGCCACCTGTTCAGCCTGCCAGCGCGCGAGCGCGCTGCCGCGCGTCGCGATGCGCAGTCTCAAAGATCGAAGAGGTCGCGCAGCGCCTCGGAGAGGCGATCGCCTTTCGCCGTGCCCGACGCGTCCTTCAGGAGAACAGTCGGTGCGTGCAGGAGCTTGGCGACGATCCCCTTGGTCAACGCCTGGAGCGCGGCGCGCTGGTCGTCGTCGAGCCCGGCCAGCCGGCCGTTGAACCGTTCGATCTCGGCTTGCCGGATCTCCTCGGCGCGCGAGCGGAGCGCGGTGACGAGCGGCGCGGCTTCGCGAGCGGTCGTCAAGGTGCGGTAGCGCGCCAACTCCTCCTCGATGAGCGCTCGGGCGCGGGTTGCTTCCCGACGCCGCTCGGCGAGACCGGCGTCGGCGAACCGGCGCAGGTCGTCCATGTCGAGCAGCGTGACACCGTCGATGTGGGCCGAGGCGGGGTCGACGTCGCGCGGCATCGCGATGTCGACGATCAACAACGCGCGACCACCACGGCGTTCCATCACCGAGCTCACGTCCGCGTGCTCGAGCATCACCGTCGTGGCACCCGTCGAGGTGAGCAAAACGTCGGCTTCGACGAGCGCGGCCGGGAAATCCGCCAAGCGGATCGCGCGACCGCCGAAACGGCTCGCGAGCGCACGTGCGGTGTCCCACGTCCGGTTGGCGACCTGGATCTCCGCCGCGCCGGCCTCCGCGATAGCAACCGCCATGCCCTCGGCCATCTCGCCGGCACCGAGCAGCAGCACGCGACGGCCTTCGAGTGACCCGATGCGCTCAGTGGCCATCGCGATCGCAGCTTGCGCGACCGACGTGATGCCGCGACCGATGCCGGTCTCGGTACGGACGCGCTTGCCGACCTCGAGCGCGTGGCGGAACAGCAGGTTCAACGATGACGCGGTGGTGCCTTCGCTCTGCGCGAGCTCCCACGCGTCGCGCACCTGGCCGAGGATCTCGCTCTCGCCGATGACGGCGGAGTCGAGCCCGCTCGCAACCGAGAACAGGTGCACCACAGCGGCATCGTCGTAGTGGACGTACAGGTGGCCGGCGAACTCCTCGGCGGGCAGGGACGACAGGTCGGTGAAGAAGTTCCGCACGTCCTCGTAGCCGGCGTGGAACCGCTCCGCCACCGCGTAGACCTCGGTTCGATTGCAGGTCGACAGCACAACGGCTTCGGACAGGTGCTGCCGCGCCCGCAGGTCGTGGAGGATCTTCGGCAAGCGCGCCGCGTCGATCGAGGTGCGCTCGAGCAGGTCGAGCGGGGCGGTCCGGTGGTTCAGCCCGATGACGACGACAGACACGCCTGGAGGCGCTCCTTGGCTTCGGCGAGGTCGCCCTCGCGGATCAGCTCAAGCATTCCCGAATCGAGCGCGAGTTTCCAACCAGGGTTCTCGGTCGGCTGGCCGCGCGCGGCCAGCTCCGCCCGTGCCTCGGCGAGCAGTTGCACGAGCGTGTCGTATTCGGGGCCGAGCTCCCGCTCGAAGCGCTCGCGCAACCAACTGGCGAGCGCCGGGCTGTGGCCGCCGGTCGAGACCGTGACGAGCAGTGGTCCGCGACGGGCACGGGCCGGCAGTGTGAACGAACAGTGCGCGGGGTCGTCGGCCGCGTTGACCCAGACGCCGGCGACCTCGCCGTCCTCGAACACTTGGGCGTCGACGTCGGGCGCGCCGGTCGCGGTCAACGCCAGCCGGTAGCCGGCGACCTCGCCACGCCGGTAGGGCCGCCGTTCGACGCTCACGCCTTCGAGCTCGGCGATCTCGTCGATCACCTCCGGCGCGACCACGGTCACGAGCGCGCCCGCGTCGAGCAGGCCGCGGACCTTGCCCAGCGCGACCCGGCCGCCGCCGACCACGAGGCAGCGCCGTCCGCGCACGATGAGGTTCACCGGGTAGAGCGGACCGTCGACGGGCACGGCGCCTCAGTCGGCTGCGACGAGCGCGGTCGTGCCGGCGGACGGGGCGATGCCGTGCTTCACGGTGCGCCGCTGCTGGTGGAAGCTCAGGATCTGCAGCTCGACCGCGAGGTCGACCTTGCGCAGCGATACGCCATCAGGAACGGTGAGCACGGCGGGGGCGAAGTTGAGGATCGACGTCACGCCCGCGGCCACGAGCCGGTCCGCCACCTCCTGGGCCGCGGCGGCGGGTGTCGCGATGATCCCGATCGCGATGTCGTTGGCGCGCACGATCTCGTCGAGCTCGTCCAGCGGCCGGATCTCGCTGCCCGCCACGCGCTGGCCGACCTTCGCGGGGTCGGCGTCGACCAGCGCCACGACATGGAAGCCGCTGGCGCCGAACCCTCCGTAGTTGGCGAGCGCATGACCCAGGTTGCCGATGCCCACGATCACGACCGGCCAGTGTTGGTTCAGGCCCAGTTCGCGGCTCATCTGGAACAGCAGGTACTCGACGTCGTAGCCGACGCCGCGGGTGCCGTAGGAGCCGAGATAGGACAGGTCTTTGCGGACCTTTGCCGCGTTCACCCCCGCGAGCTCGGCGAGCCGCTCGGAGGACACCGTCGTCGAGTCGCCCGCGATCTCGAGCAGACTGCGCAGGTACACGGGGAGCCGTGCCACCGTGGCGTCGGGGATGCGTCGTCGCGCCCGCTCGGTCATCCAGCGAATGCTACGAGTGAGATGCACATGTTCACAAGCACCCCGGTGGCACACTGCTCGCCGCCATGAACCTGGATCTCGCGCTCGCCGCCGCGGCGGCATTGCTGGCCATTGCCTTCGGGTGCTCGACGTTCGAGCGCTGGCTCGACCGCCGCAAGCCGCACGAGGCGGCGTGGACGGTCGCACTGGCGCTGTTCGCGGCCGCGTCGGTCGCGCTGTGGGGTGGCGTCGCGTTCGGCTGGAACGAGTGGTGGTTCCGGCTCTTCTACCTGTTCGGCGCGATCGTGAACGTGCCGTACCTGGCGCTCGGCACCGTGAACCTGCTCGGGAGCCGGACGCTGGCCCGCCGCGCCGCGCTCGGAGTACACGCGTTCGCAGCGTTCAGTGCCGGCGTGGTCGCCGTCGCGCCGGTGACCGGCGCCATCCCCGTCGACCGGCTCCCGCAGGGCAGTGACGTGTTCGGGCCGCTGCCGCGGGTCTTGGCCGCGGCCGGCTCGGCCGTGGCCTCGGTCGTGATCCTCGGGGGTGCGGCGTGGAGCGCGGTGCGCTTCGCCCGGCGCCGCGCGACGAGGCGGTTGGCGGGCGCCAACGCGCTCATCGCCTTGGGCACGCTCGTGCTCGGTGCCGGCGGCCTGCTCAACTCCGTCCTCGACGAGATGGACGGCTTCGCCGTCTCGCTCGTCGCCGGGCTGTCGCTGATCTTCGCCGGGTTCCTCCTCGCCTCCGGCGCATCCATGCGGTGATCGCGCCCTGCGCGCCGTTCGGCGCACACGGCGGTGTCAGTCCAGCACGCGGCGCAGGACCTTGCCGCTCACGCCGACGGGAAGCTCGTCGACGAACATCACCTTCTCGGGGCACTTGTAGCGGGCGAGGTGCTCCGCCGCGAACGCGATGAGGCCGTCCTCTTCGACCGAACTGCCCGGCCGCACCACGACATAGGCCTTGACCGCCTCGCCTGTGTACGGGTGCGGCACGCCCACCACCGCGCACTGCTCCACCGCGGGGTGCTCGAGCAGCACCTTCTCGACCTCCGCGGGGAACACGTTGAACCCCGACACGATGATCAGGTCCTTGATCCGGTCGACGAGGAACAGGTCGCCGTCGTCGTCGACGACCGCGACGTCACCGGTCCGCAGCCATCCGTCCTCGGTGAGCGCCGCGGCCGTCGCCTCCGGGTCGTCCCAGTAGCCCTTGAACACGTTCGGGCCTCGCACCCAGATCTCCCCAGGGTCACCGACGAGCACGTCCTCGCCGTCGAGGTCGACCAGACGCACCTGCACCCCGGGGAGCGGCGCGCCGATCGAGCCGGGCTTGAAGTTCGCAGCCCCCGTCGCGCTGGTCACGACCGGTGACGCCTCCGTGAGCCCGTAGCCCTCGGTGATGTCGATGCCGTAACGCTGCCGGCAGGCCGTGACGACGTCGAGCGGCAACCGGGCCGCGCCCGACGCCGCGACTCGCACGGTCGCGAACGCATCGGCGGGCGCGTCGGGCAGCGACGACCACGCGGTCCACATCGCAGGCGCGCCCGGCACGATCGTCACGCCGTGGCGCGCGATCGCCTCCAGCGCCGAGGTGGGATCGAAGCGCTCGATCAGCACGACACGCGACCCCGCGGCGAGCGAGACGCCGAGCACGACGTTGAGCCCGAAGATGTGGAACAGCGGCAGCACACCGAGGCTCACGTCGTCGGCGGTCTGGCGCCGGTCGGGGCTCGCCTGGAGCTGGTCGATGTTGGCGAGCAGGTTGCCGTGACTCAACATCGCGGCCTTCGGGAAGCCGGCGGTGCCGCTGGTGAACAGCAGCACGGCGAGGTCGTCGGCCCCGCGATCGACCACCGGCGCGGCCGGCTCCGTCGCCAGGAGGTCGTCGAGTGGCACCGTGCCCTCGCCGGCGTGCTCGGTCACCACGACGTGCTGGAGCGCACCCAGCGCGCCGCGGTCCACGCCGTCGAACGCTGCTCGCCCGGTGGGACCGACGATGACCGCCCGGGCGCCCACGGTCGCGAGCTGGTCTTCGAGCTCGCGCGGCGGGCTCGTGGGGTTCAGCGGCACCGCGACCAGTCCGGCGCCGAGCACTGCGAGGTACGACGCCACGAAGTACCAGTTGCTGCCGCAGACGATCCCGACCCGGTCACCGGGCTCGAGCCCCAGCCCGACCAGGCCGGCGCGGAGGCTGCCCGTTTGGTGCCGCAGCAGCCCATAGGTGGTGGGCTGGCCCCGGCTGATCAGTGCGACCGCGCCGTCGGGATGCGGGTCGATCAGCGTCGCGAGGTTCACGGGATCTGACCTTGAGGTAGGGACGGGCCGCCACGGGTCAAGGTTTCGGGCGGAGGTGCCGATACTTCCCCCGACATCGACGAACGGGCAACCCCGGGGAAACCCGGGTTCGCAAAGCCACGGGCCTACCGGGACAACGGTCCCCACGGCAGCCGAGCCACCGAATCGAGGGAGAACCATGCAACTGATCGCCGGTGGCCGCCGAGGCGGCCGTTGTGCTGCCGTGGCTGCGAGCGTCGCCGTGATCACCCTCGCCGGGTTCTTCGTGCTGGCCGGCGCGCCCGCGCAGGCTGCGCCGAGCGCCGACTCCGGGACGGAAAGCGCGTTCGTGGCCCGGATCAACTCGATCCGTTCCTCACACGGCCTCGCGCCGCTGCAGGTCTACGGCGAGCTCGTCGGCGTGGCCCGCGGGTGGAGCGACCACATGGCCGCGGCCGGTGGCATCTCGCACAACCCGAGCCTGTCGAGCCAGGTGTCCGCCGACTGGCGCAAGCTCGGCGAGAACGTCGGCGTCGGCTACGACGTGGACGGCGTGATGGACGCGTTCGTCAACAGCCCCGCGCACTACCGGAACATTGTCGACCCTGACTACAACTACATCGGTGTCGGCGTGACCTGGGGTGCCGACGGGCGGCTGTACACGACCCACGACTTCATGTACCTGCGCGACGGTGGCGATGCGCCGGCTGCCTCTGCTCCCACGCGTGCAGCCACCACCCAGCATCACAGCGAACCGGCGGCGCCGCCCGAGCCTCCGCCTCCGCCGCCGCCCCCGCCGCCTCCGCCCGCCGACCCCGCCCGGGTCCATGCGGTGCTGACGGCGCTGCGGGTGCTGTCGAGCTGACGCCAGCCTCGCCCGACACGTCACACTGTCCACGTGACGGCGATCGAGGTCCGCGACCTCTCACGGTCGTTCGGCGCGAACGTCGCGCTCGAGGGGCTGACGTTCGACCTGAGAGCCGGTGAGGTGCTCGCGCTGTTGGGGCCGAACGGCGCCGGCAAGACCACGACCGTGCGCCTGCTCAACGGCGTCCTCGCGCCAGATCGGGGTGAAGCACGCGTGCTCGGCATCGACCCGGCCCGTGACGGCGACGCGCTGCGCCGGCACACGGGTGTGCTGACCGAGAACGCAGGCCTCGACGACCGCCTGACCGCGCGGGAGAACCTCGAGTTCGTCGCGAAGGTGCGTGGCCTGCGCGGTGCCGGCGGCGCGCGCCGCATCGACGAGTTGCTCGGGCGGTTCGGGATGACCGACCGCGCCGATGACAAGGTGCAGGGGTTCTCGACCGGTCAGCGCAAGCGGCTCGCGCTCGCCCGCGCGCTGCTGCACGACCCGGAGGTGCTGTTCCTCGACGAACCAACGTCGGGTCTCGACCCAGCCGCGACCCGCGACGTCATCGAGCTCATCGGGTCGCTCGCAACCGAGCGCGGCCGGACCGTCGTGCTGTGCACCCACTTCCTCGGCGAAGCCGGCCGGCTCGCGCACCGCATGGCGGTCTTGCACCATGGACGTCTGCATGCGTTCGGTCGTCCCGACGAACTGGCCGCGCAGCTCTGGGACGGCCTCGACGCGGACCTCGACCTCGGCGTGGCCGCCGACGAACGCATCCGCTCGCTCGTCGAGCAGGTCGACGGGGTGTCGATGGCAACGGCGACACCGGAGGGGCTGCGGGTGCGCGTACACGATCGGGACGCGATGGCGCGGGTCGTCGCGCTGCTCGTCGGTCGGGAGGTCCCGGTCTACGGGGCGATCCCGCGCGTCCCCACGCTCGAGGACGTGTACTTCGCCATCGAGGCGCGCGTCGGCTCCCAGCCGCCGCCGGCGCCGGAGGCGCGCCTCGATGGCTGAGGATCGAGCGCGCCAACCAATCGACTGGAGCGCCGTGCGGGCTGTAATCGGCAAGGACGTCGACGCCGTTCGCCGCTCGAAGGCCATCGTGCTGCCGATGTTGATCGTCCCGTTCCTGCTGCTCGTCGTGCTCCCGTTGGTTATCGGCATCGCGGCGCGATCGCAGTCGAGCATCGACGTGTCGAAGTTCCTGTCGAACATCCCCGGCGATCTGGCGCGCCCGATCCTGCGCCTGCCGGTGCGCCAGCAACTCGTGGTGCTGGTCAACGGTTACCTGCTGGCGCCGCTGTTCCTCATCGTCCCGCTGATGGTGTCCGCGGTGCTCGCAGCGGACGCGTTCGCGGGCGAGAAGGAGCGCAAGACTCTCGAGACCCTGCTGCACCTGCCGCTGTCCGAGCGCGACCTGTTCATCGCGAAGCTGCTCGCCGCGTTCGTTCCCGCGGTCGTGCTCTCCTGGGTCGGCTTCGTCTGCTTCGCGGTGGTCACCAACACGGTCGCGTGGCCGGTGATGCACCGCATCTTCGTGCCCACTCGCCTGTGGTTGGTGATGATCTTCTGGGTCGCACCCGCGGTCGCCGCGCTCGGCCTCGGCGTGATGGTCCGCGTGTCGGCGCGAGCGCGCACCACGCAGGAGGCGAACCAGCTCGGCGGCGCGGTGATACTGCCGCTGATCTTCCTCGCCGTCGGGCAGTCCGCCGGGCTGCTGCTCGTGAGCGTGCAGATCGCGCTCGCCATCGGGCTGGTGCTGTGGGTGATCGCGCTTGCGCTGTGTGCACGAGGAGCGCACCGGTTCACCCGCGACCAGCTCGCGGCGCGGCTGTAGCGCCCACTCGGCGCGCGATCGCAGCGCGCTCGTCAGCGAGCGAGGAAGAAGAACTGCACGACCGCGGCGCCGAAGATCATCACGAGCAGCAGGGCGAGCACGATGGTGGTGCCCTTCCTCACCGATCCGCCTCCGGTTCGGCCCTGGCGCGCAACGTGAGCGGGGCTTCAAGTGACTCGAGGGTCACGAGGTCGCCTGGGTGGAGGCCGAGCTGGCCGGCAGCCGAGCCCCGATCGACGGCGATCGACACCAGGCCGTACGAGTCGACCACGAGGCCGACCTCCCCGGTGCGCAGCGCGGCGTAGTTGTCGGCGCGCACCGCGACGCGTATGTCGTCGGCGAAACGCAGCCGGATGCGGTCGCCCCACCCGTCGAGCTCGTCCGGATCGACGTTCAGCTGCGCGTTGCCGAACCGGTCGACCCACAGCACCTCGCTGACGAGCGCGCCGTCTTCCTCGCGGGTGACCGGCAGCAGCCCGGGCCGCAACGTGTTCGGGTCGATCGGATCGCCGAGCTCGCTGAGCTCGACGCCGTTGCAGAGGTGGGCGGCCGCGGGCGCGAAGATGTCGCGGCCGGCGAACGTGGGGCCGGGCGCGGCGAGCTGGTACTGCGGGTTCGTGAGGCTGACGGCGCGGTCGGCGCCGCCGACCATCGACACCGCCGCGGCGAGCAGGCCGTTGTCCGGTCCGACGAGCACGGACTCACCCCCGCCGACCTCGATCGCGACGGCGCGGCGTTCGGTGCCGACGCCGGGGTCGACGACTGCGAGCACGACGCCGGCTGCGAGGTACTGGGCGCTGCGGGCGAGGGTAAGGCTCGCCCCGCGGACGTCGTGCGGCTCGATCTCGTGGGTGAGGTCGATGACCGCGACGCCCGGCGCGATCGAGCGGATGACGGACTTCACGACGCCGACGAACTCGTCGACGAGGCCGTAGTCGGACAGGAACGTGATCGTGTCGTACCGGCGGCCCATGGGAGAGCCGACGGTATCCGGGCCACCCACCACCCAGCTACCGCGCCACCCCCGGCTGCACCCCTCCCCCCCCGGATCCACATTGGACGTATGGCGACAAGGCGCCGTCGCATCCGGTGCCGAGAACGGCGACGGCGGATTCCCGGCACGGTCGGCGACAGGAAATGTCGCCCGCGGTGCCAAAAGTGGGACGGGATCGGACGGGTCGCGCCCGCCCGGACGCGAGCGCGTCAGCCCGCTTGCGTGTACTGGTTCGCGATGAACGCGTCGACGTCGTCCTCGCGCAGCCGGAACGACTTGCCGATGCGCACCGCGGGCAGGTCCCCGGCCTTGATCAACCGGTACACCGTCATCGTCGAGACTCGAAGCAGCTCGGCGACCTCGTGCACGGTGAGGAACCGTGCCCGCGCGTGCGACTGGGCCATCGGAATACCCCTTCCTCCGCTGGGGAGACTGTACGCCGGTGTGGCTGGTGTTGTCACCGGGACCCCTGCGCCCCCGGCGCCCCGCCCCGAACCCGCCCCGAACCCGGCGCTAACCCCGGCCGAGCTCGACCGAGCGGGCGGTCGCGGCCGCGACGGCGTCGAGGAACGCGGCCCGGACGCCTGCCGCCTCGAGGGCGCGCAGCCCGGCCGCGGTCGTGCCGCCGGGGCTCGTCACCATCGCTCGCAACGCCTCCGGCCCCTCTCCTGTCTCGGCCAGCAACCGTGCCGCGCCGAGCAGGGTCTGGGTGGTGAGCGACGCGCTCACCTCCCGTGACAGGCCCACCAGCACGCCGGCCTCCACGAGCGCCTCGGCGACGAGGAACACGTAGGCGGGGCCCGATCCGGACAGGCCGGTCACCGCGTCGAGTTGCGCCTCGGTGAGCCGCACGACCGTGCCGACGGCGGCGAGGATCGACTCGGCCCAGTCGAGATCGTCGCCCGACACGCTCGACCCGCCGGCGATCGCCGACGCGCCGGCACCGACCAGCGCCGGAGTGTTCGGCATCGCCCGTACCACCGGGATGCCCGGCCCGAGCGCGCGCTCGAGCCGGGCCAGCGTTACCCCGGCGGCGATCGACAGCACCCGCCCGCATCCGGCGGCGACGACCGCGGGCGCCACCGCCTCGATGTCGCCCGGCTTCACGGCAAGGACCGCACCGTCGCACGCGGCGGGCTCGGCGAGCACGCAGAGGCCGGGGAACTGCTCGCTCAGCGCGGTCCGCCGCGCCGGCACCTTCTCGACCACGCCGATTTCGGATGCGTCTGCCCACCCGCCCGCCAGCAGCCCCGTGATCAACGCCTCACCCATGCGGCCGCCGCCGACGACTGCGAGCTTCACGGCCGAGACGGTACCGCCGGCCCCGGCACCGAGCTGCGCCGGAACCGGTCGAGCCGGTGACGGTGCCCACCCGCCCCTTCCCCGACGAGCGACCGGTGCACCGCCACCGGCTCGTGGTCGACCCTAGACCGGAGACAACAGGAAAAGCAATGGAAGATCACGACAAGCCACCAACGGCGCGCAGCGACCGTGGGCTCAGCGGAAGTGTGACGCGAACCCGATGCGCAGCGCGGGTCGGAAGAACTGCTCGACCCACACGTACAGCGACCCGAGGATGCGGTCGAGCTCGTCATCGGTGATCGCCGCGTTCGGGAATTGGCCGGTGAGGAAGATCGCGTCCTCCTCCCCGATCGCGAACGCGGCACCGTACAGCTTCCGGTTGCGCCGCAGCAGGTGCTCGTAGAACTGCGCGTGGTTCTCCTCCGGCGCGGGCATCACGTAGGTCTCGTAGTGCAGCGTGCGCTGCCGCAGCATGAACCAGATCGTGAACGTGTCCTTCTGCTCACCCTTCACCCGCACGAACCACCGGCGCTCGGCGGGGTCACGCTCCACCGCGGCGATCACGGGGTTCTCCATTCGCTGGCGCTCAGCCCACGCGTCGATGCGAGCGGCGAGCTCATCGAGCGCCGCCTCGCTGAACACGCCGTCCATGGTGCCCTTCAGGTGCAGGTGATGAGCTGCCGGGAGGTGAGGTCGGCATACAGCCGCCGCAGCCGGGCCGCGGTCGTCGACCAGGTGTAGCCGCGGGCGCGCGCCGCCGCGGCGGCACCCATCGCGCCGGCCAGCCTGGGATCGGCCAGCAGCCGCGCGATCGCGGCGGCGAACGCGTCAGGGCTGCGCTCGTCGAGCAGGAACCCGGTCGTGCCGTCCTCGACGAGCGTGCGCAGACCGCCGACGGCGGCGGCGACCACCGGTGTACCGCACGCGGCGGCTTCCAGCGCGACCAGACCGAACGACTCCGACCGGCTGGGTACGACGCACACGTCGGCGGCCCGGTAGTACGTCGCGAGCAGGTGGTGCGGCTGCGGCGGGACCCAGTGGATCCGGTTGGTGAGACCCAACTCGTCGGCGAGCGCGTGCGCCTTCGCCGCCTCGGCCGGGCCGTCGGCGCCGCTCGGCCCGCCGACCACGACGAGCTGCGCGTCGGGACGTTCGAGCGCGGCGAGCGCGCCGACCGCGACGTCGAGTCCCTTCAACGGCTGGATGCGTCCCACGAACAGCAGCAGCGGCGAGCCGTCGAGGCCGATACCGAGGGCGCGGCGCGCCCCGGCGCGATCGCCGGGCGAGAAGAAGGCATGGATGACACCCGGCGGCACGAGCTGCACGCGCTCGGGTGCCGCGCCGTACAGCTCGACGAGCTGCTTCGCCTCGGCGACGCACGACGCGGTGATCGCGTCCGAGCAGTCCATCACCGCGTGCTCGGCCTGGACGCGCCGCTCGGGTTCGGGATCACCGGTCTCGGCCTTCACCCGGGCAAGGGTGTGGAACGTCGACACGAGCGGCACGTCGAGCTCGTGCTTCAGGCGGTGACCCGCCACGCCGGACAGCCAGTAGTTCGCGTGGATCGCGTCGACGTCGCGCCTCGAGCGCAGCTCCTCGAGCACGCCATCGGCGAACTCGTCGACGACCTCGGGCAACCGTTCCTTCGCGATGTCGACCGGACCCGCGTCGACGTGCACGACACGGAAGCCAGGCTCCACGTCGACCACATCAGGAAGCTCGCCGTGCCACCGGCGGGTGAACACGGTGCACGACACGCCGGCCTGCGCGAGCGACGAGACGAGCTCGCGCACGTACACATTCATGCCACCGCTGTCGCCCGTACCGGGTTGGACCAGCGGCGACGTGTGCAGGGAGAGGACGGCAAGCGTGCGCACGGCGTGGTCGAGGCTACCGGGGCTCGGCGGGATCGCCCGCCGGGACCGCCTCGGCACCATTCTCGTGCCGGAACGATTCGTAGATCCGCACCAGCGTCCGCTTCTGGTCCTCGTTCAGGTGCGGGTCACGCCGGATGTCGTTCACCAGGTCGGCGTCGTCGTCGCGGGGGTCGAGGATGCCGGCCCGGATGTACAGCGTCTCCGACGAGATCTCCAGCGCACGAGCGATCTGCTGGAGGATCTCCGCCGAGGGCTTGCGCAGGCCACGCTCGATCTGGCTGAGGTACGGGTTCGAGATGCCCGCCATCTCGGAGAGCTTCCGCAGCGACAGCTGCCCGATGCGGCGCTGGTCACGGATGAACGCGCCCAGGTCGCGCATGCGGGCTTCGAGGTCGGGCACGAGGCGCAGGGTACGCGACGATCGCGAGCGCGAGCGAGCCATCCGCGAGCGCCGTGGCCCGCAGGCGCAGGAGACGACCTCAGACGCGCTGGGGCAGCGTCTCGATGATGCCGGCGAAGATCCGGCAGACCTCGGGATCGAACTGTGTGCCCGCCATGCGCTCGATCTCCTCGGCGGCGCGCTCGACGCCGAGCGACGCGCGGTACGGGCGGTCGGTGGTCATCGCGTCGAACGCGTCGACGACCTGGAACACCCGCGCCGGCAGCGGGATCTCTGTGCCGCGCAAGCCTTCGGGATAGCCGGCGCCGTCCCACATCTCGTGATGGCACCGGACGATCGATGCCGCCGTCGTCATGAACGGGATGCCCTGGAGGATCTGGTAGCCGATGATCGGGTGCGTGCGCATCACGCGCCATTCGGCGGCGGTGAGCGGGCCGGGCTTGTTGAGGATGCGTTCCGGCACGCCGACCTTGCCCACGTCGTGCAGCAGGAAACCGAACTCGGCATCGGGATACTCGGAGGCAACCCCGAGCGCCTGCATCAGCGCGTTGCCGTAGACACGACACCGTTCGAGGTGCTGGCCGGTGTACGCGTCCTTGGCCTCGACCACGTAGGCCATCGACCGCACCGTCTCGAGATAGGTCGTGCGCATCTGACCGAGCGCCTCTTCGAGCAGCTCCGAGCGCTCCTTCTGCCGCCGGTACAGCTCACCGACGTCGAGCGCGAACCGTTCGAGCTGCTGGCCAAGCGTCTCCGGCGTGGAGATCCCGAGCGCACCGAGCGGGTCGGTCGGCACTTCCGGCGAATCGGGCCGCACACTCATGTCACGAGGCCATCTTCTCCACCACGTCGAGCAGCTCGATCGCGGAGAACGGCTTGGTCAGGTATGCGTCGGCGCCTGCCTTCGTCGCTTGCTCGCGGGTCTCGGCGTCGTCGCGCGCCGAGAGCATGATCACCTTCATCTTGTCGTGGTCGATCCGGCGGCAGACCTCGATGCCGTCGACGCCCGGCATCATGACGTCGAGCACGACCGCGTCGGGCCCGCGCCCCATGATCGCGTCGAGCAGCAGGAGCGCAGCCGGACCGTCAGCCGCTTCGACGACCTCGAAGTTGTCGGCCTCGAGGACCGTCCGCACGACCCGGCGGATCGCCTCGTCGTCGTCGACGACCAGCACGACCCGCTTCCGCCCCAGCTCGGTCCCGGTCATTGCAGCAGCGACTCCACCGACGCCTCCCCGGTGCGGTACCGGCGGGTCAGCTCTGCCTGGAGGGCATCGATCCGGTCGAACAGCTGGCGCCGGAAGCCCGACACCTCGTGCTCGAAGGCTTCGAGCGCCTTCTGCAACTGCTCGACCGCCTCGTCGGACAGGGACGGCAACGAGTCGACGTCGTGGCCGGCGACGATCTCGTCGAACCGGCGCTGCAGGTCGGCGTCGATCTCGCCGGGGGCGAGCAACTGCGGCAGCCGCCCGACACCCGGCCCGCGGGTGCGGTCGGCGAGGATCTCCGGGAGCTGGCTGATCAGCGACGCGAGCTCGCCCGGTGCTGCCCCGTCGCGCCGGCGCTGACGCTCGACACCGACGATGTCGAGGCGGCCCTGGACGAGCCGGCGCAGGTACGAGAGGCCGGTCTCGACCTCCTGGCACTCGGTTCGCATCGAGCGGATCTCCGGCAGCGGCCGACCGGTGAGGTCGCCCAGGTAGCCGTCGTCGAGGATCCGATCGAGTTGGGACGCCACGCGCTGTCTCCCCCGTGAGAACCCTCGTGAGCGTCACGAGTTGGTCTGCTCAGGTTAGCCCTCGGGCGGCGCATCCTCGTAACGTTCCTGGCATGCGCACACTGCTCCGCTCGGCCATCGCGTCCGCAGTCGTGCTGGTCCCGCTGGCCGCGTGCGGGAGTGGCTCGTCGGCGAGCAACCCGGTCGCCGGTGCGGACGTCACGGTCCACGCGAAGGACACGCTGAAGTTCGACGAGAGCCGCTACGAGGCCAAGGCGGGCACGATCACGATCGGCTACCGCGACGACGGTTCGCTCGCCCACACGCTGGTCATCGACGGCCATCCGGGGTTCAAGCTCGAGGTGAGCAAGCGCGGCCAGACCGTGACCGGCCAGGTCGACCTGCCCGCCGGTACGTACACCATCTTCTGTGACATCCCGGGCCACCGGAGCGCGGGCATGGAGGCACAGCTCGTCGTCGGTTGAGCGCCCGCGCCGCGCCGCTCACCGCCGCTCACCCCCCGGTCAGCGGTTGTTGAGGATGACCTCCCAGCCCACGAAGAAGATCACCGCCCAGTAGACGAACCCGTACAGGATCGTCTTGCGGTGATCGTCGAAGACGAGCTTGTTGAAGGCGTTGTCGAGGCCACCGAGGTAGCCGAGCGCGCTCGCCTCGACGAACGCCCACAGCACGATCACCAGCAGCCAGTACAGCGCCGTGTTGTGCAGGTCGCCGTTCACGTTCGCGTACTTGAAGGCGAAGTGCGTCGTGAAGACCATGAAGAACAGCATCACGATCGAAAAGAACGTGTTGGCGCGAGACGCACGCGCGCCCTTCTTCGCCGCTGCCGGCTGCGCCGGATCCGCTTCGCCGCCCGCGATCTGGTTGCGGATCGAGCCGATGACGACCTGCTGCGCGGGCCAGATGACGAGCCACACGTTGGCCAGCATCGTCACCGCGAACAGGATGCCGGTGAGGATGCTGGCGCCGGTGACCGACGTCGGGTCCGCATAGTTCTTGACGCCGTCGGCGGTGTCGGACGAGTAGACGGCGAGCATCACGACACCGAGCAGGAACGTCGCCATGGCGGCCCAGCGGAACCACCACAGCGCTCGCCACGTGATCTTGTCGAACGCCTCGTTGCGCGCACCGGGGCTCAGCTCGGCGAACGCAGGCGTCTGCACGAAGTTGAAGAAGTAGAGCAGCCCGATCCATGCGATGCCGACGAGGATGTGTCCCCATCGGGCGAGCACCACCAACCCGCCGTTGGATTTGAAGAAGTCCTCGAAGATCACAGCCAGCGCCACGTTCGCCCCTCTCGTTCGACCTCGAACGCCGGCGAAACATACCTCGCGGCGGCTCGCGAGGTGGTGAAACCGCGTCGAGCGGGTAGACCGGCCCTCGAACGAAGACAGACGTGCGAGAGGAGAAGCACATCATGGGCGACGAGGTCTACGTCCTCCCCGACCTCCCCTACGACTACGGCGCGCTCGAGCCCCACATCAGCGGCCAGATCATGGAGCTGCACCACGACAAGCACCACGCCGGTTACGTGAAGGGCGCGAACACGGCGCTCGAGAAGCTGGCGTCGGCCCGCGACAGCGAGGACTACGGGGCGATCAACAAGCTCCAGAAGGACCTGGCCTTCAACCTGTCCGGCCACGTGCTGCACTCGCTGTTCTGGCAGAACCTCTCACCCCACGGCGGCGGCGAGCCGACCGGTGACGTCGCCGAGCAGCTCACGAATGACTTCGGCAGCTTCGAGCGGTTCAAGCGGCACATGACCGAGGCGGCATCGACCATTCAGGGATCCGGCTGGGCCCTTGCCGCCTGGGACCCGTCGGCCCGGCGGGTGATCATCGAGCAGGTCTACGACCACCAAGGCAACCACGGGCAGGGCACGATGCCGCTGCTCGCGATCGACGCCTGGGAGCACGCCTACTACCTGCAGTACAAGAACCTGAAGGCCGACTTCTTCAAGGCGATCTGGAACGTCTTCGACTGGGAAAACGTCGCTCAGAAGCTCAAGGCGGCTCGCGACACGGAGTGGGACCCGAACCTGTAGTCAGGTCGAGAGGCTCACGACGAGCGCCCACACGGGCGCGAGCAGCAGCAACGAGTCGAGTCGGCGCAGCGCGCTGGCCGCTGCGTCGGCCGACGGCAGCACCGCCGACGCGGTGAGCTGGCCCGCCGGGCACAGCAGCGCGGCGAGCGCGGCGTACCCGAACGAGCCGGGGAGCTCGAACGGCTTGATGCCGAGCGCGGTCAACGCGAACGTCACGACGACGATCGCGGTCGCGCCGGCCACCGGACCTTCGAACGGGCTCGCCGCGCCCGAGCCCACGAGGTAATCGCCGGTCTCGTAGGCGCCCACGACGAACAGCAGCCCGACCGCCGCTCCGAACTCGAGGTGCGCGGCGAGCGAGACCGACGCCGCCGCGAACCCGGCGAACAGGGCGCAGCGCACAGTGAACGACGCGTCCACGACCGGGTTGGCCCGCGGGTCCCGCGCCGCCCGCGCCGAGCTGAGAAACAGGGCGACGGCGACGGTCACGAGGATCGCGGCGCCGGCAACCGGCGGGGACACCACGCCGGAGATCCCGATGGCGGCGGCGCAGGCGCCGGCCGCGGCGCGGTGGGGCCGGGCGCCACGGACGCGCCAGGCTCGCGCCGTCTGGAGCGCGGCGACGCCGGCGGTGGCGGCGAGCAGCACGCCGACGCCGAGGCGTCCGGAGGCGATGGCCGCGAGCTCGACCGCGAACCACAGCAGGCCGAGCCGCACCCGCGGCCCGTCGACGTCGTAGACGGGACGGTACCGGTGGGCGCGGAGGGGCAGCCGCGTGCGCGCGTGCCGGCCTCGGTCGCGTGGGCGGTTGGTCAGGGTGCGTTCCTCGCGGGCTTCGACTTCGCGCCAGACCGGCACGCGCCGAGCCGGCATCCGAGCTCACCCACCGGACACGGGCGGCAGCACCGCGACCTCGTCGTGCTCGCCGGCCGGGGCGTCGAAGCCGGCCTCCTCACCGTTGAGCCACACGCGGCACGACGGGAGCAGCGCGGCGAACCCCTCGCCGTACCGGTCCACCGCGGACGCGAGGACCTCGCCGACCGTGCTCCCTGGCAAGGTGTCCCGTGCCGTCCCCGCCCGCTCCCGCGCGGCTGCGAACAGGCGGAGCACCGGCATCGCGCCTCGTCAGGCCGTCTCGACTTCGGCCCAGCCGTTCTTGACCACGACGGCGCCCGCGGACGAGGCCTCGAAGGCGTATGCGTGGCGGCCGCCGGTCGAGCCCGCGTCGAACAGCTCGACAACGATGTCGTTGCCGGGAAAGACGTTGGCCGCGAACCGCACGGCCAGCCGCTTCAGCCGTGCCGGATCGCCGTCGCACACGGTCTTGACGACCGCCTGGCTGCACATGGCCATCGTGCAGAGCCCGTGAGCGATGATGCCCGGCAGCCCGACGCTCTTCGCGAACGCGTCGTCGAGGTGGATCGGCATCTCGTCGCCGGAGGCGTCCCGGTAGCGGAACGTCTGGTCTTCGTCGACGTGGATCGTGAAGCTCGCCACCGGATGCGCGCGCGCCGCTTCGGGGAAGTCGTGGCCTGGCTTGTCCGGCCCCGCCGACTCCCCGTCGCTCATGCCCCGGATGAAGATCGTGACGTACTGCGTGAGGACCGGCTGGCCCGCGTCGTCGGTGCTGTCCACCTTCACGACGAACCGGGTCCCCGACCCGCTGACACGGATGGCGTACGACTCGGCGGTCGTCGTGAGCCGCGTGCCGGGAACCAGCGGCTGGTGGAAGTGCATGTCCTGCTCGCCGTGGACGATCATCATCATCGCCTCGGGTGGGATCACGTCGGCGGCGGCGACGAGCAGCTGGCTCCATGTGGGCACGACGCCGAACACCGGCGGCGCGTACTTGCCCGACTCGTAGGCAGGGTTGTCGTCGTTCGTGGCGGCGGCGTACTGCTTCGCCCGGTCGGGGTCGATGACGGCGGTGTCGGGGGGATAGCGCGTGCCGAGCTTGTCGGTCGGGAGGGCCATGGCGGAGAAAGTAGCGTCGATCGCCGTGGGCAGCCGCGTGCTCCTCGTCCGTCACGGTCAGTCGGAGTGGAACGCGCAGGGCCGCTGGCAGGGACAGGCCGACCCGCCGCTCACCGATGCCGGCAGGGCACAGGCGCGCGCCGTGGCACGGGCGATCGGCGGGGTCGACGCGATCTTCTCGTCGGACCTCCGGCGCGCGGCCGAGACTGCGCAGATCGTGAGCGACGCCCTCGGCGTCGGTCCGGTGATCGTCGATCCCGCGTTGCGCGAGCGCGACGCCGGTGCATGGTCGGGGCTCACTCGCGACGAGATCCGCGAGCGGTTCCCGGGCTACCTGCCCGACGACCACCACCGCGTGTTCGCACCGTCGCGGACGGTGCCTCGCCGGCCACCGGGATGGGAGCCCGACGGTTCGGTGCTCGACCGGGCGCTCGCCGCGCTCGGCCGCATCCATGCCGTCGTCGGTGACGGCGATGCGCTCGCTGTCACCCACGGCGGGGTGATCTACGTGCTCGAAGACCACCTCGGCGAGCCGTTCGCACGCCTGGCCAACGGCGGCGGACGCTGGTTCGAGGTCGATGGCGAGCGCGTCACACTCGGCGAGCGGATCCTGCTCGTCGACGATGACGGCGCGCCCGTGACCGTCCCGACTGAGATCTGATCGCATGAGCTACCGGGTGGAGGTGATCCGCTCGAGACGCCGGCGCAAGACGGTGTCGGCGCGCCTCGTCGGCGACGTCGTGCAGGTGCAGATGCCGGCGTGGATGTCGAAGGCAGACGAGGACCTGTACGTCGCGCACCTCGTCGAGCGGATCGAGCGCCAGCGCGAACGGGCGAAGTTCGACGTGATGACCCGCGCGATCAAGCTCGCCGCGAAGTACGACCTGCCGCTTCCCGCCTCGGTCCGCTGGGTTTCGAACCAGCAGTCGCTGTGGGGCTCGTGCACGATCGCCACACGCGAGATCCGCGTGTCCGATCGGCTCGTGCCGTTCCCGTCGTGGGTGCTCGACTACGTGCTCGTTCACGAGCTCGCGCACCTCGCCGAGCCGAGCCACTCGAAGCGGTTCTGGCAGCTCGTGAACCGCTACCCCCGCGCCGAGCGAGCCCGCGGGTTCCTCATGGCGAAGGGGATGGGCGAGCGCTGAGCCGGGTCAGGTCTCTGCTTGCGCCTGGTGCGTGATGCAGAACCGCGCCGCCGGTTGGGCTTCGAGGCGCTCGTCGCCGATGGGCCGACCGCACGCCTCGCACCGCCCGTAGGTGCCCTCGTCGAGCCGGCGCAGCGCGCGCTCGATGTCGGCGAGCTCGGCCTCGACCTGTTCGAGGATCGAGAAGTCCTTCTCGCGCTCGAAGGTCTCGGTCGCCACGTCGGCTGAGTGCTGCGCGAGGTGGGAGAGCTCGGACATGCTCTCGTCTTCGGACTCGTCGTGGAGGTGCTCGGCCTCGAACCCGGCACGGACCTCCTCGAGCCGGGCTCGCTCGTCGTCGAGGCGCTGACGGGCCGCGTCCTGGTCCATGGGCCCCGGAGCGTAGCGACGTGACAGGATCGCCGGCATGGGTTGGCTCGACGGGCACCGCGCCGTCGTGACCGGTGGTGGCTCGGGCATCGGCGCCGCGGTCTGCCGGACCTTCGCGCGTGAGGGCGCTCGTGTCGCGGTGCTCGACCGCCACGTCGGCGCCGCCCGCGCCGTCGCGGCGCAAGTCGGTGGGGTGGCGCTCGCGTGTGACGTGACGCGACCCGACGATGTCGAGCGCGCCATGCTCGACGCCGACTCCGCGCTGGGCGGCATCACCGACCTCGTGAACAACGCGGGCACCGGGCGGAGCAAGCCGCTGCACGCCTACACCGACGCGGAGTGGGAGCTCATCGTCGGCGTGAACCTCACCGGGGCGTTCCGCTGCATCCGTGCCGTCGCTCCACTGCTGGCCGAGCGGGGTGGCGGCTGCATCTTGAACAACGCATCGTTGAACGCGCTGCGCCCGCTCCCGGGCGAGGGCCCGTACTCGGCCGCGAAAGCGGGGCTGGTGAACCTCACGATGACCGCCGCGGTCGAGTACGCGCCCGCGGTCCGTGTGAACTGCGTGTCACCGGGGCTGATCGACACGCCGCTGACCGCGATGATCGGTGCGAACCCCGAATGGGCACAAGCCGCGCGCGCGGGTACGCCGCTGCGTCGCATCGGATCCCCTGACGAGGTGGCCGAGGTCATCGCGTTCCTCTGCTCGGACCGCGCCGCCTACGTCACCGGGCAGAACATCGTGATTGACGGTGGCGCCGCGCTGGGGAGCCTCCAGGCCGACGGGCTGCTGCGCGCGATGCTCGCTCCCCGCGCCGGCGAAGACCACGCAGGGCGCTGAGTACGCTCGCTGCGGGCCGCTAGCTCATCGGGTAGAGCAGGAGACTTTTAATCTCAAGGTGCCGGGTTCGAGCCCCGGGCGGCCCACGCCGGTCCCGGCAACCACTGGTCACACGAAGCGGACGTCATCGACCTCGTCGGGCTCGACGAGGCGCGCACAGGTCGGGCAGTACCACCGTGGCTCAACGGGCGTGCCGCACATGCCGTGGTGCACCGGAACGGCGTCGGGATCGCGGCCCGCACCCCAGTGGGCGAGCAGGCGGAGCGCGCCGGCAAGCTCCTCGCCGGCCGCGGTCAGCCGGTAGTCGAAGCGAGGCGGCCGCTCGGAGTACTGGGTCGCGACCACCACACCGTTGGCCTCGAGATGGCGCAGCCGCTTCGACAGCACGTTCGGCGCCAGCCCGCGCATGGTCTCGAGCAGCTCGTTGAACCGAAGGGGGCCGTCGAGGAGCGTGTTGACCAGCAGCAGCGTCCACCGGTCACCGACGCGGGCGAGTGCCTCCTCGAGCGCGGCAGGTGCTGCTGGGTCGATCCGCATCGGTCCATCCTGCCCGCGTGGCCCGCGGCTCGCCATGGCTACACTCCTGGTGACTTGCAGATAGCAATCTACTAGGGGAGGCCGCCATGGCGGTGCTGGAAGGGTTGCAGGAGGCGGCGAGGGCGGCGGTGGCAGGCGTGAGCCCGTCGGTGGTGCGGGTCGGCCGAGGTGGTGGCCGGGGCTGCGGCGTGGTCATCGGCGACGGGCTCGTGGCGACCAACGCCCACAACCTGCGCGGCGACGAGGTGCACGTGACCTTCGCCGGCGGCCGTGAGGCGCTGGCCGCCGTCGCTGGAGTCGACGCCGACGGCGACGTCGCCGTCCTGCGGGTCGACACCACCGGGGCGCCCGCGGTCACCTGGTCCGACGAGCTGCCCGGTCCCGGCGACGTGGTCTTCGCCGTCATGCGGACCTCCGGCGCGGGCGAGCGGGTCTCGTTCGGCATGGTGAGCGGCACCGAGCGGGCCTTCCGCGGCCCACGGGGCCGGCGGATCAAGGGCAGCATCGAGCACACCGCGCCGCTGCCCCGGGGCTCGTCGGGCAGCCCGCTCGTCACCGGATCCGGCGCCGTCGTCGGCCTGAACACCAACCGGCTCGGGGACGGCTTCTACCTGGCGATCCCCGCTGACCGCGAGCTGCGGGACCGGCTGGCCGCGCTCGCCACCGGCCGGTCGCGGTCCCGCCGGCGTCTCGGCGTCGGGCTCGCACCGGCGAAGGTGGCCCGCGCGCTGCGGCGCTCGGTCGGCCTCGACGAGCGTGACGGGCTGCTGGTTCGGGTGGTGGAGGACGGCTCGCCGGCCGCGGCCGCCGGCATCCGCCAGGGCGACCTGATCGTCACGGTCGGTGGCCAGCCGGTCACCACCGCAGACGATCTGTACGACGCGCTCGACGGCGAGCCGGCCGAGGTGCACCTCGGCATCGTGCGGGGCAGCGAGGAGATCGCGCTCACGGTTCGCTTCGAGGGTTGACAAGGGCCGGGCGCAGGCCCGGCCCGAACGCGCCGGCACCCCCGACGAATCGGGGGTGCCGGCGATGTGATTGGTGCCACGCGCCAGGTTCGGTTTCCGTCCAAACCTCAGAGGGTCTCCGCCGCCGGATGCCGTTCCAGGTGCCTCCGACCGCGTCGCCCGCTTCTGTCTTTGCCCAGCGCGCGGTGGCTAAAAGCGGCCGCCGCCACGCATGGCAGTACTCCCTCTGTTGTGCTTCGTTGTGCATCGCCTCCGGTGTCGCCACACCGGATCGGCCGAGACGGTACCGGAATGCCGCCGCCGTGTATAGGGGGCAAAAGGCCCGTTCCCGGGTGGCCGGATCGGTGGATGCGCACCTCCCCCGGCCGTGCTGGTGCGTTAGGTTCCCCCCAACACGCTGAGCGGGACCCAACCAGTGGCGAGGAGGCGGCCGTGAAGCGCGATGGCGGGTTGCTCGCGCCGGTCCGCTACCGGCAGTTCCAGCTTCTCTGGTCGGCGCAGATCTTCAGCGAGCTCGGCGACTGGGCGGGCCGGCTGGCGCTCGGGGTCGTGGTGGCCCAGCGGACCGACTCGGCGATCCTCACCGCGCTGGTCACGACCGCGAGCGTCGTGCCCTACATCGGCATCGGCCAGGTGCTCGCGACCTGGGTCAACCGCTTCCGGCGCATCCGGGTCATCGTCGTGACCGACCTCGGCCGCGGGCTGCTCTTCGCCGTGCTCGCGCTGCACCTGCCGGTGTGGACGATCCTCGTATTCGCGTTCGTGGCCGGGTGCCTGACCCCGCCGTTCGAGGCCGCCCGCAATTCGCTCACGATCCTCACCGTCCCCGAGCACATCTACGGCGACGCGGTCGCGCTGGCGAGCGTGACCTTCGACCTGTCGGTGCTGTTCGGCTACGCGGCCGGCGGCGCGCTGATCGCGTCGGTCGGGGCGCGGCCGGCGCTGCTGATGAACGCCGCGTCGTTCGTGCTCTCCGCGCTGCTGCTGAGCCGCATGGCCGTCGCCCGGCGCGCGCCGGAGGGCGGCGCCGAGGTGCGCGTGCGCGACGGTTGGCGGGCGATGGTCGACGACCCGTTCATCCGCCGGTTCGTCGTCAGCTACACCGTCGTCGGCGCGTGCGCGGTGGTCGGCGAGTCGCTCGTCGCGCTGTACGCGCTGCGGGTGCTGCACCGCACTGCAGGGGTCAGCGGCCTGCTGGCTGCCGCAATCCCCGCCGGCGCGATCGTGGCGACGATCGCCGCCCGCTCGCACGGCGACCACGGCGCGAAGATGCGCCGGTCGGCCGCGATCGCGTTCGCCGGCTCGGTCGTCGGTCTTGCCACGTTCTTCGCCGCGCCGGGGCTTCCGGTCATCCTGGTCGGCTTCGCCGCCATCGGCGCGCTCAACGCGAGCCGCGTTCCCGCCAACGAGGTCACCGCGGTCCGCCTCGACGACCGGATGCGGGGCCCGACGTTCACCGTGCTCAACGGCTTCCTGCTGGGCAGCCAGGCCGCGGCGGCCGCGGCCGGTGGCGTTATCGCACGGGGCATCGGCGTGCGCCAGACGATCGCGCTGTCGCTCGTGCTGTCGGCGGTGGTCGCGGCGTGGGCGCTGGCCAACCCACCTCGCGAGTTGCGCCACCGGATGGGCGCGGCGCGATGACGTGTCAGGTGACCGGCGTGAGGTTGTAGCCGATCGACGGGGTCCGCAGCAGGTGGGCGATCTCGCCGGCTTCCACCGGATGGCTGTAGAGGAACCCCTGGGCCTGGTCGCAGCCGTGGTTGCGCAGGAAGATCTGCTGCTCGATCGTCTCCACCCCTTCCGCGACGCACTCGATCTTGAGGCTGCGGGCCATCGCGATCATCGCGCTGACGATCGGCGCCTCGGCGTGGTGGCTGTCGATCTCGCTCACGAACGACCGGTCGATCTTCAGCCGGTCGATCGGGAACGCGCGCAGCCGGCCGAGCATCGAGTACCCGGTGCCGAAGTCGTCGATGGCGAGCTTCGCGCCGAGCGCCCGGAGCTGGTGCAGCGCTCGCGTGGTGGCCTCCTCCTCGCCGATCGCGATGCCTTCGGTGACCTCGAGCTCGAGCAGCTCGGCAGGCAGGCCGGTGAGCCCGAGCGTGCGCTCCACCACGTCGACGAGCCGCTCCGATGCATGGAAGTGCCGGCCGGAGACGTTGACCGCCATGCGCACCGGTGGGAGCCCGTCTTCGATCCAGCGGACCGCCTGCCGGCACGCCTCGTCGAGCACCCAGTGGTCGACGGCGACGATCAGGCCCGACTCCTCGGCGAGCGGCACGAACTCGTTCGGTCCGATGAGCCCGAGCACCGGGTGCTCCCAGCGCACGAGCGCCTCGACGCCGACGATGCGGCCTGTCCGCAGGTCGATCTGGGGCTGGTAGCGCAGCCGCAGCTCGTTGCGCTGGATCGCGTTGTGCAGCTCGCTCTCCCGCACGAGGCGCATCTGGGCGAGGTCGTTCATGCCCGCCGAGTACACCTGCGAGGTGTCACGGCCCGTCTCCTTGGCGCGGTGCATGGCGGTGTCGGCGTTGCGCAGCAGATGGTCGGGCTGCGTGCCGTCATCGGGGTAGAAGGCGATGCCGGCGCTGGCGGTCATGAACAGCTCGTGGCCGCCCACAACGATCGGCCGGCGCACGGCGGCGAGCAGCTTGTCGGCGATGACGCCGGCGGTCTCGACGGTACCGACGCCGGGCAGCAGCACGGTGAAGTGATCGCTGCCCAAGCGGGCGACCGTGTCGATGTCGCGGGCCGCGTCGTCGAGGCGCTGCGCCATCGCCTGCAGCAGCTCGTTGCCGGCCGAGTGGCCGAGGCTGTCGTTGACCTTCTTGAACGCGTCGAGGTCGACCATCATCACCGCGAACCGCTCGCGGTTGCGCCGGGCGGCGGCGATGGCCTGCGACACGCGGTCTTCGAACAGCACGTGGTTGGGCAGGCCGGTCAGCGCGTCGACGAGGCCGGCGCGGCGGATCTCCTCCACCAGCCGGGCGTTCTCGAGCGCGGACGACCCGACCGCGGCGAGCGCGCTCAGCAGGTTGACCGCCTCGGGGTCGAGCGGCAGCCGCGACGCGGGCTCGCCGACCACCAGCCATCCCTCGGAGCCGTCGACGCACTGCAGCGGTGCGCCCCACTCACCGTCGCCCGGCGGCCGCGCGTCGACGCGGGCGACGGTGCAACGCAGCAGCCGGCGCGCCGCGGTGGTGAGCGCGTCTTCGACCTGGAAGGCGTCGACGTGCGAGTGCACCTCGACCGACGACTCGAACAGGCCCTGCGTGCGCTCGCGGTCGCGGGTGGCCCGGGTGTGCTCGGCGAGCACGTACTGCAGCCCGGCGAGCAGCGGCACGCCGAGCAGCACCGCCCAGCTCGCGTGCCAGCCGGCCATGCCGGCGAGGAAGCCGATCACGATCAGGAACGGCGCGCGCCGAGCCCGGAAGCGCAGGAACTCGCGGACGGCGGGAGCGAATGGGTCGTGGACGATGTAGGTGAACTCGACCGCAAGCGTCATCTCATTGGCGAGCGCCATCGTGATGCTGCCCGCCACCACCGCGGCCAGCATCGCCATCGCCGAGGTGCCGAGCGCACCGGTCAGCGTGTGGGTCACGGCGATGCCGGCGAGCGCGGAGAGCGTGAGGTTGGCGCCGTTGATCACCAGCGTGCGCGGCGAGTCCCGCAGCAGCAGGAAGCCGAGCGCGGTGCCGCAGCCCAGCGCGGTGACGACACCCGCGGCCGGCAGCACGAACGCGGCGGCGACGAACACCGCCTCGTCGAACTGCTGGACGAACTTGCTGTCCGCGGGCTGGAGCTTGTAGGCGCCCGCCCAGCTCAGCGCCTGGAAGGCGACGAACGGCAGCAGGATCGCGAGGTTGCCGTACGGGAGATGGCCGGCCGCGAAGCGACCGTGCACCACCGCGGCGGCCACGACGCCGCCCAAGGCGACCAGCCGGGCGCGCAGGAGATGCGTCTGGCGGGAGTCGCGGCCCTCGCCGGCCACGCCGTCGGGCGCGAGCGACGGCGAGGGGGCATCACCTCGCCGTCTCGTACCGCGCCCGTCTCGCAACGTGTCCTCCTGGCCTCGCCCCGACTCCTCGCCGGCGCACCGGTCCCGAATGTCTATCGGTTAAAGGGAACGGGGCCTGTAGCCGGTCGTCGAGCCATTTCATAGATCTCGTGCACTCTGCTTGTCTCTGGGCCGTCCGACCCATCCTCGCCTGCCGGAGTGCCCGAACCGGCGGAGATCGCCCGAATCCGCCGCTTGCTCACATCCGGCCGTCGACCGCGTCGCCGTACAGTGCCCGGGCCCAGTGCTCGATGTCGGGCCCCCGCCGCAGCGTGTGGCCACCGTCGATGGCGAGCACCTGGCCGGTCACCCACGACGACTCGGGGCCGGCCAGGTAGCGAACGCCGGCCGCGACGTCGTCGACCGTGCCGAGCCGGCCGAGCGGCATCTGCGCGAGGTAGTCGGCCCGGACCTGGCCGTCCTGCACCAGCGGGTCGGCGAGCTCGGTCGGCACGAGCCCGGGCCGCACCGCGTTCACCCGCACCCCCGCGGGCCCGAGCTCGTCGGCCGCGTTGCGCACCACGGTCTCGACACCGGCCTTCGACACCGAGTAGGGCGCCATGAACCGGTGGGTGAGCGGCGCCGCGATCGACGAGATCGCCACGATCGACCCGCCCCCGCCGCGAACCATGGCGGGCGCCGCGTGCTTGATCGTGAGGAACGTCCCGGTGAGGTTCGTGCGCAGCACGCGCTCCCACTCCGCCAGCGCGGTCGCGATGATCGGCCCGACCGTGCCCGAGCCGGCCGACGCGACCGCGACGTCGAGCCTGCCCCGGCGCGACATGGCGCTTTCGATCGCGGCGGCCACGTCGTCTTCGTTCGCGACGTCGCCCGCGTGGAAGCCGACGTCGGCACCGTCGACGGCATCCGCCGCGAGTTGCTCGGCCGCGGCGCGCAACCGCTCGGTCGAGCGTCCCATCAGCGTCACCGACGCGCCGTCACGAACGAAAGCACGCGCGCACGCGAGCCCGATGCCGCTGCCACCTCCGGTGACGAGCGCGCTCTTCCCTGCAAGTGGTCCGGCCATGGAAGTGTTGTAGTCCGTGAGGCTCGAAGAGCTCCGCCCGATGAAGGCCGTCACCGGGACGATACCGGTGGACGAGAGCGGCTGGGCGTTCGAGATCAAATGGGACGGCATGCGCATCATCACGGTGATCCGTCCCGGCCGCTTCTCGTTGCACACCAGCAACGCCATCGACGCGACCGGCCGGTTCCCGGAGCTGCACGCACTCGCCGGCGAGCTCGAAGACCACACGGTGGTGCTCGATGGCGAGGTGGTCGCGCTCGACGCGAACGGCACGCCGAGCTTCGGGCGGCTGCAGCAGCGCATGCACGTCGCCGGCGCGTCGGAGATCCGCCGCCGGCTCGACGCCGTCCCCATCACCTACGTCGTGTTCGACCTGCTGCACCTCGACGGTCACGACGTCATGCCGCTGCCCTACACGGACCGCCGGGCGCTGCTGTTCGAGCTCGTCGCCGACGGCGGCTGCTGGACCGTGCCGCGCCACCGCGGGGCCGGCGAGGGCGCCGCGCTGTACGCCGCGGCCGAGGCGCGGGGGCTCGAAGGCGTGATGGCGAAGCGGGTGGACAGCCCGTACCTGCCCGGCAAGCGATCGCCTGCGTGGCGCAAGGTGAAGACGCGGCTGCGCCAGGAGTTCGTGGTCGGCGGCTGGCAGCCGGGTGAGGGCAACCGGCGCGGCCGGCTCGGGTCGCTCCTGCTCGGCGTGTACGACGGCGGGGTGCTGCGTTACTGCGGCAAGGTCGGCACCGGGTTCGACGCGCGTGAGCTCGACCGGCTCGACGCGCGGTTGCGCCCGCTCGAGATCGACACGCCGCCGTTCGACCCGCCTCCGCCGCGGCTGATCGCCCGCGCCGCCCGCTGGGTCCGTCCCGAGCTGGTGGTGGAGGTCGAGTTCGGCGAGTGGACCTCCGAGGGCATCCTCCGGCATTCGAGCTACCTCGGGTTGCGAGATGACAAGCCACCGACCGAGGTGGTGCGCGAGGGTTGAGGGATGCACGGCGACACGATCCGCCTCGTGTTGCCGGCCGGCACGACGTACCTCGACATCGCGCTGGGGCTGATCGCGACGCTCGCGGAGCGAAGCTCGCTCGACCCCGACGGCGTGGCCGGCCTGCTCGGGCACGCCGGACCGCTCCTCGAAGCGCGCGTCATCGCGGCCGGGACGCCGCATGTGCGCCTCGGCTACGAGGTCGGTGAAGGCTTTCTCGGCTTGCGGGTCGAGGGCGTGACCTCGTAAGCGCACACGTGCGCGCCCGCGAGCAGGTGCGCGACCCGCTCGACCTTCGCCCCCGGCAGGACCTCGCGGATGAACTCGAGCTCGGTGCCGCATGCAGTGCCGTAACGGCTGGCGACGGCGAGGATCGCGCAGTTGTGCTCGACGATGCGGAAGCGGCCGTCGGGCAGCTCGACGGCTTCGGCGAGGTAACCGTCCTCGTCGAGGATCCGCGCCAGCTCCGTGACCCGGTCGGGCAGCGACTTTCCCTCGAGTCGGGCGCGGGCCCGCTCGACGCGCCGGGCGCGGCGGCGCTCGAACATCCGCTCGACGAGCGCGGGGTCCTCCGCTTCGGCTTCGGCGAGCAGGTCGGTGGCGATGGCGGCGTAAGCGCGGGGGAACAGGCGGTCACCCTGCTCGCTCAGGCAGTACAGGTGGTACGGCCGGCCCGGACCGGCACGGACCTCGCGGTGGCGGACCCATCCGTCGGCTTCGAGGGCGGCGAGGTGCTGGCGGACGGCGCTGACGGTCACGCCGAGCGCGTCCGCCAGGTCGTCCACCCGGGCCTCGCCGCGGCGCTTGAGCGTCTCGAGCAGGGCCCGGCGGGCGGGCGGCAACGAGTCGACCATCGCCGCGTCGATCACCGCCCCAGCGTACGGTTCACACAGCCCCACCTGTGCAAACCGCCGCCCGAGCGGCCGCCCCTCCCCTCGCCGCCACCCTCGCCGCCACCCCTCGTCGCCACATTGGACGTTTGGCGACACCCACGTGTCGCCGGCGGTGCCAAGAGGGACGGGGCGGGATTCTGGGAACCGTCGGCGACAGGAATTGTCGGGAACGGTGCCAAGAACGCGGCCGGATCCGCACGCGACCGAGCCGCCGTCACGGACCGGTGCTGCCGAACCCGCGCCGGCCACGGTCGCTCGGTGGCAGCTCCGTCACCGCGACGAACCGGCTCTGGTCGACCCGCTGCACGACGAGCTGGGCGATACGGTCGCCGCGGCGCACCGTGTAGTCGGCCGTGGGGTCGGTGTTCACGAGGATCACCCGCAGCTCGTCCCGGTAACCGGCGTCGATCAACCCCGGGGTGTTGAGGCACGTGATCCCGTGGCGCAGCGCGAGCCCGCTGCGGGGCAGCACGAAGCCCGCATACCCGTCTGGGATCGCGACCGCGATCCCCGTCGGTACCACCGCCCGGCCGCCGCCCGCGGCGATCGTGACCTCGTCGCGTGCATACAGGTCGGCGCCCGCGTCACCCGCGTGCGCGTACGAGGGCAACGGCAGGTCCGGATCGAGCCGCACGATTGGCACGTCGATCACGCGGCGAATCTAGGGTTCGGCCGTGCTCGTGTGGATGGACCTCGAGATGACCGGCCTCGACCCGTCCCGCCACGTCATCGTCGAGATCGCCACCATCGTCACCGACGACGAGCTGCAGGTCGTCGGCGAGGGCCTTGACATCGTCGTGCACCAGCCGCCCGCGGCGCTCGCGGCGATGGACGAGGTCGTGCGAGCGATGCACACCAGCTCGGGACTGCTCGACGAGATCGCGGCGTCCACGGTCACCCTGGAAGAAGCGGGCCGGCGCACGCTCGAGCTGATCCGCGCGCACGTACCCGAACCGCGCACCGTGCCGCTGTGCGGCAACTCGATCGGCACCGACCGGCGCTTCCTCGCCGCCTACCTCCCTGAGATCGAGGAGTACCTCCACTACCGGTCCGTCGATGTGTCGACGATCAAGGAGCTCGCCAAGCGCTGGTACCCGGCCGCCGTCGCCAGCGCACCGCCGAAGACGGGCACGCACCGCGCCCTCGACGACATCCTGGAGAGCATCGCGGAGCTGCGTCATTACCGCGCGACGGTGTTCAAGCCGTAGCGTGACACGGATGCCACGGCAGGAGGCGGAACAGGCGACAGCCGAGATCGAGGAGGTCGCGCCCGGCATCCTCCGGTTGCAGCTGCCGCTGACGATGCCCGGCCTCGGCCATGTCAACTGCTACGCGCTCGAGGACGAGCGCGGGTACGCCGTCGTCGACCCGGGCATGCCCGGACCGCAGTCGTGGAAGGCGCTGCTCGGTCGCTTCGAGCTCGCGGGGTTCGAGGCCCGCCACGTGCATACGGTGGTCGTGACCCACTCCCACGTCGACCACTTCGGGGCGTCGGGGCGGCTGCGTCAGCAGGTGGGAGCCCAGGTCGTGACCTCGAAGACGTTCCGGACGTGGTGGGACCCGACCGATGCCGGAGAGCTCGAGCTCGACGCAGCCGCCGGCGATGCGACCGGCGCGGCCGCCGACGGCGCGGCCGCCGACGGCGAGACCGCCGACGACGCCGCCGTCCGCGCCCCGCAGGACCGGCGACAGCCGTGGCGCCAGCCGACGCCGTGGGGTGGCCGGCACCCGCGGCCGCCGTGGCGGGTGCGGGTCAGGTACCGCCTGCTGCGGCCGATGATGCGGCGCTGGTTCGCGACCCCGAGCCCCGGCGTCCGCCTCGACGACGCCGAGGTGATCCGCCTCGGCCGGCGAGAGTGGGTGTCGGTCCACACCCCGGGCCACACCCCCGACCACCTCTGCCTCTACGACCCCGCCAACGGCGTGTTGCTCTCTGGCGACCACGTCCTGCCGACCATCACGCCGCACATCTCCGGCATCGACGCCGGCCCCGACCCGCTGAGCGCCTTCTTCGCGTCGCTCGACAAGGTGGCCGAGCTCGGCGACGTCGGCCGGGTCCTGCCTGCCCACGGCCATCCGTTCGACGACCTCGTCGGGCGGGTCAAGGCCATCCGGCGCCACCACGAGCAACGACTCGACACGCTCCGGGCTGCGGCCGCCGACCTGGGGCCCGCGACGGTCGAGGAGCTGAGCCACCGGCTGTTCCGGGAGCGGTCGTGGGGCCCCATGGCCGAGAGCGAGACGTACGCGCACCTCGAGCACCTCCGGCTGGCGGGCGAGGCCACCCGTGAGGAACGCGACGGCGTGCTCCACTACTCGCTGGTGTGACCCCGGCGCTCCGGTGCGCCCTTTCGGCCGGTCACCGGCCCGCCCGTGGCAAATATTGGTTGACGGGAGTGACACCGGCGTAGTTCGATGCCCGGGACGTTTCGGGGCCAGCCGGCCCCGCCTGCGAGACGAGGGCATCCAATGGTGAACGGCGCGTACGACACGGCGAAGGGCATGGTCGCCTCCGCCATCGCGCCGCGCTCGGGTGCTGGCCGCTCCCTCGCCGCGGTGTGCGCGTGGCACCACACCCAGGCGATCAAGTCGGCCACCCGCATGTTCGTGGACGACCACCCGTCCCGACGGCTCTGGGAGCCCTCGCAGTAGGACTGCGAGGGATCGTGACTCCAAAGGCCGTCGGGGACCACCCGGCGGCCTTTCTGCATTTCTGGCTTCGAACACCGACAACCGACGATGGGGGAAGGGGACCCGATGTACGCCCCGAGGAGCGAAACCGACACGAGCGCCCTGGCCAGCGAGCTGGCTTCGTCCACCGACTGGTGGGCCGACGCGCGCTGCAACGACCTCGCCGGGACCATGAGCGGCCTGTTCTTCAGCGAGGAGCTCCAGGACATCGCCCGGGCCAAGGCGATCTGCGCCAAGTGCCCGGTCATCGCCCAGTGCCTCGAAGGCGCGCTCGAGCGGCGTGAGCCGTGGGGCGTGTGGGGTGGCCAGCTGTTCTTGAACGGCAAGGTGCTGGCCAGCAAGCGGCGGCGGGGCCGCCCACCCAAGGTTCCCCGCCCCGAGGACCAGCTGCCCGAGGTCCCGGTGCCGATCCACCTCGCCGAGCAGCTGACCGCCCGCACCGCCTGACCGGACCCGACCCGACCGGCGACTGCTGTGCATTGAGCACCGGTTTCCGGTGCTCGATGCACGACGGTCGGCCGCGATGCACAGCGGTCGGCCGGGAGGGCGAAGGCGGGCCGGGGCAACGGCTGGTGTCACGGCGGCTTCCCCCCTCACCGTGACCGACACGCGAGCCCCGGCCCGCCGGTGCGGGCGATACCGTCATGGACCATGCGACGACGGCTCCTTCGGTTCGTCGCGTGGGTGGTGCTGGCCCCGCTCGCGGCGTGTGGCGGTGGCACGAAGGCCACCGGCCAGACGCTGTCGGCCTCGTTCACCCGCCTCGACGGCACCACGCGGGCGAGCTTCGCCGACTACCGGGGCAAGCCCATGGTCGTGAACTTCTTCTCGTCGACGTGCGTGCCGTGCCAGACCGAGATGCCGGCCTTCGAGCAGGTACACCGCCAGGTCGGTGACGCGGTCGTGTTCCTCGGCATGGACGTCCAGGACACCGTCGCCAGCGGGCAGGCGTTCGTCGAGTCGGTCGGCGTCACCTGGGAGATGGGGCGTGATCCCGACGCCTCGATCCTCCAGAGCCTCGGCGGCAACGGCCTGCCCACCACGGTCCTCGTCGACCCGGACGGGCGAGTCGTCTTCCGCCACCGCGGCCCCCTCGACGTGGGCGAGCTGACCAAGCAACTGCGCCAGCACGGGTTCACGTCGTGATCGACGCCCCCCTCGCGCTCGCCTTCACGACCGGGATGATCGCCACGGTCAACCCGTGCGGGTTCGCCATGCTGCCGGCGTACCTGTCGTTCTTCGTGGGCGTCGAGGGACGGGAAGCAGACGATGCTCGGGCGAGCCTGTGGCGCGCGGTCGTCGTCGGCCTGGCCGTGACCGCCGGGTTCGCGCTGACCTTCGCCGCGGTCGGTCTCCTGGTCAGCAACGTGACCCGCAGCGTGTACGACGTCGCGCCCTGGATCTCCCTGGTCATCGGCGGCGGGCTCGTGATCCTGGGCGTAGCGCTGGTCGCCGGGTTCGAGCTGAACGTGCCGCTCCCCCGCCTCGACCGCGGCGGCCGGACTCGGGGGCTCGGGTCGATGACCGTGTTCGGCGTGTCGTACGCGGTCGCGTCGCTCGGATGCGAGCTACCGCTGTTCCTCGCCACGATCAGCGGGGTGTTCGGTCGGGGCCTCGCATCGGGCGCCGCGTACTTCGTGTCGTTCGCGCTCGGCTTCGGGCTCGTACTGGTCGGGCTCACCGTCGCGATCGCCATGGCGCGCCAGTCACTGGTGCAGCGAATGCGACGGGTGCTGCCCTACGTGACCCGCATCGCTGGCGGCCTGCTCGTGCTCACCGGCGCGTACGTCGCGTGGTACGGATCCGTCGAGATCCGCGACGCTGCCCTGCGCGACATCGCCGTGCGCCGCGTCACGGACTGGTCGTATCGAGCGGGCGACGTGATCTCCGGGACCGCGATCGCGATCCTGCTCGCGGTGCTCGTGGGTGGCGCGATCGTCTATCTGCTGGTCGGGCGCGGGTCTCGCCAGGACCGCTCGGCCCCCTCGGTGGGCCCGGCGCGGGCGCGAGCGGCCGATGACTGACACGCTGCCGTTCGCGGAGTTGCTCGCTCATCCCGGCGTCGAGGAGGTGTGCGAGCTGCGGTCGCGGATCGGGCTGATGGCGTTCCACGGCGGCAACCTCGAACGGCACACCGACGGCATCGCCGCGGAAGCGGCGCGCCGGTCGGGCGCGTCGCTGTACGCGGTTGTGCAGCCGCGTGATCTCCGCTGGCACATCCCCTCGACGGCGGTCGCACCCGACGCGTCGCCCGCGCTCGCGGCGTTCGTGGCGCACGTCGAGATCGCGCTCGCCATCCACGGATACGGCCGCGACGGTTACTGGACCCGGGTGCTCGTCGGCGGACGCAACCGCGCGCTTGCCCACCACGTCGGCAACGCGTTGCGGCGGGCCGTCGGCCCGCACGGCTACGAGGTCGTGGACGAGCTCGCCGCCATCCCGCGCGAGCTGCGGGGCGTACACGACCGCAACCCGGTCAACCTGCCCGCCGCCGGCGGCGTGCAGATCGAGCTGCCGCCCCGCATCCGGGGCACGACGCCCCGGAGCCGGCCCGAGCACACCGCCGCGCTCGTCGACGGGCTCGTCGACGCAGTGACCTCGTGGCCCGCCGAACGCAACGGTCAGGGCGCGAGCCGCTCGATCGTCCAGCCGCTGGGGATGCGCTCGTAGCAGAACCGGTCGTGCAGCCGGCTCGGCTGGTTGTGCCAGAACTCGAACCGGTCGGGTGCGAGCCGGTAGCCACCCCAGTAGGGGGGGCGGGGCACGGTCGAGCCGGCGAACCGGGCCTCGACCCCCGCGACGCGGGCCTCGAGCCAAGCCCGGTCCGGGATCGGCGAGCTCTGTGGCGACGCCCACGCGCCGAGCTGGCTCGCCCGGTCACGGGTCGCGAAGTACGCGTCCGACTCCGCCGCGTCGATCTTGGTGACCACACCGGACACGACGACCTGCAGGCGGATCGGGAACCACGGGAACACGAGCGCGGCGCGGGGATTGACGTCGAGGTCGCGCGCCTTCGCGCTCTCGTAGTTCGTGAACCACACGAACCCGCGCTCGTCGAGTCCCTTGAGCAGTACGTGGCGCGCCGTGGGCCGGCCGGTGGCGTCGGCGGTGGCGAGCACCATCGCGTTCGGCTCGTCGAGCGCAGCACGCGCGCGGTCCCACCATCGCCGGAACTGCTCGATCGGATCTGCGTGGAGGTCGCAGCGCTCCATCCCGGCTCGTGTCTAGCGCCCGAGTGCGCGAGGCACACCGTGTCGGTGCCTCGCGCACCCGGGTCAGCGCACGGGCGCGTGCCCGCACCGATCAGACGTTGAAGTGCAGCCCGTAGACCGACTTCAGCCCGGCGATGCAAAGCGGCCGGGTCGGGCACTCGGGTGGTCCGCCGAACTTCAGCGGGTCCGTCACCTTGGCGAGGTCGGAGACCGTCTTCAACCCGTACTTGTCCGCCGTCGCCTTCGTGACCACGAACGTGTTGACGCTGTCAGCCGGCGCGGGAGTCGTGAGCGTGAACCCCTTGGCCTCGGCGCGGGTCTTCGCGTCGTTCAAGGTCGCGGTCAGATCGTTCGACGACGTGCCACCGAGGAAGGTGTCGAGCGTGCCGACGAACTCGGGGACGAGGTCGAGCTCGCCGTTCTCGAGCGCCGGCAGGTACGCCTCGCGGGCACCGAAGTCCAGCTTGTACGAGACCGACGCGCCCGCCTGCGCGAGTGCCTGTCCGTAGAGCTGCGCGGCGAGCTCGGACTCGGCGAAGTTCGCGCTCCCGACCACGAACGAGCCCGAGGCTGAGGAGCCCGCGGGTGGCAGGCTGTTGTCGGTCAGGAACTTCTTCGCCACATCCTCGGGGTTCTCGCCGTCGATCGACACGGCGGCGATCGCCTTCTGCACCTCTTGCTTCGTGAGCTTCGCATTGACGGCGTCGAGCACCGCGACGACGCCGTCAGTCACCTTCGCCTTGTTCACCGCGGGGACGAAGTTGTCGACCGGTTGTAGCTTCTTGTCGTCCTCGAGCGCGACCCAGCCGTTCTTCGCGATCGCACCGTCGCTCGAGAACAGCAGGGCGACGTCGATGTCGCCGTGATCGAGCGCCGCCTTCGTGTTCGGTCCTCCGGCGTCGAGCGGCACGAACGTGAACGTCGCGCCGCCTGCAGCGGCCGACGAACCGTTGTCGCTGCTTGCCGCGTTGTTCTTCGAGCTGTCGCTCCCGCAGGCCGTCGCCACGAGGAGGGCGACGGCAGCCGCGCCGAGCAGCACACGCACGGGTTTGCTGATCACATGCTGACCTTTCCGTCGGTTGCAGGGATGGCCGCCACCGCGGCCGCTCTCGCGGTCACCAGCTCGGCCCGCAGCCCCCGTGGTGTCAGGACGCGCTGGGCGGTCCCCAGGACGACCTCGGTCACGAGTGACAGCAAGGCAACGAGCAGCGCGCCCGCGAAGATCTCAGTGTTGTCGAAGACGGCTCGCCCGTCGATGATGTAGCGGCCGAGGCCACCGGCGCCAACGAACGCCGCGATCGTCGCGGTGGCCACGACCTGCACGGCCGCCGTCCGCACCCCCGCCATCAGCAGGGGCAACGCGATGGGCAGCTCGATGCGGCGCAGGATCTGCACCTCGCTCATGCCCACCCCACGCGCCGCGTCCCGCACCTCGTCCGGGACCTCCGCGACCGCGACGTACGCGTTCGTCACCAGCGGGGGCACCGCCAGCGCGACGAGCGCGATGAACGTGGTGAACGATCCGATCACGGGCAGCTCGAGCAGCCCGAACTGCTGCGCGCCGAGCACCAGGATCGCGAAGGAGGGGATGGCGCGGCCGATGTTCGACACGTTCACGGCCACGGTCCCGAACTGTCTCCGGTGACCGAGCCACACCGCGACCGGCACCGCCAGCACGACCGCGGCGACCACCGCGCACACCGAGTACTGCGTGTGCTCGAGCAACCGGTGCGGGATCCCACCGGGTCCGCGCCAGTGCGCGGGGTCGTTGAACCAATGCGCGATGTCGCGCAGGAAGTTCATCGCGGCGCCCTCGCTCGGGCCCACGGGGTGAGCAGCCGCTGGACGCCCGCGAGCAGCAGGTCCGCGACGACCGCGAGCACGATCGACAGAACAATGCCCACGGTGATGGCGGTCCGGATCGGCCGGTTCTGGCCGATGTAGATCAGGTTCCCGAGACTCGGGATCGCGAGCAGCCCCGCCACCGCAGCGAGACCGATCACCGTGACCGTGGCGATGCGGATGCCGGCCATGATCGCCGGCAGCGCGAGCGGGAGCTCGATGCGGACCAGCCGCCGGAGCCGGCCATAGCCCATGCCGTCGGCGGCGTCCTTGATGCCGGCGGGGACACCGTCGAGGCCTTCGACGACGTTGCGCACGAGGATCAGCAACGTGTAGCTGGTGAGCGGGATGAGCGCGGTCGTGCGGGACAGCCCCGTGATCGGCAGGAGCAGCGCGAAAGCGGCGAGCGACGGGATCGTGTACAGCACGCCGGTCACCCCGAGCGCGGGCGCGTACAGCCAGCGCCAGCGCGACGCGGCGATGCCGAGCGGCAGCGCGATCAGCAACCCGAACCCCACCGCGTACACCGTGAGGATCACGTGCTCGCGCAGCGACGACGAGATCAACTCGGTGTTGCGGCTGATCCAGTCCCACCAGAGCCAGCGATCGACGTTGCTGGCGAGAACGCCCATCGCCGTTCGAGGCTAGCCTCGGTCCGGTCGATCGCTCCGAGCGAACGAGCTCCTGGAATCGACCGTTGATCCGCCTCGACCACCTCACCAAGCGCTACCGGGACGGCACGGTCGCCGTGCACGATCTCACCCTCGACGTCGACGACGGCGAGATCTGCGTGCTTGTCGGCCCTTCGGGCTGCGGCAAGACGACGACGATGCGCATGATCAACCGGCTGATCGAACCGACCAGCGGCCGCATCCTCCTCGACGACCGTGACGTCATGACCATCAACCCGGTCGAGCTGCGCCGCCACATCGGCTACGTGATCCAACAGGTCGGTCTGTTCCCGCACGAGACGATCGGCGCAAACGTCGCGACGGTGCCGCGGCTGCTCGGCTGGCCGCGGGCGAAGATCCGCGAGCGCGTCGACGAACTACTCGAGCTCGTCGGTCTCGACCCGTCGGTGTACCGAGACCGCTACCCGAACCAGCTCTCCGGTGGACAGGCGCAGCGCGTCGGCGTGGCGCGCGCACTCGGCGCGGATCCGCCCGTGCTGCTGATGGACGAGCCGTTCGGCGCCATCGACCCCATCACCCGCGACCGGCTGCAGGACGAATTCCTGCGTCTGCAGGCCGACGTGAAGAAGACGGTCGTGTTCGTGACCCACGACGTGGAGGAGGCGGTGAAGCTCGGCGACCGCATCGCGATCCTCCGACAAGGTGGGCATCTCGCGCAGTACGACACCCCGGCCGAGGTGCTGGGCCACCCCGCCGACGACTTCGTCGCTGACTTCGTGGGTGCCGACCGCGCGCTCAAGCGGCTCAAGGTCACCGCGATCGACCTTGGCGAACTCGAGCACCCGCTGGAACTTCCCCTCGATCTCGATCTCGCCGAGGCCCGCAGGCGCCTCGACGGCGTGGGCGAGCGGCTCGCGGTCGTGCTCGACGGCATGGGCCGGCTCCGCGGCTACCTGCACCGGGAACGGGCCGGCGGTGACGGCCGCGTCGAGGACCGGCTGCGCCGCCTGCAGGCGTGGGTGCGGGCGTCGAACACGCTGAAGGACGCGTTCGGCGAGGTGCTCCTCTACGACGCCGGCTGGGTCGCGGTGCTCGACGACGACGACCGGTTCCTCGGCGTGCTCACGCCCGACACGCTGTACGGCGCCAGCCGGCGCAGCATCGAGGAGAACCGCGGCGGCTGAGCCCCGCGGCGCGTCGCCGCCACTGGCGAGTACGGCGCGCGGCACGCTCAGCCGTGGCGGTGGTGCAGCATCCCCCGCGAGACCCAGTTGCGGCGGTCGGCCCACACGAGCATCGGCGGGAGCACCACCAGCGCGCTCAGCAATGCGACCGCGACGTTCATGGCGACGATTCGACCGAAGTCGCGCAGCAATGGCAGCGACGAGAACGACAGCACGGCAACACCCGCGATCGCGGTGAGCGCGGACACGATGAACGCGCGACCGGTGCGGGCCGCGGCAACGTCGACGGCCTCCCGCGGTGGCAGGTCGCGGTCGCGCTCCTCGATGAAGCGCAACAGGATCAGCGAGGTGAACTCGGTGCACGCGGCGACGACGAGCGGGCCGCCGACCGCCGTCATCGGGCTCAGCTTCAAGCTGAGAAGCCACGCCACCGTCGACGCGGCACCCACCGCGATCAGCACCGGCACGAGTGACAGCAGCGCGCGGACGACCGAGTGCAGCCGGATCGTGAGGAACGCGAAGACGAACGCGATCGACAGATAGGTCAACAGGATGCGATTGGCTTCGAGGTTGTCGAGCAGCCCGACGCCGACGACGGCGAGGCCCGACGGGGTGGCACGGATGCCCTCGGGTGGGTGGGTGTTCTCCCGCACCGCCCGAACCATCGGCGCACGGTCCTCGAGCGAACCGGGGCCGGTGCGGAACACGATGTTGAACGCCTTGCCGTCGTCGCTCACCGTGGCCACCTGGATGTCCCTCGGTGCCACCTCGTATGCGGCGCGGACATCCGCCCCGGTCGGCGCGATGTCGCTCGCCCCGGGAACCTCGAGCAGGTCGCCGATGGACGTCTCGATGCTCGACGCCGACACCACCCGCTGCTCCGGCGTGTACCGGCTCAGCGTGTCACGGGTGAACGAGTGCACGAACGAGATGAACCGGTCGGAGAAGACGTCGCCGGCGGTCGCGTACACCCCCATCTCGCTCGACGAGTGCACTTCGTCCTCCACCGTGTGGATGTCGTGGATCGTGCCCGAGCTCTGGTTGACCCACTGGACCGGGTCGGTCTGCAACATGAGCTTGTTCTCGACGCTGATGCCGACCACGAAGATCGTCACGCTGAACACAACGAGCGCCAGCGCGCTCGCGGCGGGTAGCGAGCCGAGCCACACGACGAGCCGGCCGAGCACGCCTTCCCGGTAGTCACGACCCTTTGTGGGTGAGCGGTACTCGCGAATGCCGAGAACGGCGAGAGGGATGAGGATCGACCCGAGGCAGATCACCGCGATGCCGACGGCGAGGAGCAGTCCGAACTGCCGGATCATCGGGACCTTCGCGAACCGCAGCGCGGCGAAGGCGAAGATCGCGTCGAAGGTCACGACGAGAAGCGCCGGGCCGAGGTTGCGGGCGGTCTCCTGGATCGGGTGCTCGGCGCGGTCGATCACCACCTCTTCCTCGATCCGCGCGTGCATCTGGATCGCGTAGTCGATTCCGACGCCGAGCATCACCGGCAGCCCGGCGATCGTGACGATCGTGAGCGGGATCCCGAGGTAGCCGGCGAGGCCGAACGCCCACACGACCCCGATGAGGATCACGCCGAGCGGCAGCAGGCGCCATCGCACGTCGAAGAGCACGAGGAGGATCACCACCATGATCGCGATGGCGATCGCCCCGAGCGTGAGCATCCCACCGCGCAGGTAGTCGTTGATGTCCTTGAGGAGGATCGAGGCGCCGGTCGTGACCGTGGTCGCGTCGGTGAGACGGAGCTGCTCCGCGGCGTGCTTGGCGTCGACCGCAGCTGACCCCTCGGCTTCGATCGACTCGTTGCCGAGCAGGCGCACGATCACCTGCGCGTGGGTCGCATCGGGGATGAAGCTGCGCAGCGGCTTGCGGATCTCGCCCGAGTTGTCGTACAGGAGGAACTGCACCCAGGCCGGGTTGTCGAAGTTCCGGTCCGCGACGGGGATGGCGGCGAGCCGGTCCAGGGTCGCGGTCGAGTCCTGCTGGCGAGCCGCGGCCTGCGGCGTGCCCGGCGGCTCCTTCGTCAGCGCGGTGAGCGTCGCCCGACCGGCCACGCTCGCCGTCGGGTCACCGTCCGGGCTCTGCACGAGCGCGTCGGAGTACTGCAACACCGTGAGCGGCGTGATGATGCTCTTGTACCGCTTCGTCGCAGCGAGCTGGTCGTGCAGCACCGTGAGCTGGTCGCGGTTGGCCGCGGTGAACAGATCGTCGACGGTGTGGCCGGCGTTCATCGTGATGACGGTCAACATCGCCTGGCCGCCGAAGAGCTGCTGGTACGCGACGTTGTCCTTGTAGACCTGGTCACTCTTGTTGAGGTAGCTGTCCTGGCCGGTCGCGAAGTCGAGCCGTGCGATTCCCGCGCCAAGGATCACGGTGACGAGCAGGCCGGCGATCGACACCAGCCCGGCGTGCTTGCCGAGCTCGACCGCGAGCTTCGACCAGAACCGCTGCATCAACCGCGACCAGGCACCGTCACCCGCCGATGGTGTCCACACCGCCGAGATAGGCGTGCAGCACCTTGGGGACGGCGATCGATCCGTCGGGCCGGCGGTGCGTCTCCAGGAGCGCCGCCCAGATCCTCGGCCAGGCGAGCGCCGAGCCGTTCAGCGTGTGGCAGATCTCGGTTCCCTTCCCGCCCGCCGGCCGGTAGCGGACGTTGGCACGGCGGGCCTGGAAGTCCGAGTACCACGACACCGACGAGACCTCGAGCCAGCGGTCGCAGCCCGGCGCGTACACCTCGATGTCGAAGGTGCGCGCGTTCGAGAACCCGAGGTCGCCGGTGCACAGGTCCAGGACGCGGTAGGCAAGCCCGAGGTCGGCGACGAGACCTTCGGCGCGGGCGAGGATGTCCGCGTGCACCCCGGGAGCCTGCGCCTCGGTGCAGTACGCGAACAGCTCGACCTTGTCGAACTCGTGGGACCGCAGCACGCCTCGGGTGTCGGCGCCGGCCGATCCTGCCTCGCGCCGGAAGCACGGCGTGTAGGCCGTGAACCGGCGCGGGAGGTCGGCTTCGTCGAGGATCTCGTCGCGGTGCATCGACGTCAGAGGCACCTCCGCGGTCGGGATCGCCCACAGGTCGTCGCGCTCCATGTGGTAGGCGTCGTCGGAGAACTTCGGCAGGTGCCCGGTCGAGACCATCGTCTCGGTCTTCACGAACGTCGGCGGGTGGATCTCCTCGTACGCGTCGGGTCCGACCGTGTGACGGTCGAGCGCGAGCTGCGTGAGCGCGCGGATCAGGCGCGCTCCCATGCCGCGGTACATCACGAACATTGACCCGGAGAGCTTCGCGGCGCGGTCCGCGTCGAGCAGCCCGAGCTGCGCTCCGATCTCCCAGTGGGGAACCCGCTGGTGTTCCCCGTATGCCCCGAGGTCGAAGCCGACGGTGCGCACCACGACGTTGTCGTCCGGGCCGGCACCGTCCGGCGCGTCCGGCGACGGCGTGTTCGGGATGCGCAAGAGCAGCTCGCGGACTTCGGCGGCCAGCGCGTCGTGCTCGGCGTCGAGGGATCGCTCGCGATCGCCCAGCTCGCGGGCGCGGGCCTGGACTTCCTCCGCGGCCGCGGTGTCACCGGCCGCCCGCAACGACCGAACCTCGTTCGACAGAGACCGGATCTCGCTGCGGAGCGCGTCGCGCTCGCTGATCAGCTCGCGCTGGCGTCGATCGAGGTCGGCGACGCGGTCGACGTCGCCGGCGATCGCGGGGTCATGCCGCCGGTCGAGCGCGCGCTTGACCTCGTCGGCGTCACCGCGGATGCGCCGGATGTCGAGCACTGCTGCACCGTACCTGGCTCGCCGCGCCCGCTTCGACGCCGTCGCACGCCACTTTGTATGGTCGCCGCGTGCCGGTGATCGAAGTCGACGAGCTCGCGGTCCGGTACGGGCAGCTCCTCGCCGTCGCCGGTGTGTCGTTCACCGTCTCGGCCGGCGAGATCCTCGCCCTGCTCGGTCCCAACGGGGCGGGCAAGACCACGACGGTCGAGACGCTCGAGGGCTTCCGGCGCCCGTCCACCGGCCGGGTCCGCGTCCTCGGCCTCGACCCGATTGCCGACCACGTCGCGCTGGTCCCGCGCATCGGGGTCATGCTCCAGGCTGGCGGGGTCTATCCCGGTATCCGGCCGCTCGAAGCCGTCGAGCTGTTCGCGTCCTACTACGACGACCACGAGGATCCGGCGACGCTGCTCGAGCGCGTCGGGCTCACCCACCGGCGGACCACCCCGTGGCGGCGCCTGTCCGGCGGCGAGCAGCAGCGGCTGTCGCTCGCGCTCGCGCTCGTGGGCGAGCCCGAGGTCGTGTTCCTCGACGAGCCGACCTCCGGCATCGACGTCGCCGGCCGGCAGCTCATCCGTGACCTGATCCGCGAGCTGCGTCAGAGCGGGGTCACCGTGCTGGTCACGACTCATGACCTCGAAGAGGCCGAGCGCGTCGCCGACCGCATCGTGATCATCGACCGCGGCAAGGTGGTCGCGAGCGGCACGCCCGCGGAGCTGATGCGCTCGAGCAGTGAGGACAGGATCCGCTTCGCCGCGCCGCCTCGCCTCGACACCGCGGCGCTCGGCCGCGCGCTGAACGCCTTCGTCGACGAGGTCGCGGCGGGCGAGTACGAAGTGGCGACGCCGCCGACGCCGGCCAACGTCGCTGCGCTCACCGCGTGGCTGGCCGAGCACGACCTGCCCCTCGGCGACCTGCGGGCGGGCCGTCAGCGCCTCGAGGACGTGTTCCTGCGCCTGACCGCGGTGACCGGCGAGCACCCGATCGTGCGACCCGAACGTGGCGGTTGGCACCAGGGTCCGCGCCGGCGGCGGGGGACGAGCACCCGAGAATGAGACCACTTCTCGCCCAGACGAGAGCAGAGCTGCTGCTGACCTTGCGGCGCGGCGAGTCGCTGCTGCTCGTGCTCGGCATCCCGCTGCTGCTGCTCGGGTTCTTCTCGACCGTGCACGTGTTGCCGAAGGGCTCCTTCGACGAGCCGGTGGACTTCCTCGCGCCGGGGATCCTCGCGCTCGCGATCATGTCGACGGGCATGGTGCAGCTCGCCATCGGCACCGCGTTCGAGCGACAGTACGGTGTGCTGAAGCGGCTCGGGGTCACGCCGCTCGGGCGGCCTCGCCTGCTCACCGCGAAGACGCTGTCGATCGTGGCCATCGAGGTGGTCCAGGTGGTCCTTGTGGTCGGACTCGCGGTCGGGCTCGGATGGGATCCGTCGGTCCGTGGCGGAGTCGCGGCCGCGATCGTGCTGGGAACCGTCGCGTTCTCGGGTCTCGGCCTGCTGATGGCCGGCCGGCTGCGGGGCGAGATGACCCTCGCCGCCGCGAACGGTCTCTACCTGCTCCTGCTGCTGGTCGGGGGCATGGTGGTGCCGCTGTCGGAGCTGCCTCGTGCGCTGCGCCAGGTGGCCGAGCTGCTGCCGTCGGGCGCGCTCACCCAGGCGCTGGTCGGCACGATGAGCGCCGGCTGGTCGGTGCCGGTGCACGCGTGGGTCGTGCTCGCCGCGTGGGCGGTGGCCTCACCGCTCGCGGCCGCCGCCACCTTCCGATGGGAGTGACCCGCCGCTGTTCTGCCGTTCCAGCTCGTCGAGCTCGGATTGGACGTCGTCCCACGTGAGCACGTCGCGCTCGGTCACGACGATGCCCGCCCGGTCCGCGGCGAGGTTCCGGCTCGACCACTTGAAGAACAGCACGACGATCAGGCCCCAGATGTAGAAGCCCTCGCCGAGCTTCATCAGTACCCCCGCGAGCTGCTGGTCGTCGACCGCGCTGATGTTCCAGAGCCGGTAGGTGGTGTCGTAGGCGCGGTACACGGGGTGCTCCGCGAAGATCAGCCAGGCCGAGGGGATCGTCGGGATGATCGACTGGAGGAACAGGTAGAACATCTGACCCGGCAACGAGAGCCGGTACTCGGGCAGCGGGCCGCACACCGGCATCCACATCAACAGGCCGCTCGCCATGATCAGCACGTGCAGGCTGAAGTGCAGCGGCGCGATCTGCACGGACTCGTTCACCATCGGCGGCCAGTGGACGAACACGAACACCGCGTTGAAGATCACGCCCGCCACGACCGGCCGGCACAGGCGGCGCAGGATGCTGCCGGCGAACCAGCCGTCACCCACGATCAGCCGGGCGAGCCACGTTGGCGTGGCGAGAAGGAACAGTGGCGGCGCGACCATCGTGAGCAGCAGGTGCTGGGCCATGTGGACCGTGTAGAGGTACTGCTCGCCGATGTCGTGCACCGGCCAGTCGGCGGCGACCCACATGATCGTCACGGCGGCGATGAACCAGCCCTTCTGGCGCCGGGTCACGACCGGTGACCCGTCCCGCACGACCTTCGGCCCGATGACCCTGGCGGCGTAGATCCCGAGCCCGACGATCCCTGCGACCAGCACCCACACCTCAGGGTGGGCGTGGTACCGCCATGGGTTCACGGCACCGGTCAACACCTCACGACCACTTCCAATGCTCGGCGAACTCGGGCGCTCGTGGCCCCTATAGGGGCCACGGCGCACCAACATTCGCCTCACACCCTGCCGTTGAACACGTGGAACGTCAACAGCACCACCATGTACACGATCACGGCGAGCACCAGTCCGCTCACGAACACCCAGCGGAACAGCCGCGAGTCGAACCGCAGGTGCATGAAGAACATCACGACCGTCGAGAACTTCACCACCATCAGGATCGACAGGAGGATCGCGTACGGCAGGAAGTCCATGTTCACGTAGTAGAGAGCGACTTCCGCGCCGGTGACGACCGCCAGGAACAGCGCGATGAGCATGTACTGCGCGTCGCTCGGGTGGGTGTGCTCGTGCTCGACGCGCGGCAGCTCGGTGGTTGGCGTGCTCATGGGATCAGGTACACCACCGTGAAGATGAGGATCCACACGATGTCGACGAAGTGCCAGTACAGGCCGACGATCTCGACGACCTCGGACTTCTCCTGCGGGAGCCGGCCTCGCAACGACATCACGAACAGCGACAGCAGCATGACGATGCCGATGCTGACGTGGACGCCGTGGAACCCGGTCAGCGTGAAGAACGCGGATGACGCGGTGTTGGTCGTGTAGCCCATGCCCTCCTTGACGAAGGACATGAACTCGTAGACCTGCCCGGAGATGAACGTCGCACCGAGCAGCGCGGTCGTGACCAGCCACACCCGCGTGCGGTGGTGGTCTCCCCGCTGCAGCGCGGCGAGGGCGAGCACCATCGTCATGGAGCTCATCAGCAACACGAACGACGACACCGAGGTGAACGGGATGTCGTACAGGTCGTGGGGCCGCGGGCCCTGCACGGCCGTGTGCTTGTAGAGCAGGTACGTGGAGATGAGGCCGCCGAAGAGCAGGCACTCGGAGCCGAGGAAGACCCACATGCCGAGCTTCTCGTTCGACACGCCGGTCTGGGTCCAGCCGTGCTCGCCCGGCTGCGGCTGGTGATGGCCGCCGTGCTGCTGGCCCGCGGGCGGCGTTCGGAGCGTCTCGGCGGTGCTCTCGACGGTGCTCATGCCGGCGCCACCTCCTCCGCCTTGTCCGGCTCGGCCGGTGCCGGCGGTGGGGTCTCGTCGTGGTGCTCGGCGGGCCCGTGGCCGGCGTCAGGGTCGGTCGACGGCTCGAGACCGAGGCCGTACACGCCAACCAGGACGATGAACGCGCCCACCAGCGCGAGCCCGATGTTGTAGATGATGCCGTAGGCGACGACCGGCAGACCCGCCGCGATCACGATCGGCCAGTAGCTCGGCGACGGCAGGTGCACGCCGGTGGCGTCGCCGTCCTGGACGACCTCGGCGGTCTCCGCGATCCGGACGGGCCGGCCCCGCTCGTCCTCGCCGTACTTGCGGTGCCAGAAGTCGTCGAGGTGGGTGATGACCGGCACCGGGTTGTAGTTGTGCGACGGCGCCGGCGACGGGATCATCCACTCGATCCCGCGGGCATCCCACGGGTCGGGACCAACGGCCAGGTTGTCGCGCTTGGCCACGGCACGGCTCTTCACGATGTTGTAGAGGAACACGAGGATCGACAGTGCGATCACGAACGCACCGATCGTCTCGATGAGGTTCCACACGTCGTAGCCGTAACCGGGCTTGTACGTGTAGGTGCGCCGCGGCTGGCCTTCCAGGCCGAGGATGTGCATCGGCCCGAACGTCAGGTTCATGCCGATGAGGATGAGCCAGAAGTGCCAGTTGCCGAGCCGCTCGGAGAGCAGGTAGCCGAACACCTTTGGCCACCAGAAGTACATGCCCCCGAAGAACCCCAGCAGCGCGCCACCGAAGATCACGTAGTGGAAGTGGGCAACGATGTAGTAGGTGTCGGTCTGCTGCAGGTCGGACGGCGACACCGCGTGGGTCACGCCCGAGAGGCCGCCGATGGTGAACATCGCGACCAGGCCGACGGCGAACTTCATGGCGACGGTGAACCGCAACTTGCCGCCGTACATCGTCGCGACCCAGTTCAGGATCTTCACGCCGGTCGGCACGGCGATGAACATCGTCGACACCGAGAAGGCCGCAACCGAGAACGGGCCGACACCCGAGGCGAACATGTGGTGCGCCCACACACCCCAGCCCATGAACCCGATGGCGATCCCGGAGAACACCATGAACGGGTAGCCGAAGATCGGCTTGCGGGAGAACACCGGGATGATCTCGGAGACCACCCCGAAGGCGGGCAAGATCAGGATGTAGACCTCCGGGTGCCCGAAGATCCAGAACAGGTGCTGCCACAGCAACGGGTCGGCACCGGCTCGTACCTCGAAGAAGTTCGCACCGAAGATCCGGTCGAACAGCAGCAGGAACAGCGCCACGGTGATGACCGGCATGGCGAACACGATCAGCAGCTGGGTGACGAAGCCCATCCACGTGAACACCGGCATCTTGAACAGCGTCATGCCCGGCGCGCGCAGGTTGATGACGGTGACGATGAGGTTGATCGCGCCGACACTCGACGCGATGCCGGTGATGATCAGGCCGAGCGCGTAGAAGTCCATGCCGTGGCTCGGCGAGAAGACCGGGTTGGTGTTCGGCGCGTACGCGAACCAGCCGCCGTCCGGCGCGCCGCCGAGGAACCACGACGTGTTGAGGAACAGGCCGCCGAACAGGAAGCACCAGAAGCTGAACGCGTTCAGCCGCGGGAACGCCACGTCTCGGGCGCCGATCTGCAGCGGCATGAGGTAGTTCATCAACGCCGCGCCGAGCGGCATCACGACCAGGAAGATCATCGTGATGCCGTGCATGGTGAACACCTGGTTGTACTGCGCGGCGTTCAGGACCGTGCCGTTCGGGTGCGCGAGCTGGAGCCGGATCAGCAGCGCTTCGATCCCGCCGATGATGAAGAAAAAGATCGCCGCCGTCCCGTACATCACGCCGACCCGCTTGTGGTCGACGGAGGTGACCCAGCTCCGCCAGCCCTTGGTCTGACCGGGTCGCGCGAAGACGCCCATCGCCGGCACCGCCGGCACGGACGGGCCGCCGGGGAGGGCGAGCGGACCGGTCTGCTCGGGAGCTTCGATGATGGCCATGGTTCAGGACCTCGACGTCATGGCTGGGTGGGTGGGGTCACGCCCGCGGGGTAGGGACCGAGGGTCTGCAGGTAGGAGATCAACTGGTCGATCTCCGTCTCGCTCAACTTCAGGTTGGGCATGCCGCGCTGCTCGTTGGGTGCCATCGGCAGCATGGCTGGCGGGTTGCGCAGCCACGCCTCGAGCTCGTTGCGGTTGAAGACCATGTCGCCGTTCGCATCCTTCACATAGAGCGGGAACGACGCGCTGGCGAACACCGAGCGGCTCATCAGGTGCGTGAGGTTCGGCGCGTGCTTGGCAACCAGGGCGGCCTTGCCCTCGACGTCGTCGACGCCGTTGATCTGGTGGCAGCTCGCGCACTTCGTCTTGAACACGTCAAGACCGCTCGCCGCCATCGTGCCCGGCGCGGGCGTCGGCGCGTCCTGCTGCTGGCCTTGGAGCCACTGCTGGAACTCGTCCGGTGTGAGCGCGATCGCCCGAGCACGCATGTTGGCGTGAGAGAGCCCGCAGTACTCCTTGCACTGGCCGTCGAACACGCCCGGCTTGTCGGCGGTGATCTCGAGCGTCTGGACGCGACCGGGCACGGCGTCACGGGTGCCGTTCAGCGCCGGGATCCAGAAGCTGTGGATCACGTCACGCGACTGCACCTCGAGCTCGACCGGGACACCGACGGGGATGACGAGCTCGTTGGCGGTGATGACCTCGGGCTTGCCGTCGTTGTTCAGGTCGTACTCGTACGACCACCACCATTGCTGCCCGTAGACGCTGATCTTCATCGCGTTCGCCGGGCGATGGCTGATCTTGAGGATCGTGCCGACCGTCGGGATGGCGACGGCAAGGAGGATGAGGAACGGGACGATCGTCCAGCCGATCTCGACCCTGGTGTTGCCGTGGATCTGCTTCGGGTCGTCGGACTCGCTGCGGCGGCGCCGGCCGGTGACGATGACGAACGTGAGCATGATCGCGACGATCACGCCCACCGCGCCGGCCGCGATGAACACCGGCACCTGCAGGCGGTTGATGCGATCGGCGTTCGTGCCCTTCGGGTTGAACACGCTCTGCTTGGTCGAGCACGACGTCAGCAGCAGGACGGCGGCGACGATGGTGAGGCGACGGGCGGCGCGCATCAATTCTCCGGCAGCGTGCTCGGGGTCGGCTGGTTGCGGTCGGGAGGCACGAACGGCGCCTGAGGATGTTCCTTCTCGTAGGTGCGCGAGCCGTGTGCCGCGGAGATGATCCCGCCGGCGATCACGCCGAGCGCGGCGAGCACGCACACCGCCGCGAGCAGCGACCGTGTGGCTCGGGGGGCGAAGGCGAGCAGGAACCCGGCGGCGAGCACGAACGCGGCGAAAGCGATCGCCACGATCGCCGAGGTCGTCTCGTCCACGGCGAGCAGCACCCGTGACACGCACAGGACGAGGGCGACGGCGCCGATCGCGCCGAACACCGGGATCTCGATCGGGTTCATGATCCGGTTGCGGATGCGGCGGTTGACCGCCGGGTCGCCGGTCGCCCGGTCGGCCCACGCCGCCACCATCCACTCGAGGAGAACCACGACGCCGACGAGGACCGCGAAAACGAACAGCTGCGTGCTGGCGACGAGGCCGACCACGGCGCACGCGGCCGCGGCCGCGCCGAGCACCGGCCAGTAGCTGTTCGTGCGGGCGGGCGGCACCTCCGGCACGGAGTCGAGCTGAGCGTATGCCTGGACGGCCTCGGCATCCGCGTCGCGGAAGGCGATCGTGAGCCCGCCGAGGAACGCGGCCGCCCCTCCGGCGGTGAGCAGCACCACAAGTCCGGCGTGCTCGCCGACACCGCCGCGGAGCCCGAGCGTCAGCACGCCGCTCAGCCCGCCGTGCGCGCCCCAGCCGTAGACGGCGGCGCCGAGGAACGCCAGCGCGGCGAGACCGAAGAAGTACTTGGCGCCTGTCGTGATCATTTCGTGACGAAGATCGTGAGCCAGATCACCGCGTACATCGCGACGGTGACATGCCAGTAGAGCGCAGCGGCCGCGATGCCCTCCCGGTCGCGCCCGGAGTACTCGCCGCCGAGCGTGCGGAACGCCATCAGCCCGACGAAGACGATGCCGGCACCAGCCATCGCGACATGCATCCCGGTGATGACGAAGATGAGCAGGCCAACGGGGTCGTGCACGGTGATGTGCATCTGCGTGTAGTAGAAGGCCATGCTGTTGAGGTACGCGCCGCCGAGCAGCGCGGTCAGCCCCAACGCGAGATAGGCCCGTGGCCGGTCGTCGTTGCGGATCGAGAAGTGTGCCCACTGCACGACGAACGCCGAGATCACCAGGCCGACCAGCGCGACGTTGCCAGGCGTGAGGTCGATGGTCGCGTCCTTCGGCAGCCAGGACTGGCCGCTCGCGAGGGTTGCCGCGCGTCGCTGGAGGTACAGCCCGATCACGCCGGCGAAGGCCATGACGATGGCGACAAGCGCGAGCCCGGTGCCGAGCATCAGCACCCGGGGGCGCTCGGGCGGCGCGGGCGGCGGCTGACCGATCGTGTCGTCGGCCAGGACGACGGTCATCAGCCAGCGCCTCCTTCGGGACCTTCACGGGCGTCGAGCAGCGGCGTGGGCGACGCGATGATCACCGCTTTGGGGTCGGCGGCCCACTCGAGCGTGTGGCCATCCCACGGATCGGTGACCTCGTCGCGGCTGCCGGCGGCCAGCGACACGGCCAGGTTCACCACGAACGCGCCCACCGCGAGCAGCACCAGCACACCACCGGCGAACGAGATGCCGTTCAGCAGCGTGACCCCGTCACGAGCCGTCGTGTACAGCGAGCCACGCGGCTCGTCGAGCAGGCCCGAGATCACGTCGGGGATGGCGAGCGCGGCCACACCGACGAGCAGAAGCAGCGCGGTGATCCGCCCCACCGCCTCCCGCAGCGGCCGCGCCAGGATCTGCGGCCACCAGTGGTGCATCGCGCCGATGGCGGCGACGGCGGCGGCACCAAGCACGAAGTGCGACACCGCAGAGTCCGCGGTGGTGCCGACCAGCGCCAGCGGATGGATGGCGCGCAGCGCGCCGCCCGCGACGCCGGCGAGCAGCAGCAGCAGTGCCGAGATCGCGAACAGGACGGGACTGGCGGCCGAGAGCCGGCCGTGCCGGAACGTGTCGGCCATCGCGCCGAACAAGACGAGGAGCGGGAGCGCGATCGCGAACGAGACCGCGACGAAGAGGGCCTGCTCGGTGAGCTTCGGGTTGTCGACCGACGCGAGGTAGGTCCAGGCACCGAAGGACAGGGCGGAGAAGGCGCCGATGGTGACCAGTCCCGCTCCGTGCAGGCGAGACCGCACGCGGGCAAAGACCGGCACGACGTCGCCGGCGAAGCCGAGCACCGGGGCGGCGAAGGCGAAGACCTGCGGCTGGGTCATCGTCCACCGCAGCCACTTGTCGATGTCGGTGCTCGCACCGAACGCGAACAGCCGGTACCGGTGGTCGACGTACAGAAGGACAACGCTGCCGCACAGCAGACCCAGGCTCGCGATCCAGATCGCCGCAGCGGTCAGGATCGACCAGGTGAACAGCGGCACCCGGCCGAGGCTCAGTCCCGGCGCGCGCAGGGCGAGCACGGTGGTGGCGAGCGCCACGGAGGCGGCGAGCAGCGACACGATCACCATCGCGAACGAGGCGAGGAACAGGTCGACGCCCTTGTCGTTGCCGCCGAACGGCCCGCCGTTGATCAGATAGCTGACGATCACCAGCCCGCTGCCGATCAGGTAGCCCCAGAAGGCGAGGGCGACGGCGCGCGGGAAGGCGACCGTCTCCGAGCCGATCTGGCGGGGAACCACCACGATCCCGATCCCGATCAAGATCGGGATGGCGAACAGGAACAGAGCACCGACGCCGTGCAGGGAGAACGACTGCGCGTAGTTGTCGGCGTCGAAGATGTTGTAGGTCTCGGGCTTCAGCCGCTCGGCACCGAGGCCCGCGCCGATCGCTCCCGACAGCACGAGGAACACGAGCGACGTGCCGATCCACAGCCGGCCGATGGTGGCGCTGCGCCCGGTTCCGAGCAGTCCCGCGAGACCCCCGGCGGGTACCGGCTCGCCCGCTCCGCGTTCGGTGTTCCCGGGCGCGGGATGCGCGTGCGTTTCCGGCCGGGTCTCGGTCATCGCCATGGCTGGCTCCGGACTCTATTCATGCGCACGCGGCGGTTGGAAAACCCACCGCGTACGACGCCGCGGCTCACCGTCCCGACCTCATGACCTGATCCAGCGCCATGGCGCCGAACAGCAACGTCACATAGGTGATCGACCACGAGAACAACCGCATCGCCCGTGCCGGCGTGGACTGCCGGAGCAGCTGCAGCGCGAGACCGGTGAACACGGCGCCCAGCGCGATCGCGGCGGCGAGGTACAGATCGCCCATGCCCGCCACCGGCGCGAACACGACCGTGAGCGCCCACAGCAACAGGGTGTAGAGCAGGATCCGGGTCGCGGTCGTGCGCGTGCTGGCGACGACCGGCAGCATCGGCACCTCCGCGGCCGCGTAGTCATCGCGGTACCGGATGGCGAGGGCCCAGAAGTGCGGCGGGGTCCAGTAGAAGATCACCGCGAAGAGGACGATCGGCGGCCAGTCGAGGCGGTTGGTCACGGCCGCCCAACCGACGAGGACGGGGACGGCGCCGGCGGCACCGCCGATCACGATGTTGTGACGCGACGTCCGCTTCAGCCACAGCGTGTACACGAAGACGTAGAAGAACGTGGCGCTCACCGCGAGCACGGCGGACAGCAGGTTGACCATCGCCCACAGGAATCCGAACGCCACGACCTCGAGGGCGATGGCGAAGATCAGCGCGTTGCGGGGTTCGATCACGCCCGTGACCAGGGGGCGGCGAGCCGTGCGCTTCATCAGCCGGTCGATGTCGCGATCGACGTACATGTTGATCGCGTTGGCGCCGCCCGCCGCCAGCGTCCCACCCAGCACCGTGGCCGCCATCAACCACACCGACGGCACGCCGCGGTCGGCCACGATCATCGTCGGCACCGTGGTGACCAGCAGCAATTCGATGATCCGTGGCTTCGTCAACGCCACGTAGGCACCGAGTCGGGTGCGCAGGGGGAGCCGGACGGTCTGGTGCATGTGAAATCACACACTAGGTCCGGGCCTCGCCGCCCGGCCAAGCGGTCGAGGTGGGCGCGACCGGCCTGCCTGCCCTGAGCGCAGTGTCAGCAGCGACCACGACAGCTCGGCGTACCACCGGCCCATCTGACCGGCTCAGCATCGAAGCCGTAGCCTCGGATCCGGTGTCGCTCCCCCGCCTGTCGCCCACCGCGTACCGCCGCATCACCCTGCTCGCGCTCGTGGCGCTCGCGGTGATCGTCGTGACCGGCGCGGCCGTGCGACTCACCGGGTCGGGTCTCGGCTGCCCGAGGTGGCCGAACTGCGACCCGGGGCACCTCGCGCCGCACGGATCGACCGGCTACCACGGCGAGGTCGAGTTCTCGAACCGGGTGTTCACCGGCCTGGTCTCGGTGTCGGTGATCCTCGCGGTGCTCGGGTCGTTCGTGCGGGTGCCGCGCCGGCGCGATCTCACGTGGCTGTCGTTCGGACTCGTGCTCGGCGTGCTCGGCCAGATCGTGCTCGGCGGCCTCACCGTGATCTTCGAGCTGTCCCCGCCGTGGGTGATCGGCCACTTCCTGCTGTCGATCGCGCTCGTCGCGAACGCCGTGGTGCTGCACGTGCGAGCCGGTCGCCCCGACGGTGTGCTGCGACCGGTCGTCGCGCCCGAGGTGCGCGCGATGGGACGCATCCTCGTCGCGTTCACCGCGCTGGTTCTCGTCACCGGCACGATCGTGACCGGTGCGGGCCCGCACGGCGGCGACGAGAGCGTGAAGCGGCTCGACTTCTTCGTCCCCGACGTGGCCCGCGTGCACGGCGTCGCGGAGAACCTGCTGCTGGTCACGCTGCTGGTGACGCTGTGGCTCCTCGCCCGCACCGCGGCACCGAGGGCGGTGCGGCGTGACGCGACCGTTTTCCTCGCCGTGCTCGTCGCGCAGGCGACAGTCGGCTACACGCAGTACTTCACTGGCGTGCCGGTGCTGCTCGTGGGCGTCCACATCGTCGGCGCGGTTTGCGTCTGGGTCGCCGCGCTGCGCGTGCTGCTCGGCATGTGGCGGGTCGTGCCCCCGCCCACCCCGCCTGCGGCTCCCGACGAGGACCGGCCGGCGGGCGCTGCGCTCGCTGCCGCGGGTCGCGGCGGGTGAGCGGCCTGGTTGAATTGGTTCGATGCCGGCACCGACGATCAGTCCCGTCGAGGTCGACCAACCGACCGGTGACACCGACGTCACCCCCGACCGCCCGTGGGTGGTCATCGTCTGGAACGACCCGATCAACCTCATGGACTACGTCACGTTCGTGTTCCAGAAGCTCTTCGGCTACAGCCTCGCCAAGGCGACGCAGTTGATGCTCGACGTCCATCACAAGGGCCGCGCCGTGGTGTCGAGCGGCACGCGGGAGAAGGCGGAGCTCGACGTGTTCCGTCTCCACGAGCACGGACTGTGGGCGACGATGCAGCACGACGAATGACCGGCGCCGAATGAGACGCCCGATCCGCCGCACCCGCGACGGACGGTTCGAGCTGCGGCTGAGCGACGACGAACGCGACTTGATCGTCGACCTGGCCGGGCAGCTGCGCGAGCTGCTCGCCGCGGACGACACCGACGATCTGCGCCGCCTGTACCCACCTGCCTATGCCAACGACGAGGAGCGCAACGCCGAGTACCGCGCGATGGTCCACGACGAGCTGCTCCAAAAGCGGCTCGCGTCGGTCGACGTGGTGGAGCGCACCGCGGCGGCGACCTCGCTCTCCGAGGAGGAGATGACCGCCTGGATGGGCGCGGTCAACGATCTGCGGCTCGTGCTCGGCACCCGGCTCGACGTGCAGGAGGACGGCGACCCGGTACCGCTCGACGATCCCCGCGCGCCCGCCTACGCCGTCTACCAGTACCTCACGTACCTGCTGGCACTGATCGTCGACGCGCTCTCGGCGACGCTGTGACGCGCGGGCGTGCTGGCCCGACAGCGCCGCCGGTTCGCGAGCAGCTCGGTGAGCGGTGGGCCGTGGATGTCGTCGCGGTCATGCACACCTGGGGCGCGCCGCGGGTACGGCTGGTCGGGGTAGAAGCGGCTGTGGTGGCGGGCACGGTGCACGGTGGGGGGACCGGTGGCCCGGGAAGCACCGAAAGGACGGCACCGGGGGGCTGCTACGGTGTCCCCCGCCCTCAGTTGGACCGAGCCCCCATCGTCTAGTGGCCTAGGACACCACCCTTTCAAGGTGGCGGCACGGGTTCGAATCCCGTTGGGGGTGCAGCACAGCACGATCGTCTCCTGGTCCCGTGGTGCAGTTTGGAGTGCACGCCGGCCTGTCAAGCCGGAGGCCGCGGGTTCAAATCCCGTCGGGACCGCGGGTGGTACAGCCACCACGGTCGGGTAGCTCAGTCGGCAGAGCGTCCGCCTGAAAAGCGGAAGGTCACCGGATCGACGCCGGTCCCGACCACCAACTTGACCTGCGCATTCGCCGGTGAGTGCGCCGAACGAAATGTCACGAGGCGCAGCGGTTGCAAACATTTTGCTAACCGGCTGCGGCGAAAAGGCTTGCTTCGCCTCGCGCTCGGCTGTCAGCCGCCGAGGGCCTGATCGATTGCGCCTGTTGCCGCCTTCGTCATCCCCTTCAGCACGTGCGCGTACTGATCGCGAGTGAAGTTGGCGGAGCTGTGTCCGAGCACCGCGGACGCGAGCTTCATGTCCACCCCCCGAGCGAGCATTGCGGTCGCCACTCCATGCCGAACGTCGTGCAGCCGGACTCTGTCCGACAAGCCCACGCGCTTCGCGATCCGAACGAACGCCTTGCTGAAGCTGTCGGGATGGAGTGGAGCACCGTCGCCGCGCTCACACACGAGTTCCAAGTCGATCCAATCGGCTCCAAGCGAGAGCCGGCGCTGCGCCTGGTCAGATCGATGTCGGCGGAGCCGTTCGATCAGGTTGCTGCCGAGTTCCAGGGTGCGAGCGCTGTTGTCGGTCTTCGTCGGAAGGAACACGAGCTGCGCGTGTTCGTCGACGCGGACGCGCTGCAGGCCGCGCTGCACCACGAGGATCTCTCGATCGAGGTCGATATCCGACCACTGCAGACCGAGCACCTCGGAGCGACGAAGGCCAAGGTATGCAGCCAGCGCGATCGGCATCGCCCACACAGTTCCGTTGGCTGCTCCTACAAGCTGCGCCAGTTCATCTGTAGTTGGCGTGACGAGCGTCCGTCGCTTGTGAGGCTTCGCTCGCACGGCGGTCGCCGGGTTCACCTCGATGAGCTCATCCTCGACCGCCGCACGGAAGAGCGTCGAAGCGATGTTGCGTGCCTCGTTGCGGGTCCGACCAGATAGCCCCTTGGCGGTCATCTTGTCGAGCGCGACGCGGAGGTGGCGTGGCCGAACCGCGACAAGACGCATCCGACCGAGATCGGGCAACAGGTAGTCGTTGATCACCTGGCGGTAGCGGTGCACGGTGTGAGGACGCAGGTCACTGACTCTCTCGCTCCGGAGCCAATGCTCGACCCAATCGCGGACGATGATGTCGTTTGGCAGCGGATCACGTCCGCCGTCAGCGCGCGCGAGAAGCGCGCGCATCGCCTTCTGTGCTTCGGTCTTCGTCTTGAAGCCGGATCGCCACACCTGCCGGCGTTCCTCATGCGCAGTCCCCATTGCGCCACCGCACTTCGGGCACGTACTGATGAGCCTCTCTCGTTCGACCCATGCCCGTCCGCCGCATTCGTCGCAGCGCTGTGCGCGCTGGCCCTCGAGGTCGACGACGAACGCCCACGTCGCGCCTCGCTGCCTCACGTGTCCGTTCATCTCACGCTCCTTCTCTGAGTGCACTCGTCCCGGGATCGATGATGCGGACGCGCCACCGTCCGCTAGGGAGGCGGTCGATCCCGCCGATCTGCCTGCGCCGGCTCTTCGCCATGGGTCAGCCCTCCTGGTCGAGGTCGGGTTCTTCGCCGGCTCGGTGCGAGGTGGATCGCAGGTAGCCGGCTGGGCCGAGTGCCTTGATCTTCCCGGCGAACTCGGCGAGGAACTCGGCGACCTCGTCGAGGCGATCGCCGTATTCGACTTCGATCTCGCGCAGCCGACGCTTGCGCCACGTGCGGAAGTGCTCGTGCCAGTTTCGCGCCGCGTCCTCGGGACCGAAGATCGCGGCGAGCACCTCGTCGGTGGTCTCGGGGTTGTTGATCTTGATCTCGGCGAGCCGAGCGTCGACGGCGTCGAGCTGGTGCTCGGTGCCGAGCATGGCGCGCCACAGTTCGGCCACCGGCCGCCGGGAGTCGCTGAGCAGGACGCCCTTCTGGTCGGGCGGCGGGATGAAGAAGTAGGCGATCGGCACGTCGAACACGACCGAGAGCAGGTACAGCTCGTGGGCGTCGAAGCGGCGGCGCCGCTCGCCGTCGAAGCCTCGCTCCATGGCAGAGATGGAGGCCTGGGGAAGCTGGTGACCGGTGAGCAGCGCCAGGCGGTCCGCGACCTGCTGCTGAGTCATCCCGCGCCGTTCGCGGATGGCGCGGACGTTGTAGGAGACGACGGCGTTGACATCCAGACCGGCGCGGTCAGCGGGTTCCGGCTGTGTCGCTGCGGGCTTCTTGCGGGGTCGGACCAACGCGGCTCCATTCCGTGTTGTTGTGCTTGACAACAGTACCACATCCGCGCGATAAGTACAGACCGCTTTGTCACACAACAGGGAGGCATGGAGGATGCCGGAGTCGCCCCGCTACCTGACGGTCGAGCAGGCTGCCGAGCTGCTGCAGCTCGGCCGGTCGAAGGCCTACGCGCTCACGGTCGAGTGGGAACGGACGGGTGGCCGCTCGGGCATGCCCTTCGTCTGGGTCGGCAACCAGAAGCGCGTCCGGCTCGACGCCCTGCTGCGGTGGTTCGACACGCCGCTCGACGGCCCGCCCGCGGCGTGAACCCGCTGCGGATCGACCCCTCCCGAGCCGCAGAGCTGCGACGGGAGCTCGGCGCCGCGCCATGGTGCGCGCTCGAATGCCTTCTCGAGCAGGCGGACGCGGATGCGATCGCCGCTGCGTCGGTCCGCTCGATCGCGGCCGACCTCGGCATCGCGAAGAACACCGCGCACCGCGCCCTCGCCGCGCTGGTGCGCGCCGGTCTCGTCGAGTCGATCCAGGAGCGGGATGACGGCGGCCGCTTCCGGCCCGGTCGTTACCGGCTGCACCTCGCCGGGCTGCACGCGCCGTCACCGACTCCCGAACGCTCCCGCCCCCGATCCCGAACCACTCCTGCGCCCGATCCCGCGCAGCTCTCCCTCCTCGCCTGACCATGCACTCGCCACTCCGCTCCCTCCGAACC